>Ga0123353_10001177_pt1 | contig 31963 bp, 29 predicted proteins | sample TergutLab28metaG_3_FD_92763 | JGI IMG/M metagenome (GOLD analysis project Ga0123353, IMG submission 92763) | Labiotermes labralis P3 segment gut microbial communities from Petit-Saut dam, French Guiana - Lab288 P3 | ecosystem: Host-associated > Arthropoda: Insects > Digestive system > Gut ... | reverse complement strand
GCTCGCGCAGCCATTCGATCCACGGCTCTACACCCTCACCTTTTGTGGATGCCATCTTGAACAGGGGTGCCTTCGGGTTGAGCGTCTTGACCTGACTCTCGAACTCCTCCTCGTTGAAGTCGAAGACCGGCAGCGTGTCGTACTTGTTGAGTATGATCGCTTGCGAGATCTGGAAGATGTTGGGGTACTTGTAGGGTTTGTCATGTCCTTCGGGGATAGACAGTATCATCACCTTGGCATGCTCGCCCAGATCGAACTCGGTCGGGCACACGAGGTTTCCGACGTTCTCGAGGATGATGAGATCGAGATCTTCGAGATCAAGGACCTCGATCGCGCGTTGGATCATATTGGCTTCGAGATGGCACGCGCCACCGGTGTTGATCTGGACCGCCGGGATCCCGCATGCTTTTATCTTCTCGGCATCGACGCTACTGGCGATATCGCCCTCGATGACCGCAATATTGTAATCATCGCGTAGAGCATCGATCGTCGCCAGGATCGTCGAGGTCTTGCCCGCACCGGGACCAGCCATCAGATCGACCACGAACACGCCGTTATCATCAAAACGCTTGCGATTGGACGTCGCAAGCTTCTCATTAAGGTCTAGGATAGGGGTCTTGACATCAATCGTCGTCATCGGCTGCCTCCTCCTCGTCTTCTGCCTCGATCGAATCGATCTGCAATTCACGTCCGCTCAACAGCACGACTTCGAAACTGCCGCACTCCGGGCAGAGCATCGTGAACCGATCGTGCTCATATACCTTACCACAAGCGTTGCAGCGCGATTGTGGTGAGATAAAGGTCATTTCGAGAGTGGCGTCCTTGGCAATGGTCTGTGGAGCGAGCGCCTCGAACGCAAATTCGAGCGCAAAATCTTGGATGTCGGTCAGCTCCCCGATCGTGAGCGCGATATGGGTGATGCGTGACTTACCCGCCTCACGCGCGATGTTCTCGCAAGTGATGAGCACGTCGCTCATTATCCCCATCTCATGCATGATGCCTACTTTGTGGTATGCGCCTTGTGCTGGGCTTGACCGCGAGCGATCATCTGCTCGGTGCGCGAGAGCGTGTCGAAGTTCTTGGGCAGATCGAGGTCTTGCTCTTCGGTCAGATCGGTGTCGGCATACATCGCCTCGTATTCAGCCTGCTCGATGCGTTGTTGCTTGATCTTCTCGGCGAATACCACTCGTGCCAGACCCACCGCGGCGAAGTAGAGCGCCAGCATGGCAAGTGAGAGTCCACCCATCGTGATCGGAGACCAGTCCGGTGTGGCGATCGCCGCCACGACCATGATACCCACCACCGCGAAGCGCCATCCTTTGACAAGAGTGTCGAAGGGGATCACTCCCCACCCGATCAGGTAGAACACGACCAAGGGAAGCTCGAATGCCAGACCGAAGCCGACGAGAAGCAGCGCGATCCCGGACAGATACAGATTTGCCGAAGGCAGCGCGTGGACCGCGCCCGCGCCTTGCGCGAAGAGCCACTCGAAAGTCGAACCCAAAATGATGAAGTACGCGAAGGCGACACCGACCAAGAAGAGCAGGACGGCAGCGGCGACGGTCGGAAAAAGCCACTTGCGCTCCTGTTTCTTGAACGCCGGCATGAAGAACGCGAATATGTTATAGAAGATGACCGGGCTCGACGCAACGAGCGCCGAGTAGATCGCCACCTTGAAACGGAATGTGAGCAACTCGAAGGGTCCGAGTGCGACCAGACCGCTCTCTGGGAGTATGTCACCTAACGGATAGAGAAGCAAGTCCATTATGCGGACGTAGAAATACTCTTGATAGAACAAAATAAGGAACAAGAAGAAAACAATCAATATATAGATGAACCGCTTGCGTAGTTCGATGAAATGCTTGGTGAATGGCATCACCCGTGGATTAACGGGCATCGTCGACCTCTTCGCTCTCGAGTTCAACGAGTGTTTCGCTCTCGTGCCCCGCGTCAGCGGTGTCCTCATGTGCAGAGAGCAAGGTGGTCGCACCCCAGATAGAGGCGGCGTCAGCGGTATCGATCGTGACCGGAGCCTTCGGCTCCTCCTCTGCCGCTTCTTCGTGCAGATCCTCGACACTTGGTACGACCGACTCGAGCTCGACGACCTCCGGACGGGGCTTTGGAGCGGTGCCATCGGTCGAAACACGCATACCGGCACCTTTCGGTACCGGCTTGTATTTGGGATCTGAGATCTGGTTGACCGTCTTTTGGAGGTCTTTTTGCATCTCCTTCATACCGAAGGGATCTTTGAGCATCTGCGCATCTTCCGGGCGAAGGATCTCGGTCGTGATCACATCCTCGACCTCCTGGCGCGCATCATTGAACATGCGCAACCCTTGACCGATGATGCGCCCGATCCTCGGCATCTCTTCGGGACCGAAGATGAGAAATCCAACGGCAAGTATTATGAATAGTTCTATTCCACTGATACCGAACAATGAAAACCCCTTACGCGCGAAACGCGCTATTCGTTCAAAGCGCCTTGAAGTTGACCGATGAGAATATCACCGCTCTCTTGGTGGTTCGCGGGATCGAGTTCGATCGCACGTTCCAAAAGCTCTATCGCTCGACCGAAGTCGGCTACATCACCACGCTGATAGAGCCAGTATGCGTAGGAAGCGCTCATGCCGGCGAGCAGTTCTTGTTTCTCGGCGGTCGCACCCGCGGCGACCTCGATCTCCAGACTGTCGATCTGCTGCTCGTATGCGCGGATCATATCCTCGTCGCTGACCTCATACTCTTCTTGCGGACTCGTTTGCGATTCGTCGTAGTGATCGGTACTGAACAGGTAACCCGCGTTGGCGATCAGGAACCACACACCGGTCCCCATGAACGCGAACATCAACGCGATGGTCAACACCCACACCGTGATCTTCACCCACGGTTTACTGTTTGATTTATCGATTGCCATAGAACTCTCTCAACCCCTATCGACCGGTCTCGATGACCGCTATTCGACAGCCTCGTCACCCGTGGTCGCGTCATCACCAGCGGTCGCATCGTCGGCTCCCGCAGCGTCTTCTTCCGTGCCACCGCTGACATCGGGATGCCCCGCGGGCATACCTTGCTGCATCTGCTCGTCGGTCAATATCGGTGCGGTACCCTCCCCGCCCATGCCGCCCATACCGGAGCCACCGCTACCTTGCGTGTTGGTGACGGCCGGAGTGCTCGGCACGAGCGCGCGACCGATGAATATTCCACCGATGATACCGATGAGCAGCGCGATGACCGCTGCCAGACCGGCGATAGTCGCGGTGATCGTCGGACCGGAGATCGGATCATCGATCCTTGAGTCTTTGAGCGCTTTCGCGTCACGTGCCGCTTTCTCCTTGGCTTTTTTCGCTTTTTCCAGCGCTTTGTCATCGACCTCTTCGACTACTTCATCGTCGAAAAAGAAATCCTGATCGCTCATATTCTTACTCCTTCGTGCCTCTATGAGTACTTTTGTAACTGTATGAGTATACTACATGCGCATAGCGTATTCATGTGCCGATAGCGTGGCAGCGGGGTCGGTTCCTTTTGCCACAGTAGCGAGACAGTCGCAAGACAGTAGGGTCGGTTCCTTTTGCCACACAGTACAACAATACTGATCGACCCTGTTGATCAGGTATCGCACTCATCTATTTTGGGACAAAAGGAACCGACCCTACTGTCTCATTACGGTGTCAGCTTGTAGGTAGGTGCAGGTTCGACCGTCCCGTCCTCGAGCCACACGGCGATCTGATCACGCAACACGAACTTCTTGACCTTGCCCGAGCCTGTCATAGGGAACTCGTCAACGAAACAGATATATTTCGGCGCTTTGTAGCGTGCCATCTTGTCGTAACAGAACTCACGAACCTCATCGGCGCTGAGATCTGAGTCCGGATTGCGGATGATGAACGCGGCACCGATCTCGCCATACTTCTCATCGGGCGCACCGACGACCTGCACATCCTTGACTCCTTCGAGTGGATAGAGGAACTCCTCGATCTCACGCGGATAGATATTCTCGCCACCACGGATGATCATGTCCTTGATGCGACCGGTGATGCGGTAGTAGCCTTGCTCATCGATGGTGCCCAGATCCCCACTGTGGAGCCAGCCTTCCTCGTCGATCGCCTCTTCGGTCGCCTCGGGCATATTGTAGTAGCCCTTCATGACGTTGTAGCCACGGGCGCACAACTCACCCGGCACACCCGGTGGGCACTCCTTACCGGTCTCGGGATCGACTATGAGCACTTCGCTGATCGGCATCTTCTTACCGACCGTCTCGCAGCGTGCCTCGAGCGGATCGGTCACATCGCTCATCGTCATCGCGGGGCTCGCCTCGGTCAGTCCATAGGTGATCGTGATGTCCTTGCAGTGCATATCGTTAATGACGCGCTTCATGATATCGACCGGGCAGGGCGAACCTGCCATGATACCGGTGCGCAGACTGGAAAGATCGAACTGATCGAACGCGGGATGCTCGAGCTCGGCAATGAACATCGTGGGCACTCCGTAGAGTGCGGTCGCCTTTTCCTTCTCGACCGCGGCAAGCACCAGGAACGGATTGAATTCCTCGAGCAGGATCGTGGTCGCCCCATGGGTCAGGATCGCCATCACACCGAGCACGCAACCGAAGCAATGGAAGAGCGGGACCGGCAGACACACCCGATCCTCGCCGGTCAGACGTTGGCGCTCACCGATGTAGAACCCGTTGTTGAGGATGTTGCGGCTGGTCAACTGGACCCCTTTGGGAAATCCGGTCGTGCCGGACGTGTACTGCATGTTTACCACATCATCGGGATCGGTCGCAGCGACCGCCGCGCGCAGATCCGCATCATCGGTATGCTCACCGAGCAGTAAGAGTTCGGGCATCGAGAAGAATCCCTTGTACTTCTCGGGGCCCAGATAGATCAGCATCTTCAGTTGAGGGTATTCGGCGCTTTGCAGCGCGCCACGCTCATCGGTCATCGACTCGGGGATAAGCTCGCGCAGTACCTTGACATAGTCGACGTCGCGATAAGCGTCGATGATGGCGAGCGCTTTGAGATCGGCCTGTTTGATCACGTAGGCGAGCTCGTGGCTCTTATAGACCGGGTTGACGGTTACGAGCACGGCGCCGATCTTGGCGGTCGCGAACATGAACGTCATCCAGTCAGGCACGTTACGCGCCCAGATGCCGACGTGGTCGCCCGCACTGATGCCGTTTATAAGCAACGCCTTGGCCAGATCGTCGACCCTCTCGTTGAATTGGGCATAGCTCCAGCGCAAACCGCGATCGGGCATGACGATGAAGTCACGGTCGGGATGCTCGGCAACGGTCTGTTCGAAGTACTGACCTATGGACAGGTCGGTGTGCAGTTGTTCCATCTCAATTCACCTATCTATGTGAGGATGCGTTCAGCTTGAATGCTGCGTGGGATGCGCTTATGCGGGAGCGTAGACGCATGCTAGGATGCGGGTCGGCTCATCACCGGCACACCTGACCTGGTGCGGAACGATCGAATCATAATAGATCGAGTCGCCCGGTTCGAGCACGAACGTGTCCTTTCCGTATTCGATCTCGAGCAGCCCATCCATCACGTGGATGAACTCCTCACCCTCATGGGTGTCAAGATCGCGATGTTGATTTGGCGCAACATCGATAAGGAACGGATTCATATGACGCGTGATCTTGCCTTCGGCAAGCGAGTAGAAATCAAGCGGCGCATCAGCGGTACCGGTCTCCAGGTTGGCGACCTTCTCCTTCATGCCGAGCGCGGCGGCTGTGGTCACGACCGGACCGAGTCCTTTATCGTCATCCAGTATCGTACCGAGGCGGACACCCAACGCGCGAGTCAGCTGGATCAGCGGCGCAAGAGAGGGAATGACCGACCCATTCTCAATAGCGACGATCGTGGCGAGCTCACATCCCGAGCGGTTGGCGAGCTCTTCTTGGCTCAGACCGTGTGACTCGCGTAATGTGGCAAGTTTTGCTCCGACTGACATAATTCTACCTCTCTATGACCCGATGGCTCCGCGCCCTACAGACATCTTCTTCTGCAGGTATCGCGCGTAAGATGACAATATGAAGTTGACCACGAAATAGATCATCGCGACGACCGCGTAGATGGCCAGGATCTGGTTGACATTGGTGAACAGGGATTTGAGCACATCACTGCGTCGTACCAGTTCGAACACTCCGATGTACATCGCGAACGATGAGTCTTTGATCGCGGTCACGAACTGGGAGACCATCGGCGGTATCATTTTGACGACCGCCTGTGGTAGAACGATATAGCGCAGGATCTGTATATAGGTCATGCCTTGGGAGCGTGCGGCTTCCCATTGGCCCTTTGATATCGAATTGAGTCCACCGCGAACGATCTCGGCGACGACAGCGGTGGTAAATACGGTCAGCCCGGTGATCGCGGCTGCCATATCTTTGAGTTGGAATACGAGAAAACAAGCAAGGATGACGAGCATCAGCGGAATATTGCGAAGGACTTCGATATACACCGTCGCAATCTGGCTGAGAACGAGGATCTTCGAGAAGCGAGCAACTCCGACGACGATCCCGAATACGAAACTTAAGGCGATAGAGGACAGCGCGATGATGATCGTCAGCTGCAGTCCGGACCACAGCGATGACCAGAACCACGGAGTGGTGAGCATGCCCCAAACAGAAGTCGCAGTCTCGACCATCAGGCATTCACCTCCGCTCTGTCTTCAAGATATTTCGAGAGCAGTGCGAGCGGATAGCACATGGCGAAATACATGAGCATGACGGTCAAGAATACCGGCCCGGGATTGTTCAGGGTCGTTTGGACCGCTTTTCCTGAGAGCATCAGGTCATAGACCCCGATGACCATGAGAACCGAGGTGTTCTTGACGAGGTTGACCGCCTGATTGGTCAGCGGCGGAAGCACCACGCGAAGCGCTTGCGGTATAACGATGTAGCGCATCGATTGAATGTAGCTCATACCTTGGGACAGAGACGCCTCAAGCTGTCCCTTCGAGATGGATTGGATACCGGCGCGGACCGCCTCGGAGATATATGCGCCATGATAGATCCCCACTCCCAAGATACCGGCGATCATCAAAAAACCGGTGTTTGACCAGGGAAGCAAGGCCGAAGCGGCATTCGATAGGAAGCGACCGGCTGCGGGCCACACGATGGGTAGTCCGAAGCCGAGGAACACCACCTGCAGAAGAAGCGGCGTGTTCTGGAAGAACTCGACGTAAGCGCGGGTGATACCGCGTGCGATCTTCCAATGCGACGCGGAGAGCACACCGAAAACGATGCCGAGGGCCAGTGCGAGCACCAGCCCTCCGCATGCGGCAAAAAAGGTGATACGAAATCCCGCCCATAATTGATTCATGCCGTTGTCGAACAGCGATGCCCATTTATCGGGCGAGAACATCAAAGCGAGTGACGTGAGTGTATCTCCCATTAGTCAGTTGCCAAACTTCCTACCTTAGATATTGAACGTCTTGATCCACTCATCAAGTCTTCCATCGGACTTGATGTCAGAGATGAATTGATCGACGTACGCTGCGAGACCGGTGTTGGACAGCTTGGTCGCTATACCATAATCCTGTGGGCTGAACTCGTCATCGAGCAGCACACGATCGGTATTGAGATATCCACGAAGGATCGAGCGATCCACACTGAATGCATCGATCTGACCGGCGGCAAGTGCCGTTGAGATCTCAGGATATGAGTTGAACTCGACGAACTCGAACGTCCATCCTTCTTCAGCTCCGGCAGCCTCGACCGCATCCTTGGAGGTTGCAGCCAATGCGACGCCGATCTTCTTTCCGTTGAGGTCCTCGAGGCTGTTGACGCCTGAGTCCTTATTGACCAACAGGCCGACCGCGTCGGTATAGTACGGCGCGGTGAAGTTCCATTGCTCAAGACGCTCGGGCTTGATGGTGAACGTTGCGATGACCATGTCAATCTGACCATTGTCAAGCAGCGTTCCGCGCGTATCAGCGGTCACCGGGGTGAACTCGACCGCACTCGCATCGCCGATGATCTCCTCGGCTAATGCATGGGCCATTTCGATCTCAAGTCCCTCGAACTCGTTGGTCGCGGGATTGAGAAGGCCGAATCCGGGAACGTCACTTTTGACGCCGACGCGGAGTACTCCGCGATCCTTGATTGCCTGTACTTCCGGATCAAGGGCAGCTGTTTCCTCGGTATCCGTGGAAACCGCATGATCGTCCTCGACCGCATCGTCTCCTCCACATCCCGTGAGAGCGAAAGCGCTCAATGCGAGAATGAGGACGAGACCAAGTAGTAATAGCTTCTTCATACTACCTCCGTTTCTGCTAGACACTGCTAGCCTCTTACCTTCCGCTGTGTTCGCCTACGTATCGCGAACATCGCTATGTCAGCGCTTTGCGCTTTGACACCTTACCGCAATATCTTGCTCAAGAAGAGCTTCGTGCGCTCGTTCTGCGCATTCTCGAAGAAGTGCTCGGGCGGTCCATCTTCAAGTATCAGACCTTCATCGATGAAGACGACGCGGTCCGCCGCCTCTTTTGCAAATCCCATCTCGTGGGTGACCACGACCATCGTGATACCTTCGGCAGCCAGTCCGATGATAACGTCGAGCACCTCTTGTATCATCTCGGGGTCGAGCGCCGAGGTCGGCTCGTCGAAAAGCAGGATCTTGGGATGCATGTTGAGCGCGCGCGCGATCGCGACACGCTGCTGCTGCCCACCTGAGAGTTGCGCGGGATATTGGTCGAACTTCTCGGCGAGCCCGACGCGATGCAGATACGCCATACCGCTGTCTTCTGCCTCTTCTTTCGAAACACCCTGGACCACGATCGGTGCTAGGGTGAGATTCTCGAGAACGGTCTTGTGGGGATAGAGGTTAAACGACTGGAATACCATCGCGACCGATTGGCGGACCTTTGCGATCGGGGCGCGTGGCGCCATCAGATCGACGCCATCAACGACCACCTGACCGCTGTTGGGCTTCTCGAGCATATTGATGCAACGGATCAAAGTTGACTTACCGCTACCGGAGGGACCGATCACTACGACCTTTTGTCCCGTGGGGATATGGAGGTTGATGTCTTTGAGAACATGGTTCGTCCCAAAGTGTTTATTGACGTTCACCAGCTTAATCACGAAGACCTCCACTCAAATAAAAAGGTCCGGGCGGTGCTGCCCGAACCTTAATTGTACCGTTATTGGGTTTATTATGACAATACTACTTGAGAGAGACTGCCGCACCTGCATCCTCAAGCTGAGTCTTGGTCTCTTCAGCCTTATCCTTGGCAGCACCTTCGAGCACGGGGCTGGGGGCGCCTTCGACCAGATCCTTGGCCTCTTTAAGACCCAGACCGGTGACCGCACGTACGACCTTGATGACCGCGATCTTGTTATCGCCGAATCCTTCGAGGATGACGTCAAAAGCGTTCTTCTCCTCGTCGTCGCCGCCCGCGTCACCGCCACCTGCTGCGGGAGCCGCGCCGGCTACCATCATAGGAGCAGCTGCGGATACGCCGAATACTTCCTCGAGCTCACTGACGAGCTCGGACACCTCGAGCATCGACATCTCTTTTAATGCTTCAACAATTTCGTCTTTCGTGATCTTTGCCATTGGTTCTTCCTTTCGATCTTTCTTAAATGATCATTCGTTTCGTCGAAGCATTAAGCTGCTTCTGCCTCATCTTCCGGTTCGCCTTGTGGTGCCGGTTCGCTCTCTTTACCTTTCGCGACCGCATCAAGCACGGTGACGAGTCCACGGCTCACGCCGCTGAGCACGGTGACCATACCCCGTGAAGGATTGGAAAGCGTACCCAGAAGTTTCGCGATAAGCTCTTCGCGTGAAGGGAGCTTGGACAGCGCTTTGACCTGCGCGTTGTCGATCACCTCGTTCTGCACGAGGCCACCCTTCATCTCGAGCGCTTCGTGATCCTTCGCGAACTTCGCCAGTACTTTGGCGCTCGCGACGGGTTCCTCGGCGATGAACACGAACGCCGATGGTCCGAGCAGAAGCTCGTCCATCGCCGGAAGCGCATTCTCGCGAAGTGCGATCTGCACGAGGCGATTCTTATAGACGCGAAGATCGCCACCGACCTCATGAAGTGAGCGGCGCAGAGTCGCCATCTCGATCACCGTAAGACCACGATAGTCGATCAGGAATACGCCACCTTTCGCATCATCGAGTGTCTGTTTGATCTCAGAGACGACGTCGTATTTCTGTTGTGATGGCATACATTCACCTCCTTTTCGGCGTATGTGATCGCTGCAAACAAAAACCCTCTTGCCAAAAGACAAAAGGGTCGCAATCACTTCATACCGCGACTACCTCGGCAGGCGGGTCTCCCCCTTAAGCCCTTACGGGCACCGGCTGTCTTTGGCAGCAAACACAAACGCAAATTTTGTGCGTAGACCAGTATACACCATTTCGGGACAGGAGGGTCGACTCCGAATGGGACAGAGGGATCGGTTCCTTTTGTCACACGTTATCGCAGAACATCAATTGCGACCGTTCCATATGTGACAAAAGGAACCGATCCCTCTGTCCCACTGGACCCTCTCGTTCCATTCCTCGCTAGCGGATGAAGTTGGTGAACACCTTCTCCTCGAGCTTGGGAGGCTCGAGACCGGCGTCGCGTCCGGCTTGGATCGACTTGATCAGCCATGCCATGTTCGTGCCGAGTGTGCGCATGATCTGCATCCCTTCGAGATCTTGGAGTACCTCTTCAGGCTTGTTGCCATGCACCATGTTCCAGTATTGCGAAGAAGCGATCGGCATACCGCTGATAGTGAAGTACTTGTTGAGCCGATCGAACGCGGCGGTCGCGCCACCTCGACGACATGACACCACCGCTGCTCCGACCTTGTTGCGGAATACCGCACCGTTGGTGTAAAAGAGTCGATCAAGGAACGAACAGATCTGCCCTGAAGCGCTCGCATAGTGAACCGGAGAGCCGAATACGAACCCATCGAATTCGTCAACACGCGCATGCACCTCGTTGACCTTATCATCGATCTTGCACTTGCCGGTCTTGCGACATTTCATGCACGCCGAACATCCGGCGATCTGCTTGGTCCCCAAGTGCATGATCTCGGTCTCAACGTCATTCTTCTCAAGCGACGCGGCTACCTCGGACAATGCGGTGAAGGTACATCCTTTCTTGTGGGGACTTCCGTTGACGAGAAGTACTTTCATGAGAGTGTCCTTTCGACTCGTTTTCCCAATTCAACTGGTGTTTCTACTCGTTTTCTTCAACGATATCATCGCCAAGATCGAGAATATATCTGACGGTGTAGCTTTCGTTGTCCGGGTCGATCTGTGGGAAGATGAAACGCCCAGCCGGCTTCTCCTCATCGATCGCGAACCCGCACTTCTTGCAGACGTTTCGCGACGCGATGTGAGCCGGATGGATACCGGCGACCAGGCGCTTCACACCGAGGTCGCGCGCTGCATCGATGCTGAGTCGGAGCGCTTCGGTCGCGTAACCCTTGCCCCAGTACTCCTTTCGCAATATATACCCGACACCGACCTCTTCGCTGTCGTCAAAGAGCAATCCCGCGCTGCCGATGACCTCACCGGTCACGAGATCCTCGATGATCACCGGTCCGTAATCGAACGCGTCCCAGGTGCCATCGCTCAGCGCGATGAAAGCATCGAAATCATCGCGACAGCGATGCGTCGCCCACGCCATATATTTAGTTACTTCGGGGTCAGACGCCCATTTCTCGAACACGACGTCACGATCCTCTTCTTGAGGACGGCGGAGTTGTATGCGTACCTCTTGTGGCATGCTAACTTCCTCACATCTATTACTCCATTATGAACTATTCGCTGGGAGGAGTGGACCTCACTCACTCACTCACTCACTCACTCGCAAGTATCTTCCCTATCCTAGGAGGTGAGTGCGAGCAGTTCTGAGCTTTCGAGCAGACCCGCGATCACTCAGCGCTCTTCAGACGGGAGAATACGAACATCAACACGACAAGAATGACGCACGTGGTCGCGATCGTCATGAGGGCGACCATGGGTTTCGAGATCAAGGAATCACCGATCCAGAGCTCAAAACCGAAATCACGCGCGAGTTCTCCGGTCAACATCTCGTATTTCAGCGGGGTAATCTCCTCGACGCGCGAGAGGAACGCCTGACGCGACAGCACGGTCAACTGGAGGAACGGCATGAGCCCGAAGATGTTGCGAACCGTATCTCCGAACAGCCCGACCATGATGTAGGCGCCGCTGAGAAAACCGATGAGCGTACCCAAAATCGTCCCGACCGCACCGAGGGATTGCTGGCTTTTGAAAAAGGAGACGATCAGAAGAACGAATACGTTGCCGAAAAGCAAAGAGAGTAGGATGATCAAAATGATCGAGCCGAATTGTGCCAGCGTGAAGCTGATACCATACACCACAAGAAAGTAGAGCTCGAAGAAGATCAGGAACAATAGGAGCATTGTCGCGCCGATGATGATCGAGCTGAGCAGATAGGATGCAAGGAGCTTGTTGCGATCGAAAGGTGCGGTCAAAAAGTCACCGAAGACCCCTTTTTCACGGTCGGTGACCATGAGCCCCAGAGACGTGAGCGAGACCGTGATGGCACCGATCGGAAGAATCGTCGCGAACATCAACGAATCGGTCAACCATGCGAGATCGCTTCGGTCTACGTCGAATCCGGGGATCGCATCTATGATCGCGGCCCAGTTATCGGTGAACATCGTGCGAAACACCACGAAGTGGAGTACCAGGAGGATCAACAGCGCGAGTATCGAGAAGAATACTCCCGCCTTATTGCGATAGAACAATTTGATATTGCGCTTGACCATCATCATGAGACTGCTCATACTTCCAGCCTCCTTCCGATCACCGTCAAAAAGACGTTGTCCATATCACCCCGATGTACCTCGAAGCTCCTGATGTGCTCCTTGAGCCGATCAAGAAGCGCGATCACATCCAGACCACGCGCGTAGCTTACCTGGTAGCGACCGCTTTCAAAGTGCCATTCCAGTCCCGCTTCGGCCAAGATCGATCTGACCACGTCATCCTGACCGTCTTTAACGAACAACGTCAGGGTATCTTTCGAGAATTGTGATTTGAGGTTATGGGGAGTGTCGATGACCGCGATCTTACCGGCATCGATGATCGCGACACGGTCGACCCCATCGGCCTCTTCCATATAGTGGGTGGTCAGAACGATCGCCATGTCTTCGGTCTCGCGGATCTGGCGGATCGTCTTCCACAGATCGATACGACTTTGTGGATCGAGTCCGGTCGTCGGCTCGTCAAGGAAGAGCAATTTGGGGCGCTGGATGAGCGCGCGGGCGATATCGCACTTACGTCGTTGCCCACCCGAGAGTCTCCCATACCGCTGATCGAGAAAATCGTTCATCGATAGTCTCTGAGACAGATCGTCGATGCTGCGCTCGATCGTCGCCCTATCGAGATCGTAGAACGAAGCGCGCACCGTCAAGTTCTCCCGCGCGGTCAATAGCTCGTCGAGGACGTTGTCTTGGAAGACGACTCCGATGCTTTTGCGGATTGCATTGTCGTCGGTTCCGAGTGCATGACCGTTAACGAGCGCCTCGCCTGAGGTCACCGCAAGTAATGTGCAGAGCATATTGATCGTGGTGCTCTTGCCTGCGCCGTTGGTGCCGAGTAACGCAAAGAACTCGCCGCGCTCGACATCGAAGCTGATGTCATCGACCGCGTTGGTCGGCGCTCCTTTGTAGTGTTTGGTGAGGTTTCTCGCCTCTATCGCTTTGGTCATGCGCGGTCCTTCCTTTTATGGTGCAAACCATGATATAGTGTAGCACACAGTATGCGTGTTCGTACTCATTTCCGATCAGAAAAATCTTTTGAAAAACTTTCGATCGGCGCTTGACAGACTATAGGTGTTATTATATTATTTGTTATATAGTATTGTACATGTACTAATAATGTAGGAAATAGGACAGAAGGAGGGTCGGATGAGATTTACCGTAGCAGGAGCATTACTTGATGCCTGCGTACTCGGTCTGGTATCACATGAACCAGCCTATGGGTATGAGCTCACCCAGCGTGCGCAAGCCATCATCGATGTCTCCGAATCAACGCTCTACCCCGTACTGCGCCGACTGCAGAAGGAAGGTATGCTTTCTACCTTCGATCGACCGTTCGATGGACGCAATCGTCGCTACTACGAGATAACGGACGCGGGTAAGGCAAAGCTTGAAGAACTCATCGTTGCTTGGAATGACTATACCGAGCGCATCGATACTTTGCTGATTGGAGAAAAATCATGAATAGTAACCAGTTCCTCTATGAGCTTCGTACCAAGCTCGTGAATATGCCTGAAGCAGAGATCAATTCTGCGATGGGCTACTACGAGGAGTACTTCCTCGATGCGGGTCCGGACAACGAGCAACGCGTCATCGATGAGTTGGGCTCACCGTCCGCGGTCGCCTCTAAGATCATCGGCGAATTCGCGCTTTCCGATACCCCGGCGGTTGCGGAGAACCCGGGAAAGACATTATGGATAGTCATACTGGCGATCCTTGCCTCCCCCATCGCACTCCCGATCGCGATCGCGCTTGTCGCTATCGTGTTCGCAATCCTGATCACCGTACTCGCATTGCTGTTCTCCTTTGGTGTTACCGGTGTTGCACTCGTTGTCGCGGGGATCGCAGCGGTGTTCTTCGGGCTGTGGGCGCTTATCATCGAGTTCGGGACCGGGGTTTTCCAGATCGGATTCGGTCTGCTCAGTGTCGGTTTCGGGATCTTACTCGCGCAAGCCACCGTCCTGCTTACCCAATGGTTCTTCACCGGTATGCAAAAAATGCTCGGTGCGCTTCTGGTTAGAAAGGCAGCATAATGAAAAAACTAGCGATAGTCGCCCTTGCTCTTATGGCCGTCGGCTTCTTTATGATGCTCATTGGTTTCATGATCGGTGTCACTCCCCTCTATTTCGATTCGACCGGTATGCACCGACGGACCCTCCAGCCCGAGCTTGAGAATTTCACCGACTCGTATGCAAAGGTCGCGACCGTGACCTTGCAGTGCGCGGCTGAAGATGTCTCGATCATTTCCGGCGACCGGTTCGGCTACACCATCACAGGCAACTATAGCCGCCCGTACGAGACCTCACTTACGAACGACAGTTTGGTGATCACGCAGAATTATGACGCCGGTTGGTTCGACATCGGGTGGGGCAGTATGGTGATGTTCGGAAATGGCTTTAACAGCCTTCCGAGAGTGACGATCTACATACCTGAGGATATGACGATCAGGGATCTGAACGTCGATATCGTGAGCGGGGATATCTGGATCGAATCGGTAGAAGTCGACCGATTCACCCTTAACGGTGCTTCGGGCAACATCAGTACGAGCTATCTGACCGTCAATGAGAGCCTCAATGCCAACCTGGTCAGTGGTGATGTCTATCTCGCAGGGGATCTACGTGGGAACATCCATCTCTCAGGGGCATCCGGCAATATCAGAATGGAGATCGATGGGCGAGCAGATGAGTATTCATGGCAGATCGATGCGGTCAGCGGGGGCATTTCGGTCAGTGATCCGTCCGGTTCATTACCGACGAACGCGCGCGCGATCGCTCCGCCGTCGATTCCGCCGGCGCCTCCGGCACCACCTATGCCTCCCGGGTCCAATGGAAACGGTTCGGTGGATACCACACCGAGCGTCGAGGTCGAGCCTGCTCGCCGTCCGAGCGGTCCGAACAGTATCCTTATCGACGCCATCAGCGGAGACATCTCACTGTTCTTCCTCCGTTAGAGACAATTGAGACTGAGGGGTCGGTGAGACAGTAGGGTCGGTTCCTTTCGTCCCATAGCGCGAAGAGAGAAGGTCTGGATAATCCAGACCTTCCTTTTCGGACAAAAGGAACCGACCCTACTGTCTTAGCGCTCTTCTATCTCGGTATGACTGGGTGCGCGGTACGCTCAGTCGCGTTCGCGACGCAACAGATCGAGCGGTTCGAGCGGATAAGGACAACGCAGGCTATAGGTATCGGTCGCTCGGCTGGCGCAATCCACCAATCCACCCCACGCATCACGCAGATCTTCGACGCTGAAGCAACGCACAGGTTGTGCCGGGGTGAGTATCTCGAGTTGCTCGCCTTCCCTGAACTGATTACGCTGTTGCACGGTGACGCGCCACGCTGCATCGTCTGCTTCTTTCTCGCAGTTCAGAACCCGCGCGACCAGATCGTGGGTCTGGGTGTACTCGGCTTGATCATAGGTCTGATCGGGCGCGCCGAAGAAGAATCCGGTGTGATAGGGACGATGACTCACCCGCTCCATCTCTGAGAGGAACACCTCAGGATCGGCTCCGTCGAGGACCTGGCGATATGCGTTGACCACCGTCGCCACATAGTAGGCACCTTTGACCCGCCCCTCGATCTTGAGAGAATCGATGCCCGCCTCACGCAACGCGTCGAGATGAGCAAGCATCATCAGATCCTGCGAGCTCATCAGGTAGGTCCCGCGTGCGTCCTCCTCGATAGGAAGATATTTACCGGGACGCATCTGCTCGACCAATGCATAGTTCCACCGGCACGGCTGCGTGCAGTGCCCGCGGTTCGCGTCACGGTCGTTGAGGTAGTTGCTGATCAGACAACGTCCCGAGTAGGCGACGCACATCGCTCCATGACCGAACACTTCAAGCTCGAGGTCCCCACCGACCTTATCACGTATGTGGGCGATCTCGTTCAAGGAAAGCTCGCGGGCGAGCACCACTCGTGAGGCACCGAGCTCCTGCCATTGCAGGGCTGCCTGCGCATTGGTCACGCTTGCCTGGGTGCTGACGTGTATCTTGAGGAGCGGGGCGACCTGGCGAATTGCGCGAAGTGCGCCCAGATCGCTGATGATCACGGCATCGACCCCGATCTCTTCGAGCCATATCGCATATTCGCTGAGAGGTTCTAGATCGTCGGTGTGCATCAATGCATTAAGCGTCACATAGATGCGCCTTGACTGTTCGTGCACCATCTCGATCGCTGAGGCAAGCTCCTCCGGTGAGAAGTTGTCGGCACGCTGGCGCAGTCCGAAGCGCTCACCGCCGACATAGACGGCATCCGCTCCAAAATGAAGGGCATATTCCAGCTGCTCGAAACCTCCGGCGGGAGCCAGCAACTCTATCGGTCGTTCGGGTTTAGACATATCGCTATTGTATCAATGCGATGAAGAGGGGACGCCAGGGTCGGTTCCTTTTGTCACATTATTATATTGAGGGTCGTACCCTCATGCACTGAGTGGGACGGAAGGAACCGACCCTACTGTCTCATTCTAAATGTCCGAGGAAATCCTTGGTCCGCATATGCTGGGGATTGTCGAAGATCTCAGAAGGGGTACCCTGCTCGACGATCACACCTTCATCCATGAAGACCACGCGGTCGGCTACGTCACGCGCGAACCCCATCTCGTGGGTCACCACGATCATCGTCATACCCTGCTCGGCAAGACTGCGCATAACGTTGAGTACATCACGCACCAATTCGGGGTCGAGCGCACTGGTGACCTCGTCAAAAAGCATCACCTGTGGCTCCATGGCAAGCGCGCGTGCAATCGCGACTCGCTGCTGCTGACCACCGGAAAGTTGAGCCGGATAGAAGTCGGCGCGCTCTGCAAGACCGACACGTTCCAGTTGCTCCATAGCGATACGACTTGCATGATCTTTGGAGAGCTTGCGCACTTTTATGAGAGCAAGCTCTACGTTGCCTTTCGCCGTCTTGTGGGGGAAAAGATTGAACTGCTGAAAGACCATACCGAGGCGCTCACGCATTTTGTTGATGTCGGTACCTTTTGCGTTGACCTGCGTTCCTTCGACCCATATCTCACCGGAGGTCGGTACTTCGAGAAGGTTGATGCAACGCAGCATGGTCGATTTGCCACTGCCCGACGGACCGAGCACACAGACCACTTCACCCTTATTGACATTGAAGTCGATGTCATGAAGGACCTCGTGATCACCGAAGACTTTCCTTAAGTTGACGATCCGTACGATAGGTTCATCGGTAGTTGACATTTAGTGATCACGCCCCTCTGATAGAGCCAGCTTTTTCTCAAAAGTCGAGATGACGCGCGTCAGAGGCATCGTCACCAGCAAATAGTATCCGGCAGCGATGACGTACGGCGTCATGTTGCCCGTATTCGCGACTAACGATTTACCGAACATCATCATTTCCATTACTCCGACCGCTGCGAGCAGTGATGTGTCTTTATACAGCAGGATGAATTCCGAAGTCGCGGTGGGAATGACACGGCGTACCGTTTGCGGAATGATGACATAGAACATCGTCTGTATACCGTTCATGCCCAGCGAATTCGCTGCTTCGAATTGACCTTTCGAGATGGATTGGATACCTGCACGAAAGATCTCTGCGAGATATGCGCTCGAGTTCATCGCAAGCACTAAAATGCCTAACAAATAGTCAGATATCTTGATCCCCATGGCCGGTAGGCCGAAAAAGGCGATATAGATCTGCAGAAAGAGCGGAGTGCCACGAATAACGTTGACGAAGATCCCCGAGATGAATCTCACCAATTTGATCTTTGACATACGCAGGAAGGAGACGCCCAGTCCAATGGGAATAGCAAGGGGAAACCCGGCCATGACCAATGCAAACGAGCGGAGCCAACCGATGAACAGCAAAGGAATAGCGGTGACCGCCATCTGGGGATTGAGAAATATCCTGAAGAACGGAACGGAATTCCATGCATTCACCCATTCTTGCTGGTTGAGCCACATGATGATCGTCTCTACCGTGGTCATCTCTGCCACGACTATAGGCTGAGGTGCTCTCTCGAGCTCCTGCAAGTTGCCCTCTGCCGTTTTGAAGCTTCCCGTCAGCTCATACTCGCCCGCTTTCTCAGGGAGTGAAATGTTGTAGAGCTCGATTCTTAAGATCATGTTTTCCGGGACCGGTTCGGAAAAGCTCACCGTCGCCTTTTCGTCTGAGATCTCAGAGGTCTGTATCGCTTTGACGCGCTCCAAACCATCAAGGATGGTCACCTCGACACGGGAATCATCGTTGACGCGCGTACCCTCAGGCAGATCGAGTTGTACAAAACTGATCTGTTCACCTGCGGTGACGGTCCCTTCCCATGTCACGCGCGTTGGTTGCCCCCCGATCACCGCGTTGCCGCCTGATTGGTTCGAGCGTGCGGTGATCTTATCGGTAGTAAGAGCTCCGACCACCGAGGGCACTGCCATCGATAACAACAGCACAGAAACGACCGCTATAAGAAAGCTCAGATGGACGGACTTTCTTATAGCGGCAACAATTCTCATATATTCTTTCATACGGCTCATAGTGGCGTTATGACCTCATTCATTGCGTGGACATCCACGCAAAAGGATGATCATCTCACAAGGCGACCTTACGGGAGCGTGGGCTCAAAATCAAAGTAGCGCGCAAAGATCTCGGCATACGTTCCATTGTTCATCACCGTGGCAAGGGCATCGTTGACCACTTGGAGCAACCCGGGATTGCTCTTCGCGACCGCAAAACCGTACTGCTCACCGGTGGGGATGGCCGCAACGACTTCGGCATCCGTATAGGTCTTTGCCACCATCTCGGCAGCGACAGGCTCATCGATGAACGCAGCCTCGATCTGTCCGGCCTGAAGAGCTGCCAGAGCATCACTGGCGGTATTATATTCAACCAGCTCGGCGTTGGGCAGATTCTCTTTGACCCAATCAGAACCGGTCGTGCCCGATTGCGAACCGACTTTCTTACCATCAAGATCCATTGCCGATTCAAAGCCCGCGTCCTTCATAGCGACACATGCTTGATTGGAATCGAAGTACGGGTCGCTGAAATCTACCAGTTCCTTGCGCTCGGGCGTGATGGTGAACGACGAGGCTCCGAGGTCCATCTTCGTGCCCTGGTCGACCGATGCGAGAATGCTATCGAAGTTTTGCGGAGGCAGGAACTTGAGCGTCAAGCCCATCTCCTCGCACATAGCCTCGAGCAGATCGTACTCGAACCCGGTGACTTGCTCACCCTCCATTGCGATAAAAGGAGGATAGTCGCAGTCCGAACCGACCGTGAGAACACCCGGCTCAACAAGGACCATGCCCGTGCTTTCCTCGTTCGTGCTTACCTCGCTTTGGTCAGTGCTTGCGGTATCGTCTGTAGAGCCGCAACCGACAAGAGCCGACGCGCCCAGCACAAGTACGAGCACCAGACCGATCAGTAGAAAACGCTTCTTCATTTCCGTCACACCTTTCCTTTATCCATTCTTTTCACAGGGACACGTATTCAGTAGCCATGGCTAACTTGTCGCACATAACTACTCACAACCTAGTAGCAAACGGCTATTGTATACTTCATCGCGCATATTTGCAACAAAATGTGAACTAATATGCACTGAATGGCTAATTACCAGCGATTTATGCAATATCAAAGGATCCATTATACATTGCCGACAGGATCATCCAAACCGCTCTCCATTACTCGACACCGAGCATGACATTCTCCTCATGAGCAATGATCTGGTCGGAAAAAACATCGAGACGTGGCGGACGCTTTCCTTTCATCGGGTCTGCTCCTCCACCTCCGCTGTCTTGTTCTGCCAGTTTGTTCTCGAAGCGTGCAACAAATCTACCGGCAGGAATCGTCACTGCCAGATAGAACATCGCTGCGATCACCAACGGTGTCGAGTTCATGTTCTTCGATGAAAGGAGCTTCGCGCGCAACATGACCTCATAGATCGACACAGTGGAGAGTAGGGCGGTATCCTTCAGAATCAAAATGAACTCGCTCATTGAGGTCGGTAGAATTCGGCGAATCGTCTGGGGCAATACCACATGGGCCATCGCAAGTGATGATCTCATACCAAGTGAGCGTGCGGCTTCCATCTGTCCTTTGGGAATAGATTGAATACCCGCACGAAGGATCTCCGCAAAATACGCGGCAGAGTTGAATGAGAGAATGATAAATGATCGTAACCAACTGGAAAAACTGATACCCAAGAACTCAACGCTCTTGAAGGGCGCAACAAGCATCTGATATGCCGGGATCAAGGGTAGACTCATGTAAATGACCAAAATGAAAAGGATCATCGGGGTACCACGCACAACATCGATGTAAGCCGTAGCCAGCCAATTAACGATCTTTATCTTACTCATTTTCATAAAGGCAAGCGCCAGACCAAGGGGGATCGCGAGCATGAAACTAATGACCCCCAGAGTTATCGTCGCAGGAAATCCCTTCGCAATATAGGGCAGAGATTCCCACGCGATTATGGGAGAAAAGAAAATGTGTGTTATTGGATTGGTTTCCCACCAGGTTAATAACTCTGTCAAGAGTGTGTTCATGTCAGCCATCACCTTCTGTCAGCATCAAAGAAGGAGTGCGTCCCCTATTGCAGGTCTGGACGCACTCCGGATCAATCCCCTTACTTGCAGGATACGTTGGCACGTCCTTATGAGCCAAAGGCCTCCAATGCCTCATCGACGCTGATGTCGCCCGGCAAAAAGATCGGTTCCACACCGAACCATTTCTTGTAGATCTCTGCGTAGGTGCCATCGGTTGCAAGCTCTTTGAGCGCGGCGTCGATGTCTGCTCTCATGGCATCTCCGAAAGCGTTCTTCTGAAACGCCATGCCGAAGAACTGATCTGACTCGATAGTCTCAACGATAGTCGCCCGAAATGCAGCATCCTTAACAAATTCCGTCGAAGATGAGAGATCCTGGATCAGAACATCCGCATCTCCGGCCAGCATCGACTGGAAAAGCGCGGTGGTGTCAGGATTGAGGACGTACTTAACGCCTGCCGGCAGATTCGCCTCGCCCCACGTATGTGCTGACGATCCGCCTTGAACGGCGACCCTGGTCCCGTCCGTGATATCTGCAACACTCTTGATGTCGGAATCATTGGGCACGCACAGTGCGAGAGAGTCCTGATAATAGGGCAGCCCAAAGTTGACCGCCTCTGCACGCTCCGGCTTGATAGTCAGAGCGGAAGTGATCATATCGAACTCTGTTCCGGCGGCAAGGCCCGCAATGATGGCCTCGAAGTCAAATGTCTTGAACTCAAAAGTAACGTTCAGTTTTTCGCCGATAGCATTCATAAGGTCGACGTCAAAACCTTGGAAACCATCGCCGTCGTCAGCGGCGAACTCAAAGGGCGGATAATTAGTATCAGCGCCGATGAGAACGGTCTTACCGTCGCCTTTTACCAGGTCGTCTGCCCATGCAGGTCTCTCGACGGTAGCCTCTTCGCTTGTAGTGGTGTCCACCGCAACCTCGTCATCTGACGATGTGCAGCCAACAAGCATTGTTGCGCCGACCAGCAACGCAAACACGACCACCGCGATCAATAACACGCGGTACTTCATAATAGGACCCCCTATTGTCAAATGGCGCATCGGTGCTCCTTAAACACTCCAGCGCCCCAATACTACAGGGATGACTATAGCATATAGGCAGGTGGAAACCTACTTGATGACGGTGAAATCCCCGATCAGAGGGAGCGGTTTCATCTCACCGTTCGCGGCATTGACGATACCCCAGATCATGAGCACGAGCGGAGCGAGTCCGAGTACTCCGATGATAGCGAGAAGCGAGCCGAGAAGGATGCCCAGTATCGGGTTGACGAAGAACGATCCGGCGACCAGGACCCCGAGGATATTCTGGATGATCGAGAAGATGATGCCATAGATCATTCCGGCGATAAAAAGGACGGTCCCTTGGTTGGTGTGATATTTCACGAAGGGTGAGCGCGCGGCGTCTCCGGTCAGTAACGGGATGAAGAACAGGACATACGCGAGCATCGCCATTCCCTTATGGCGTTGCGCATCTTCCGCATCGGGCACCACATCCGTAACACCTTGCGAGGTCTGTGAAGTCGCCGCCGTGTCTCCTTTGGCGTTGTTGACCACGTCACGCGCGCTTTGCGCTACGGTCTGTGCGATATCCTCTACGACCTGAGTCGCGTTCTGGACGGTCTCATCGATCTTCTCGGCATCAATAGGCATGTTAGGTCTCCTGTCATCTCTTGTTTTTGCTTTCAGCGGCTGACCTGGTTTTTTACCCCACATTCGCATACCGGAGCGTTCGCTTGATACTATCTCACTACCGACCCTCTCGCCTTTCGGCGGTACGACTTACACCAAAAATGCGCCATGCTCGCGTAGCCTGCATCGAGTGCTACGTTTATGTGGATCCTTTTGACCGCATCTGCCTTGGACTAGGATTTACATCCGCAACCACAGACCCGCTAAAAGCGCTTCTATTCTATCACGTGCGACTTTATATGGGACACCAGGATCGGACCTTCCCGTCCCAGGACATACAGAACGATATGAGACAGAAGGGTCGGTTCCTTTTGTCTCATAAGCTATAAAACTGCCCCGAGACCGGGGCAGTTCTGTTTATCGTTGGGACAAAAGGAACCGGCCCTTCTGTCTCATTTCAGCATGGTGGGATTGAGAGGCGGCAGTCCGTGACTTGCCAATCCCTCTATCACTTCCTCGACCGCTTTGGGACCGACACCGGGCAGGTGAAGAAGGGTATCCTCATCCTTACCGGCAAGATCGCCAACGGTGGCCACACCGGCCGCTGCCAACTTCTTGGCCCAACGCAATGAGACACCGATGTCGGTGAGGCTCTCGGCCTCGATCGCTGCTGCGGCGATATCCTCGGTCAATGTCGGCGTGTCCGCAATGGTACCGAAGGTATTGACCAGTTCTTCAGGACTCTCGATCGGCTCAGCGACCGGTACTCCAAGGAGCTCCTCGTTCTCGTTGAGTCCGATGATCGCGCTACTTCCCAGCATCTCATCAGGATCGAACGCAACGCCCAAATACTTCGAGACGTCGATCTCATCATCATCCCAGGTGTAGGGGAACGGTGCCTCATCGGTCGAGATGAGGCTTCCCATGATCTCCTCGACATCCCAGTCGTCCTCTTCGGGAAGAAGCGACTCGATCTCGAGCAGATCGTCGCGAAGTGCATCGGGAGCGACTTCGAGGTTGGCCTCGTCGCTGATCCGCGCACCCTTGTAGGTGAGTCCGACGTTGCGATACCGCTTCATACCGGTACCTGCCGGGATCAGTTTGCCCAAGATGACGTTCTCTTTCAGCCCGACCAGATCGTCCTCGCGGTTCTCGATCGCGGCTTGTGAGAGTACCGTAGTCGTCCACATGAACGAGGCGAGCGAGAGGAACGATTCACTGCCCAGCGAGCGCATGGATGCGCGTACGATCTGCAGAGGACCGATCAGGGTATCGACCGCCTCGGCGGGTTTACCGCCTTCGGCGATGATCTTGTCGTTGGCCTCAAGGAATTGGGTGCGGTCGACATAGGAATCGACGAGGAAGAGACTATCTCCACTCTCGATGACCTTGACCTTTGAGAGCATGCGCGAGGCAATGATCTCGAAGTGCTTGTCGTTGAGCTCTACACCCTGACCGCGATAGACGCTCTGCAGCTCATGAATGATCCAACGCAGCATCTTCTCGCGCCCGACGATCTCGAGCATGTCGGGACCGTAGGGACGGCCCTTGGTCAGGCTCTGGCCGGCAACGACGATGTCGCCGTCGACCACATCGAGGATGTGCTCGGGACCGAGTGGCTTGCTCGACCACTTTTTATTCTTCGCGCCGGTGATGGTGATGACCGGCTTGTCTCCTTCTTTGGTCAACGAGACCTTACCTGCCTGAGGTGCGAGCACCGCGAAGACACGATTGGCCTTCGGCGACTCCAAGATCTCATTGACGAGCGGAAGACCTTGCGTGATGTCGGTACCGGCGACTCCACCGGTATGGAACGTTCTCATCGTCAGCTGCGTTCCCGGCTCACCGATCGACTGCGCCGCAATAACACCGACCGCGGTACCGACATCGACCGGCTTTCCGTTGGAAAGATCGTAGCCGTAGCACTTCTGGCAGATCCCGCGACCTTCCAGACAGGTCAACGCGGTGCGGATATCGATCTTGTCGAGTCCCGCTTTCTCGAACGCCGCCAGCTGCTCGAGATCGACCACGTACTCGCCTGCCTCGAGAAGAACGTTGCCCTTCTTGTCCTTGACATCACTTGCGACCACGCGCCCGATCAGATTCTTGTCCAGCTCGTTGTTATGGCGAGCGCGGATCGTGGTCATCACGCCTTCGTGCGTTCCGCAATCCTCGGTACGTACGATCGCATCGTGCACGAAATCGAGAAAACGGCGGGTCGTATATCCGCCGGTCTCGGTACCGAGCGCGGTATCGGCAAGACCTTTACGCGCACCATGGGTAGAGATAAAGTACTCGAGCACGGTCAAACCTTCGCGGAAGTTCGATTTCACCGGCTCCTCGATGACGTCACCTTTCGGGGACTGCATCAAGCCACGCATCCCGCCGAGCTGGCGGAACTGCTTGAGGTTACCGCGCGCGCCGCTATCGGCCATCTGATAGATCGGATTCTGGATGTCGAAGCTTTCGACCATCGCCGCCCCGACCTCGTCGGTCGCACGGTTCCACACGTCGATAACGAGTTTATGGCGCTCGTCGGAATCCATCGTACCCGCCTCGTATGCATCCTCGATCGCGCGCGCCTCCTCTTCATATTTGAAAAGGATCTCCTTCTTGTTTTGAGGAGTCGTCGCGTCGTAGAGTGAGACGGTGATACCCGCCATGGTCACATAGTAGAACCCAAGGCGCTTGATCTCATCGAGGATGATGCCCATATCGGTCGTTGAATACGCGTCGGCGAGATCCTCGACGATATCGGCGATCTTATTCTTATTGAGCGTGTAATTGATGAAGGGGAAATCCACCGGCAGCGATTGGTTGAAGATCAGACGTCCCACCGTAGTAGTGAAACGGGTGCCCTTCTCGACCAGGCGACTCTCCTTATCATTGGCATCGTCACGCAGATCGATCGGTCGGGTCGCACGGACCTCGATCGGACTCTGCAGTGAGACCTCACCGGCGTCGTGCGCGAGCAGTGCCTCGTCCTCGTTCATGAAGACCGAGGTATGTTTGTCCTGCTCCGGCTCGCGAAGTGTGGTCAGATAGTAGAGACCAAGCACCATGTCCTGCGACGGTGTGGCAAGCGCCTTGCCGTTCGCCGGGCTCTTGATGTTGTTGGTAGAGAGCATGAGAACGCGTGACTCGGCTTGCGCTTCTGCCGAAAGTGGCACATGGACCGCCATCTGGTCACCGTCGAAGTCTGCGTTGAATGCGGTACAGACGAGTGGATGCAGGCGGATCGCCTTACCCTCGACCAGTACCGGTGCGAACGCCTGGATACCAAGGCGGTGCAAAGTCGGTGCGCGGTTGAGCAACACCGGATGATCCTCGATGACCTCTTCGAGTACGTCCCACACGATCGCGCGCTGGCGCTCGACGAACTTCTTAGCGGCCTTGACGTTGGGCGCGCCCTCACGTCCGTCGGTCTCGGCATAGCGATCGACCAGACGCTTCATGACGAACGGCTTGAACAGCTCGAGCGCCATGTATTTGGGAAGTCCGCACTGGTGAAGCTTAAGTTCGGGCCCTCCGACGATCACGGAACGTCCGGAATAGTCGACACGCTTACCGAGCAGGTTCTGGCGGAACCGTCCCTGCTTACCGTTGAGTGTGTGCGAAAGCGATTTGAGCGCGCGTCCGCTCGGTCCCTTGACCTGGCGACGGTCGTCACGCCGGTTGTCGAAGAGTTTGTCGACCGCTTCTTGGAGCATGCGCTTCTCGTTGTTGATGATGATGTCGGGAGCGCCGAGGTCGAGGAGCTTCTTAAGACGATTGTTGCGGTTGATCACGCGACGATACAGATCGTTGAGATCCGAGGTCGCGAACCGGCCACCGTCAAGCTGTACCATCGGGCGCAGCTCGGGTGGCATGACCGGGATGACATCCAAGATCATCCAGCGAGGATCGATGCCGGAGTGCGCGAACGCGTCGACGACGCTCAGGCGCTTGACCAGCTTTTTGACGAGCTGACTGGAGGTGGGTGTCCCCGCCTCGTGGGCTTTGGCAAGCGCAGCGCGCAGATCCTTTTGCAATACCGAAAGATCGATCGCGCCGAGCAGATCGCGTACGTTCTCGGCACCCATTCCACCGGTAAAGTAGCCGCTGTCGCGGACCTGGCCGTCGCTGGCTATCTGTGGCCCGTACAGGCGCGCCATCTCACGATAGACGATCTCGTCGTCGAAGATCTGACGCGGTACGATCTTGGTGAATTGATTGAACGCCTCGGTGCGGATCTGGCAACGTTCCTCGTAGTCCTCCTCGATCTCGGCAAGATCGTTGTTGGCGTCTTTAAGAATATTACGCAGTCTGTCGCCGAGCGCCTGGCCCTCATATTTGAGGTAGTCCTCGTCGGGCTCGATCTCGCCACTGCGTAGTTTCAGGAGCATCTCATGAGCGGTCGGGTAGTTCGCTTCGAGACCATAGGTCGCGAGCAGCGCATCGAGTTTCTCTTGAGCACCCTCGGTGCCCTTATCGACCGCTTTGACCGCGTTCTTGAGCGCGCGGGATTCCGCGCTTTTCGAGAGCGCGATCGCGATCTCGGCGTCATCAAGATCGGCGACGGCAAGTGCGATCGCCATATCGCGCTCGAAAATCGCCTCGGTCAACTCGCGCTCGCGCGTGCGCTTGAACTCCTCGAGATCTGCCGTCAACTCTTCGCGCAGCTCGGGAAGATCGGCTTCGCGTGCCTCATTGTCGACGCTCGTGATGATCGGGCTGACAAAGTAGAGGACCCGCTCGAGATCCTTGTATTTGATATCGAGCAGCGTGCTCATGTGTTTGGCGACACCTTGGGCATACCACACGTGGCTGACCGGAGCAGCAAGCTCGATGTGGCCCATGCGCTCGCGGCGCACCTTGGCGCGCGTCACCTCGACGCCGCAGCGCTCGCAGGTGATGCCTTTATAACGGATACGACGGTACTTGCCGCACGAGCACTCCCAGTCCTTGGAGGGACCGAAGATGCGCTCGCAGAACAGACCGTCGCGCTCGGGTTTTTGAGAACGATAGTTGATCGTCTCGGCCTTTTTGACCTCACCGTATGACCAACGACGCATGTCATCGGCGCTGACCAGGCGAATGCGGAGGCGATCGAAATTGCTAACATCGATGTTGTTACTCATTTAGTTCTCCTCCCCTTCTTTGACGACCTCATCGACCACTTCTGCAGCGAGTGTCTCTGAAGGGTTCGCGATAATCTCATCATCATCGAGCTCGATCGCATCGAGGTTCCAGTCACTCTCACTGACCGCCTCGAAGCCTTCGCCCTCGATGTCTTCTTTCATCATTTTCTCGATGGTCGCCAGATCGGTGATGAGGTTGCCCTCTTCATCGAAGAACAGGCGCGGTCGACCATGCTCATACTCGTTGATGAGCTCCTCGCTGATCTCCTCGGGTGCCTCGGTCAGTTCGATCTGCTCGTTGACCTCGGAGAGCGCTTCGATATCGAGTCCGAGTGCTTTAAGCTCGGTGCGCAAGACGTTGAAACTCTCAGGCATGCCCGGCTCGGGGATGTTCTCTCCCTTGACGATCGCCTCATACGCTTTGACGCGTCCGATCAGATCGTCACTCTTGATGGTCAGTATCTCACGCAACAGGTAGGCGGCACCGTAAGCGTAGAGCGCCCACACTTCCATCTCTCCGAAGCGCTGTCCGCCGAACTGTGCCTTACCGCCCAGCGGCTGCTGGGTCACGAGCGAGTACGGACCGGTCGAGCGGGCGTGTATCTTATCGTCGACCAAATGGTGGAGCTTGAGGGTATAGATGTATCCGACGGTGACCGGTTCACGGAAGGGCTCTCCGGTACGTCCGTTATAAAGCGTGATCTTGCCTTCACGCGACATCTGCGGGATGAACGCGTCCTCGACCTGCCTGCCGAATCGATCGCGTGCCTTGAGTACGAGATTATGGTTGGCCGCCTCGATCGCGTCGCTGATCTCATGCTCGTTGGCTCCGTCGAATACCGGGGTCGAGCAATGCATCATGCCGTCGACCGCCGTCTTCGCGTTGACCGACTCGAAACCGATACCTGCCGCAAAACCCAGATGGGTCTCGAGCAGCTGTCCGACGTTCATACGGGAAGGTACCCCCAGCGGACTCAGTATCAGGTCGATCGGAGTGCCATCCGCCATGAAGGGCATATCCTCGATGGGGAGCACCTTGGCGATGACGCCTTTGTTACCGTGTCGTCCGGCGAGCTTATCGCCCTCCTGGATCTTACGTTTCTGAGCGACGAAGACTCTGACCATCTCGTTGACTCCGCGCTTGAGTTCCACGCCGGCGTCTCCGGAGGACACACGGCTGACCGAGATGACTCGTCCTGATACGCCGTGCGGCACCTTCAGGGAGGTGTCACGGACATCGTGGGCCTTCTCGCCGAAGATCTGGCGCAAGAGACGCTCCTCGGCGGTCTGCTCGCCACTCTCACCTTTCGGAGTGACTTTACCGACCAGGATATCTCCGGGGCCGACCTCGGTGCCGACCACGACGATGCCCTCCTCGTCGAGATGAGCGAGCATGTCGTCACTGACGTTGGGGATCTCTCGCGTGATCTCTTCACGACCGAGTTTGGTGTCACGCGCCTCGAGCTCATACTCCTTGATATGGATCGAGGTCAGAAGATCTTGCTGCACGACGCGCTCACTGATGATGATCGCGTCCTCGAAGTTGTAGCCCTCCCACGGCATGAACGCTACCAGCAGGTTCTGGCCGAGCGCAAGCTCACTGCCCTCGATGCTGGGACCGTCGGCCAGAGGTTGATTCTCCTCGACGCGCGCACCTTCGATCAAAGTCGCGACGGGACGGTAGTTAATGCAGGTGCTCTGGTTGGAACGATTGAATTTCGGAAGGTCGTAACTATCGGTGGTGCCATCATCGGCGCGTACCACGATCGTGTTCGCATCGATACTCTCGATGACTCCGCCGCGTTTTGCCAAGATAACTTCGCCTGAGTCAGCCGCCACGACCGCCTCAAGTCCGGTGCCGATCAAGGGTGCTGCCGGGCGAAGCAGGGGCACCGCCTGACGTTGCATGTTCGCCCCCATCAGCGCACGGTTCGCGTCGTCGTGCTCGAGGAACGGGATCAGCGCGGTGACCGCCGATACCATCTGGCGCGGAGAAACGTCCATGTAGGTGACATCTTGGGGCAGGCGCTCTTCGGGTTCGCCGAACTGGCCTTCTACTCCGGTGCCCTTAACACGACACAGTACGCGGTCGTGTACGAACTTACCGGTCTTCAGATCGATCGGCTCATTTGCCTGCGCAATGACCTCTCGCTCCTCCTCATCGGCGGTCAGGTGGTGCACCTCGTCGGTCACCTTACCGTTGACCACTTTTCGATAGGGGGTCTCGATGAAGCCGTAGCTGTTTATCTGCGCGTAGGTCGCGAGCGAGTTGATCAGCCCGATGTTCATACCTTCGGGAGTCTCGATCGGACAGACGCGTCCATAGTGGCTGGGATGTACGTCACGAACATCGATCTTCGCCTCACGCGCGCTGCGGATACCACCGCGACCGATCGCGGAGAGACGGCGCTTGTGTGCGAGACCGGCGACCGGATTTGTCTGGTCCATGAACTGCGAAAGCTGAGATGATCCGAAAAACTCCTTGATTGCGGCGCTGATCGGACGGATGTTGATGAGCGCCTCGGGGCTGATGTCCTCAGCCGTGGCGGTCGCCATCCTCTCGCTGACGGTACGCGCCATACGGGCGAATCCGATACGGAACTGGTTCTGGATGAGCTCTCCGGCGGTGCTGATACGACGGTTACCGAGGTGATCGATATCGTCGACCGAGTAGCCGGGCACCTCTTCGAACAGACTGCACAGATAACGGATCGTACCCACGATATCGTCGGGAGTCAGCGTCACCTGCTCATCGGGATATTCCAGTCCGAGTTTCTTGTTGATCTGATAGCGTCCGACGCGCGCGAGATCGTAGCGCCCCGCGCGGTAGTACAGACCCTCGAGAAGCGAGCGCGCCGCGTCAAGCGTCGGGTGCTCACCGGGACGAAGTCTCTTATAGAGCTCGAGGAGTGCCTCCTCACGGTTGGTGCTCGTGTCGCGCACCAGCGTGTTCTTGATCGCCTGGGCGTTATCGAAGAGCGCTAATATCTCATCATCGGTCTCCGCGATATCCATCGCTCGGATGAAGAGCGTGACGGGCACCTTGCGACTGCGGTTGACCGTCGCCTGGATGCAGTCACGATTGTCGAACTCGAATGAGAGCGGAGCGCCACGGTGTGGTTTGATCTCCGCGCTGTAGAATTTCTTCTTATCGCGACGCTCGCCGATGGAGAAGTATACTCCCGGAGAACGTTGCAAGAGGGAGACGACCACACGCTCGGATCCGTTGATCACGAATGTCGCGCGTTCGGTCATGATGGGGAAATCTCCCAGGTAGATGAGGTTCTTTTGGATCTCCTCACCGGTCTCTCTGTTGACGATCGAGACCGTTGCGAGAAGCGATGCCTGATAGGTGAGCCCCTTTGCCTTACATTCGTCGACCGAGTTCTTCGGCTGCCCGAACGTCGGCAAGCTGAAATTCACATAGAACCGCTCGTCACGATCGGTGATGGGGGAAATCTCGTTAAAGACCTCTTGAAGGCCTTCGTTGCAGAACCATTTGAATGATTCTTTCTGGATTGCAATGAGGTTGGGAACGTGCAAAATCTCTGGACTTTTTGCGAAACTTCGCCGCTCTCTAGCGGCGAGGTCAGCAAGAGGGGAACCTACGGCGTTAGGCACGAGGCATTCCTCCTTCATTATCTCGAGGGACCCTTTTTCAGCAATTTTATAGTTTATAAAAAAACACAGGGGTATGTCAAGCAGAATACCCGCTATTTATGGGTTTTTTGTGGAGGAAATCGCCCGTCGTTTTTGCGATCTGCTCTTTCGTGCTTTTTTATTAAGTTTTATTACACCAATTCGGTCGACCTCCGATGTGATCATGAGCAGGCTCGCATAAGGGATCCGCAAGGAATCCGGGTCCCATGGCGCGAATCGTCTCGACTCGCTACACTGAAAGTAGTGGTCTGAGATCACTGTGAGAAGTTGGTGGGTGACAAAAGGT
>Ga0123353_10001176_pt1 | contig 31967 bp, 25 predicted proteins | sample TergutLab28metaG_3_FD_92763 | JGI IMG/M metagenome (GOLD analysis project Ga0123353, IMG submission 92763) | Labiotermes labralis P3 segment gut microbial communities from Petit-Saut dam, French Guiana - Lab288 P3 | ecosystem: Host-associated > Arthropoda: Insects > Digestive system > Gut ... | reverse complement strand
CGCCGGGTTGTTTCTGCATCGGATTTTGGCGGAGTCGTATTGCATGGAGGGAATTGAACTGCAATTTGTGCAGTTAAGCAAGCAGAAAATAGGCATATTGTTCAGAAGCAAATGAACAATGTTCAGAAGTCGTGTTATTTTAATGGGTTACGTGATGCAAAATTTATTGAAAATTTCGATTAATAACGTATCGTTGTGGTCATCGTGAAACTGGATAGGATAAAACTTCGCGAATTGCGTCGCTCAAAAAGAGTAGGAAGTGCTACTCTTGCAGGTATGGTCGGCGTTGGCCGTACATATTTCAGCCGCGTAGAGAATGGCAGTGACGTTCCAAGTCAAGAACTCATTGCTCGCATCGCTAGAACGTTAGGCGTACCTGCATCGGCAATTTGCGTCGAAGACTCTGGCGCCGAATCCATACGGGCTAAAGCGATGGAATTATCGGGGAATGATCCGATTGTTCTTCGTGCCGTCGATCTACTTCTGGAATTGTCGGAGCCTGAGCGATATCGTCAGATTGGTGCGATTGCTGATGCGGTGGAGGCTGAAAAGCGGAAATCAACGCTTGACGCTGAGAAAGAGTCATCTGCCGTAGAACGGAAGCCAGACGTTTCCGCAAAGAATCGTCCTTGATTTTTATGGTCGTACGAACCATGTTGGCCTCGCTTGTTAACTAGGTATTTGTACGTTAAACGATTGTTTGGGATTGTCAAGTGAAATGGAGAACGACGTGGAAAATCGCGGTAACAATCGTCGTATCTTCCTATCTAGTCATAGCTTGAAATTTTTATAAGCCGTTTGTGTTAGGTATCGTGAGCGGCAAAAGCAGGATATTTTCTACGGTGAATCGTGAGAAATTAGGCGGTATAGGCAATTTTACATGGGACAGATATGATCCATTTTCGTTGTGTCAAATGCAACGATGTGCTCAGTGCTCCTGAGTCACTAGCCGGCAAGACAGAGACCTGTCCTGGGTGTCAGAATGTTTGCCTCGTTCCTACTGTCGATGATAAACTGCAAAAATCGAATGCCAAGAAATCGACAAACTGGCGTGCGAACATGGCAGCAGCGTCGGTAGCGCGATCAAAAAAAGAACGAAAAATTATCATCGTAGTTTTGTTAATAGGTTTTATAGGAATTCTTGCTATTGTTGGATATTCGATTCATGAAAAAATGGTGGAGAAGCAAGAATTCCGAAGAGTGTCTGATGAAGTAGATTCTCTATATAAAAAGCATAAAGAGAACATGAAAGAATATGAAAAAACAGGTCTATATGGAACGCGATAAAAATTAAAGGCCATAAAACGTGATTTCATTCAACTGTGGAAAATGCGGTGATATGCTTGATGTGCCAGACTCATTAGCTGGCTGCAAAGAAACGTGTCCATCGTGCAGGCACGAAAATTATGTACCGTGCTCGATACAGTTTCTTCGTCCTGAAGATATTTCGGAACAAGCCGAACTCGTTCCGCAAAAACAGATTAAGCAACTGAGGTCCACTCAAATCGAAATACTCCAGTCAATGGCGGATGGTCAGACAATCAGACTGGACGATGATGGTCGATGGCGACTCGGAAAGCGGAACATCACGCCAATAGCGCTTGGGGATTTACAGCGGTTTAACCTTGTAAAGAAGGCAAATCCGAAGAAAAGCGCTGGAGTCAATCAAAATGATCTAGTAATCACGGATCGCGGACGAGAGGTTTTACAGGATAATCTTGATTTGCAGGCTAGACGCGAAGCGGAATCGCTTGCAAATTCCATGCGTGATCGTCGCGTGAACACAATTCCAACTATCATCAGGCTCGGACATGGCGAAACCATTCGCGATTATGTGGAAAACCATGGACTCGAAATCGACGAGAATGCATCGGACGATGATGCTGAACGTCTTTTCCGATATTACGAGCGGGTAAAGCATTACATTTGCGGGCTGTGGCATCATATCGCCGGTGAATCGGCCACGAGAACAGTAGGCGGAGATCGGTTTGTGAAACTCGCGGCTGCGTGTATCGTGAATCAAGACTGGGAACTTGCGGTACGGACGTATAACGTCGTTGTTACTGGCGGATTCGCCGATCAGTTTTTGCAAGATGACGAAGAACTGGTAGACTGCATGGTCGATTTCGTAGTCGGTGAATTCGAGCGAAATTTCGGACAAAAATTTCCGTGGTCTCCACCAATGGCGATACGGTACATGTAGTCATCAATGATAGTGATCTATGACGAAATTTACATGCACAAAACGTCGCGCGGTACTAAAGTTTCCAGACCAGATTCTCGGTAAATCGGTCAAGTGCCAGACATGCAAATCGATTCAGGACATTCCTGCTGTCATCGCTGTCCCGCGACGGTCGGCGTCAAAAAACTCCGTCTTGGTCATGTCCATAATCATTATCGTCGGACTCATTGCACTCGTTGCAGTTGCCGTTTCTTCATCGCGAGACGCCGATAAAAGACAACAGGAATACAACAAGTACATTGAAGAATCTAAAGAGTTTTGGAAGAAACGAGAGCAGGAATTGGAAAAACAGCGCGGAGAACGATAGGGAAAAACGGATGCGACTTCTACGAAACATCCTGCGCGACTGGCCGCTCTATACCATGTTCGCCTGCTGCCTGTTCATGGTGGCGGCGTACCTGTCGCTGCGTTTAGAGCCGTGTCCGCACCCACATAAATTTAGCCCGGCGATGAAATCCAGCCCGTCGCCGTCCGCGTCCTCTCAGCGGGCGACAGCCAAAGCCGACGCATCCAAGCCAGCCGCGAAGCCGAAGAATTCCGTAGCGTCCCAACCCGTTGCCGGTCCACAGACGACAATCGCCTCCATGCCCGCCGGTAAGGTCTGGGTCAAAGGCTACTACCGCAAGGATGGCCGGTGGGTGGAGCTGTACATACGCAAGGCACCAGGTGCCAGACAAGGATAGCCATGATCCGCGAAGCACAATCGTTACATGACGAATGCCGAGAAGCGCTCGACGCATACTTCGAGAAACACCCGAATCCGAACCTACAGGCCTCCTGCGCTGGCGCCTTGTTCAAACTGCTAAAGCTCAAGCCAGCGCTCACCGGCAAGTTGAATGGCTGGCTTGGTGGCTTGGTCTACGCGGTGGCCAACGACGCCCGCAATGCCTGTGGCGTTGACGGTGTACTTAACGCGGATTTCTCAGCGGCGTGGGGTGTCAGCATGAACACGATCCGCAATCGGTCATGGGAGATCAAACGGCTATTCGGATGGTCGTACGTTTGATTCACCTACGAAAATAGTTCGACCAAATTGCCGGTGCCAGAAAAATGGTCCGACAGGATGTAATGGCTTCTACACCTCTACACCAGAAAAGGCAATTTTTGAGTTTTTTTGTCGATTCCGTGGCGACTTCAAAAAGTGCGTTTTGTATAATGTTTTCAGGTGCTTCCCGCGTTTTGGCTGCCTGACGGAAAAACGAAAAAAAGATTCCTAAACCGCAGGTCGGAGGTTCGAATCCTGTCGGGCATAGTGGAGCGCATGATGTATTTGAATCACATTGAACGGAAACACAACGCGTGGGGCGGCGGCGGGTTTCCGTTCGACGTGCCCGCGATTCGCCAGTTACGCCGCCTGGAGTTCTCCGCGCCGGTGACATTCCTGGTCGGCGACAACGGCTGTGGGAAGTCCACGATTCTCGAAGCCATCGCGGTCGGCATGAACCTCACCGCCGTCGGCGCCCATGACATTTCACGAGACCCGACGCTGCAAGACGTGGCCTCGCTGGCCGACCAGTTGACGTTTTCACGCCGCCGACGGCCACGGGCGGGCTTCTTTCTTCGCGCGGAGGATTTCTTCGGATTCACGCAGCGTATGGCCCGGCTGATCGCCGAATTACGGGACGAAGGCGGCGAATGCGCCCGACAGGCCTCCGCTCTGGCGGCACGCTACGGCCAAAACCCCGACGCGCGAAGTCATGGCGAGAATCTGCTGCATGTCCTGAACTCCCGCCTGGCGCCAGGCGGCCTGTATCTTCTGGACGAGCCGGACACCCCGCTCTCCCCGCTCAGCCAGATCGCGCTGCTTTCCTTGATGCAAACGATGGTCGGCCAGGATTGTCAGTTCATCGTGGCCACACATTCGCCGATCCTGTTGGCGTTCCCGGAGGCCACCATATTCAATGTGGCCACACAAAAAACCGTGTTGTGGCACGAGTTCGAACACGTAAAGCTGACACGCGATTTCCTGACCAATCCGGACGCCTTTCTTCGACACTTGTAGGGCGTTTATTCATGGAATGTTGTCGATTTTTTGCCGCGAATTACGCGAATTGCGCGAATTTTTGAAGAGAAAAATTCGCGTAATTCGCGTAATTCGCGGCAAAAAGAACGTTTGCTATAACTTCACGACTTTTCCGAGCACGCTCTTGGCGAAGCCTTTATACGTTTTGTCGAACGTAAGCGTGACGGCCTTTTTCAGGTCCATGTCGTCGGTGCATTGGACGAGTTCCGGGTAGACGCGGACCTTGGCGCCTTTGACGACATAGATCGGCATGCGGGTGATCGGTTGTTTGACGTCCTTGAGCAGCACCGGGCCTTGCACCTGCTGGCCGGTCCAGAAATCGACCCAGTCGCCTTCGGGCAGGTACACGTCGCGGCGGCCTGTGGGGGTCGTCATCGGCGCGACCAGAAATGCGTCGCCGAAGTAGTATTGATCGTCGATGGTCCACACGGCCGGGTCGTCGGCGTGGTGGAAAATCATGCTGCGGAAAATCGGCAACCCGCTGGCCGTCACGCGGCGGGCCTGGTCCACGAGGTACGGAATCAGACAGTACCGCAGGTTCAGCCATTTTCGCACGACCGGGGCGGCCTTGGGGTAATGGTACATCTCCCGCGGCGTCGTTCCGTGGTACCGCAGGTGCGACGTGAACACGCCCATCTGCGTCCAACGGACGTACAGCGTTTCGTCAGGCCAATTCGACATGAAATCCGGGTTGCCGTAAAAGCCCGGCACGTCGTGAGACCAGAACCCGTACCCGCTCAGCCCCGCGTGCAGGCCGCCGCGAATCGTGCCGGCCAGGCCGTCCCAGGTGGCCGCACTGTCGCCGCCCCAGTGCAGCGGATACCGCTGGCAGCCCGCCCATCCGGCGCGGGCGAAAATCAGCGGTTCGCCCGTCACGCGGGCCGTCACCTCGTACGCGGCCTTTTGATACAGCAGCCCGTACAAATTGTGCAACAGTTCCGCCGGCAACACGTAGTCGGCGTCCATGTCGATCCCCTCGCCGAAGTCCGTCTTGATCGCCGACGCGCCCAGTTTCAACAGCTTCTCCAGCACGCCCTGATACCACGACACCGCGCCGGGATTCGAAAAGTCAATGTGCCCGTCGTAGCGGAGGTTGCTGAAGTTGCTCCCCCCTGCCACGGCCGCCTGCCGCTTGGGCAGGACGAATTTGTTCTCGCGGCAGAGTTCGAAGTGCGGGTTGTCGCTGCGGACCATGGGCATCTGCCACAGGCTCAGCCGGAAACCGCGACGCCGCAGCGTGGCGATCCAGTCGGCGGTGTTGGGGAACCGCTCGGGGCTGAATTCCCAGTCGCAGTTCCAGTTTTGTTTGAACCATCCGGTGTCGGCGTGGATGACGTCGGCGGGAAATTTTTCCTTGCGGAGGCGGTCGCACACCGCGTCCATCTCGGCCGCGGAATGGTAGGTCATGCGGCTCATCCAGGTGCCCAGCGACCAGAGGGGCACGTTGGCGGGGAATCCGCTGACGCGGCGGAAGTTGTACACGGCCCGTTCGACGCTGCCGCCGCCGAGGAAGAACAGGTCCACCGCCGGCCAGGCGATGGCGGCGGACGTCGCCCGCGTGGAGACGCTCGCCAAGGCCAGCCGGATGTGCGCGGAGGTGTGCATAAACACGCCGTACCCGCGGCTGGAGACGTAAAACGGCATGTTTTTGTACGTCCGCCGACTGTTGACGCCGGACCCGTCGGTGTTTTCGAGCACGAGGGTTTGGCCGGCGAGGTTTGGCCCGGCGAACCGCTCGCCGGTTCCGGCGAATTTTTCGCCCGGCGCGACGTGCAGAGCGAAGGCCGTGCGGTCGATCCGCCCGTCGCGCTCGGCGAACGCCAGCGGCAGCGAGTCGTGCAACATGGGGAAAAACTGGTCGTACGCCTGGAACCGCACCGGAGTTTTGCCGTCGGGGAAAACGGTGGGCGAGAACTCCGCCGCCACCGGCCAATTGGACCCGCCGTGTTTCCAGTCGGTCTTGGGCGGCCTGGTGGTGTCCACGCGGAACCGCACCTTGCCCTTGGGATCGACGAGGTCCCACCCGGCCGCGGTCTTGCGAACCGTCAACTTCACCGGCGCGAGCGACTTGTGGAACTGGAGCATCGGACTGTCATCGGTCGCCACGCCGTCCGGCAAGGCCGCTCCGTCGAACGAGCAGGAAACGCGGACGATGCTGTCGCCGTACGCCCGCACGATCACGTCGAACGTGCGAAGCGGCTTGGATTCGTCGGTGAAGAAATTCCCGCTGTTGATGGCCCGAAACGGCACGGTCAATACGGCTGCCCCACCGGCGACCGCCTTCGCCGCCGTCGGTTCTGAGGCGACGTAGATCACGTCATTGGCGGCCTCGGGGGCGTCGAGGTCCAGCATGTCCCGCAAAAAATGATTCGTCGGTTTCATACGTTGTTTTCTCCTGTTTTATTCCTGATTCGGTTGGGGTTGACTCTCGCCGTCGGGTGCAACGTCGGCGGTTTCCTCATCTTCTGTGTTTTTGTTGCTGTCCTTCATAAGGTCGTGTTCGAGGGTTTCAGCCAGTGAACGCACGCGGCTGTCCGGGTCGTTCTGGATGGATCGTGCTCTCGGCAACAAACGATCGATGTCGGCGTTGGATTTCGTAGCGATCGCGAACCCAAACTGCCATGGACGTGTAAAGGGGGCTGTATCCTCTCGTGCGATCTGCAGGCATTCCGGCAAGAACCCGTCGGCGTAATGATAGGAACCGTTGTCGTCACACAAATTAATGCCGTAGAAACAAGGAAGCGTGGCCACTCTGTATTGTTCCTCGTATCGCACGAGGAACGGGCCTTTGAATTCCATCTTTGGAGAAATCTCTTGTGCTTTCAACGCGGCGATCTTCTGCCGGCAATCGTCGCAGAGTTCCGTCGTCGGCATTCCTTTGACGTACCGCAAGATGGATCCGCTGAATCCGGGCTGCATCAGGCATTTATTTCGACAATGACTGACCTCCCGGCCTGATGACTCTATGTTCAGGCACAATCCCAACACATGGCCGGCTTCATGCTTCAGGAGATGATCGCGGGCATCTTCCAGTTGCCACCATGGTTTCGTCATATTCACGAAAATGGCGCATGGATAGAAATTGTGTACCCAGGCCGCATACCCGGTGTTGCCTTCTTCGCAAAACAGGATATATAGATACCGTTCATCGGCGTCCGCGCCCTCGTCGAGTCCCTGCATGTGGCGGACGGCCAGCGCCGTGGGCGGCACACCCGCCGCGTCGGCGCGCGGGATGGGCGGCTTGCGTCGCCATTGAATTTCTTTCGACGTGTAACGTCGCAGGAATTCTTCAAGATTGTCCAGCATGATCTGCCGGGGTTCGCACCCTTCCACAACATCAACTTCGATCAATAATTTTTGAGACGTTGTCGGCAGCAAATAGAGTGACGCACTTCGTTCATACAACGACGGTTCGACTGGCTGACGCGGCGCCGCCATTGACGCCGCCGGCGCCGGGCCGCAGGAAATACAGAGACACATCATGCAACAAAGAATCATCGCCGCGACGGCGTTGCGTGATTTTGTCGTTGTCATCGTTGCATCTCCTGGTATGTTTTGTGACTGTAACCTTGTTTGAAAAACAATAGATTTTCCTCCCCGGTCCCACATGGCAGTGCCGGGAATAAGCCGCGGAGCGGCGTCGTTTATAGCCCAGTCATCATGTAGCGAAGAGTGGCCGGGAAGGAACCGTTCTCTGTACGGAACGCTCTACAGCGCAAACAGGCCGAGCCAATGCGAACGTTTCGCCGTACACAATGCCCTGCAGCGCCAAATGGCAAGGCCACATCCGCGCCGTTAGTGCATCTCCACGTTCACGCTGCCTACGCCGCCGCGGAAGAAGTTGAACTGGACGTTGGGGTGCAGGGCCAGCAGGCTCATCGGGACGGCGGAGTCGGCGAGTTTTTTGCCGATCATCAGCGTCGTCAACCGCTGGCCGAACGGGTTGTCGTGGGCGCCGGCCTGCCAGATCGACACCTTCTCCGCCCGCCACGTCTGCACCGGCCCGACCGTGACAGCCTGGCTGGGCACCAGGTCCAACTGCCCCCCGCCGCTGGTGCGGGCGTTCTGCATGATCGTCACCGGATGCAAATCCACCACGCGGGTGCCCAGTTTCAAATACTCCGCCGGCGTGGGCGGATTGTCCTTGTATTTGCCCTTGCGGCGGACCGGATCGTTGAACGCCCAGTGCTTCACGTCCCCCTGGCCGCCCTGCATCACGGCGCAGCGGACGCCCTCCCAACTGGCTTCGAATTTGCGGGCGTCGACGGCGGGGAAGTGCAGGTTCGCCGCCGGCATGGCTACGTCTTTGCGAATGCGGTCAAAGCACATCGCGCGGTCGGCGCGGGCGAAGGAGAGCGGATGGTCCTCGGGCACCGATTGGCCGTCGAGCACCCACTCGTCCATGCCCCAGAAGTGGGCGTGTTTGAGCGAAACGTCCATCGCGTTGACGATGCGGGCCACCAGCGGCAACTGCTCGACGGGCCCGATCGGCCCGCAGACGCCCACCGGGTTGTCCGCCGTCGCCTGTCGCCAGGCCGTCACGTACTCCAGCGCCTCGGCGAGGTAGAAATCCTCGATCGTGTCATAAAACACGACCTTGAACCCCGGCCTGGAGAGTTTCTCCATGTCGCGGGGCGTGAGTTTGGCGGCGTCGGCCAATATCTCCGGGTCGAGGGTCGTGTAGTCCCACCAGTCCGGTGCAATCTTGCTTAACGGTCGGGTCATGCGTTTCTCCACATAAAAGGTTCGCGAGGCTCACTCCAGTGTCGCCTCGGCGAGTTGTTCGGTGCGTGCGAAGGTCAGGTACATGGCCGGCCAGATGATGGTGTTCGCCATCACGGTGTCGCCGGGGACGTCGCTGTCGTTGATCGAAAAACCGAAATGGAACCGCTGGCCGCTGCCGAATTCCATCTGGTTCCCCGTCTTGTGCATGTCGTCGATCGCCGCTTTTGTCAGCGTGAACTCGATGACCATCACCTTGCAGCCGCTCATGTCCAGGCCTCGCGGGGCCTCCAGCAGCTTGCGCTCCTCGACGTCCTTCGCGCTGTCGAGAATCGTGATCTTCCGCGGCACCATGTCGTCCGACAGAACCGCGAGAGGCCGCTTGTTTCCGAGGCGGTCAGGTTCGAGGCGGTCGCGGATGACCATGTCCTTGCCCTCCATCCGGGTAAGGTTGAACTTCCAGCCGGAATAGAACGTGTTGATGTTCATCTCGAACCCGTCCTGGAGGAAGTGCTGCCAAAGCTGCTTGTGATGGAACGTGATAACGTCGTCGAACTTGAGGACCTGGACGAAGAGTTTGTCGCTGGCGGCGTTCCAGGCCATGCGGATGACGGCGGAGTTGTCGCGTGGGTCGTTCTTTTTGGACAGGTCTGCGGCGGCGACGATGGGCGTGATGCCGAGCGTTCGCCACTTGGCCAGGTCGCCGTCCATGGGCAGGTCCTTGTCGATGCGTTTGACGACGACCTTGGGCGGCAGCGGCTGGGGGAAGTGCGGCGGGAGTTGGGCCGGCGCCTGGGCGAGCGTGCCGGCCAGGGTCGCGTCGATGGTGACCGGCTGCGTCCGGCGGACGAGGCCGTCCAGACCCTTGATGGCCATCCAGTGGTAGGCCTGCGCGATGTAGTCTCCGACGACCATGTACGGTTTTCCGTCGTTTCCGGTGAAGGCGTGGGTCTGGCGGTGATTGTCCAGCCACATGCCCGACCAGCCGAAGTCGGCCGGCGGACCGAGCAACCCCGCGCCCAGACCGTCGCGATCCATCGCCTCCCACTCGGCCTGCGCCCCGCGGCCGGCGAACGTGATGCCGCCAATCGACGTGATGCCCCAGAACCCCATCTTCAATCCGAAGGGGTTGAGCGGATAGAACCATCGCATCTCGCCGGCCGCGTTGAACCCGGCCATGTCGGTGGCGGAGGCGTGTTCGCCGCAGAGGTCGCTTCCGGCGCCACTTTTGTACAAGCTCATCACGGCGGAGAACGACCCGTCCTCGAAGGTGCTCAGGTCCTCGGCGATGCTCACGTTGTCTTCGGTTTTGAAGTCGTACGGCGAGAGGAACGTCGTCTTGCCCTCGACCGTCGCCTTGATCGCCTGCATCTTCGTGAAGTCGTACTGCGGCACGCCCTGCTCGTCCAGGCCTGTCACGGGGACGACCTGCATGCCCTCGCGCCACGGAACGACCAGCCGCCCGTCGGCGTCGTAGTCGATGTTCTGGAAACCCCGCTCGCGGTAATTCAGCCGCACGGCCTGCCCCTGCCCGTCGGTGAGGTACTCCTTGGGCGCGTCGGCCGCGACGATGCCCTCGGCGTCGGCCTGCTGGCGGTAGAACCCCTCGCTGTCATAACCGAACCGCAGCAGCACGCGGGCGATGCCGGTGTCGAGGTCCATGCGGGCCACGTAAAGGCAGGCGAGCATGTCCGCCGTCGCCTGGCCGCGGTAGAGGCAGAACGTCTTGCCGCCGAGGGCGTAATACGCGGCCACGTGGGCGTAGCCTGGGTCGTGGGGCATCGTGTACGTCCAGTGCGTGCCGAGTTCCCAGGTCCGCTTTTTGGCGTCCAGCACAATGTCATGCGTGCTGCCCATGCTGAAGAAATGCATGCGGTCGTCGCCGGCGAATTGTCCGTAGGAAATCAACTGGCCCCACATGGCCATGATCTGGCGCTTGAGTTTTCCGTTTCCGTCGAAGAGGATCGTTCGCGGCGCGTCGATCACCAACAATTGGCCTTTGCCGCCGAGCGCCAGCGCCGTCGGCGACCAGAACCGCTCGCCGATGATTTTTCCGTACCCCTCTCCGCCCGTGCCGACCACGCGGATGGGCTTGAGGTTGCCGTAGTCGGCGGCGTCGAAGAGCGTCACCTGGTTGGTCTTGGCCGAATACACCGCCAGCCGTCCATGGTTGGCGGCGATGGCCTTGGGCTGCTCCACCGGAACGGAAACGGTCAATTCCTTGCCCATGGCGTCGAAGGCGACCACCCGTCCGCCGCCCAGCGCCCAGAGCACGCCGGTTTTTCCGTCGCCGGCCAGTTGCGTCGGAGAGGGCGCGTCGAAACTGGCGGTAAGTTCCAACTCCTCGCCCGTCAGCATGTGAATCCGGTTGGCCGCCGGTTCGGAAATGAACATCGCGCCGCCCAACATCGTCATGCCGCCGGGGGCGGGAATGGCTTCGTCGTAACTTTTCTCATACGAACCGCTCGCGAACGGAACGCCCTTGCCCGTGCGGACGTCGATCCGGATCAGACTGCACGGTTTGCGAAGCGCGTGGGCGACGTTTCCGTCCACGGCCACGCCGAACGTCTGCCCGCCGCCGTCGGTGCTCCAGGGAATCCGACTCAGGTCGTCGGTGAAGCAGCGGAGGTACAGGGCGTTTTCAAACCCGCTCTGCGCCAGCACGACGTTGTCCGCGCCGTCAAAGGCCGCCTGATGCGGATGCAGCGAGTTGCGAATCGCCGTCGACGCCGGCAGCCGCTTGCTCGTCTCCAGCGTGCCGTTGCCCGCCGCCATCAAGTACTCCAGTTTCAGGTCCGATTCCAACCACCGCAATTCGTACTCGCCCGCCGCAATCGGCCTGCCTTGCCAGTCGCGCGTCGGCAGCCAATACGCATACGTGCCCTTGACCAGCGGCAAGCTCTGGAATAAATATCGCACATTTTGGCCGTCTTTGGTGAACAGCCCCGCGCTGGTGACGCCCGCGCCGCCGGTGACGGTGAACGTCCCGTCGGCCTGGCGGGGCGGCGTCAGCGACGACTCGAACGCGCCCACGTCGGGCCGCTCGGAACGCTTCTGCCCGTTCATGTCCAGCGGAGGCGCCTTCACGCCGTTGAACACCAACGCGCCCATCAGCCCGGTGGTCGCGCGATTCGGCGACCATGGCAGCGGCGACACCACGCGGTAGTCTCCGGCGGCGGCATTCGCGAACTCCACGCCAATCGTCTGCGAATGACGATCAAAACCCGTCAAATGGTGCCACGTCTGCACATGCTTGCGTGTCGTCTGACCGGGCATGCGCCCGACGTAGTTGGCGTTGTACATGTTGTGGTCAATGACCAGACCGCGGTTGCCCTCGCCCAGACTGATCCCCATCGCCGCCCCGTCCACCAGCGTGTTGAACACCGTCACCCCGCGACAGCCGCCGATCGTCACGCCCGTGCCCTGAACACCCACCAGCGTCGCGCTGACCAGGTGGCTGTCGGACGAATCGACGAAACTCACGCCCGCCTGCGCGTTGCCGACGACCAGATTGGACAGCGAACACCCGCTCGACGACAGCACGATCACGCCGGCGGCGCAGTCGCGAACGGCCACGCGCTCGACGGACTGCTTCGACGCCCCGCGAATCACCAGCCCCGCGCCCGACGCGCCGCGAATGGTGAAGTCGCTGAACGTCACCGCCTTTCCGCCGGTCAGCACCAGCCCGTTCTCACAGCCCGTCGCGTCCAGAATGGTCTTGCCATACCCCGCCCCGCGAATGCTCACGCCCGCCGGCACCCGCACGTCGCCCAGCCGGTACACGCCCTCGGCCAACTCCACGACCGTTCCCGCCGGCGCCGCCTGTATCTGCCCCGCCGCGTCGCCCGAACCCGCCACCGAAAGCGCCCGCTCCGCACATCCCGACAACGCCAACCCCGCCGCCACCGCCACAATCGCCACACCGCTGAACCGTGCCATCGTGTTCTCCAGATTTGCCGCGAATTCCGCAAGCACCCTATTTACGCAAAAAATCGGGAGAAAATAAAGGAAAAAGGCGATGGCCCCAGGGGCTTTCCGTTCTTTCAAATGGCACGATTTTTTTACCACAGATGCAGCGAACCACAGAGGAGCACAGGGTGATCGAAAAACGTTTCGCAATGGCTTGCCGGTTTGTGCTGTAGAATGTTGTGCACGGCAAAACATTTCCTCTGTACACAACGTTCTACAGCGCAAACCGGCGAGCCATTGCGAAACATTCTTTGACCACCAACGTCCACCCCTGTGTCTCTGTGTCTCTGTGTCTCTGTGCCTCTGTGGTAAAAAAACTCGCCGCTCGGAAAAACGGAAATCCCCTGGCACGCGACCCCAAGGCATGGGAGCGATTCAGGACGGCGGCGGTTTTCCACCGTGGAAACGGTCGAAGAACCCCTGGTCGCCTTTCGAGGCGTACACCACGCCGTTTCGCCATAGTCCGCCGATGGCACGGTTGTCAAAATCGTGCGGAACCCGGTCGAGATTCCCGCCCACATGGCCGTCGAGGAACAAATAATTCAGCCGCCCGCTGTGGTCGTAGGCGACCGACGGCTGGTCCGGCGGATTGTCCAGGGCAATGTTCCATTCGCTCACGGCCGCGTAAACGTGATACCACGACCCATGCCCCGCCTCGGCCAGGAGCACGATCGAACTGGGCTGCGGAACCCTGGAAAAATCATGCCCGCGGGAGGGCGTCAGGCCGTCACCGCCGCCGGGAACGACGTCCTGAAGATTCCCGCCTGCGTCCACGTATTGAAACCGCATGCGATAGCACTTCATCGTGGTGATCGGAACGCCGAAACTGGACGGGCGCGTCGAGCTGTTCCAGGACCGGCTTTTATCGGCGGGGCACCACAGCGCCCCCGCGGCCGCGGTAAACCTCGCCACCGACCCCTCCGCCGAACGGGCGGCCAGCGACAGCCCGCAATCGCCGGCCCCGAGGTAGTACACGCCCAACACGTCCAGCCACCGCACCTGATTCATCCCGTACGGATCGGGCTTGTCCGTGACCACGCCGTCGGTCACCGAAAAATCATTGCGCAACGTGCCGATGTTGTTGTTGTCGTTCACGTACATCGTCTGCGCCAGGCCGAGGCTGCGAAGATTCATCTGGCAACTGGTCGACACCGCCAGCGCCCGGGCCTTGGACAGCGCGGGCATCAGAATCGACACCAGCAGCGCAATGATCGCGATGACGACCAGCAACTCGATGAGCGTGAACCCCCGCCTCAAACATGGTGGTTCAGAGACATGGTGGTTCAGAGAGCTTGCTTGCTTATATCCGAGCGGACCATCAGTAAAATACCCATACATGTCGCCACCTTTCCTGAAACGAAAATATGAAACAATCTCGCGTGAGCCTCAATGCCCACACGAACGGTTTCTTTCCGAACCCTCTGAATCATCCGCAAAACCACACGCGTAACGGACCCGCCGGCGATCAACCTTACGGCGCGCGGAATCGTCGTTGGAACTCCCCGTAGCCTTTGGTCAGCCATGTATCGACGCCGCCGCTTTGATTTCGCCACTCGACAAGAACATTCTCGCGCCGGTCCATGTCGTGCGGCGGGCGGCGGAGATTCCCGCCCACGTGACCGTCGAGGAACAGGTAATTCAGCCGTCCGTTGTGATCGAAAAGGCCCTCCGGCGGAAGGTCGGGACGCCACATCGTCACGATCGGCATGTCCATCTCCCCCATGCCCGTGTACGACCCGATGTAGGACGCGCTGTCGCCCATCCCATGCTCACCCAGATACACGATGCTCGCGGGATCGCTGGCCTTGTCGAAATAATGCCACTTGGACAACCCCGCGTAGGAGTCTCCGCCGCCGGGGTCCACGTCGCCGTCGCCTCCCGGCCGCCCGGCCCGGATTTTCTCGCGATAGGCTTTGAATGTGTTTTCCGGAACGGCGTAACTGGTCACGCGGCGCCAGTTATGCCAGTTGGTGAGGCTCCATGCCCGGGTTTTGTCCAGCGGGCACCAGTACGACCCCATGATCGAGTTGAACTGCGCCACCGCGCCCGGCGTGTTTTGGCGGGCGGCCAGCGACATGGGAAGATCATGCGACACCATGTACTTGGAGACCGCGTCTATCCAGCGCTGCTGATTGCAGCTGCCGCCCTCCCACCAGGCCACCGGGATCGGAGCGGACACCTCGCCGTCAGGACCCATCCAGTCGTGACGAACGATCGACAGGCCGTTGTTGTCCTCCTTGTGCATCGCGTGCGCGGTGCCGATGCCGCGCTGGTTGGACTGGCAGACCGCCGACGTCGCCAACCCCTTGGCCTTGGACAGCGCGGGCATCAGAATCGACACCAGCAGCGCGATGATCGCGATGACAACCAGCAACTCGATGAGCGTGAAAGCACGGCGTTTCATGGCGGTCCTTTCCTTTTCGATTTGTTCCGCGTAACCTTACAATCACGATGCCGTATCATGACATGTTCGCGCCAAAACCGACGGCGCGTGCCGACGCATTCCACTACCAATGTACTCCCGAAAATCCAGAACGCAAGAGGCAATTTTTGCAACGTCCCCATTTGGCCGATAGATAAAAAGCGGCACGGATGCCCGCATTTTCATGGAGGAACACCGGAGGGAACGCTCAATGGCTGACTATCCGCCGTACGATCTGCCGCCGTTTGACCCGTCGTCGCCGCCGCCGCTCGTCCCGCCGGCGGTCCCGCCGCCCATTCCGACCCAGGCGGCCTGCATGCCGTCGGGAATCTCCGGGAACCCGTTGCGGCAGATCGCCCGATACCAACGCGCCATCTGCCTCTGCGTCTTGACCGGCATGCTGGTGTTCATGGCGTTTCATGCGCTGATACAATTACGCCTGTACCAGCCCGCCTCACGGGGCCAGATGCCCGATCTGTTCGGGATGCTGGTCGTCCTGGTCCTGATCGGCACGAACCTCATCGCCACCGTGAGCACGTTCAGTCTGGCGATCCGGCTGCACGGGGCCGGCATCGGCGTGCTGATGGGCCTGCTGACCCTGATCCCGCTCGTGGGGCTGGTGGTGTTACTGGTGGTCTTTCGGCAGGCCACCTGCGTCCTCAAACGCCACGGCATCCGCGTGGGACTGCTGGGGGCCAATCCCAACACGATCTGCTGAAAGAACAACATTCACATCGCAAACAGGCCGAGCCATTGGTATAGTCGTGTAGACTCACAGACGTAACGCCCACGGAAGGGCCGCGATGGAAAGTTATTTAACCGCCGAAATTTCGTCCGCCGCCGTTGAACACAACCTCACGCTGTTGCGACAGGGGCTCTCACCGGGCACACGGTTGTGCGCGGTGGTCAAGGCCGACTGCTACGGCCATGGGCAGGATTTGCTCTGGCCGGTCATCGGTCAACAGGCCGACTGCCTCGGTATCGCCACGCCCGACGAGGCCATTCACCTCCGCCAGCAGGGATACCAACGGCCGATCCTGATGTTCTTCTCCGCCTGCGCCTACAGCGACGGCCAAGAGTTGCATAACGCCCTGGAGGAACTGATCGTCCAGCAGGTGACGCTGACGGTGGTGTCGCCGGCCGAGGTGCGGGCCGTCGCCGAGGCGGCCAAACACGTTCACGCCCAGGCCGAGGTGCACGTCAAAATCGACACCGGAATGGGACGCAGCGGAACGTGGTTCAGCCAGCTCGGCGAACTGTCCGACACCTGCCGCCAGACCCCGTCGGTTCGGCTGGCGGGTATGTACACGCACTTCGCCACGGCCGACGAACCCGACAAGGCCCTGACGCGGGAACAACTGCGGCGGTTCCTGTCCGCGGTGGACTCCGCCGGAGGACGCGAGGGGCTGACGCTCCACGCGGCCAATTCCGCCGGGACGATCGACCTGCCCGCGACGCACCTGGACATGGTTCGGCCGGGCATCGCGGTGTACGGGTATCAACCCTCCGACGCGATGCACAACCGCTTGCCGCTGCTGCCCGCCCTGCGGCTGTGGGGGCGGCTGATGCAGATCAAGGACGTTCCCAACGGCAGCAGTTGCGGGTACGGGCTGACGTACGTCTTCCGCCGCGACAGCCGCGTGGGACTGGTGCCCGTCGGGTACGGCGACGGGTACTTCCGCAGCCTGTCCAACCGTTCGTCGATGCGAATCCGAGGCCGCGACGTTCCCATCCGCGGCAACGTGAGCATGGACCAGATCATCATCGACCTGACGGACGTTCCCGATGCCCAGGTGGGCGACATCGTGGAGATCATCTCGCCCGACCCCGCCGCCCCGCACAGCGTGGAAAACCTCGCCCGCCAGGCCGGCACGATCCCCTACGAAATCACCTGCCGCCTGGGCCGCCGCGTGCGGCGAGTGCTGGTGTAGTACGACGCGGCAAGATGTAGAGTTCTTCGTCTTCGAAAAGATCGAGCGGGATTACATCCCCCAAAAACGCCGGTCACTCGTGTGCGCCATTGTCGAGCAACCACTTTTTTACGTCTTCGTTTTCCGCCGCCGACAAGGGCGTTTTGCCGTCGTTGTCCCTGGCGTTGACATCGACTCCCTGATCCTTCAACCACGTCATGGCCTCAATCCCGCCCCTCCGGGCCGCTTCGAACATCAGCGTTCGGCCGGCGTTGTCCTGGACGTTGATGTCCGCGCCACGCTCCTTCAACCACGTCAGGTTATACGCCGTGTTACCGCTGCCGGTCGCCTCAAACACCGGCGTCTTTCCGGCGTTGTCCCGGACGTTAATGTCCGCGCCCTGGTCCATCAGCCACTGCACGGCGCTTTCGGTCTGGCCCACCCAGGCGGGCGGCGTGACCTGGCCGAACCGGACCGCCTCAAACATCGCCGTCCGGCCGTCCTCGTCTTTGGCGTTCACATCCACACCCTGCCCCTTTAACCATTTCATGGCCTCGAGGCTGCCCTGCTGACAGGCGAGAACCATCACCGTCCGGCCCATGTCGTCCTTGCTGTTGATGTCCACGCCCTGATTCTTCAACCACGCCATGGATTCGACGCTGCCCGACATGGCGGCCGCGAACATCGGCGTGTATCGCGGATAGGCCGGGGCGCGGGCGTTGACGTCCAGCCCCTGCTCCTTCAACCACTGCATGATGTCGAGATTGCCGTCCCGGGCCGCCCAAAACATCAGCGTTCCGCGAGAGTTGTCGCTGGCGTTGATGTCCGCGCCCTGTTCCTTCATCCACTTCAACTCCTCAAGATGGCCGCGAGAAACCACACTCCAGATCAACTCCCTGCCGTACTTGTCCTTGGCATTGATGTCCACGCCTTGTTCCTTCATCCATTTCAGGGCCTCGAAACTGCCGCGCCCCGCCACCATGAAGATCAGCGGCTGGCCCTCTTTATCCTTGGCGTTGACGACATCGGCGCCCTGCTCCTTCAGCCACTTCATCGAATCGAGCCGGTCAAACCATGCCACCGAAACCAGCAGCGTCTGGGCGTCGATTTCCGCGCCGTGATCCTTCAGCCATTGCATGGCCTCGACCCTGCCGTTCCAAACGGCTTGATAGATCGGCGGGCGGCCGGACTTGTCGGGGACGTTGAGATCGACGCCCTGCTCCATCAGCCACGCCATCGCCGCGACGCATCCCGAACCCGCCGCCGAGTGCATCGGTGTGAGGTCCCAATAGGTTTTGACATTGATGTCCGCGCCCTGATCCTTCAACCACGCCATCACCTCGACCTGGTTCGACCCGGCGGCGTAGTAGAACGGCGTCTGATCGCTGCTGTCCCCGCCGTCGAGGTCCGCGCCCTGCTCCTTCAGCCATTTCAATACATCAAGACGGCCTTCGCTTGCGGCGAAGTGCGCCAGGGTGTGACTCACGTCGTTCTTTTCATGGACGCCCAGCCCTTTCGCTTTCACCCACTCCTCGACCGTCGTTTGCGCCGCGTCCGACCCATCGGCCGTTTGCGACGTAGCCGTGCCCGACTCCTCCCCCATTGGCTCAGCCGTCTGCTCCCCCGTCCGCCGCCGGTCCGGTTCCTTCGCCGTCCGCGAACCGTTCGCCCTCTCGTCGGCCCGCGACGCGGACGCGCCAAACTCATCAGCCGTCTGCTCCACCGTTTGCCCAGCCGCCCGCGACGTGTCCACGTCCTCCCCCGCCTGCGACGCGGACGCGTCCGGCCCCTCGACCGCCCGCGACTCGTCGGATTCCGCCGCCGTTTGCCCCGCGTCCAACGTCTCCGCCGGCGACGACTCGTCCGACGATTGACAGGCCGTCATCATCGCCATCGCCACAACGAGCACGATTACAACCGGAACAGGAAAAACGACACGCCGCCACAATGTCTTCCCGCCGCCGTCACCGTCGCCGTTCTGTTGGATGGACATGACACGTTCCTTTCCACAATGCAAAACGCTTGACACCAACCATTATTTCGCCGCATACAACATTCCGCAACGCAAAAAAACACGAATATGGCTTGCCGGTTTGCGTTGTAAAATGTCCCGCACGAAAAACGATTCCTCCCCGCCCTCGCGTTGTAGGGCCGGGGAGGATTCGTTTTTCGTACGGAACGTTTCACAACACAAAAAGGCAAAGCCAACACGAACGTTTCGCCTTGCATCATATCCCACAGCGCAAAGCGGCTGGATCACCCATACCTATTGGCTACTGGCTTCGTTTGCCGCCATTGCCCGCACCTCCGCCACCACGGCCGCGATGATCTCCGACGCGGGCACGGTGCGGATTTTTTCGCCGCGGCGGTACAGAATCGCCTTGTCTTTGCCGGCGCAGATGGCCACGTCGGCGCCCTCGGCCTCGCCGGGGCCGTTCACCACGCAGCCCATGATCGCCACCCGCAGCGGGACCGTCACGTCCGACAACGCGGCCTTCACCGCCTCGGCAATCGCGGCCGTGTCCGTCTGAATCCGCCCGCACGTCGGGCACGCGATCAACTCGATCCCCCGCCGCGGCCGCAACCGCAGACTGTACAACAACTCCAACGCCGCCTCCACCTCGTGCACCGGGTCCCCCGCGAACGAAATCCGCACCGTGTCGCCCAACCCCTCGCACAAACACGCCCCCAACGCCGCGGCCGAGCGAATCGCCCCCGTCTGCCGCGTGCCCGCGTGCGTCACGCCCAAATGCAGCGGATACGCCCACCGCCGCGACATCGCCCGGTTGACGGCCACGCACGTCACCGCGTCGTGACTCTTGGCCGACAGCACCAGGTCGTGAAAATTCATCTCCTCGAACACGGTTAAATACTCGGCCATTTTTTCGACCATCAACTCCACGCGAGGCCGCTGCATCTCCGCCGCCCGGCGCGAGGCGTCGGTGCGTTCGACGATGCTGCCCTCGTTGACCCCCACGCGAATGGCCACCCCCGCCGCCTGGGCGGCCGCGATGACGCGACGCACCTGCTCACGGTCGCCGATGTTGCCGGGGTTCAGCCGAATCTTCGCCGCACCGGCGTCGATGGCTTCGAGCGCGCGGTCGAAGTGGAAGTGCACGTCCGCCACGATCGGCACGGGGCTGCGTTTGACGATGCCCGCCAGCGCCGCCGTGTCCTCGCGCGTCGGCACGGCCACGCGAACGATGTCCGCCCCCGCCGCCACGAGAACGTCCACCTGGCGACAGGTCGCGTCGACATCGCTGGTCCGCGTGTTGGTCATGCTCTGCACACTGACCGCCGCCCCTCCGCCAATGACCACACCGCCCACCGTCACCGCCCGAGTCCGCTTGCGTGTAATGTCCGGCTGTTGCATGAAGGCAATTCTAACAAAAGCACGAAATATTTTCAGCGGCTTGCCTCTTTGCGATGTAGAACGTTGTGCACGGCAAGATTTTTTTGCCGTTCACAACACCCTACAGCGCAAAGAGGCAATCCACTGAAAACATCGCTCAACCACCAATGTCCTTCTCCGCGTCTGAGCGTCCTCACGTCTGGGCGTCAGGGCGCATCGCCACCGCCGGTCCGTCCGCACGGAAAAAATCCTGAAGGATCGTCGCGGCCGCGAGGGCGTCTTGCCATTGTTTCTTTTTTTTCCGCGTGAGTTGACCGGCCAGGACGGTATCGGCGGCGAAACTGGACAGCCGCTCGTCCCACAGCCGCACGTCCAGCCTCGTGCGGCGGGCAAGCTCAGCCGCCTGCCGGCGACACCGCTGGGCCTGCGGCCCTTCGGAGTCGTCCATATTCAACGGCCAGCCGACAACGATCCCGCCGGCCCCTTCCGCCTCGGCGACGCGGGCGATCGCCTCCATCGCCGCCGCCCACGGCTGGGCCTCAATCACCGACAACGGCGACGCAATCCCCGCCCAGCTGTCCCCCGCCGCCAGACCAATCCGCACCGTTCCCAAATCCACGCATAACCATTTCATGTCGCGTAGCGTAACCGCAGGTTTCGCCGCGTGGGAGAGTTTTTTTTACCCGCGCGGCGTGTCTTGCCCTCGCCGCCCCGCGCGGATACGATAACCGCCAAACACAGGAGTCACGACATGCGAACCACCGTCACGGACCGTTATTACCGCACGTTCACCTACCAGGCCGTCGACCGCGTGCCGGACATCGAGTTCGGCTATTGGCCTCAGACCATCCGCCGATGGCTGAAGGAGGGCATGAAACTGGAACTGACCCCCGAGGAACAGAACGCGATGTTCCTGACCAAACTCGACGACTTCCTGGGCCTGGACCGCATCGAGGCCGCGGACGTCTGGCTGAACGTCTACCTCAATCCGCCGTTCGAGGAAATCGTCCTCGAACAACGCGAGCACTCCACGCTCGTGCGCGACAACCAGGGCTGCACGGCCGAGCGGTTCCTCCACAGCCAGGAGGAAAGCTCCATCCCGCACTTCATCAAATTCGCCGTCGAAACCCCCGACGACTGGCGGGCCATCAAGGAGCGGCTGGTCATCGACGACCCCGCCCGGCAGGTCCCGCCCGATGTGATCGACCGCGCCCGAGAGGCGTCGGCGGCCGGCAAAATGGTCACCTGCTGGCCGCCGGGACCCTACGGGTGGCTGCGGAATTACATCGGATTCGAAAACCTCTCCATCGCGTTTTACGAGTACCCCGGCATGATCCACGAGATGGTCGAGCACCTCACCGAGATGACGCTGCACCTGATCCGCCGCATGCCGGAGGACCTGCCCATCGACTACAGCGTCTGGTGGGAAGACATGGCCTGCAAAAACGGGCCCTTCGTCGGTCCGGCGATGTTCCGCGAGTTCCTTCAGCCGTGCTACCGCGCGGTGATGCGGGAATTGCGCAAACACGGCGCGTGCATCAGCATGGTGGATTGCGACGGCAACCCGCACGACATCGTGGCCAATTGGCTGGAGGAGGGCGTGAACATCATGTTCCCGCTGGAGGTGGCGGCCGGCTGCGACCCGTTCGCGTGGCGGCGGGAATTCGGCAAGGAAATGCGAATCCGCGGCGCGATCGACAAACCGCCGCTGGTCGAGGGCGGGCAGGCCATCGACCGCGAGTTGGACCGCATCAAACCGCTGTTGGATCAGGGCGGCTTCATCCCGCACCTGGACCACGTCGTGCCGCCCAACATCAGCTACAAAAATTTCCGCGACTATCTCGACAAAAAACGGAAACTGATCGGGAAATGATGAGAACCTCGCCTACCGCGATTTGATCCCGATCAGTTTTTGCAGCGCGGCGTAGACGTCTTCGGGGTTTTCGATGTCCTTCACTTGAATCCCGCTGGCGGTCTTTCCGCCCGGCGCGCCCGCAGGCGTGGCCAGGAAAATGGTGCCCAGATTGTACGCCTTCTGAATCACGCCCCGCCGCATGGAAACTTCCACGATCCGGTCATATCGAATGGTTTTGTTTTCGATGGTCCAGAACCCCTCGGCATACTCCAGCCGGTCCTTATAAAAACGATACTCCGTTTTCGCGTACGTCAGTTTTCCGGCCAGGTACGCAATCAGGGGAACACCCAAAAACAAGGCAAGTCCGCAGGGAACCGACCGTGGCGGCCCGGAACCGAAACCGCGATTCGACGGCGAGAAGGCCTCGCCAAACCCGCCGAAAAACATCGCGCCCCAGAATCCCAAAAACGCGTAAAGCGGCAATCCAAGCAGAATCTTCCATCCGATAAACCGAGGCCGCAGAACGAACTGCGGAGCGCCGGTGTCCGGCTGGGCGGCGGGCGGCGGTGCGGCGGACGTTTTGGAAACGGGAGCAACCGCACTGCCGCAAGCGGAGCAGAACTTCGCGTTGTCCGAAATATCCGAACCGCATTGATTGCAGAACATGATCGTCGAAAAATGGTTCCACTGGCTCCGCCTCTTTGCGCTGTAGGGCGTTGTGTAAAGCAAAACGTCTTGCTTTACACGACGGCCTACAGCGCAAAGAGGCAAGCCAAATTTGTATCAAAGCGACTTCGTTACTCTTTTTTCTCCGCGTCCTCGGATTTTTCCGTGGTGGTCGCGGGTTCCGTTGTCGTCGCGGGGGCGGCCGGGGTGGTCGCGGGTTGTTCGATCACCGGTTTGTCCTGCGATTCCTGGACGTAGACGTCGTCGAGGTCGGTGGCGTCGATGCGGCGGCGGAGGAGCAGATAGATCACCGTGTTCGCGCTGGACGCGTAGCTGAGCAGGAACGCGGTGGAGAAGCCGACAATCACGGCGATCCACAGCCACATGAAGCCCGCGCCCACGGCCTCCCATCCGCTCAGGTGCGACCACGAAATCGACGGCAGCAGTTGGCTGAACGTCGGTTCAGGCCACATGGCGGCCACCTTGTCGCTCTTGCCGGCGGCCTCGCCGCCCTGCCAGCAGCCCCATCGCAAGAACATCTGCGTGCACGCCAGCGCGATCCACGCGAACAGCCTCACGAACAAGTAGCACACCGTGCCGTACACCAACGCCACCAGCGCGTACAGCCCGGCCCGCCACGGTTTGGCGTACACGTACGCGAAACTCCGGCTGATCGCGTCGAAACTGTCCGAACCCTCCACCGCGATCGTCGGGTACATCAGCCCACACCCAGACACCAGGCCGACCGCGATGAACGCAATCGCCAACCCCATCAGAATGGCCAGGATCAGCAGCACGCCCATCAAAATCGCGCCGAAACCCCACAAATTGCCCACCACGCCGCCCACCACGATCAGCGCGCCGAACACGAACACCACGGCCAGCGGAATCAGCGGAGCGGTGAAGAAACTCAACCACTTCGAGATCGCGAACTGCACCGCCTGCTTGATGGAAATTTTCTCGTCCCGCGCCGCCTGCAACGCGGCCATCCGGTGAATCGCCCCGCCCAGGAGCGCCCAGATCGCCAGCGCCACCAGCAGCAAAATCACGCCGAAGATGAAGTGTTCGCTCAGCAGCCACATCAGGCCGCTCATCGCGAGAATCACCTCCGCGAGGAACCCGCGCTCGCCGGTGCCCGCCGCGCCCGCGAGCGGAAGACCGGTGAAAATCTTCCCGTTCGTCACCGCCACGATACCACGGTACAGGCAGCCCCACTCGTAGTCCACCAACGTCGTGAACAACCCCTGCCCGCGAATGGCGTCCACCTGGGCGTCCATCGCCGCCCGCTGATTCGCCAGCGCCCGGACGGCCTTGACGTAATCCTCCTCCACCTGCGTCATGGCCTTCTTTTTCTTTTCGCTCTCGGTGAGGGTCTTGTCCTCGGGGAGTTTTTGGCCTTCCTTGATCTGATCCTTGGCCAGCGTGTAGGCCTTTTCGACCGCGGCCGACAGTTTGCCGTGGGCGGCGTCGATTTCCTTCCGGGCGGCCCGGAGGGCCTGCGACACGTCCTTGGCCGCGTCGCCTTCCAGTTTGTTGCCGGCCTCGAATTTCTCCTTGCCGACCAACTCCAGGAAATGCTCCCGGAAATGGCCCCTGTCCAATTTGGCCCCGCTCAAGACCCCGTCGCGGAACTCCGCCTGGGCGCTCCCCGTCAGACTGACCGCCATGCCGGCCCGTCGGTCGAGCCAACCCTTGCGATCCCGGTCAAACGTCTCGCCCGCCTGCGCATAGGCCGTAATCTCGCTCTGGGCCGCGTAGCCGTGGGTGGCGCTGAGCTTCCACGCGCACTGCAACCCCTGGGCCGCCAGCCACGTGATCGCGATGGCCACGAACGCCAGCAGCATCTTTCCGGGCGCAATCGCCAGCCGGAAACCCTTGAAAATCTGCGTGAAACTGAACAGCTCCGCCCAGTTGACATGCCGAATTTCGCCTCGATCGTCCGCCATATGTCGTCCTTTCAAAAAAATGCGTCCACGGAACACCACGATGCCGCGATCTCAAACCAACAACCGCAATTATATCGCCCACCGCGACGGCTGCAAGCGTGGAAAAACCACATCGCCACATCGCCACGCAGCCACATAGGCGCAGAAGATATTGGGGTACGGCATGTTTGTCACTTCCCAATGTCCTCTGCGCCTATGTGGCTGCGTGGCGATGTGGCGATGTGGCTCGTCTTGCTACCGCGCCGCCGCTTCCTCAAGTTCGGCCTTCTTCGCGGCGGAACCGGCCTTGGTCGCCGGACCGCGGAGGAACAGGTACAGCACGGCCGCCACCACCGCACCGGCCAGCGGGGCGACGATGAACATCCACAACTGCTGCATCGCCGTTCCGCCGACGAGCACCGCCGGACCGAAACTGCGGGCAGGATTGATCGACGCGTTGGTCACGTTAATCGCCAGCAGGTGCCCGACGAACAGCGAAATGCCGATGATCAGCCCGGCCAATCCGCCCGCGCCGTGCTTGGAGTCGGTGGTCATCAACACCGTGAAAACCAGAATGAACGTCGCCAGAATTTCCACGATGAAACAGGCCGCCGCACCGTAACCGCCGGGCGAAAAATTCACCTTATCCACCACACCATACCCGTTGGTGGCCAAGGCGTTGGCCCCGACGAGTGGATCGACGCCATTTTCCCGGGCCTTGGCGATGAACAGAATCACCGCCGCCCCAGCCAGCGCTCCGGCGAACTGGGCAATCCAGTAGCCCACCGCCTGCGGAACGGACACTTTCCGCGTCACGAGCATCCCCAGCGTGACGGCCGGGTTCACGTGACAACCGGAAATCGGACCCAGCGCGTACGCCAGCGTCGCCAACACGAAACCGAACGCCAACGCCACGCCCAGCGCGCCGGCAAATCGGCTGTCACCCAGCACCGCCATGCCGCAGGCAAACGCCACCAACAAAAACGTCCCGACAAACTCAGCCACCCAAGACCGTGCGTTCATACTTTCTCCTTATATAATGCACAAAATGGTCGCCACAGAACGCCGTGGCGACCATAGTGTACCACGATCCGGCGGGAGGAATGCAAGAAAAAACGTCCAAACGAGCCAGCAGCCAATAGGTATGGATACGTCTGTTGTCCATCACACGATCCTGTTTTTTGGCCACAAGTAAATTGGTTTCCACTGTTACTGCCTTTTCGCCCATATCGTTCCTTACCTATTGGCTACTGGCTATTGGCTATGTGCCTACTGGCTATTGCCTTCGTTTTCCGCTACACTACGGCCACGACAACCATGAACTGGAAGCTGCCCAACCAACTGACCGTGGCCCGGATCGGGCTGGCGGTGGGATTTTTCGTGCTGCTGGGACTGTACGAGCACGATCCCGCCGCTTCGCGCGGCGCCTGGCTGCTCAACGCGGCCCTGGTCGTCTATCTCATCGCGGGCATCACGGATGTCCTCGACGGGTGGATCGCCCGCAAATACAACTGGACCAGCGCGTTCGGACGCATCGCCGACCCGTTCGTCGACAAAGTGCTCGTGCTGGGCGCGTTCATCATGCTGGCCGGGTCCAACTTCGACGCCTCGCACGCGCCGGACCTGGCCGCCTTCGACGCCTCGCTGCCTCTCTGGGTCAACGGACATATGATGTCCGCCGTCCAGTCGTGGATGGTGGTGGTGATCCTCTGCCGCGAACTGCTGGTCTCGGCCGTCCGGGGCTACAGCGAGAGCCAGGGCATCAAATTTCCCGCCACGCCGGCGGGGAAAATCAAAATGTTCCTCCAGTCGGCGGCGATTTGCGTCGTGCTGTTTCAGGTGGGCAATCTGGCCGATGTCTACTGGGCGATGGTCGTGAAGATCGTGCTGGTCTGGGCGGCGACGGTCGGCACGGTGCTCAGCGGCCTGGCGTACGTGGGCAAAATCCGACAGGTGTTTCGGGACGACGAATCGGCGTAGCACGGGCGTTTCGCCCGTGCGGCGTGGCGCGGGCGTCTCGCCCGCGCGGCGTGGCGCGGGCGTCTCGCCCGCGTGTCCCGCGGGCATCCTGCCCGCGGCGAGGTTGGCTGAATGCTGCGTAAAGCGGATCGTTGCCGCCCACACCGACGCGACGTTGCGTCGGTTGGTTGTATGGGCATGTTGGCTATTGGAACGTTTGCATGGGCGCTCGCGCCCATGCGACTCACGGGCGCTCGCGCCCATGCTACGTTGAACGATGAATTTTCTGCGCAAACTGATCGTGACGGGCCTTGGCACGGGCTATCTGCCCGCCGGCGGCACATGGGGGTCGCTGGTGACGGTGGGGATTTACCTGGGCGTGGCGTTCGGGCTCGCCGGCATGTGCATAGACAGGAGCATGACGCCCACGGAGCCGGAATTCGTTTGGCCGATCCTTCAATTGACGATGATCGCGACGGCCGTGCTGGCGTCGGTGGCGTGCGTGAAGTTGGGCGATTTCACCGAGCGGACGTGGAAGAAGAAAGACCCCGGTCAATGCACCATCGACGAAGTGGCCGGCCAGGCGGTGGCGCTGCTGGCGGTGCCGATGGCTGCGGAGTATCCGTACGGGTATGGCTGGCTCATCACGGCCGGCGTGTGTTTCGCGCTGTTCCGCGTTTTTGACATCCTCAAGCCGCCCCCGGTGCGACAGTTCGAAAAACTCCCCAAGGGCTGGGGCGTCCTGGCCGACGACCTGATGGCCGGCGTCTACGCGAACCTCGCGGCGCAGATCGTGCTGCGAGTGGTTCTGTAACCGCGAATTTTGAGTTTTTTTACCACAGAGACACAGAGGAACACAGAGAAGGAACATGGGTGGTCGCAAAACGTTTCGCGACGGCTTGCCTCTTTGCGCTGTGGGACACGGTGTAAGGCGAAACGTTCGCGTTGGCTCGGCCTGTTTGCGTTGTAGAACATGAAAAACAATAGAGATATCCGCATGAAAAAAACGGTGTTGTCGCTCATGATTACTGCATTATCCATCTCCGCCGCGGCGCAAACGTCGCAACCTGCCGCAACGGACAACGCGCCGCCGCCCGCCGAACGCACAATCACCGTCCGCGACGCGGCCATTCTCGGGTTTGTCCAGGGCGTGACGGAATTTCTGCCCGTCTCGTCGACGGGACATCTGATTCTGGCCGGCCATGCGCTGGGCCTGACCGAGTACGGCCAGGAGCGCGGGCCGCTGGGGCGGAAACTGGAGGAGTCCACCGCCATCAGCGCGTTCGACATCGTGCTGCACCTGGGCACGCTGGTCGCCGTCGTCGGGCTGTACCGGCGGCGGATCGGACAAATGATCGTCGGTGTTTTCGGCGGAGCGCCCGCGCTGCTGAAAGGCCCCGCCGCCCGCGGGCAACTCTCCACCGACCAACGCCAAGGCCTCAAACTGCTGGCCCTGCTGGTGGTGGCGTTCCTGCCGGCGGCCCTCGTCGGGGCCGTGTTCAAAAAACACATCGAGGAAAATCTTTACTCGCCGATGCCGGTGGCATACGCGCTGATCGCCGGCGGGGTGTTCATGATGACGGCCGAATTCCACTACCGCCGCACGCCGGGACGCAAACGGTTCGGCCTCGACGACATGACCGTCTGGCACGCGCTGGCGATCGGACTGGCGCAAACGCTCGCCATGTGGCCGGGAACCAGCCGGAGCATGATGACCATCGTCGTCGGGCTGCTGCTGGGACTGAACATGCTCGCGGCCGCGGAGTTCAGTTTCCTGCTGTCGCTGCCGACCATCGCGGCGGCCACGTTGTACGAGGGGTACAAAAATCACGGTGCGTTGCTGGAGACCGCCGGCCTGCCGGCATTGGCCGTCGGGTTGCTGGTCTCCGCCGTCGTCGCCGTGGTCGCCATCAAGGCGTTCATCGGCTGGTTGACCAAACACGGCCTGACGCCGTTCGGCGTCTACCGAATCCTGCTGGCCGCCGCGGTAATCTGGTACTTCAGTGGCAGATAGGCTATTAGGCTGTTAGACTATTAGACGGTTAGCAGGCTTCGATACATTTGGCCTAATGATTCATCAGCCTGCGCCTAACCGTCTAACAGCCTAAAAGCCTAACAGCCCAAGGAACAAACGATGCCGCTGATCACCGTTGGAGTCAGCACCTATAACCGCCGGGAGTACCTGCGCCAGAGCCTGGACTCGCTGCTCGACCAGACGTGGCGGGACTACGAGATCATCGTCGCCGACGACGGGTCCAACGACGGCACCGGCGAAATGATGCGGCAGCACTACCCCGGCGTGAAGTATTTCTGCAAGGCAAACGGCGGGGACGCGTCGGCCAAGAATCTCATCGCCGAACACGCCGACAGCCGCTTCCTCGTGTTCAACGACTCCGACGACCTGTTCTACCCCACCTCGCTGGACATGCTCGTCGCGCCGCTGCTGGAACACCCCGCCGGGCACTGCTCGTACGGCCAGTACGTCCGCATCGACGCGCAAGGCCGCGAGTTGGAGACGGTGCAAAAAGTCCGCCGGTTCCCCAGCGGGCGGATTTTGCCGCACCTGCTGGAACACATTCTCGTCTCCGGGTGCGGGTTCATGTACCCGCTGGAGAGTTTTCGCCGGATCGGCGGATTCGACACGTCGATGCGGGTGGGGCATGATTATCTGTTCTCGCTGACGATGGCGCTGGACCACCAGTTTCACGCGATGAACGCGCCGGTGTTCCAGCGGCGGAGGCACGACGGCAACCTGTCCGGCGGAAGTTACGAGAAGATCAAACTGCTGTGCGACATGGTTGAAACGTTCTGCCGCCAACACGCCACCGCCGCCGGCCTGGACCCAAAGGTAGTCGCCCGCCGCCTGGCCCGCTACCACACCACCCTCGCCCGCGAAGCCCGCCGCGAACATCGGCCGCGAACGCTCGTCCAGGACCACCTGCGGCAGTCATTGGAATTGGATTTTCAGATGAAAACCCTGCTGCGGCGATTGTTTTGGTGAGAAGTCACCTCTCCGCATCCCCGCGTCCCCGCGTCTGGGCGTCGTTGTTTTTCCTCCTCGTCGCGACATTGTGCAGTTCGAGGAAGCGCCAGTTGATCGCGTGGAGCAGGAGGCCCAGGAACACGCTGCCGGCGGACAGCAGCACCAGGCCGGTGGCGAGAATCGCCAGCGGGACGTGGAAGACGTACCCGTGGCGAATGTAATCCAGCACCGGCGGCAGGCCCGCCAGCAGGCCCGCCAGCAGCAGCACGATGCCCATGCCGCCGAAGAACGTCAGCGGCTTGAACGCGCGGAACAGGCTGAAAATTTTCCACAGCACCCGGGCGCCGTCGCGGAACGTGTTCAGTTTCGACACGCTCCCCGCCGGCCGCCCGCGGTACGGGGCCTGCACCTCCAGCATCGTCAGGCGGTAGTAGAGCATCTGCACCGTCATCTCCGTCTCGACCTCGAACCCCGACGACACCACCGGAACCCGCTGCACCACGCGGCGGTTGAACGCGCGATAGCCGCTCATGATGTCCGTCAGTTTGCACCCGAAGATGTGGTTGATCAGGCCGCGGACCAGGTTGTTCCCCGCCACGTGCAGCGGGCGAAAACTGCGGTCGTCGAACTCGGCCAGCCGGGCGCCGATGGTCATGTCCGCCCGCCCGTTCATCACGGGTTCGAGCAGTTGCCCGACGACGGAGGCTTCGTACGTGTCGTCGCCGTCGACCATGACGTAGTAGTCGGCGTCGACGACGTCGAACATGGCGTCGATGACGAATCCCTTGCCCTTTCGCGGTTCGGCGATGACGGTCGCTCCGTGCTCGCGGGCGATCCTGGCCGTGTCGTCCGTGCAGCGGTTGTCGAAGACGTACATCGTCGCCTGAGGAAGTTGGGCGCGGAAATCCTCGATCACCTTGGCGACGGTTAGCTGCTCGTTGTGGCAGGGAATGAGCACGGCGATTTTCGGTTCGGCGTTTCGCGTTTCGCTGGAGTTTGTCGTCAAGGCACAGTCCTTTCCTGTGTCGCGGGCGTCTCGCCCGCGCTATGCGTTCCACGCACCTGCCGCAAGAAAAACATCAAGGCTCTTCTCCGTCCCGCGCGGGCGGCACGCCCGCGAGACGCGAAGGCGAGACACCCTCGCCACCCGCAACGCCCTCGCCGCGCGGCGAAAAATCGCTCAACACGTACGGTTCGCGGCGGACGAGAAAATTATACCGGCCCCGCAGCGATTCGGGCAGGAGATAACCGATCGGGCGATACCCCACCGGGCCCGTGCGTACCGTCGGGCCCTTGTGGACGGCGATCCAGTCGGTGGTCGTCGTGTCGAACACGCGGTCGCGAACCGGGTTGACGATCACGATGACGCCGCGCGTGTCGCTCAGGTCCAACGGCGGGGCGAGTTCCCGAACCTCAGGGCGGGTGCCGGGAACGGAAAACACGTTCCCCGGCATCGACAGGCCGCTGAGCACGTACAAGTCCTCGATCGTCCGGTCGTCACCGACAAATTTTAACGCCGGATACGCCTTCACGGCCCGCAGCAACAACTCCGAATTCTTCACGCCCTGCCCCCACGAACCCGACAGCAATGCCGTCACCACCGACATCGCCACCAGCACACCGACACCCGCCGAGGCCAACCGAAGCCTCAACACGGGCGGGACGCCCGCACCACGTGACGCGGGCGTCCCGCCCGCGTTGTGCGCCCCATTGACCAGGGCGCTATGGGACGTCAAACCGTCTTCGCCGCTCCGCGCGGGCAGGATGCCCGCGACACACGAGGGCGGGACGCCCGCACCACGTGACGCGGGCGTCTCGCCCGCGTTGTGCGCTCCATTGACCAGGGCGCTATGGGACGTCAAACCGTCTTCGCCGCTCCGCGCGGGCAGGATGCCCGCGACACACGAGGGCGGGACGCCCGCACCACGTGACGCGGGCG
>Ga0123353_10001175_pt1 | contig 31984 bp, 25 predicted proteins | sample TergutLab28metaG_3_FD_92763 | JGI IMG/M metagenome (GOLD analysis project Ga0123353, IMG submission 92763) | Labiotermes labralis P3 segment gut microbial communities from Petit-Saut dam, French Guiana - Lab288 P3 | ecosystem: Host-associated > Arthropoda: Insects > Digestive system > Gut ... | reverse complement strand
TACGTAATACAGCGCCTTGTCCAACCAAATGTTTCTGCCCTGCAAATCCTTCAAGGTTTTGCGGACGCATTCGCTCTGCTAAAGGGGGATGACCAATTTCCATATTAAAATTGAGATTAATTACTAACCACTAACCACTACTCCTCCTCTTCCCAAACCGGTCCCCACTGCATTTCTGTAGTCATACCATTTTCAAACCAAAGATGTAAGCCGGCGCTGAAAATAGAACAAACTTGATATTCGTTCAAATCTTCATTATCTTCGACAACCAAATCTTCAACTTCAAATCCAGCAAATCCCATTAATTCAAGTTGTTGCATAACTTCTTCAGAACTTACCCCAATAATATTGACTCCTTGAAACAGATAGTCAGGCGAACTAACCGCCATTGCAGCCACTAACCAATCTTCCTGTTCATCGAAAGTTACAGAAAGTTCATGTTCGTCATAATGCCAAACTTCAACTATTCCCTGATCATAATCTTCATCATCTTCTTCGGGTCTGATTTTTTCAATTTCATCAGGCTTGCCTAACAAATCCTTGACGTCTTTTCGATTCATTCCAAATTCGAGTCCTAAAACCCCCATTCCTATTTCAATGTTTTTGTTGTTTGTTGATTCCATATTTTTTATATTTAAATTACTAACTACTAATTACTAACTACTAATCACTACCTTTTCTCTTCTACTCTGTTTTTTTTGAGATTGTTTGATTTTATCTCTCATTCGTTTAATTACAGCTGCCCTTGTTGGTACGGAAGGGATACGTTCTTCCGGTTGTTTAATCGCCTGAGCAACTAATTTATAGAAACGTTCTGTAACTTCAACCTTGTTAAGATATTGAGAACGTTCTGTTTGCGACGAAATAACAAGTTCTTCTTCAGAATTTATACGGGAAGCAAGATTAGTTAAAATCAATTGTTTCTCTTCCTCAGTCAGTATTTTTGAATCTTTTACTGAAAACCGAAGTTCGACACGACTGTTTACTTTATTAACATTTTGACCGCCTGCGCCGCTGCTTCTTGTTGCCGAATATTTAAATTCACGGAAGAAGTCTCTGTCAATCAATGGGATATCCATATTTAATCTCTATCTTTTTTCCACTTATCAATTTTCGGCAAAAATACACTTTTTTTATGATCTGAGGTTGAAACTATGGAATATTTTCAATAAAAAGTAGTGAATATTTTCCACATTCATACCTCTACATTACAGCGTGCAATTTACTTGAATTCACCCTTTTATCCTTCTTGTAAGCATAATAAAACACTTGCGGCAATACTGTAAAAGAGAGTATCATACATATCAAAATACCACCTACAATCATGATTGCCAACGGTTTTTGAATCTCTGATCCCATTCCGCTTGAAAGCGCCGCAGGTAATAATCCCATTGAACCTATCAGCGCAACCATCAGAATTGGGCGTAAACGGTCGCGCACAGCCTCGTCAATGCCTTGCCGGAGATTACGCAACGCCTGCGCTTTGATTTTCATCTGGGCAATAAGCAAAATGCTGTTGATGGATGTTACGCCAAAAAGGATAATAAATCCGACGCCCGCCGAAATGCCGAAAACCGTTCCTGTTATCCACAGGGAGATGAATCCGCCTATAAAGGCATAGGGAATTGTACTTGCGGCAATCAAAGTATCTTTCACCGTTCCGAAGTTCATATAAAGTAAAAACAAAATCAGCAGTATTACAGCGGGGACGATAACCATCAAACGTTTAGTCGCCCGTTGCTGGCTTTCAAATTCGCCTGCCCAAACCATTTTGTTTTCAGGGTTTATTTTTACCTGTTCTTTAACTTTTTTCTGTGCTTCGGCAATGGTAGAACCCAAGTCACGGTTACGAATGCTGAATCCAATTCCCACATAGCGGCTGCTTCCGTCCCGATAAATAAACGTTGGTCCTGTAATAAACGAAATATCAGCAATTTCCTTTAGCGGAACATATTTATTATCCATAGTCGGAATTAAAATATTACCGATTTTTTCTTCATCATCACGATACTCTTTTTGAAAACGTACACAGATGTCAAAAGTACGCTCGCCTTCGTAAAATTTAGTAGCCGCTTTTCCGCCGATAGCCATTTCGATAACTGCCTGAGCATCAGCTTTGGAAACGGCATAGCGCGCCATACGCGATTCGTCAAATTGTATTTGCAATTCGGGCAAACCTATGCTGCGAAACACATTGACGTCTTCTATACCATTTACATTTTTTATTACCGCTGCTGTTTGGTCTGCAAAATCTTCCAATTGAGACAAATCATCGCCATATATTTTGATAACCAACGAACTCTTTACACCTGCAACATACTCTTCTACATTATCTTGAATCGGCTGGCTAAATCCAAAAATAACGCCCGGATAAATATCCAGCGAATCCTGTATCTCTTTTATCAATTCATCTTTTTTGATTTTTCTTTTCCATTCTTTTTCGGATTTTAACTGAGTATGAAATTCAATATTAAAAAAACCTGTGGGGTCAGTGCCATCATTAGGACGTCCTGTTTGAGAAAGAACAAATTGCACTTCGTCAAAGTTTTGCAATTTAACTTTCATTTTTTTAGTAATTTTAACGGCTTCGTCCAAATTTATACTGTTCGGTAAAGTGGCTCGAATATATACTGCGCCTTCATTCATGGTTGGAATAAATTCCGTACCCCAAAAACTAAAACGCAGAAAACATATTCCCAAAAGCGCACAAAACAGAATTACAGCGCCTTTTCGATATCGGGAACTGAATTGATATACCTGATGGATTGCCAAAATACTCATTTTGCTTATGATATTCGTTTTTTCTTTTACCGGTTTGGTTAAAAGCAGTTTACACATTACAGGAACGTATGTTAAGGACAAAATCAGCGAGCCCAGCAACGCATAACCTAAGGTAAAAGCCAATGGTGAAAACATTTTTCCCTCCACTTTTTGAAACGAAAAAATCGGAAATAGAGCCACTATCAGGATAAGTTGGGCAAAAAGCAGATGAGATGCCACACTTCCGGCGCTATTTTTAATCAAACCGCCTTTACTGATGTATGCAAAACGTCCTCCCACCTCTTGTGAGCGTTTGACCATCGCCACAAATATTATTTCGACAATGACCAGCGTTCCTTCCAGCAATAGCCCGAAATCCAAAGCGCCCATTGAAATTAAATTAGCTGGCAAACCCTGTATGCGCAACATCATTATAGCAAACAAAAAAGACAAGGGTATAACCGAAGCCACAATCAAGGTTGTTCGCCAGTTAAAGAGGAATATAAATACAACAAATGAAACCAATAAAATCCCTTCTGCCAGGTTTTTAACCACTGTATTTATGGTTGCATTTACAAGGGTAGTTCTGTCTAAAAATGGTTCTATTCTTACATTTTCGGGTAAAATTCGCTCGTTTAGTTCATCAATTTTCAATTTAAGATGTTTGATGACTTCTCCCGGGTTTTGCCCTCGTAACATAATTACTATTCCCTGTACCAAATCATCGTTGTCATCCAATCCCACTTGTCCCAGACGAGGTTTTGAAGAGATACTTACTTCGGCAACCTGCTTTACGCGAATAGGTGTGCTACCTCGAACTTCTATCAATGTATTTTCTATATCTTCAATGCTTTCAAGCAATCCTAACCCTCTGACTACAAAAGCCTGACTCCCTTTTTGAATAATATCTCCTCCTATATTGAAATTGCTGTTCGCCACCGCTTCATATACTTCTAAGGGGGATAAATTGTAATTGATAAGTTCGGCAGGATTGACCTTTATTTCATATATTTTTTCTTCTCCGCCAAAGGAAACAATGCTTGCAACGCCCGGAACCGCCAATAATTCACGCTCAATAACCCATTCATTGATAGCGGCAACTTCGCGAATCGGCAAATCACTTTTCAAGACATAACGGTAAATCTCACCCGTTGCTCCTGATGGCGGTTCAATGGAAGAATCTGCGCCATCGGGTAAATTCAAGTCCTGCATACGGTTAGAGGCATATTGCTGAGCAAAAAAGTCATCAACATCATCTTCAAAAATAACTGTTATTACCGATAAACCAAACAAGGACGTGGAACGCACCTCTGTTTTGCGAGGTATCGTGTTCATAACCCGCATAATAGGAAGGGTTACAAATTTTTCGACCTCTTCAGCGCTTCTTCCAGACCATTGAGTAATAATGCGAACCCGAGTATTGGTAACATCAGGATAGGCTTCAATCGGCATATTGGAATAAGATATTATACCTGCAACAAACAGAATAGCAGTAAGAAATAGAATTAATATATGGTTTTTAAGTGAAAAAGCGATGATGTTTTTTACAAATTTATGCATAATTATTTCTCCTTTAAACCTTGATATATCAATAATTGATTTTCCACAACCACATTTTCACCTTCCGACAAACCCGATGAGATATACGATATTTTATTGCTATGTCCTTGAAGAACAACTTCTTTAATCATAAAATTTCCCGATATTTCTTTCACTACTACAAAATAACGATTATTGTCAAAAATAAGCGCATCAGACGGAATAGCAGCAAATTGCCATGATGATTTGTCTTTCAATTTTACTAACATAGACATTTCCGGTTTCAATCTTAAATCTTTGTTATCCATTATTATTCTGGCTTTTAAAACTTTTTCTTCGGGATCAAAAACTTGCGGCAGTGAATTTATTTTACCATGAAAAAGTTCGTCCGGATAGGAAAAGGTTGTCATTTCAACTTCCATTCCTTCGCGTACAAAAAGCAAATTGCTGGCATAAACATTTGCTATAATCCAAACGGAAGACAAATCAGCAATTATAAAAACCGCCTCATTATCAGCTGATATTGTACTTCCATGAGACGCTTTTTTATGCACAATATACCCATTCATCGGGGCATTGACGGTGAATATTCCATTTCCTTTCGCTGTTCCATAAACGTTCATATCGGACTTTATTTTTTCTATTGATGCCTGAATTTGTTTAAGTTTGCTTTTTACTTCAAGCAATTCTCTTTCCGAAATCAAATTGTCGTCAAACATGGATTGAGCGGTTTTCAATTCGCGTTCAGTAACTTTTTCTTCGGCTTCGAGCGATATTTTTTCCGATTGAAGCGCGCTTAATTCCGTACTTCGTATATCAAGCAGAGGCTGCCCTTTTTGTACTTTATCGCCTAACGAAAAATAAGTTTTCTCAATAATTCCGCTAATTAAAGGTATGTAGTTGATTATTTTATCTGGATCATAATCAACTTTACCTGTTAAAATCAACTCCTGTTCCTGATTGCTCAAAACTACTTTAACTGTTTTTATTTTTTCATGAAATGATTGATTTATAACACCTTGATCATTGTTATTTTCTAATTTCTTGTTGTTGCAAGAAATTAATGTGATTAAACCTGTTAAGATTATTGTGATTTTTTTCATTATTATAAAATTTCATTGTTGATTGAAAATTGAAGTTCGGCAAAACTTGTATATAGATTTTTTTTAGCTGTTAAAATCGCCTGTTTTGTTGTCTTGTAAGCATCCATAAAGTCAATATATTCAAGCATACTGATATTTCTATTCAGCAAATTGCGGGAATATATTTCAAGCATATTGTCCAAATCTTCGGAAAAATCGTTATCGGTAATTTTTTGATAAAACTGATAGATAATCATATAATTGTAATATAAATCCGTGATTTCCTGCAATATTGCATTTTTTTGATATTCAGCGTTATAATTGCTTTGTTCGATTTTATGTTTTGCCATTTTAATACTTCCTTGATTACGGCTAAATACCGGAATATCAACGCTTACGCCCACACCCACAAAATTTTTCCACACGCCGCCGTACCGGTCATAATTTACGCTTAGCCCCACATCCGGCGCACGCAACGATTTTTCATATACCAGCAATTTCTCATTGTACTGTACATTCAAATCGGATAATAAAAATTCGGGACGTGAATTTTTTGCAATTTCCCATAAATCGGTCAGCAAAATATCATCGGGGTCTTTAATTGCAATGTTTGATTGTAATATCGAAATTGCTGTTTGAGGCTCAATATTCAACAGAATTTTAAGTCCTTTGTACTGTTTATTTAATAGTGTCCGAATTTCGTTAGCCTCTGTTTGTAACTCAATTAAAGACGATTGCAGACGAATTAACTCGCTTTTTGCTATATTTCTGCTAATGAGGTTTTTTTTGTATATTTCAACCAGATGATTGATAGATGTTTCCTGAATTTTGATAACTTCCATATACGATTGCATATAAATTATTTCATTCAAAATGATTCTCAATTCAGTTCTTAAACACAACAAAAACGCTTCAAATTCTTGAATAGCAATATCTTTCGATACTTTTTCCAAATTGACAAGTTTTCGCCTTTTGCCTGCTGTTCTTATTATTTGTTCGAGTTCTACGCTAAATTGCAGAGATTGAGTGTATCCTGTCTCTATGGCAGTATTTGGATTCCAAAAATTTACGTCTCCGATGCCGATAGTCGGATTATTCAATAGTTTTGCCTGTACAATTGCAGCATCGGCAATATCAATATTGCAACGTTCTGCCAATAATTGCAGATTTTTTTCTAAAAATTGTTTTTCTGCCTGCTCAACGGTGATTTTTAATGTATCTTGAGCGTATGTTTTCTGCTTGCATATCAATATTATAACAATGCAAAGCAATATTATTTTAATTACTTTCATAAAAAATAAAATGTTGATGATTTTTAAATAATTTACGCTTAATCGTTAAATTATTTCCGGAGGTTGGTCAATTTGAGAGTAAAAATCTTTTATGAGAAAGTTTTCCTTGTTTGAAAATCTGTTTTTTGCTAAATCTTTTGAAAATAAATTTGCTAATTCAAGATTTTGAGCAAGTTGTTGAGAAAAATCATGGTGAAAATTGTGTACAGAATTACAATCAGTTTGCATGTCTCCATCTTCGTCAATATCATTGCTTTCACCGGTAATAAGTTGATTTACCCATTCAATAACACTGTTAATTTCTTCATTTCCCTGATTTTCAATTTCATAAGGAGTAATAAAAACACCTCTGTTGATGTAAATAAACACCAAAAGAAATGTTATAGAATATTTTACAACTGTTTTTTGCACTTTACATTATTGCTATTTCACAGTAAACGTAAAATTTAATAAATATTGTGTTATGGTGGGTTGGAAAAAAGAAGCTGTAGTCATTAATGATGATCATTTAAAAGTCTTCTGAACTGTTCACCTCCACCCGAAGGAGTATGAGAGGAGCAAATAGTTGAAGGATAAATTATCGTCAACTGCGTATCAATCAACTTAAAAGTTTTACGATGTAATGGGGTAATTCCATATTTTTCAATCGCTTTTCGGTGTATTGTTGTTGGGTAGCCTTTATTTTTATTCCATTCATAATTTGGATATTTTTCGTGCATTTGCTCCATATACTCGTCCCGGTGCGTTTTGGCAAGAATGCTTGCGGCGGCAATAGATTGAAATTTAGCGTCACCTTTTATTATACATTTATAAGGGATGTCTTTGTACTTAATAAAACGGTTTCCATCAATAAGTAAAAAATCCGGACAAACAGATAGTTGATTAACAGCAAGATGCATTGCTTTAATTGAGGCTTTTAAAATATTGATTTTATCAATTTCTTCATTATCAACCATTGCTACAGCCCAACTTACGGCTTCATGTTCGATTATTTTACGAAGTACATCTCTTTGATTAGCAGTCAGTTGTTTGGAATCGTTTAGAAGCGGGTTAGAAAAATCTTTTGGAAGAATAACGGCAGCGGCAGTTACGGGTCCAGCCAGACAACCTCGTCCTGCTTCATCGCAGCCTGCTTCGGTCTGGTTTTCATTCAGATATTTCAGTAGGGACATTTTTTAAATTTTATTAATCAGTAATGATTATTTTGTAGATATAATATTCTTAATGCTGCTTTCAACTATCATTCTTCCGAACTCAATAGAAATAACTTTGCCAATAACAGTAATTTTAGATGGTAAATATTCCCATTTTCTACTGTTTTCAATCCCATCACCATGAAAAATAGCAGGGTATTTATTTTCAACAAAAGATTTAATTCCATCGTTTGTTTTATGAACAGTTACGGTAACATTAGCTCCGATGTACTTTTTGAAATTCTGAGAATTTAAATCAAATCCGTAGTTATTTTGTTCAATAAATTTTAAAATTAAAATGCTCTTGTATTTTAAGTCTTTTATATTATCTATTACCTCACAATCAATAACATCCCCATCATCCAATGAGTTTATTATTTTATTCACTAAAGTGTCTTTATTACCATATATACTTTTAGTTATTGGTAATTTTGCTCTGTAATTGTCATAAACCAAAAAGTCTGTTTTTTTACATAACTTTGCTTGAACTGTTTTATTTATTAATTGCGACATTTCTATATCTTCTTTTTCTCTACATGAAAAATCATCTAAAATTTGTTCTTCATAAATTTTAATACAGCGCGAAATGCTCTCAGAATCGCAATCAATAATCATCATACCATATTCAGTATCAATCGAATCAACTTTGCAAGCAATAATAAATTTTTCAGGTAATTTTTTCCATATCTTTTTATTTTCATAATTTGGGTCTTTAAATCTTGCTCTATATTTGTTTTCAACAAGCAGTTTCAAGAATCCGGAGTCGTCTTTAATTGTATGAACGAAAACAGTTTTTTTGATATAATCAGATATTTCTTGTGAATTCCAGTCTATTTCAGACTCTTTTTTCGGTATGTATTTTAAAGTCAAATAACCTTCTCCATCTTTACCAACTATTTCACACTCAATAACATCGCCATCATATAAATATTTTAAAATATTAGATATTCTGCCAAGTTTTTTACCGTATATTTTTTTATTAATTGGCATTTTAGCCTGATCTTCACCATTTATCCAAAAAGTTAATTCTTCCTCTTTATTTTTACAGACTTTTACTTGAACATATTGTTTATTAAAATCCAAATCTGATTCTGAATCGCTCTGCAGCAAGTATTTTAACATTAAAAATTCATTTCCGTTTTTAGAAGCACAAGTGTCTATCACTTCACAATCAATCTCTTCTCCATCAAAACAATTTTTTATTTTATTTTTAATGATGTTAAACTTTTTTTTGCCGCCATATAACTTTTTATTCATTGCAATCGAACTTCTGTATATGTCTTCAACCAAAAAAATATTTTTTCCGTTTTCTTTTTTAGATATTTTAACCTTTACGTTTTTACCAACAAATTTATCGCGTAATCCTTTAAACCCTTTTGATTTAAATAGAAACCTATTATTGTTTTTTCTTAAATAATTTACTTCAATGATTTGACCCGGCTCGCAAGATAAAAAGGTATCTTTATCCGGAAATTTCAATACAGGAACTAAACCCTCCAATGATCCGTATTTCCATTCAAAGTGAACTCCTATATCAACAAATACTCCATAATCGGTTTTATGCAATACTATACCTTTATAATCATCATCCGTATTTAAATCTACTTCTTCAAAAAAGTTAGAAGTTGCATCAATAATAGGGAGTATTTTATTATCTTGATATGTGTTAATTTTAACAACCTTCCCGATAAATTCTTTTTCTGTTAATGAAGAAAAAACATAATTCCAACATCCCTTGTTACTATATTTCCAAGGCATGAGGATTAAAGGAACATATCCTATGTATAATTGATTTATTTTAACACAAAAACCTTTGTTTTTTAATGAAATAATATTGAAAGTAGCGCTAATTTCTTGTTCTGTAGCATCTTTTACTTTGAAAAGTAAATTATTTTCTTGTATTTCTATAATATTCACAACTACTTTTTGCCCCAGATCACTAAATAATAAAGAATTAAAACTTGGAGTATCAGAAAATGGGATAAAACCTTGCACAGAACCACATTCCCAATTAAAATGATAACCTATATCAATTAAAATACCAAGTGCGTTTTTCTTTAACACTATTCCTTCATAATCAACATCTTTGGATAATTCTACTTCTTTATTTTTTCTTGTTAATTCATTTGTAAATACTTCGATAATACTTAGTTTTTTTTCTGTTCTTTGTTGTTCTATAATTTTCCCAAAAAAGATTTTTTCTTTTAAAGAATAAAGAATGAAACTCCACCAAACCCTTTTTTTGTATTGCCAAGGCATAAGAAAGACAGGAAGATTATATTCCATCCCTTTTATTTTTACAACAAATTTATAATTTTTAGTGAAATCTATAATTTGAAAAGGAACAACTATTTCAGATTCACAATATCCTTTTATCTTAAATATGAGTCTTTTATCAGTTTTTAACAAAAAATTCACTACAATTGATTGTCCTGCTTCAAAAAGCATAAAAGAGTCTAAATCAGGGAATAATGAATATGGAATAATTCCTTGTATTGACCCGTATTCCCAATCAAAATGATCACCGATTTCAATTAAAATACCTTTATCGTTTTTTTTTAATACCGTTGCAACATAATTTTCATTTTCGCAAAAAATAATTTCCTTAAACTGCATTGAGGAAGCATCGATGTATATTACATAATTATTATTATAGTTGATGTTTTTTTCTATTCGAATAATTTTACCTTCAAACTCTTTATCTTTCAATGCATAAAAAACAATAGACCAAAATTCAAAGTCATAGTATTTCCAAGTCATAAGATTAAAAGGGACATAACCGAATAGATCGTTAATTTTTACCAAAAACCCTTTTTCTTTGATGTCGATTATGGTGAAAGGGACAGTAATTTCCTCCTCTTTTGCGGTTTCGAGATAATTAATAAGCGGAGCAAGCCAATTCTCCTTTTTATTTTCATTTAAATTATTGCTTTCTTTAAAAATATATGAAACAGGATTACTCATTAATTTTTTTTTAATAAAAATCAGTATAATTCACCTCTTTCCGTATTATAGTTAAATTCCATTTCAATATCATCTTCCGATTTCGGTATATATTCATCCGGACATTTTAAATTAATATTGAAATTTAAAGGCGCTTCAAATTTATCTTCAAGAGAAATTGGAATTCTTTGGTCTTTATATACTTCGGTCATAAAAAGCGCCCAAATCGGTAAAGCCATGTTGGAACCTTGTCCTAATCTGAGATTGTCAAAATGGATGTCTCTATCCTCACCTCCAACCCAAACTCCTGTTACTAAATTAGGCGTAACTCCCATAAACCATCCGTCAGAATGATTTTGAGTTGTTCCGGTTTTTCCTCCTATATCGCCTTTCAGATTATATTTGATTCTTAACCTGACCCCTGTACCTGTATTTATCACACCTTCAAGAAGATTTAACATTAAGAAAGCCTTATCTTCTCTAATTGTCTCTTTTTTACGGGGATTAAAAGTTGCAATCACATTTCCGAAACGGTCTTCGATTCTTGTAACAAACAATGGTTCAACATGAACCCCTTTATTTGCATAAGTACAATAAGCGGCTGTAACTTCTGAAAGTCCTAAATCGGGAGTACCCAAGCACAACGCAGGAACAGGGTCTATCGGGCTTTTAATACCCAATGAGCGAATCATATTTGCAACTGTTTCAGGATTATACTGTTTCATAATCCATGCTGTTATATTATTGTTTGATTGCGCTAAACCCCATTTTAATGATACCATTTCACTTTTGCGTGCTTCGCCTGAATTTTTTGGCTCCCATGTTTTTCCTGACGGCAGATAGAAGGTTTGAGTTACATTCGGCACCAAATCGCACGGAGACATTCCTTCCTGCATGGCAAGTGTGTAAACAAACGGTTTGATAGCTGAACCAACCTGTCGTTTTCCCTGCATTGCCATATCATATTTAAAATGCTGAAAATTAGGACCTCCAACGTATGCTTTAACATGTCCCGATTGAGGATCCATTGATAACAAACTTGCTCTTAAAAAAAACTTATAATAATGTATGGAATCTATAGGACTCATTATGGTGTCAATATCTCCCCGATAAGAAAATATTCTCATCGGAATTGGTTTTTTAAATTCCAAAAGTATAGAATCGTTAGAAATATCGTTTTGCTTCATAAGCCGGTAACGTTCAGATTGTTGGATTGCACGATTGATGATGCTTTCGTATTGTGCCTGAGTGATGTCCTTAGTAAAAGGGGCTCTGGTTCGTCCTTTTTTCTCTGAGAAGAACTGGGGTTGCAATTCTTTTCCAAGATGTTGATTAACAGCAGATTCAGCATATTGCTGCATACGTGAATCTATTGTTGTATAAATTCGAAGCCCATCTCGGTAAATATCGTATTTTGTACCATCAGACTTTAAATTTTTGTGTACCCATCCATAAAGCGGATTTGTATGCCATTCTATGCTGTCTTCAATGAATTTTTGCTGAAGCCATGCTGCTTTATACCTTGCTCTGTCCGGGAAAGGCGCAGTTAATGTCTGTCTGAGATACTCTCTGAAATAAGGGGCAAGTCCCTGATTATGATCTAATCGTTTGAAATCAAGCGTCATATCAATTTGTTTCAAAGAATCAAATTCATCGGATGTAATATGATTTGCTTTCATCATCTGCCCTAACACTACATTTCTTCTTTTTTGAGTTCCTTCCGGATTGCGAACAGGGTTGTATAAGGCAGGATTTTTCAACATTCCTACCAAAACTGCTGCTTCTTCTATTTTTAAAGAATCAGGATTAACATTAAAAAATGTATTCGCTGCTGATTTTATTCCATACGCATCATAAATAAAAGGAACTTTATTGAGATACATCGTAATTATTTCATACTTGGTATAACTTCTTTCAAGTTTTATTGCAATAATCCATTCTTTAAGTTTTTGCATGAAACGTTCTATTTTATTTGCTGCAGATTTGTGAAAAAGCAATTTAGCTAATTGTTGGGTAATAGTGCTTCCGCCGCCCGAACTATGGTCTCTCATTAAAACTGTTCTAAATGCAACTCGTCCCAAACCGCGAGGGTCAATACCTGGGTGGTCGTGAAAACGAATATCTTCGGTTGATACCAGCGCGTTAATAACATGTGGAGAAATTTGGTCAAATTCGATACTGCTTCGATTTTCTAAATAAAAATTTCCAAGTATCACATTATCGGATGAATATATCTCCGTTGCTAAATAACTTTTTGGATTTTCAAGTTCTTCAAACGTTGGCATAAATCCAAAAAATCCTATAGAAATAAGGCAAAAAATCAATACTATAATAGCGATTATTGCTGTAAAAACCAAATACATACGGCGAATAATCTTTTTTGTCAGGTTACTTTGTTTTTCCATATTTTTGTTAATGAAATTTTTTGTAAAAGTAATTACTATTATTTAAAATAAAATATTTTCTTTGGAAATTTTATTAAAAAAAGCAACTAAAATACATCATCCATCGTAGTAATAGAGTTAATAATCAAAATTATGAAGTATGTTATTTCTTTTTTAGCAATGCCGCTATCCATATTTTGGATATTATTAATTACAATGTTTGTTTTATATTTTTTCAAGAGGCGAAAATCGTGTTTTATATTTTTGTGTTTATCAGTGTTTTGGCTATTCTTTATTTCAACTGCTGTTTTATCGCGGTATCCTGTATTATTGTTAGAACAGAAGTATGAGCAACTTCTTGAAATTCCTGATTCTATTACAAATAAGGAAACATATATTTTGGTATTAGGCTCCGGACACACTTGCGATACTTCGCTTGCGGTTACTAATCAGTTGAATTTGTATGCTTTGGGACGGTTATGTGAAGGAATCAGATTGCATAGACAAATTCCCAATAGTTCAATTATTTTATCGGGATATGGTGATAAAGAACCGGTTAGTCATGCCGAAATGTTACGATTGGCAGCAATCGAAATGGGAGTAAATGATAGTTGCATCTTCACTCAAACAGAAGCAGTTAATACCAAAGAAGAAGCATTACATTTCAAAGAAGTGTTTAATGCAAATTCTCAGTTGATTTTAGTTACCGATGCTATACATCTTCCGCGTAGTTGTTACCTTTTCAGGAAAGCGGGACTTTCTCCGATACCTGCTCCAACAAACCATTTAATTAAAGAGTCAGGATTTCAGCCTTTTCTAAATCAATTCAAGTTCTCTTCTCAAAATATTACATCAATTGAAAGAGCTACGTATGAATATTTAGGATTACTTTGGGCATTTATAAGTGGAGGTTGATAATCAATTGTTTCTACAATTAAAAAAGTTATGAAACGAAAAAAAAACGAAAAAAAAAGGGTAAACATGAAATTTTTCAATAAAAACACTTTATCTTTACGCTCTGAATTTTAACATAGACTTAATTTATTTTTTATGGAAAATTATTTGCTTGATTTAATAAAAAATAACATCCGAATCATAATTCCTGACTTCGGAGCATTAATTGTATCCTCTGTAAATGAGAAGACTACAATAAATTTTAATTCATACCTCAAATTCAATGATGGTGTGCTAATTGGTCATATCTCAAACGAAGAAGGTATTGATTCAATAGCTGCTGCTAAAAAAGTTGAGGAGTTTGTTAAAAAAATTATTGATACCCTTGATAAAGGTAACAAGTTTATAATTGAAGGGTTAGGCGTTTTTTCAAAAGATATTTCGGGAGGTACAAGATTTTCGCAATTTGATAAAAACACGCAAATTGATGTCAAACCTGAGATTATTAGCCCGAAAACAGAATCTCCCTTGGAATCAAATGATGATTTAATTGATATTGAAGTTCAAAGTTCAACTGTTCAAAGTTCAACAGTTCAAAGTTCCGAGGTTCAAAGTTCAAAGTTCAAAAAAGATAACGAAATTTTGAATCCGAAGCCCGAAACTTTGAATCCGAAACCCGAAACTTTGAATCCGAAGCCCGAAACTTTAAACCCAAAGCCCGAAACTTTAAACCCAAAGCCCGAAACTTTGAACCCGAAGCCCGAAACTTTGAATCCGAAACCAGAAACTCTTAATCCCGAAAAACAAAAAAAAGGGTTTCCAATTTGGATTCCAATTGTAATTATTGTTGTATTATTATTACTTGCTGCAGCTGCTTATTATTTCTTTATTGATGAGAGAACATTTCAATTATTTAAAAAACAGACAGTTGAAGAGGTGATTCCGGAAATTATTGAACCTGTTGTTGAAATTCCCGAAATTATTGAACCTGTGATAGAAGAGCCTGTTGCAACATTTCCACAACATCATATTATACTCGGAAGTTTTAAAGAACAGCAAAAAGCCGATCAATTACTTGATAAACTGCGTAATAAAGGATATACTGATGCATCAATATTTGAACGCAACGGTTATCTGATGGTCAGTGTAGAATGGCATTCATCAGTTCGAAAAGCGCTTGAACGTCAGGAAATACTACTTCAGGAACTACGGATGGATAGTTGGGTGTTGACTTTGAAGAAGTAAGTAGTTAGTAATTAGTAGTTAGTAATTAGTAGTTAGTAGTTAGTAGTTAGTAATTAGTAGTTAGGTTTTTCTCCCTGACAGCGGTCGAAGACCCTGTCAGGGTAAAAGAGGAAAAAAAAATATGAACATTCTGTTTTTTGGAGGAATAATTATTACGATTAGTTACTGTATAGTTATTTTCCGTTTTTATTTAGTTTGGAAAAAACATCCCGTAAAAAAAATAAATCCCGAAGTTGAAAAATTGCCTTTTGTATCTGTAATTATACCTTTCAGAAATGAAAAGGGTAATTTACCTCATTTACTCGAAATACTTAATAATCAAAGTTATCCGATTGATAAATACGAAATTATTGCTGTTGATGACCATTCTACTGATGAAACTACTTCTTTAATTAAAACAAATATAGAGTTTGCTAATGTAAAAATAATTGATAATTTGGGCGAAGGGAAGAAAAACGCCTTGAAAACAGGTATCTTAAGCGCTTGCGGACAATTGATTATAACTATTGATGCCGATTGTATTCCCGGCAGACTTTGGATTGAAACTATTGCAAAAAACTATACTGCTAATTTCCCTTCAATGTTGCAAGGACCGGTAAAAATGGAAGGTGAAAATACTTTCTTTTCCCGTTTTCAGTCAATTGAATATATGTCATTACAGATGTGCGGAGCAGGAGCAATATTTTTGAATCAACCGGTTTTTTGTAGCGGCGCTAATCTTGCTTTTAATAAAGAAGATTGGATAGATACAATTAATTATGTATCAGGTAAAAACAATTTATCCGGTGATGATGTTTTTTTGCTTCATGCCTTTAAAAAGCAAAAGAAGAAAATAGTTTTTATAAAAGATAAAGATTGTTGCGTTACAACCCAAACTGAAAAAAATATTTCAGATTTTTTAAATCAACGTATGAGATGGGGAGGTAAAAGCATAACATACAAAGATTTATCTACAATTTTATTGGCAATAATAACTTTTTTTTGTAATACATTTCTTGTAGTTGCCTTTATCAGTTTATTTTTCTACCTAAACTATTATTTACCAATAGTTTTTGGAATGAAAATAATTATTGATTATCTACTACTAAAAAAAGGCATTAAGTTTTATAAAATCAAAATGCCTGTATATGAGTATATTGTATTTTCGTTTATCTATCCTTTTTATATAACATTTACTGCAATTGGCAGTTTGTTTGTAAATGTTTCATGGAAAGGTCGAAAAACAAAGCGTTGATTATCTGAATGATACTCCTAATCCTGCTGAAACAACCGAATAATCTCCAAATGTATAATCTCCATGCAGAGTAAAAACACCAAATTTTAGCCTCAAACCTATATTTGCGTCAAAATTATTGTTTTTAAATTCAATAGAAATAGGATCATCAACTTCTTCATTATCAGAACCAACCACATATTTTCCTTTCATATCAAAACTGCAATTCGAATGTCCATAACCAAGCCCCATGTAAACAGAAATAATTGGTATATTCACACCAACCAGCAATCTTCCTGTAAATGCGCCGGCATCAAAAACTAATTTTTGGTTGTTTTCGGTGGAAACTTCTCCATAATCAATATTAACATTCATCCCCAATTTGGTATATCCTAAAAGAATAGAAGTATTCAGGAAAGGCAAATGTTTAACGACAGGTATATAATCTTTAACTTCATGCTTTAAACCTATGCCCCACAAACCAACCTTTCCAAAACCACCAAGTTTTATAGTAGGGAAAAATCTACCTATAATTTCGGTATGAAAAGGGAGCCCAATGCCTGCCTGAATTATTGGTATAGGCATCATTCCCCATCCTGTTCCGTCAGGTAACTGAACTCTATCTCCATCTTTTACAAGAACGGGACGATCCTTTCTCATTTTTCCGGAAATAGTAGGGGCACGATGGTTTTCGGGATTTTCTAAACTCCATCCGCTCATTTTGGAAAGCAAATTATCATCTACGTCAAAATTTTTCACCGAAGATGAGGCCATTGTTATATTAACTCCCAAAGTTATATCAAAACCCGGAAATTTATGAACACTTGCCGTATTATACCAGCCTCCGTTTAAAGACCTGCCTAACATACCTCCGAATGGCTCAAGATACGCTTTTCCCAATACTTTTGCATCATCTATACCTGATTTTAAAAAATCTGTAACTTCCTCTTGTGCAAATAATTGTGTTGTACCTAACAACACTAAAATCAAAACTGAAAATAAATTCTTTTTCATTTTTTATAAAATTTAATTAGTGAAAAAATCATCGCAAAAGTACAAAAAAAACAATTATCAAAACTTGTTAAGATAAAAATGTTTTAAAAAATAATTTTAGAGTTCATTTTTTTTGTATTTTTGCAGGCAAAAAAAATAATTGAAATTAATATACAAAAAAATAATAATAAGATTACTATCCGGTTCAATCACAGTATTTACAATTGTTGTAGTAATAAGTCTGTTTGTACGTTCTTCAAGCTCATCTCCGATTGATGAAAATACAATATCATTTGAACGAAATTACAGTATTCACGCGTTGCCAATCCCTGATTCATTGGAATTTGCAGGCGAAGAAGTCCCAATGAACAAAACATACATACGAGAAAGTTATGACAGAGAAATTTTAGTCAATACTTACTGGCAATCTCAAACACTTTTGCTGATAAAAAGAGCAAACAGGTATTTTCCCATAATTGAGCCTATTTTGAAAGAACAGAATGTGCCTGATGATTTTAAATTTCTGGCTTTAATTGAAAGCGGTTTTATGCCCAGAGTAGTATCGCCGTCAGGAGCCGCAGGGATTTGGCAATTTATGAATGAAACAGCAAAAGAATACGGGCTTGAAGTGTCAACAGAGATAGATGAACGTTATCACATAGAAAAATCAACTGTTGCAGCATGTAAATATTTAAAAAAAGGTTATGAAAAATATGGAACATGGACACTTGCCGCCGCCGCTTACAATGCCGGTTTTGCAGGTATTGAAAGACAAATTACAAGACAAAAATCAAACAATTATTACGAATTGTTATTGAATGAAGAGACATCAAGGTATGTTTTTAGAATACTGGCAGTTAAACAAATATTGCTATCCCCAACCGAATACGGTTTCTATTTAACCGAAGATGATTTGTACAAACCTGTTCCATATTTTGAAATTGAAGTGAATGGTTCAATAGATGATATTGCAGATTTTGCCAAACAATACGGGGTTACTTATCGAGAATTGAAAGATATGAACCCCTGGTTGCGCGAACCATTTCTCAAAAACCCCAATAAAAAAAGGTACTTCATAAAAATACCTGAACCGAATGCTTTTATATTCGATAAAAATTAAAATATGTCGTTGAAAATCACCATAGAACCATCAATAAAGACTTTATTTCCGGAAATGGAAATCGGATATTTACAGGCAAAAGTAAATGTACATCCTTCAAGCGAAGAACTAAAAACACGTATTCAAAGCGCTTGCAATATATTAGCTGAATCAGTTACCCCGGAATCAATCAGAAAAATCAAACCTGTTGAAAGTCTGAAAAATGCGTATCGTAAATTAGGAAAAGACCCCAGCCGATACCGCCCTTCAGCCGAAAGTCTGTTGCGTCGTATTGCGTCTCAAAAAAGTCTGTATTACGTTAATAATGTGGTGGATGTATTAAATTTAGTTTCAATTCAAACAGGATTTTCTATTTGCGGATATGACACTGATAAAATAAATGGTGAAATTTTATTAGGAACAGGTTACGAAAATGAACCTTACGAAGGAATAGGAAGAGGCGTCCTGAATATTGAAAATCTCCCTGTTTTCAGAGATGCAAAAGGCGCATTTGGAACACCGACAAGCGATTCCGTGCGCACAATGGTTACAGATTCAATGAAAAATTTTCTTATGATATTTCCTGCATTTACAGAAGGGTTGGATTTAAATCATGCGCTCAATCTATCGTCCGAATATCTTAAAAAATATGCGAAGGCGGCAGATATTTATTTTGAAATTATAAAACTCAATGTAACAGAATGATAGAAATTTGCGCCATCGCATCAGGAAGTAACGGAAACTGTTATTATGTAGGTAATGAAAATACCGCCATTTTAGTTGATGCCGGAATCAGCGGAAAACAAATATTGATACGTATGGAGCAAAAAAACCTGAACCCAAACAAGGTTAAAGCCATTTTCATCTCACATGAACATAATGACCATTTTCGTTGCGTTAAAGCATTGAGTAAAAAAACAGGCGCTCCTGTTTATTTGACGTCCCAAACGTTAGAAAGCAGTTGGAAACGGCATCGTCCCAAAGATATAATTCTGTTTAAACCGGGTGAAATTGTAGCGATTGACGACATTTCAGTGCATACTTTCCTTAAAATGCATGATGCCATCGAGCCTTGCAGTTTCAGAATTGAGCATAACGGATTGAGTATCGGAGTATTTACAGATATTGGCGAGCCTTGTGAAAATGTAATAAATCATCTAAATAAGTGCCAGGCGCTATTTTTAGAAAGCAACTATGATGAAGAAATGCTTTGGGCAGGGTCGTATCCTTATTTCTTAAAGAAAAGAATTACTTCTGAATATGGGCATTTATCAAATATTCAGGCAAAAAAACTTCTTAAAGAACATCAAAATCCTGCTTTGCAAATAGTTCTACTTTCTCATTTATCTCAGGAAAATAATCGCCCGGAAATTGCCTTGTCAACATTTGATGAATTTAAGGACAAATTCAGGGTTGAGGTAACAAATCGTTATGAGGTTGGGGAGGTTTTTGTAATTTAAAAAATCAGGTCAAAAAATAATATTTTTTTTTCAAAAATGAAAAATAATATTTTGTCTTTATGAAATTTTTGTAACTTTGTAAATATTTTTTTTACAGAAAAACACATCATTATAATCTTATAAATTAATGAGTTAAATAAAATAGAATGAGTCAGGAATCAAAAATAATCGGAGCAATTGACATCGGAACAACAAAGATTGTTGCCATTGCAGGACGGAAATATTCAGATGGAAGAATTGAAGTACTCGGTCTTGAAAAAACAGCATCAACAGGCGTAAAAAGAGGAGTTATTACAAATATTGAAGATACCGTTAATTCCATACGCTTGGTAGTTAGTACGTTACAAGAAAAACTAAATATCATTCTTTCAGACGTTTATGTCGGAATGGCGTGCTATTCTATGCGCAGTTTAACAAACAGATGTTATAAATTTATCAATCATGATAGCGAAATAACCACTTCCGACCTTGAACAACTTCTGAATGACGCCCATAGAGTAATTTTAGAACCGGGAGAAACAGTTATTCATGTTATTCCACAAGAGTATAGCGTTGATAATGAATTACCTGAAAAAAATCCTGTAGGCATGTCGGGCGACCGCCTCGAAGGTTTTTTCCATGTTGTTATCGGACGTAATAATGTCATTGAAAACATTGAAAAGTGTATATTTCGTGCAGGTTTGAAATTATCAGGTATTGTTTTTGAGTCTATTTCCTCTTCTCATGCCGTTCTTAGCGAAGAAGAGCGTGAAGCGGGTGTTGTTTTAGTTGATATTGGCGGCGGAACAACTGATTTAGCAGTCTTTTATGACAATATAATCAGATATTCGGCAGTTATTCCTTTTGGCGGAAATATTGTTACAAATGATATTAAAGAAGGGTGCAATCTTCTTATAAAACAGGCAGAATCAATAAAAGTGAAATTAGGTTCAGCAATGGCAAACATGTCAGACGAAGACACGATAATTTCGCTACCCGGCATTCAAGGATGGGAACCGAAAGAAATTTCTTGTAAAAATCTGGCACATATCATTCAAGCACGAATGGAAGAGATAATCGATTTTATCGTTTTCCACATCAAAGAATCCGGTTATTTAGAAAAATTAGGCGCTGGAATTGTTATCACAGGCGGCGGCTCAATGCTTAAAAACATCTCAAATTTAATTAAATTCCAAACAGGAATAGACGTGCGATTAGGACGACCTGATTCGTTTTTCTCTAAAGAAATTGTCTCTTTTGAAGATATGCCGCTTTATTCAACAGCGGTAGGATTGATGATGAGCGATTCCGTTTATGTACCTTTAAAAACGGTTGAACAGAAACTTTTTAGTGAAGAATTATCAATAATACAGGCTGAAAGAGAAAAACAAAAAAAGGAAAAAAACAAAAAGGAAAAACCGGAAAAGAAGAAAAAAGAAGCAGGAAATATGCCGGATCTTTTTGGATTGTTTAGTAAAAAAATTGTTGGTATTTTTGAGGAAAAAGATGTTGAAATGTAGTTATTAAAAATTAATTTCATAATATGGATGACTTATTAACTTTCGTAATGCCGCCAAATCGTTCTTCAATAATAAAAGTAATTGGAGTTGGCGGAGGAGGTAGCAATGCTGTGAATCACATGTATAATCTTGGTATAAAGGATGTTAATTTTGTTGTATGCAACACTGATTTGCAAGCATTGACAAATAGCCCTGTTCCGGTAAAAATTCAGTTGGGCGAATCTCTGACCGAAGGACGCGGCGCTGGCAACGACCCCGAAAAAGGACGGGCTTCAGCGATCGAAAATATTCAAGACGTTATCCGTGTGCTTGAAGACAATACTAAAATGGTATTTATTACCGCCGGAATGGGTGGCGGAACAGGAACAGGCGCAGCGCCCGTTATCGCTAAAGCAGCAAAGGAAATGGGAATCTTAACCGTTGGCATTGTTACAATTCCATTCCGTTTTGAAGGGAAAATACGTGTCAATCAAGCAATTGATGGAATTACTGAAATGGAAAAACATGTGGATTCTTTGCTAATTATCAACAACGAACGATTACGCCAAATGTATGGAGACCTGAAACTTAGCAATGCTTTTTCAAAAGCGGATAATGTCCTTGCAACTGCGGCAAAAGGAATAGCAGAAATCATCACTTTACATGGTTATATCAATGTTGATTTTGCTGATGTCGAAACAGTTATGAAAAACAGTGGGGTAGCAATAATGGGGTCAGGGCAAGCCGAAGGCGATTTTCGCGCTCTTGATGCAGTTGTTGCCGCTTTAGACTCTCCGTTGCTCAACAATAACAGGATAGCGGGCGCTAAAAATATCCTTCTTAACGTTACTTCAGGTGAAAATGAAGTTACTATGGATGAAGTTGGAGAAATTACAGATTATTTACAGGATGTTGTAGGACACTCAGCTTCAATAATTTGGGGGACGGGAACAAATGTAAATCTGAAGGATGAAGTTTCAGTAACGCTTATCGCTACAGGTTTTGATTATGATACTATTAAAACGCATGATATTGATAATTCACAAAATAAAAAACGATTTGTATTTGATGAAGACGGTAATGTAATTGAATCTTCTACAAAAGTTCAAAGTCAAAAACAAGAGGAAGATATTGAAATAGAATTAAATGACGAAACCCCACGGGTTGTGGACTTTGCAGAAATTGAAAAAGAAAAAGAAAAAGAACTGCAAATCGAAAAACTCTACGGAAACGTTAATAAACAATACGTAAAACAACCTGATTATGTTTTTGATGTGAAAACTAATACCGGTTCATTCGCAAAACAAGCCGTGAAAATAAATCCGAAAGAATTAACTGACGAAAAAACGCTTGAAAATCTTGAAAATGTGCCTGCCTACAAAAGGCGTGGGATGACATTCGGCTCCGAAAAAGAAAATTCATCATCCCAAAGCATCGCTATGCCTGATAATCAAAGTAAAATTTCACGGTTTTCCCTCACTGATGACGGTTCCGGACCTGTGATTAGAAAAGATAATTCATTTTTACACGATAAAGTGGATTAAATATTTAACAGATAATTTATTAACCATTTAATTTTATATAAAATGTCATTATTTGATACAGTTAGCGAAGAGATTAAAAACGCCATGAAAGCGCGTGAACAGTTAAGATTAGAAACTTTACGTTCTATTAAAAAAGAACTTCTTGAAGCCAGAACAGCCAAAGATTCAGGCGGAACAGTTTCAGATGAAGACGAGATTCGTATTCTAAGGAAAATGGTAAAACAACGCAACGACGCTGCCGAAATTTATAAAAATCAAGGCAGAAAAGATTTAAGCGACAAAGAAGAACAGGAAGCCGTAATTATCTCTGCGTTTTTACCGCAACCCATTAGCCCCGAAGAAATTGAAAAAGTCATAAAGGAAATCATCACAAAAACAGGAGCCACTTCAATAAAAGAAATGGGAAAAGTGATGAGCGAAGCAACCGCTGCTTTAGCAGGGAAAGCCGAAGGAAAAGAAATTTCGGTAATCGTCAGGAAGGCGCTTTCGTAAAATATGGGTTAATTCCTTTTAAACAAACTTAATGCTAAGAGAAAAAATAATATGAATCAGAAAAAAGTTACAGATACTTATTGTGTAATTATGGCTGGCGGCGTTGGTAGTCGTTTTTGGCCTAAAAGCAGGATTTCATATCCTAAACAGTTTATTGATATTCTGGGGATCGGAAAAAGTTTACTTCGACAGACATTCGAGCGTTTTACTCCAGTTTGTCCTGTTGAAAATTTTTATGTTGTTACAAGTTTGGAATATATTGATATTGTTTTGAAACAGATACCGGAATTGACGCCCTCTCAGGTATTGGCAGAGCCTTTCAGAAGAAATACGGCTCCTTGTATTGCTTTTGCCAATATATATATAAGGCATAAAAACCCTAATGCAAATATTATTGTTACTCCTGCCGACCATTTGATTATCAATGAATCTGAATTTATTTGTGCAATTCACCACAGTTTGAATTTCGTAAGTAAAAAAGATGCACTTTTAACGCTTGGTATTACTCCATCCCGCCCCGAAACCGGATATGGCTATATTCAAGTTGCAAATGAAGTTGATGGTTTTGGAGGAATTTTTAATAAAGTTAAAACTTTTACAGAAAAACCTTCTTTGGAAATCGCTAAAGTCTTTTTAGATAGTGGCGAATTTTATTGGAATTCAGGTATTTTTATCTGGTCGATTAAATCAATCGATAAGGCTTTTGAAGAATATCTTCCTGATATTCATCGTTTTTTCAGTCAAATAGATAATTCTATCAACACTCCGGAAGAGAAACAACTGATTCGTAAAACTTATGAGGAATGTGATAGTATATCTATTGATTATGGCATAATGGAAAGAGCCTCAAATGTTTACATGCAAGCCGTAAACTTTGGATGGTCGGATTTAGGTACTTGGTCTTCTCTGCATGAAATTTCAAAAAAAGATATTTATGAAAATGCTGTAATATCAGGTAAAACACTGCTTTACAAAACAAAAGAAAGTATAATTGATATACCTTCCAATAAAATAGCAGTCATTCAAGGTTTGGAAAATTATATTGTTGTTGATACAAAAGACGCTCTGCTCATTTGCTCTAAAAATAATGAACAGTTTATTAAACAGTTCACAAGTGATTTAAAAAATGAGTATAGTGATAAAAACTTATAATCCCGACTTTTTTCTAAGGGATTTCTGAACTCATAACATCTTAATATGAAAATAGTTGCCGATGATAAGATACCTTTTCTAAAAGGTGTATTTGAGCATATTGCAGAAATAAAATATTTATCGGGAAGTTCCATCAAAAAGAAAGACATTTTAGACGCAGACGCTTTGATTATTCGCACACGTACAAAATGCAATAAGGAATTACTTGCCGGGACTTCTGTAAAATTTATTGCTACGGCAACAGTCGGTTTTGACCACCTTGATTTTTTATGGTTAGAGCAAGCGGGAATCAAATGGAGTAACGCTTATGGCTGCAATTCAGGAGCTGTCTGTCAATATATTGCTGCGATATTGTCGCTTTTAATAAAAGAAGGTATAAATCCTGCTAATAAAACAATTGGAATTGTAGGGGTTGGAATGGTAGGTTCTAAAGTAGAAAAGTTAGCAAAAACGCTGGGTTTTAATGTATTATTAAACGACCCGCCACGGGCAAGAAAAGAGTCAAATTCAAGTTTTGTTGATTTGCAAACCATTCTAAAACAGTCTGATATCATAACATTTCACACACCGCTTAATTTTGAAGGAATTGATGCTACGTACCATCTGTTTGACATTGATTCTCTTGACTTTTTAAAACCTAATTCTATAATAATCAACACATCACGAGGAGACATTGTAAGTTCGCAAGCATTATTAAAAGGTATTGAATCGGGAAAAATATCCAAAATAACGATTGATGTTTGGGAAAACGAACCTGATATTTCAATTGAACTGTTACAAAAAGTTTGGATTGCAACGCCTCATATTGCAGGTTATTCTTTTGATGGTAAGGTAAACGGAACTGCGATGTCTGTACAAGCCATAAGTCGTTTCTTTAATTTGGGATTAGATAATTGGTATCCCGACTCACTTCCAATACCAAATAATAACATTATCAGAATTGACGAAACTAATAAACAACCTTTTGAAATTGCTGCAGAAGCAATTTTGCAAACTTATGATATAGTGCAAGATGATAAATGTTTACGGGCAAATCCCGAATATTTTAAAAAACTTCAGGATAACTATTTATTACGAAAGGAATTTGGCGCTTGGAAAATACCAATCACCACCAACAATTCTTCAGAGATTTTAGAAAAATTGGGATTTAATATTTTTTAATAGAGTTAGTAAGTTCTTCTTTTCCTAAAACTTCTGCCGCTTCGTAAAGCAACCATGCTGCTTCTATATCGTGTCCAAAAGATACGGTAGATGATTTCAAATTCCAGTTTTTGGAAATACCCAAAATAAGATATTAAAAAAAAAGTAGATTTTTTTTTCAAATTTGTAGAAGATATTTATAAAAATTGTATCTTTGCGCCCCAAAAAATTAATAAAAAATATATGATTATTGTACCAATAAAAGAAGGAGAGAACATTGAAAGGGCTCTCAAAAAGTTTAAAAGAAAATTTGAAAAAACGGGAGCATTACGCGAACTTCGTTCTCGACAGGCATTTACTAAACCGTCTATAGTTAAAAGAGAACAAAAAAAGAAAGCGGTTTATATTCAGTCACTTCAGCGTCTCGAAGAATAAAAAAATATTTTTTTTTCTATAAAGTGTTTTTTTCTCATTTTTATTTTGTATTTTCGCAATTCGTAATAAAGAAGAGAAAGGGAGCATTTTATAATGAATTATACCGAAAGTTTTTATAAATATATTGAAACAGAAAAGCGATATTCACTTCATACAGTTACTGCGTATAAGAATGATTTGAAACAGTTTTACTCGTTTCTTGAAGATAAAAATATTTCGACTCCTGTTGAAGTCAATGTAAAAACGATTCGCGAATGGGTCGTAAAATTATCTGAAGATGGAATAGTTTCCCGTTCAATACAACGCAAGATTACTACTATAAGAAAATTTTACAAACATCTGCAAAGAATTGGGCAAATAGAAAAAAATCCGGCTAAAATTGTAAATCTTCCGAAAACGCCAAAAAAATTGTCCCCATTTGTACGTGAAAAAGAGATGGAAAAACTACTTGACGTAGTTGAATTTGGGACTGAATTTGAAGGCATTCGCAACAAATTAATCATAGAACTCTTTTACGGAACAGGAATGAGACTATCTGAAATGGTAGGACTAAAAAATTCTGATGTTGATTTATCAGCAAGATTAATTAAGGTACTCGGAAAAGGAAATAAAGAGCGATTGATTCCAATGACCACAGAATCAGTGCGTTTAATTAATATTTATATAGAGAAAAAAGATGAATTTTTTGGACAAAATTTTTCACCTTGGTTATTTTTGACCAAAAAAGGAGATAAAATTTACAACAAATTAATCTACCGAATCGTTAATACATCATTAAAAGCAGTAACAACGATAGACAAAAAAAGTCCGCATGTTTTAAGGCATACATTTGCTACAGTACTGTTAAACAGAGGCGCAGACATAAATGCCATTAAAGAATTGTTAGGACATTCAAACTTGAAAGCGACTGAAATATATACACATAACACATTTGAGATATTAAACAATATTTATAAACAAGCCCATCCAAGGGCAGAAAATTAAAGGAGGATACACTATGAATATTAAAATTCAATCTGTACATTTCGATGCAGCCGAAAGACTTGAAACTTTTATTCGGCAAAAAGTAGGAAAATTAGAACAGTATTTAGACGGCATTATCAGCGCAGAAGTAACGCTGAGGCTTGACAAGTCAGATACTTTAGAAAACAAAATTGCCGATATTACGCTAGAATTACCGGGCAATAACCTTTTTGCAAAAAAGCAAAATAAAACGTTTGAAGAAGCCGTTGACCTTGCTTGCGAAGCATTGCGAAAACAACTTGGGAAAAGAAAAGGTAAGGTGAAAAATAAATAATAGAGGTAATGATATAATTAATAACCCCGAGTGATAATTATTTACTCGGGGTTATCAATGTTAAAATACTATATTATTGAAAAAGACTATTTTAAATCAAAGCAAAAAAGCAAGTCATGGTCGCGTACATAAAGCTTACCGTTTGCAACAACAGGGTGTGTCCATATTTTTTTATCCATCGATACTACTTCTGAACGTTTCGGAATTTCTAAATTTCCATACTCTTTCCACCCTGCCGGAGATGCAGAAATAACAGTGAGTAATCCTGTACTTTCATCAAGGCATAACAATTTGTCGTCAACAATAAGAGCAGCGCCTTTACCAACTTCCTTGATTCTATTGCTCCAAACAATTTCTCCTGTCTTCAAATCCTGACAAACCCACCCTGAAGGATCAGTATATCCGTAAATATAACCGTCAAGCAATACAACACCGCCATGGTGGTTGGCTAAGTTTTTGTTGCTGTAAATAATTTCAGCATTAAAATCATTTCCTTTTTTATTGATTTTTAAGTAATTACAACCTGCATTATATCCATTAGTAATATAAACAGATTTGTCAATATAAATAGGGGTTGGAATAACAGCTACTCTATAACCTTCAATATCAACTTTCCACAGCAATTTTCCGTCTTTAGCAGAAACTCCTGCAACTCCTTTGGCTGATTGTTGAATATATTGCTTAACTCCTTCTATTTCAACAACAATAGGTGAAGAATAGCCGCAAGCATCCGTCCATTCTTTTGTAACCCAAACAGTTGCGCCGGTTTTTTTGTTAAGCGCTATCATAGTACCTTTTTCGCCTCCCGGAGTGCAAATGACGAGATTATCGTCAACTAACGGCGATTCGCTATACCCCCATTGCGACATAATTGTACCGCCAAAATCTTCTATAAAGTCTATCTGCCAAATCATTTTGCCATCATTTACCGAAAGGCAATGCAATTGACCGCTACCACGAATAAGATATAGCATATCGCCATCAACGGTAACGGAACCGCGCGCTCCATCGCCTCTATCCTGAACAAATTGTTCGCCAAGTATCTGCTTCCATTTAAGGTTGCCTGTTTCTGTATCTAATGCAAATGCAAAATCAACATCATCTGCCGAACCTTGACAATACAAAGTTTTTCCAACAACAGTGGGAGCTGAATAACCTGCCCCTGCCTGATTGAATGTCCATAAAAGAGGCGGTTTTTTTTCTGACCAATTTAAATTGAGTCCTTTCTCTTTAGAAATACCATCACGGTTTTCACCGCGCCATTGGCGCCAATCCTGTGCCTGTAAATTTATCCCGACTATTGTTGGGATAATAACCATTGTAATAAATGGTAACCAAATTCTGTTTTTTCTCTTCATTTCTATTCTAATTAATTACTACTATTTTATTTTTTAACCATTCTTTTAGTAATTATTTTACCTTCATTATTTTGGATGGAAACAAAGTAAATTCCTCTACACAAATTACTTGTGTTAATTTTGTTACTTTCCGGTTTAATATCAATAACTTTTTGACCTATTGTATTTATAACTGTAACTCTTTCAATATTTTCAATGCTACTAAGAATGAATTCATCAACAAATGGATTTGGAAAAACTTCAACATCCCAAACGTTTATCGTATTTATAACACTTGTTTTTTCAACAATCATACGAATAACTCCTGCTCCCATAGAAGGTTGCATTTCCAAAGCGCTTCCTGTCAAACTTTTGGTATAAAGTCTTGCGGCTACAGAGCGAGTATCGTATGTTAATCTAATACTTGTTGAAGTTAATTGATTGACACACAGATAATAACTGCCAGTTTCAAGTTCTGTTACCGGTACCGGTACGGTTGTAAAATCTCGGACTCTCGTTACAGGTACTGAAAAGAGCGCCGTTGGGTTGATAGTTGTTTCGCTTGTCATTCTATGCAGCGTAATTGTATAATCGAGCGCTGTGCTTGAGTTGAATCCCACTTCTACTGCCATTAATCTTGTCTGTTTATAAATAGTGAAGATATTTCCAATGGAAATACTGCCGCTATTAAAGGCAGTTCCGTTATTACAGTATGTTACAGCGTCAAAAGCGTATTTGTTATCTACCTCAATAATAAAGTCAATGCTGTTATCTTCGGGAAATTCATCGGTTTGACTTTGGGAAACCGTGTAAATCAAGTGGTTATCCCCTTCTGTGAAATTGATAGCGCTAATTGAAGGAGTTATACTCATTAATGATGATGTTACATTTGGCGCTAATGATGAAACGGGTGTCGAACTTCCTAAAGATGTGCCGTTTAAAGTTGCTGAAAATACGATATTACTTTGAGTTGTAAGACCTACATTTTTGACTCGTGCAGAAAGAGTTTGAGGTAAAATGGAATTAATGACGTATGATGCCTGTGATTCCGGTATTTTAGTTATTAGCAGCTGATTTTCGGCTATTATTCTCAGGTCATTACCCATTTTTTCCTTAACAGTTACATCATCAATGCGCCAGTTGTGATCATATCCTGCCGAATAAAAGAAAGCGAGATAAATTGTTTCACCTGAATATGCGCTTAAATCCACTGAAATTTTTTGCCATGAATCCGTAATGTCATCCCCTCCCAGAGTGTACAGTATTGTAAATGCGCTTGTCTGATTGTTTGTCGTTGTGGATAATCTGATACTGCTGTGAACATAAGAGCCCGGATATCCTGTATATGACATAAATTCCAATTTGTAAACTCCGGTTGAAGGAAGACTTATCGGTGGAGTAATCAGATAAGATGTTTGATTAGCTCCATCTACATCAGGGCGATATGCGAAAGCGCCATCATACATCGGCGCTGCTGTTGACCTTGTCCAGCTTCCTTCAACAGGACCTGAATGAATTGTATTCCAGCAAGCCGGCGGGAATGTTACGTCAGTAAACGTTTCTACCCACGGAAATTCTTCGATAAGGCAAGAAGACGAGAAGTTTGCTACTAAATTGCGGTTTCCGGTTACTTCAAAAGTATAGGCGGCGCTTGTTGAAACCTGAGCGCCGTTTTCTGTCCAGTTTACAAAATGATAACTGCTGTTTGCTGTTGCTGTTACGGTTATGCTTTGCATATAATCGAAAGTTCCGCCGCCTGATACGCTACCCCATATTGTATTGCTGGAGGTTACTGTTATAGTATATGTATTTTGAGCAAAATTGGCTATTAAATTGCGATTTCCAACTGCTTCAAAGGAATACTCTTCGCTGGTAGATACCTGAGAGCCGTTTTCTGTCCAGTTTACAAAATGATAACCGCTGTTTGCTGTTGCTGTTACTGTTACGTTCTCTCTATGTAAGAATGTGCCGCCACCTGTAGCGCTACCCCAAGCATTATTGTTGGATGATACTGTTATTGTATGTTCAACAGTTGTATTATCAACAATCATACGAATCACTCCTGCGCCCATAGATTGTTGAACAGTTAATGTGCTTCCTGTCAGGCTTTTGGTGTAAAGTCTTGCGGCATCAGAGCGTGTATCGTATGTCAGTCTGATACTTGTAGCAGTCAATTGATTGACGCACAGATAATAACTGCCGGTTTCAAGAATTGTTGCAGGTACAGATACCGTTGTAAAATCTCTGACTCGTGTTACAGGTACTGTAAATAGAGCCGTTGTGTTAATTGTTGTTTCGCCAGTCATTCTATGCAACGTAATTGTATAATCAAGCGCTGTGTTTGAGTTGAATCCCACTTCAACTGCTGTTAATCTTGTAGGTTGATAAATAGTGAAGATATTTCCAATAGAATTACTGTTGGTAAATGCTGTTCCGTTATTGCAGTATGTTACTGCGTCTAAAGCGTATTTGTCGCCTACTTCAAGATTAAAATCAATACTGTTATCTTCGGGATAAGCATCAGTCCCATTTTGAGAAATAGTGTAAACCAAGTTATTATCCCCTGCTGTGATATTGATTGAGTAAAGTGCAGGCGCTATGCTCATAATTGATGATGTTTCATTTGGCAAAAGTGATAAAACGGGAGTTGAACTACCTAATGAAACACCGTTAAATGATGCTGAAAATACGATATTACTTTGAGTTGTCAGACCTGTATTTTTTGCTCGAGCAGAAATGGTTTGCGGTAAAATGGAATTAATGACGTATGATGCCTGTGATTCCGGTATTTTAGTTATTAATAACTGATTTTCGGCTATTATTCTCAGGTCATTGTCCATTTTTTCCTTTACGGTGACATCATCAATGCGCCAGTTGTGGTCAAATCCTGCCGAATAAAAGAAAGCGAGATAAATTGTTTCACCCGAATATGCGCTTAAATCCACTGAGATTTTTTGCCACACATCCTTAATGTCATCTCCTGCCAGAGTGTAAATTGTAGTAAATGCGCTT
>Ga0123353_10001173_pt1 | contig 32000 bp, 16 predicted proteins | sample TergutLab28metaG_3_FD_92763 | JGI IMG/M metagenome (GOLD analysis project Ga0123353, IMG submission 92763) | Labiotermes labralis P3 segment gut microbial communities from Petit-Saut dam, French Guiana - Lab288 P3 | ecosystem: Host-associated > Arthropoda: Insects > Digestive system > Gut ... | reverse complement strand
ATCTCCTCATACGCTCAACAATTCTTTTCGGTAAATGTTTCAAATCGTGCAGTCCAGTGTCAGATCTCGTGAACCGCTACGGTCCGGAAGCAACAACGAGATTCACATGCCTAGTTTTAGTCCATTTCCAACACGAACCCTCTCAATCAGAATGTCGGTAAACAAAGCAAAATTATTACGGAAAAATATGAGAAAAATCACTCGCATTTCTAACCCTGCCAATAGAGCAAAGATAACTTTTGAAAAGTATAATTAAATAATGGATGTGTTACTGCGTAATTTAATTGAGTGTTTGTGGATATAAATCGTATTCAAAAAAAATTATATGCTCTCACTGGGGCCCGAAATAAATGTAGTTTTTTTCCGAAGAGTACTGCCATTACGCGTTAAAGCGCTCGGCTACCTGCAGGTGTGGCAAACAATCACCCTTTCGCGACATCCATCCGTGGAAGCAGAGCTAGCAACCCACACGCCTCGGAAAATTAATGACCTTTAATTCATGTTTTAACTTGAAGTTAAGCGAATGTTTTGGTGTCTTTGGTTAGTATATATATATATATATATATATATATATACGCGGCGTGATTGATTATAGAATGGAAGAGAGAGAAAGACCACGAATGCACAAACATGGGGAAAGTAAAACGACTCAAATTATGATGGCAACTGTATGTCACGTGACTGCCTGAGCGGGACGTACGAAATACCAGACTGCTTGATTTTTGGTGAACAGAGTGTAAAACATTAGCAGACTGATTTTTTAACTGAGATCGATTGTATTGACTGCGCGGTACGAAGTTACTCTATTGACTGCGCGGTACGAAGTTACTGTATTGTAATCATATTTAATTCTTATCTTGAAATGGTTAAGGGTTTAAGGAAGTCAGGCTGAAGGGGAAGGTTGGGTGAGTCTCGGTATTTCAAATACACCGAAGAAAAATACCATGGCATTGTTAGATGACCGGAGGAATATAATAAAGCAGTTGGTTACTGTGCGTTAAGATTCTATATCGAAAATGTTCTACTCACTCATTCGTGATGAAAGTGGCCCCAAAGTTGGTAGGAATATCTTGAATCCCGAACGGAATATTGTGTGAAGAGTGAATGTGAAAGATAAGGACAAACAAGAAATCTCACTTGCAATGCAAAAAGTGATGAAAAATCGAAATAATGTGGTAATGAAAATACAGTAACCTTTAATTAAATATGGACGTTACATGAAGAGAATCTTTATGATTTACATTTTCTTGTATTATTAAGGTCGTGGTCGTTAGTCATCATTAGGACTGGGTGGAAGTAGTCGCAACACGAAGTTATCTTGGCTTGGAACTACGGGAGAAACCGAAACGGAAGTCGAAGGGTAGCATAAAATGGGGGAGAGATTTCAGTGGTTTGTGCTGTATTGAAGTGGCTCAAGATAGGTTCCATTGTCGGGCTTCTGTAGTAAAGATGTTGACCCTTCCGGTTGTATTACCAGATTCGGTTAAAATGTCAGGTCTTGGTCACTTCCTGCTGCGTCACACTGTGGTGATGTACTCAGCGCGACGTTGCTAGCCAGAGATGCACCTGAATTAAGGATACAGAAACGCTGATGCTGAGGTGGACTTTCACGACGGAGTGAAAATGTCTGTAAACTGCCTACGCATGTTCCTACAAAGAATTAAATTTTCATCAGTAATGAAAAACCATAATTTTTACATACATATGCGCGTACCTAATATATACGTGTTTACATACATAAGTACTTGTATAGATACATAGACACGTACTATGTACTTCCGCACATATATATACGTACGTACATACATGCATAATATGTATATACGTTACATAAGTACAGGTGCAATTACTACAATTTTCAGCAAAAAACATTGTTAATAAACGATTTTATTGACATAATTGTTTCGCATCTACGTGCGTACGGTCAGTGGACCTATGGATGGTAACTGAATTAATATTGCACTAGTACAGTAAAAAGAGTTTCTGCTGAAGGAATAATTATTACTGATCATGGTGATGAAAGCATGATTGCCATCAACGTTGTAGTGACCTCTTAATGGCCCCATACCCTATAAGTTAAACTGTGCAGTTTAACTGTGTAAATAAAGTGCACGAGAAACTGAACTGGATATGTGTGAGATTCCCTGAGAGAACAGCGCAGTTCTCTATGTGAAAGACGAATAGAAAGGACAGTTCTGAGGTCTGCGCTATTACCTCTCAAAACTGCGCAGTTTACTCAGTTTTTACATCAGGTATGACATCACACAGTAAAATCGCTCAGTTTAACTAAGAGTGTAGATGTAATTTAGTGTCTGTGGCATAGGCTGGCATTTCGGAGCTCTGTATCAGATATTCTTTGGCCGGTCCATATGGAGAAGCAGCTTATTCATACATATATATCACTTATAACTTTAATGCTTACAAAACGATTTTCCGTCGAATAAGTGAAGACAGCGAGCAGGAAAGTAAGGACTTTAAGAATGAGAAGAAGGAAGAAAATAGCAATTAAAGGAAGAAGATGGACAACTGAGACCGAAATGACATCAGATGTTATAAACGTGGATATTAGGATTGTTGACGAAATGATTAGCGCCGAGAATTTGAAGGGCTGCAAAATTCACCTTCACGATGTTGTACGGAACCACAAAATATGGTAAGGACAGATGTCGCGTAGCTGAGATCTGAAATGGCGGCATCCCGAATGGACGCCCTTATCCTGTCCGTTGAGCAAACCTTCTGTGTCGAGATAGACACTAGTTGTACAAAGGTAAAATTCACCTATAACTTACCATGAAGACATAGCACTCTTCCTTTAACTGCAGTGCTAAATGGGGGTGGGTGTTTAATGCCAGTACGCATTGTATAGAGGGATGGGTTGGCCGCAGGGCAGGTCTCGATGGCTGCAAAATATCTCGTCTTCACCGAGTTTCGATTCCCGGACTGCCAAGCCCGTATCGAGTCGCTATACCGACTGCCGTATCACGACTCAAAAACTCAAATGCGAATAAATGACACGCAGAAAACATAAAACATATAATCAGGAAATATTACGGTTATATTATTAAACATTAAACACAGTATTTACTAATGCTTGACAGTGTATGTGTGCGTGTGTGTGTGTGTGTGTGTGTGTGTGTCAGGAAAGAGAAAATAAGGACGTGATATATTATGGATATCGATTCCCACTTGGACATAAGAGAGGTCGTCATTTTTTTACTTCTTTGACTTACCGACACTGAATTTGGTGAGGAGTTCCGAGCACTGGTATTTGTCAGTGTGAGTCTTTCGTGACATGTCAGATGTGTTTTATTTCTTCTCTCACGCATGTAATGTAGATCTGTTTCCTGCACAGTGGTGTTCTGCAATAGATCCGGGACCGTCTTTTTCCTAACAGGTTCCTTGAAAACTTCTAAGTAGTGTTTTCAGATTCCGCTTTCAGAGAAGCAGCGTTGTACAGTGTTGGTGATATGGGTGAGTATGTATAATTGCAATTAGGTACAATTGCGAATTAAAGTGAAGGTATCATTCGATCGTCGGCGTATTAAGTTAGTCTTTTCTATTCTCCTTCCGGACATGGTGGCTGGTTACCCTATGTTTGTGTACCAATACGGACGTCGTTACAAACATATTTGCCACACAAGAAATGGTAAGGAATTTGTAGAAGATTAAATGAAGGAGAAAATACTATGTGAACTGAGGCTTCAGTCACGATGAAACTGATGTTGTAGCTCTTTTGGTTTATGAAGCGGCGTAATATTGCAGGAATGATACGACGTTTTGGGATATAATTTTGATTCCATCCCGAAACGTTGTAACATTCCTACGGTATGAGGACGGGATCGAAAAGATATCCCGAAACATCGTATTATTGCTATTATATGAGGATGGGATAGGAAAGACATCCCGAAACGTCATATAAGTCCTACAATATTACGGTGCGCCCTAACCCAAAAGAGCTATAATATTAGAAAGCACAATATAATTAACCCTGTAAAAGAGGGAATAGACTGGAAAGAAATAGCTGTTTTTTTAATCAGCAAGACTTGAAGGGTATTTGACTTGTTCGGTGGTGACAAACTTATCCTTTGCAGATAAACCCCAAATTTTGTTGGTTTTAAAATAGAAAGGTTGTAGGCAACGTGGAGTTTGGTATACACTTACAGAATTCCTTTACATTATTTTACAATTTCTCGTCTTCGAGTATATTTATGTTTAGAAGCATTTTTACTCTTGTATATTAAACAGTGAAGCATGATATTTACACTTCTAAGAAAACATATGAATTTGGCCATAAGTACTAACTGTGTCGAAATTAGGCCGTAGCGTGCTACACATACTTACTGGCATATTCACATCGGTATGCATAGCGCAAGGTTTGCAACTGCGCTTGTAATTCACTTGTTCCTCATTCTGGCACAAGCCAGCTCTGTAAAGTAAACGTCATACTCACATAGCAACAGTGGTCATGCTTCTTATTGGTTCATTCTCCCACAATCTCGCCGGCCCACGCTCTCTTCGTTATGCTCTGTATTGTGGCTCGCACCTCGAACTACATGCAGACCCCTTCTTATTACCATACTGCCCTCCCTTAAGGGAAAGAAGTAGGCTTAGGGGATTACCTTGCTGCTGCACGTGTCTGTTCATACACGTTGTCATTAAAATGTCATCAACCAGGTACAGATAGCAGATTATTTCTTTTAGGCTTGTCGGTGACTATGCCAGAGTGCATTCTGTCAGCATGGTAGACGAGTAGACCACAGGCGTTTTCATCGGACAAAGGTGCAAGATAAGATAAATCATTGCCAAGTCTTTCATACTTTGTTGTCCTATAGAGTTCACATCAACTAATCGACTACAGGGACACGATCCATATTCAGATCGAGGACATCTGCGAAAAGATGTTGCCATGCAGTAACACAACACACGATCTGTAATAGAAGACTTCAATATAGAGGCTAGTTTAAATAATTGTAAATTTGATCTGAATTGTTATTTGAGCAGTTATAGTTTTAGATTTCTATTATGGTGTGCAAATTTTTTAAATTATGTGTTTTACGTATCGACAACCAGAATTCCTTTGTATATAAATCTATCTGAAGATGGCTGTTTCGAGCCGAAACACTTAGGAAAGCACATTTTATGATAATACAGTTCAAATATTTGTGAACTATTTGCAGTTTGTTGCAATTTTTAAACAAAATCCTATTCATGAATTTGCAAGTATTACTTGGTAGAGTAAAAGAAGGCTGGGAGTCGCATTATCAGACTACAGTCACAAAAGAATTCGCAAGCTAGAAGGGGAACAACGTAATTGGCTTAGACTTTTGTTATGAAATCTATGCCAATTATGAACGAATATTGTGAGGTTTGTGGTTCTTGCACTCTTATAACAAGTTACAATAAAGTCGACAGGCAGATAGTTACCATCGCTTGGCGGAACAGTATTGCCACCACTTAAAACGTCAAGCAGTCCGAGAATCGGACTGCTTGACATGGTGCTACGTCCCAGAAAGCTTGAACCTTACTCATATTCCGCACCGCTGTAAGAACATAAAAAATGTAGATTTTCTTAATTCTGCAGCAAATCAGTACTTGAACTGCTTGACCCTGGTGATGAAGACACTAAGCTCTTTAAAGTGTCGGCAACTACCTGATTGTGGACACCGCGTAACACCCAAGAAGACCTGAGCTTTATTATGAATATTTGTTGAATGAAAGGCCGTCCAGCGTCACAGATTTCAAACAATAAGAAGATCTGGAGAAATAAGAAAACCGAAATTCCGAGGCATCTAATTTGAACGTCTGTCTCACAAACTAACGTTTTCCCATTTTAGGTTGTGTTCTTGGTATTCTTTTCTGCGTCTTTGTTTGTAACATTTTTTGGAATTACTTTGTTAGGCTTCCTTTATGACGTACCTAGACAGTCTTAAATCTGTAACTGTAGTGACAGTCAGTACTTTCTTGTGGGTCACCGAAGTAAATAAAAAATTAATTTCAAAGCAGCTTTACTTAAGATAATACGAGAAGGAAGACACATATTTTCTTAAAAGAATTAATGAAGTGTTAATGCTTGGATACCGTACCTAATTACCGCTCGCCTTCTCTTCGAGATAGGCTCTGTTTTTAAACATAAATAACGCGTGTTACATGATCTGACGCTTTCACGGTGACTGAATGCAGTAAAACTCTCTGGGGCTACCACCCGCGTCAGGTGGTTGAAAGGCGAAAAAACCAACATTTCAAGTACCGTCTCTGTTCTCGTCATCGGGGAATTGATTTTAGTTCTTTGGTGACGGGGACAGAGTTGATTCTGAAAACGTTGGTGTATTCGCCTTTCAACCACCCGACGCGGCTTGTAGCCCCAGAGAGTTTTATTGCATAAAACATACATGTCTTCATTTTACAGTTTAAAACAATCTTGAATAATTTATTCGTCGTGTTTGTAAACAGTTTTGCCACATTACTGAGAGTTGTCCAACATTATGTTCCATGACTCTTTTCCATGCATTTCGTATTGATTGATTAGAATTGTTAGGCTTCAGTCTACGCTCAGTTGAAATATCTTGAAATATCTTGCTTCGTTCTTCTTCTTTTATGTGTTTGGTGATAGGAAACATACGGGTGAGGGCCAGAAATTAAGTTGCTAGTGGCAAGCAGCAGAATTAGGATAATTGCCCGATAGATTGTACGTTCTGCATGTACTGGAGTTTCTTGTGATGAAATGTTGAACGTCTGTTCAGGGTTACAGACGTCACACAATATTTCCAACATTTATTGACTTAGGAAAATCATTAATATTGCTCTTGTTGCACACAAGATGACACTACAACAAAAAAAAGTTTTCTTCATTGTTATTGCTGGCTTGTTTTGTAAAGGGAATTACAGTTTGTACATTTTTTATGCCATACCGAGCTCTCTGAATTAATTGTAGACATTTTGTTTTACCTAGCGCATGCAACAGAATCTGTATTAAGACAACCTCAGTCACTTAGGTGGTCAATAAATTCTCCGCCATTTACAGAACCCATAATTTTGTTATCGTGTTTATAGATGTACTTCACTGGACCTTACCCTGACGAAGCTAAATCCTCTCTGCACCATCGCAATTTGTTTCAATGTGATTAATCGTTAATATTGTTTTATTATCTACGCAAGATCTCCAAAAGAGTGACTTCAGGAATTTCAGCTCAAATTGTTTATACATTTTTTGTTTTCTCCGCCCATGATACTCTACACATCCTTCGCATCTTCCTTCACTTGAACTACCCTAACTACATTTGGAGGGCAGTACAAGTTACGAAGCCCTTCGTCCTATATTTTTCTTCATCCTTCTCTTACTTCCATTCTTCCTGGCCCATTATCCTTAGCACTGCCCACTCAAACACCCTCTATTTCTATGTTCTGTCTGTCCTTAAGGCGAGAAAAAAACTTTATTTGTTAGCTTTTAATAGCTCGAATAATATGGCAGCCAATTATGTGGCGATTTTTGAATAATGAATTGGAAAGCATTTGGAAGAAATCAGTTGCGGTTGTCGCCCGATAAAATCACGAAGAATCTGTTGGGATAGCTGGTCTGCAACCTGGGGCTTGGTCCCACTGCCTCCACAAAATGTGGCAGGATTGCCGTACAGATATGGGTACGGAATTTCCGAAAGATTAGAGCTGTAGATGCAACAGATAATGTGAAAAGTGAAATGTAAAATGCAATCTAGGAATGAGTAGGCATGAAGATTGGACTCTGCAAAGAACTTTTCGTGATTGTCGCCAGAAGCCATAACTACAGGTGCATGATTGTCTGAAGAATGAGTCTGTGGCAGTGCGCTGAACTGTCATTGTCAACATGGCTTTAGCTTCTTACATATATACCTACAGCAAACCCTTAAATATTTGAGATTCGGTACGCCACATCTTCGGTTACAAAGGGTTCGTTTCCCTTGAAATTAATATGCTGCGAGAGAGTTGCTGTGATGATTATTACGATGGTGGTGGTGATAAAGATGATATCTGCGTGAGCAGTGTAATAAATTTTTTTATTGTATATTACAAATTACAATCTACTCAACCTTACTAATTACTCTATCTACTTGAATAAAAAAAATGTACATCGCACGGACCACTCACGAAATTAAAAGCGACTGGCGGCGGAGGGACTGTGATTGTTAATAGTAGCGGTAAATGGTGGGAGAACGCCAGAGCATTTTGCTTTTATGGTTTGGAGAAAATTTGTATTTCTCGAATTAGCAGACTGACTGGGAGCAGGAACGTTTTAGAATGTTTCCTACAGAGTGATTTCAAATACTGTCATGGGTGTCTTGTCTTATTTTAGCCTTAATTTCGTTCCCGTAACTTAAATATTTATAAAACATGAGCCTGGTCAGACACAGTTATTGTGGTATGCCGAAACGTAATTCTACAAATCATAATTATTATTGAAGAATACACAACCATTTTATCCCTATTCTAATGTCTGGACAACAAAAATTCTGAAGTTACATAGCATGAGATGTGACTAACATGAATGGTAGATGGGAAATGAGGGGGTAAAGCATCTGAGGTCTGTCTTAATATACTATTTGGAATTTTCCCTGAGGACCTAATGGAAATAAAAATAAAACTTAAGACATGCGACTCTGGCAGGAATTCTAAACTCCCAGCTGATATTTTTCTAGACTATGAATATACTGTGCATGGACGAAGTCAAGAAGACATAAATGATTTGAAGAGGCCATTTGCAGGATCTAAGGCGTGGGTTGCAGAGTAATAAAGTCGAACGCCTTGTTTTCTTTGTGGGAGAGGAGGGCAAGGCTGTTTTCGTGGGATCATTATCAATACGAAGCCTGCAACACCATGAATTTGAAGTCCCTTTTTACCCTGCAATTCATCTTACCTCATTTTTGTAGAAGAGTCCCCGAATGTCACCTATAGTCTCTAAACAGTTCTTGCACCGTCTAAATCGATTCTTATAATACTGGCAGTTCATTTTCGAATATTATATTTCATAAGCGTATAGAAGAAACCCATCTAGTTGGTTTTCTTCTCTACGCTTATACTACGATGCACGGAGAAATATACATCAAATTATATTTCATGTCTGGCAAAGAATGTTGTTTGTTTGCATACCTGTGTTTTCATTGTCTCTCACAAGTAGCAATTGAATGCAATCAAATTTTGAGATCTCGGAGGCCACAATACAATAACTATTTGTTGTTTCTTGGAAAGGCACAGGACCTATTCTTTTGCACACATACGATTCCAACTTAACACCGTATACAGGAATTCAATGAATTGCATGCGAATTTTCGGAACACAAGTTAATGCAGTTCTTGTGGCATCCAAGAAAAACGTTCAATTCAAGGAAGGCATAGGTTACCAATTCTTGAAAACACCTTAAATATCAGCTTCTTTTTTACAGTCTAGGTTCTGGACTGGGAAGCAAGAAGCTCTACAACTCATTCCCCTCGAGTTGTTGTACAACTGTAGTTTTGGGGCATGTGTCATTTTGATCGCCACTACCATATAATGTCTCTTTAGCTAAATATAACCTTTTCGAATTTTATTTTTGTTAGACAATGAACTTATCGCCTGAAACGCTACCATTATTCTGTACCTTCAGTGTTACGAAACTTAGGCCAGCCAGTATACACCCATCACCGAAGAGTGATGTACAATTCCTAGTGCCTTTGAAAAATCACAATAAGTAGAAACATTTCTCTTTGTGGATACAATCTAATTAGGACTTTTCCCCCTCTAGTATAAATCTGACAATGTTTCAGTCATTTACACGTTTAATACAATGCCGACACGAGTTTTATGACTTGTGATCAGTGAACAAAAAGTACGAATTGAATACAACCAACTTCTTCTTGGACTCCTTTATCCTTAAAGGTGGGAACGACAGGTGGTTCCGAGACATCCGTAACTTCCAATATGCGCTGCGTAACGTCTAAGAAGAACAAACATCTCACTTACTCCTTGGCGGAAACTTGAAATCACGCAACCCACGTGTGGTTCTACATTCACGCAATAGTGGAGACACGCGATATCGATCAGAATGATGAAAAAAAAGTAAAAACAGAGCGTTGTTGTTTTGAAAAAATCGGTGTAACTGGATCCGTTTTCATCTTGACCATTGTTACGAATATATAGCATATTTTAAAAGAATTTTGTTTATTTGATACTTCAAACAACAAATATTTTTATACTTCAAATCCAGGTTGTGTAATTACGTTACTACATAAAGATATTTGTATGATGCGATGTCATACATGGTCGTAAGATAGAGATCTTAGTCTTAGGACACTTTCAAGTATCAAGTATAAAGTATTCCTGTAACAGACCTGAAGAAAGTCCACTGAATGAACTGGGAGGCCATATAAAGCTTCTGTAATAACATATAAACAAAAGGTTTTTATCAACCATCAACTTTAAAATTCAATTCTATACAACATTGTTGACGTGGAGTATTTTATTAAACCTGCGGCGACTTTATTTTCCCCACACAACTTTTGTACATTGCGAATGCATTACGAATTAATTATCTTTCTTCGCCAGAAAACATTTTCCAAGGGCCTGCTGTGTATGGGACACAACACAACACACAACAGTCGAGATTCTCATATTCTGGCCGACTCACTTTGCGTACGGCAGCTCTTATTTCCCTGTGCTCGGGGAACCGATTAAATATAATGTCCGTATTAGAGGGTGACGAATGGCGGAAGCAGTGTGCTCCAAGTCTATTACGGGAGGCAGGAGGATTTCTTGGGAAAAAAAACTGTCCGTCTAGGCTCTGGACAGATAGTTGTTTCCAAGAAATCCTCCTCCTAAACCACCCTAGATGCTAGGGGGTTCCGGAATTTCTTATACATTTAGGATTCTGCACGTGGCTGGAATCTTTTTTTTTTTTGTTTTCAGTTTGCGCTGCGGTCAGCATCTCAGAGTACGTAGCGTCTATGCTATGATGATTTGTGAATGATGAACTTCAGAGAATATGGAAGGCTGCGGTCGTAGGCGTCTGCATGTTTCTATAAGCTGTTTAGCAGAACATGAAAGTTGGTATTTAAAATTCCCCTTTCGTTCCACCGTCTTGTTTAACCTTATCAAGATTTGTGCTATTGCTGACAGGTTATGCTAGTCTGGCCTGACTGCACGGGGTGAGGAGAAACACGGAAAGCATGCCAGGATAATCAGTATCGCCACCAAAATTCGAACTCGGTTTCCCCTCAGCAAGATCTTCATATCGTCACTGCGACCCCATGTGGCTACGTGAGGCCGGTCTGCTGTACACACAAAAAATGTTTCCTTGACAACTCCGAAATTATCGTACCTGGCTGCTGATCGTGTGACAAAAGATTATTTTTTTAGATTCGTTAACTATTCTACAGTCTCAATTCGAAACCATCGTGGGTGTATTAAAAAATTAGGCAACTTGAAACACTATGAACTTCTCATGGACTGCAGAAATTATCATTCTTTATACGATGTGCATATTGTAAAGTGACCTATATAATGTTCAGTACTGATAATTCCATTTCGTTTGGTAAGAACCCGAGTTCCGGCGACTGAACTTTGTCCTTTTAACTCATCATCATTTGACATTTGGTAGCCCAAATAAAATTTTAAATTAGCGTACTTCCCCTGCTTAAATAATTCATACTAGTTGGACTGAACAGTTCCTGCATGTTAGGTAAATAGCATTCAGCACGTGTAAGGGAGGAGTGCAAAAAAGAAAAAATGTTTCTGCCAGTGAAAATTTCATCTCTTCACTGCTCTTATGTAAGTTGATCTTACCCAAAGCTGAGAGGAAGTAATTTTTATGTGTTGTTGGACGAATATGCAGATTTATTGCTGCAGTAAAATCATGAGTGATTTGCTGCTACTATTACTGCTACTATTACTGCTATTATTACTACCATCATTATTGCTACTATTATTAATGTTAGTACTACTCTTACTACTGCTGCTGCTGCTAGTACTACTACCACAACTATCGTTGGTACTACTACTACTACTAATTCTACTACTACTACCAACACCACCACTACCACCACCAACACTACCACCGATGCTGTTGCTACTAGCACTAATAACAATTAATATGACAGTAAAAATACTATGGCTATAAGACGTGTACCCAGTTTTCCATTTTTATTTATAACTTTTTAGTCTTGGTGCTTTCATATGACACACCCACCATATAGAACCCGAATCAGACGTTTTGCTGTTTCTGGCCTTTCGTATAAATCAGACTATTTGTTCCATATTAGCGCAATACTGAAATTTGTAAAGTACATAATTACTGCATGCTGTTGCCTGGAACTGCAATCGAATAATGATGCTGTGTATCGCACGATACCTTGCAGCGACACCTAGCTGTATAGAAAATTTTAAAAATATCAATTTCTTTGGCTTATCTGCATGTCCAGGAGAGATTGTCGTGTGTTGTTATTACAGAAAACTGATTACAAAAGAAAAGTTGCATCTACACATACAGTACATCCTTTTTTCATAATTACGTTCGTTTAGGTACTGTCATTGGTTTTAGAAACGGTCTGCCGGAACAGGCCTGTGATGATGTTAAAATTTAATATACCTATTTGTTATTTAAATTTAAATTTTCCTAAGTTGGAGTTAAAATGTAAACTTAAATCGGGTGAAAGGAAGTTAAAAAACATAACACAAAACTGTATCAAAGGTCTAGTTGATGAAGAGGAGAATAATACGAAATTGGATATATATTATCTTTCTGCAAAATTTCATAGAGACAGATGTTTGAGGGTGGAGTCAGCCCCTATGCTGGTACTGAAGACGATAGAAATCTAGAACTTTACCATGAAATTCAATACTTTAGAATGTACCAGTCCCATTCGACGGGATCAAATGACCTAGCCGCTCATTTTGTGGTAGTGTTATGCTTGCTGGCTGAGAAGAGGCGAGGAGAAAGATAACGATTGAACCCCTATGTGACAGATGGGACTTGCGATCGGATGGAACCCGAAAAATAGGACATGGAAAAAACGTCTCACTCTAGCAAAGACGATTTGCGTAAGAGGAAATTGAAAAGCCACGGGCCGCTAAGGCTGAGCTGAAAATTCATTTTAAAAAATCCTACATATTCTCAAAAGTAATGAGCACTAAGAAGGGCGGTGTATAAAAGTGACAACTTCTGTTTCACCTGAATATTGTCAGGTAAAATAGCTAGGTTTATGAAGTTGCTGATGGGGTTCGTGGGGAGGGTTATCGTGAAAGCGTACATTCATCATACATACATATTTACATGCATATATAAGTACATATATACTTACTTGCATTCGTACGTACCTACACATATACATATATTGATACGTCCATACATACATACGTACACACACACACACACACACACACACCTGCACACATATATGGATGTATGCCAATTACAAACAGCAGTTTTCTTAAAGATAAAGACTGGACCAAAAACAAAGTCCACTGTACAAGCCAGTTCATCGGAGGAGTGGCTTAAGCATGTGTTTTTTGTCATTTTTAGATGTCCAACGTGAGTGAGCCCGCAGGCGCGGAGAAGCCCAACTCTGGCTCGGCGTGCCGCCTGAGAGGGAGCAGTACGTCTTCCGGCAACAACTCCGCCACGCCCCCCCATCAAAACAACAGGCAACAGCAGCAACAACAACAGCAACAGCAGCAAGCGCCCTCAGGACAACAACAACAACAACAACAACAACAACAGGCGCCGTTGCAGCGTCCCAACAAGCCTTGTTGCTTTTGTTGGTGCTGCTGTTGTAGCTGCTCATGGTGAGTATTTAACGCCGCTAATCGTCCTCATAGATTAGAGATATGAAAGAAGTGTCTATTTGTTTCTCTCTCTTTCCTTCCGTATTTATGTATTTATCAATTTTTTGTTGTCCTTCTTGATTTTTTTATTTCCCTAATCCATTTCCTCCTCAGTTTGGTTGTTTCTTTGTTTAGTTGAATTGCAGGGCTTCCACTATCGATGTCTTGTATGGAATCCACGTGAAGAATTTTATTTAATATCATATTTCATACATACGTATATTATCGCACATTCAAGCTAGGGGTGTTCGAGCATGTAGTGCCAAGAAAACTGTTTGCACCAAAGAGGGAGGAAGTAACAGGAGGCTGAAGAAAACCGCATGATGAAGAGATTTATGATCTGTATTCTTCGCTAGTTATTCTTCGGATGATGAAATACAACAGACTAAGAGGAACGGGACGTTTGGCACGCAGGGGTGAGGGTAATTTCGTGCAGGGTTTTGGTGGGGGCCTGAAGAAAGGACAGCGTGGAAGAAGTAGGCAAAATGGAGAAAACATTAAAACTTATCATAAAATTGTAGGATGTTAGGATGTGGACTGGTTCATCTGACATGGACTGGGGTCATCTGACATGGACTGGGGCCATCTGATATGGACTGAGTTCATCTGACATGGACTGGGGCCATTGGCGGGATCTGGCGAACTCGAAAATGAACTGTCGGATTTCATAAATGCTGCGAAAGTCTTGCCTAACTGATGAAATATTATCTTTTCAAGAAGGGTTCTACTTCTTAGAATTAGCTGAGAATGGACCTAGAGCAGTAGCGCAAGGGGTACACCAATGGCTTCCAATTGCCCTTCCGCTAGACCTGACCTCTAGATCAGGATTCATCACTGATTTGAGGTATATTATAGCTGGGAAAATACAACAAATGCGGAGTTGGCTACCTGAGTTCTGTTCTTATCGCCTTGCCTAGACCATCTCTCGTGTTCACCAAGTTTTCTGTCCAAGAAGGAAGAAGAGCTGCCTTGTCCGGAGTGTGAAGCTGACCGTTCCACGTACGTAGTGACGAGTTGAGGGACTCTTGGAACTTCCCTTTCAGGACTCACACTTCTTCAAGATGCCATGATTAGGCACATTGTAAACTTTTACTTTATCGTACCTAAGCAGTCAACTTACGGTTGATAAACATTCGGAGCTAAATAAAGTAAACTGTGTTGGATAGTATATTGTTGTACTAAAATCAGAACAAATCTGCTGATGGTATTCAGAACATTATGCCAGTGTGAAAACAAAGTAGGCAATGTGCGCATATATATATTTTACTGTCAGCAGTATAAAAACACTGAGAACATTTCGATGGAATCAACAGTAAACCTTTATCTGTTTTTTGCACTACTTATGCCACTGCCAACAGAATAAAACACACTTAGCTGTTCATGTAAAGTACCCGATATTTTTGTCCGATTTTAACCAAATTTAGATTTTCTCGAAGGATATTCGTAGACGACTCCAGTACCAAATGTCACCGAAATCCACCTAGTAGGAGTCGTGCTGCTGCATGCGGGCAAACAGACGGAGCGGTGCGACGGTTCTCACGACTTAAGCGAAAGCGACTAAGAATTCCGACCCTAATTATTGATTATTCCCCCTATTTTATACAAAAAATATCCATATACTTAACTCTTGGTGTTAAGTGTCAGATATTATTTTTGGATGTTAAACAAATTTAGGGCTTCTCGAAAAATTTTTATAAAAGTCCCCAATCTGAAATTTCACGAACGTCGGTCCAGTAGGACCGCTCCTATACCATCTGGGCAGACGGAAATGATGAAGCTAACGCGCGCTTTCCGCGATTTATGCCAACTCTCCTAAAAAACCTGGACACTTTTTCACCCATTTTGGCTGGGACACACACGAAGAAGAGTAATTAAGACATTTTTGAATGTTTTGCTAAAGTTATGAATTTATAAGCCGACCATAAATAATTGGAAGAGATGACTACGTTAATAATATGTCAGAAGAAATACTCAAAACTTTGTGTGCTTTGTGATATCCGGAGTGTTGTGAGGAGCTCGTGATGCCATCTGCTGAGCTAAAACGGTGCTACTGCTCCTAGTTGCGCCAAGTGATGCACCAGAGGGATATTATCTTAGTGCCCTAACATATGTTCTTTGGACGCGAAATACCAATTATCTGATACACGTCTATCTGTGTGGCGGACGATATTGTAGGCTAGACAGTCCTGCTTCTGTTGAGTCCGTAGCTGCAGGTACATCGAAAGTGTGTGGTTAAATACAGTCTACTTCGAAATGAACTGTATAGTAAATACTATCAGTCTCTGCATTCATATTTCCTTAAGTTCTTATTGTAGTTAATATTTATCTAATCAGAAGTTTACTTGTTTATGAACGATGCAGTTACGTGTAAACCAGGCAAGCAGTTTTAATAAATAAATGTCCAAAATATTACCAATAAGTATCAGGTCTATAATTAAGAGATCGAATAAGAAGCCTGTGAATGTAAATAATCAACATATTTGTAGGTACATTATGACCAAAATGGTCTGTTTTCTCTGCGCCTTGTTTTCTTTGTTGTGATATATTAAATTTTTGGCTGTCATTTTGTGGCTTTCATCAGACTAACTGCTGTAGCAGTTATGTTATGTTGTTATGTTCTGTTATAATATGTTATGTTATGTTATGTTATAGTATGTGATTTTCATTTATTGCTTACGTGTCGGCACATAAAGCCTGTTTTTAATGGAGCGATTCCGACTTTTCTGTTCTAATGTTAGTGTATGTGTGTGTGTGTCTGTGTGTTAATTTCTTTTGGGTAGTTGATTATTTCTGCGCAAGCTCTCTGGAACGAGCGTGGTGTGCCATCGTTTTTAAGACTGCGAAATTCACTTTTTAAAAGAGCGTTCTGTGATTCGCGTCAAAAGGTTTTATGCATTTGTGGGCTTCTCACATTTGTTGTTTGTAACCCAGAGCTGGTTAGCTAATTCATAGAGTGGTTACTTGACGGGTGGCTCTGCTTACAAGGTACTGCACTTTCGCGGGATCTCAGGAGGATCCTGTCTACTGACTTCTTATTCCTCTCACGTATTCGGTTTATTGTACCAACCAAGTGCACTCTCTTAAATACGTATGAATAACAATGACATATTTCGGTACTAGTATGCCATCTTCAGGAAACAAAAGATGCCAGGTTTAAAAACAATTGCCAGTGATGCGCTCTCACTTACAGCGTTTCACAGTCTGTAGTAGGCTCGTTCTTAATGAAAGAAATGGACAACTTTGAAATAATGGATGATGAACTAATAAAGGCGATTAACAGCTTCAAAAACGCCGGACAGAACGTACTTAAAAAAATGTAGCGATTTGGTTCAATAAGATCTGTAGGATACAACTATTACAAACATCAACAAAGGAACTGCTGCGGAATGTAGAACCTTGAAGTAACAACTTGTTATTGGCAATTGGTTTTAAACCTGGCATATTTTGCTCTCTGAAGATGGTACAATTGTACTGAAGACGGTACAATTGTACTGAAGATGGTACAATTGTACTGAAGACGGTACAATTGTACTGAAGATGGTACAATTGTACTGAAGATGGTACAATTGTACTGAAGATGGTACAATTGTACTGAAGATGGTACAATTGTACTGAAACATGTCTTTAATATTTATTTGTATTAAACACTGCCCGTTTGTTGTTACAGTAAGTTGTCTACGGAATGGACATCTTTAAAAAAATTCTTATTCCTGTGTTTCCGGTCTTGATTTAAGGAACGGAGACCGGCTACCTGTATGAAGGTTTTGTAAATTCCTACAGAAAATTTCCTTTAACATAACCACGACGGCTTATTTTCCCAATTTATAATTCAGAACCATCTTCCCACTCGATGTTGCCTAACCTTTGCAGTTGAGTAACCGTCACTGAATGCTTGAAAAAATAGATTGTTGTGGACATGCACTATTGATACAGAAATAATAGAGAACGACGAGTGAATTACATCTCCTTTATATAGCATTTAAACTGAAGCTACTGGAGCGTCTTTTTTTTTGGTGCGGTATGTTACTTATGTAATTGTAAGTTATTTAGTTGTGCACCAGCTTTCTGATGGTCGTTCCTGATCCATTTTTGGAAGTCCTTTATTCTTGGACATCGCCATTAGTCTGGCAGTTAAATGTCAAGAAATTTATACAAATGTAAAGAATGTAAATTTAAATGGCGTCGTAATGATTTTGTTTTCACTGCAGTGTTTATCAGATTCATAGAGGAAATGCTTTTCCTACTAAGAAACTGTATTCAACGTGTAGTTTATCTAATTAATCCTTCGAAAAGTTAGCGTATTTATAAACTGTTTGTGTTAATTCAAGAGCACAACATGTGCTTCATGAGCAGACAAGGATGTGCTGCCTAATGCGTTTGGTTATATTATAGTTGCAATTAGAGGCGAACTGGAATACGCACAGTGTAACAAATTTCTATTGTCTATGTCACCGGAGGAGAAAACGATGTTGGATACCACGTTAACTCTTACACGCTATTATTTTCATTAAATGTATTCTGTTCAACAATACGGATGGAATCTGAGAGAAAAAAAAATTTACAAGGCAACAATGACAAAAAAGAGAAAGATACAGCGAATGTTATAATAACCTAGCACGACGCAGTGTATCATAATGCTCGCGTGAAAAGGAAGGTTTATTTGCGATGTACAGAATTGCTGACGGGGCAGAAAGAGGACTTAACTGACGTTGAGTATCTGAAGGAGGCAAATGTAGGCTACTGTGTGTTTTAGCAAGCTTATGGGCCAATTAATGTCTAATCTGGCTCCGGAATTGCATCTTGTTAATGGAAGGAAATTGCTTGACGTGAGGTATAAGCAATTTGAGGAAGTTCATGTCCTCATTATCTTCGTAAGACTTCTCTAGTAGCACAAAAAAATATTTGTTTTGAGAACAAGTATTTTATTTTCAAACTTATAGACCTTGTGTTGGTTGTCTTTTACTTTTCAATTGTATCAGTTGGGCTGCACGTTTCATTTGACCCGGAAGATGAAGGTCGCTGGGTAAGGACTGACTGTTCTGAAGGCGAATTCAGTTGTAATGACTGAGAAATTTCACTGTCGGCCTTATACATGTCAGCATCCGCTTCAAATTGAACATCTTGCCGTAAGAAACATCGGGATTGAGATTGTCAGTATTATTTCCTGTCGGTCTTAGTGTAAAACAAATCGCAGGAGCAACATAGCGCCGAAGGTGACCCAAGTCCCAAGGTAGTGTGGGGCCTGTTTTCCCTTATCCCTGGAGCTGCTTTTCGATAAGTTTGGAACTTTTGCGGAAAGTTTCTCGAAGATTTGTCCTTTCGTTTTGTCTGTTTTCTTTGCTAACGAAAAGAGAGGAAAATAATATAAAAGTATTTCTCATTTGCTGGTGTTTGGCTACAGGAATCCAGTTCAGGTAGCTTGTTACGAAATTCATGATTTCCGGAAGAACTGTTGCTGTAATATTGGTAGAAGTTTTTAAAGCCACCTGGGCAAAGTTGCGGAAACAGCGCATGCCAGAAATCACAGAAAACGCTTTGGGGGAATCGCTGACAGTATGGAAACTTGGTAGTTTCCATATTGTGTCGGGTTATAGATGGTAAAAACATAATATAGAAACACACGATGAATTACGGTTCCATATGCTACTGTTGTAGGAAATGTTGCTCTGTTGTAACCCTTATATTTTCACGTTCGATTTACAAGTTCGTCGCGTGGGATGTTGGCTCTTTTTTTGAAAGGATAGTGGTGCCCTCTGCGTCTCGCACTTGCATACAAAATGAAGATACTGGACAAAGGCTTTCCACGTTCAACAACCAAAGCACCTTGGGGCGATGAGACTTTTCTTTCACCGAGATCTGTAAGAGACTTCTCTCTCGACGTCACCTGTAAGAAGAATAAAATGGCACGTAAAATTATAGACTGTCTCAAAACAGCATTGTCATGACATTTCTTCTCTTAGGAAAGGCAGTTCAGAATGCAGAAAGTGCTGCAGGCCATGGATCTACAACCCGCCACTCGCGACATTTTAAATTACGTATAAAAACTAAACTGTACTACTTATTTTTATTTTTACACGTTCGGCCCGCGAACAAAACCACAATAACGGGTATGGCCCTTTGCCATAAGAAAAGTTTGGACGCCCGTGCTGTAGACCTGCATATCGCTAAAGCAACAACATTAGTACACAGTCTTGGAGGGAATAGCTGGACATACATAACTTCACAGTTGTAAAGTAGATCCGAAGATATGAGTGTTACTGTTGGAGAAAATATATCGTGCACAACAGCTCCGTTTGTAAGGCAAACTTGCTTATTTTTAAAGCTGCGCTACTTGATGTTACGTAATTTAGCTTAGTCAGTGCACAATGTACAGATTTCTTCCTTTTTAGTGTTCCTAGTGTAATAATTTTGTGACAATAGTTGATAATGTATACAACACGATATTTATTTAGTTCTGCGTGTAGTAAATACAATGTCGTAACAACCGAGTAAGAAACTTCCTAATTAACAGCGGTACAAACAGTCCGAATAATACAACTGAAGAATCTCTACTTACTTCTCATTTTTTATTCTACGTATAATGTACAGACGACTGCAGTTTTTATATTATTTCTAACGCAATCATTATCTGAAAACGAACCTGAATAATAACGATGGACAGTTCTAGTATCCCATTCGTTTCTGTGTAAGTATGATGTGCAACCACAAATCCGTAATGTTACCTATAACCGTAAAATTAACCGCTTTTATTCTCTTACATTTTCTGGGACTTTGCTCCATTCTCTGTCCACAAACATTCGTCCGTTTAACACTTGTTCTTCGTATTCCAAATACTGCAGCTACTTGTAACTCCGCTAGTATTAAATTCCGCTACCTTTTGTATCGTTTTTGCAAAAGGCAGAATGCAACTTTCCAATGCAGAGAGCAGCAGCAGCAGCCAGCAGCAACGCCGGTAAACTGAAGCGATTTGCCTGCAAATAATAGTATCAAAATATCTGATCGTGCCATCCGCTTGGACTTCGGCCGCATCGCTTTCCGACTGTTTCGCCAGTTTCAAGGACGCTCCAGTATAAAGAGCTAGTTCGATATTTCCGCTTCGGCCGTGCCTGCCACACGACTGGCAGTTTATCTCCTACGTTAAGGACAAGTAAAAACGTATTGGAAAAAAAAACAGAAATTACCGTCTGTAATACGAAGACGTTACAATGTAAACGTATCATAATTACACAATTCGTTCAAATAAATTCTGCATTACGGACAAACTTTGTACTATGAATAAGTCCATTGCATCCACTCGTCCATTGCTTCTGCACAGGGAATAATTCCTAATTTTTATCCTTTGTGTTTTACCTTATTCGTATATAAAATTTCTCTCTACAATGCAGTAAGCAGGTCATTTTCAGATACCGTTAACGTATAAAATTTCTTTTAAATCCTAATAAAACTTTAATAAGCACTACAGAAAGCGTAGCACGGCTCGATATTGGATGTTATGAAAGGAAAATATGTCCATTTTCTCTCAGTTCATTTTTAGTCCTTTACTTCCATGGAACACGTGAATGAAACAGCGCCTATCTGATGGCGAAGTTAACGTATTTTCACTCTGCTTTTGGCTTCAAAAGCAATGGGAATGTAATCGTGCCAATTTCGCCATCCTCGTTTGAGCTGTGTTTATCTTTCATTATCCAACTGTTTTGTCAATACAGAGCAACAAAGAACCATAATTGCTTTTGAATCCAATGAAAACATACAAAACTTCAGTCTGTCCATTACCGAGTTTAATAATAGTCATTTTTCCGTAATTTCTTTTACTAAAAACTTAGGAAATTAAGCCTTTTAGACCACCATACTACCTCTGTGGACCACCCCATTTTATATTTGGGATCAGTTGGTGTATTTTCACTAAACTTGGAATGAACACGCCTTTAATGCACTCTCTATCGCTGTGCTTGTCAGTTTCCTACAATCTCATAATATGACGGAAGCGCGAACTTCTGAGGCGGGAAATACACTGGCGACAAAAACGGATTAGAGCTTTTGGATTTTATGGCGTAAACTCCATGGTAATAGACTGCGATACTTTGATGTTATATTGGACAGTTTTAATGCATGAAAAATGAGAACTGAAATAAAACTTTCTTCGCAAAGATTCAGCAGAAACATTAATAATACCAGTACACAATTGAAAGTGGAATAATGTGCCATACACAAGCGTATATTTGAGTTCTGTTCGGACATTCTGTATCAATAAAGTTATGCCTTTTTTCGTGTTATGAGGATGAAAGGATTTTTTTTTCAAATTTTTAACTGGTTAACGCTCACTGTATAATTTTCAGTGTTTGTGCATTTTACTTCGGAGAAAAAACAGGTGTAAATTTATAACTATCTCGTAATTTTAAATTAATTTTAGGAGCTTATGACAATGTAACATTTGGTGAATATCTTGTTCTGTTTTCACTTATCCATACGTTCATAAAATTAGCTGTGCGTTTTAAAGGTACGGTTAAAAATATAATCGAAATAGACTATTTAAGAACCATAGGTGTGTTTGTTTATGTGTTTATAGAGAGTGTCGCTATTACGGACGAATGTTAAGCTGTATTGCTTCGAAATACTGGACGGTAGCGAATATTAAATTGGAAGTGATATTAAAAAGAAGCATTTAAGGCCCAATTGTAAGGTGCTGTATCGGAATTTCTGGAAAGTCTGAGTAGAACTATGGATTACCCTAGGCTAAGCGATGCTGCGGTTAAGATTCAGACGGTGCAAGTAAGAAACACAAGTCGGAAACTTTACCCCTTGAGACAGCTTCCTTATTTTCTTGATGTGTTGACGGGACAAAGTTACTAAAATTGATTTTAAATAAATGTATATTGAAGCTGTGGATTGGACTTAACCTAGATCAAGGCCAAGTCCAATGACGGTCTCATGTGAACCGATTGGACCTTACACGTGTAACGTCATCGGAATCCGTTAAGTGGCTTTAGAAATGAAAGACGTCCGTAAACCCAGTGTCCTTGTTACGAATTGATTTACTTCACTTTGGACACTAACGCGTGAAACTAGTTTTATGGGTCATGGACGCGTATGTCTAAGTCCATTTCAGCATGACATATCTCATTCTTGATTTGAACCTGGAAATACCACAAGCGTTTTGTCGTACTGCCACATGTTTTGTATGGTATTAAATTTACGAAACACAATGTATATATATTTTAAGACCGTTTTTAGAATGTAGAACCATAACGTGTGTACTGTGCGAAATGTACATTTACTTTTATATCAAATTGTACCTAATTACATTTTTTTAGAAAGATGAATGCAGAGAGGTAAGCGAACTACGTGTGCTGTCTAGAAGACCCTAAAAAACTTTTATTCATTTATTTATTTACTTTCTTATTTAACAGACTAATGCCAAATTACAAGAAGAGTAAACAAAAAATGTTCAAACAACAATATGAGAAGTACAGATCACAAGGCAAACAAATAAGCCACATAATTTAATACTCATGAACATAAGTTCTGTGTTAATCTGTGAAGTTATTCCAGTAAGTAACACATTTAATGCATGTGTATCTTTACTGATGGAAACTGTTCGCAAAAATGTGGCAGTCAATAGTTTAATGTAAGTATTTTTTTTGTAGTTTGTGGTTGTCTGACAATAAAGCTTGAAGTAGAGTCAATAGCTTCTTTCCAGAATTTCTTGTTTGTATAGTAGGTAATTTCATGGTTACAACTGTGATTGTAATTTGTGATACTCTAAAATTCTCTGTTCTGAGAGATCTTTTACATCGCTGTTTCGCATACTTAAATGCAACGGCAAACTAATCTCGGAGAAACAAGCCTTGTTATCCTGTGCATAGTGCCAAGTGAAATGCGAACGTAATAACAGTGTTTAATTCACATCTACAGTAGTACGTGATTAGTGTTCGTTGTATTTGTGTGTTAAGTCAGGTAAACATTTTTTGTGGGTGAGGGTCAGTTCAACTACTTATGCATTTAATTGGATGGCTAGTTTGAAAATTTCTCTTCTGCCCGTTTTCTTCTCATGTGTTAGCGGCTGGGTTACTTTCGCAGATATTTCGAATACTGAAACAGATTCTAATTAATTTAAAAATTTTCATTATTTCAGTAATCAATTGCTTGAAAATATAAGTGAATAGAGTTACGAAAACGGCCTGCGTTTTCTTCATTTACGGTTTATTGAACAGAGCCGTTAGCAGCTCAGACTTATAGATTTCAATATTTGGGTGACTTAAGAATAATGAGTTGTAATAGATGAGACAAGAAACGTCCTAAGGCATAATTTGGTGTCACGTCTCGAACAACTGCCCAGAGGGACGGTGGAAAATTAGAAGTGTCGCTGTCGAGGCCGTGATTCGAACAGAGCACATTCAGAATAAATGTCACAAGCTTTGCCGCTTGAATGAAGTGGATTAGTTGTTGCAGTACGTTCTATGCTTCATATAAAGTCCATCTCGTGAAACAATGTGCTTCCTTTCCTAAAATAAACGTCACTCTCATTCCTGCAAAGCATGGGTGTGCCCTGAAATGTACCTCACTGTTTATTATTGTAAAGCCCTAACATGACGCAAAAATGTACTTAACCGAGTACTGTAAAACATCATTGTGCTGTGAAATTCATAGGGTAAAAGTGCTGTGAAATTGCATAAGTGATTGTAGCAAAGAGTGAACTTTCTGTAAATTTATTGCAGTGATTACTGCTAAATGTGAACATGCTGTGAAGTTACATCAGTGACTACCGCATAGGATGAAGGTGTTGGTGAAGTTACATCAGTGATTACCGCATAGAATAAATGTGCTGTGAAGTTACATCTGTTATTACTGCACAGGATGAACGTGCTGTGACGTTACATCAGTGATTATCGCAGAGGATGGACGTGCTGTGAAGTTACAACAGTGATTACTGCAGAGCGTGAATGTGCCTTGAAATATATGTAATTGACCTCTGTAAAACATGAACCTGCCGTGAAATATACGTCAGTGGTTACTGTTAAACATGACAGTACAATTTGAAGACAAAACGGACCCCCTTGATTAAGTCTGTAAAGCGTGAACACGTCGTTACATGTATGTCAGTGGTTAGTGTAAAAGTGAACGCTCCTTCAACTATACGTGATTGTTAACTGTACAACACAAATTGCCATAAAATGTATTCCAAAGCTGAATAAAAAAAAGTGAAAGTGTTTTGAATTATAGCTAAGATGTCTGGTAAAGTATGAAAGTGCCGAGAAATATATCTCAGTGTTTACTGTAAAAAGTGACCGTGCCGTGAAATGTACGCTAGTGGTTACTGTAAAATGTGAAAGGTCTGTGGAGTGTACCTCAGTGAGGACTCTTTAAACATGATCGTGCTGTGAAATATTCATTGTCGGCAAACATCGGCACCTCGGGCGGGAATTTAAGGAGACGCGTTTCTATCAAATTTATGCATTCACTTATCGATTCATAACGGTGTACTCGTTGTGTTTTCAAGGGCTGTGTTGTTTCTTTGATAGCCAGTAATTGTTACATGTGCTGTCTATCTGTTTAACTTTTGGCGAGACAACTGCATTTATTCTGTTTAAAAAGTCTTAATTTAAATACTCTTGAAATCAGGATCCCTATTAAAAAAAATTAAGCTAGGGCTACTCCTGTTATCATTCGTAACAGATAAACGAGGGAATCTCCATCGCTGTATTGTTATTATTATTATTATAATACTACCATCATCATCTTTATTATTTTCCACTTTGCTGTTGACTCAGAACGTTAACAAACTATTATTATTATTATTATTGCCCCCGTCGACGACACCATCATCATCATCATCAACATCGAATCAGTAATTCACACTTTTAAATCTTACGTTTCTTTTCTTGTTATTGCTTCTCGGCATAGGAATAAATGGTAAGTGAGAATCGTTTTTGTTTTAGTGGATTCGTTTCGCATGTCTCTTGTAGTGGGTAGAAGATAAAATCACTGTTCCATAGCTTCTTATTCTTAATTGTGTTAGCATGGTGATCTAGTTAACTGTAGACATTTACTGTTTCCAAAACACATACAGACATATTCATTAGAATTAACATATAGAAACATTTGGCTGTTTGGTGGGAGTACGCATCCTATTTGTCTCCGTAAATATTGTTGCGTTGTAAAGAATTTTTTATAGCGATTATCATTCTTCAAACACCCACTGGCTCTCTTGGCATTTATTTTATACAACTGTCTTATATACACTTTATGCAAACTTAATTGCTGTATTGAAATTTATTTCGAGATAGAATATTTTAAGAGAACGAAGACATCTTGCTGAAAGCTCTTTAACTTTTGTATGGACATGCATTTCACTGTTGTTCTTTGTAACTATTCTGAGAGACCGATAAACGAAATGGACGTCAGTTCACTGCCCAGTGGAGCATCAATTCTTAAAATAAGTTGCAGTGTTTTTTGAGTTCCCTTTCTCTCTCTTCCAACAAATCAGAAGGAGCATGTCTAGCGTAAACCTGTTGGCATTGCAGGTCTTACTAGTGATAATTTGTAAAATGGATGTTGTGCTTTCAACGTCGGTATTTCGTTACTGTTATAGCGAATTTTGATAAAATTCTCCTGTACTACATATAAAGTTCGCCGTGACCCTTTGCAATGAACGATCAGAAGCTGACTGGTAGCTTTTGTGTTCTGTTTGGTAGCATTATCATCATCTCAGTCTGGCTACAACATCGATAGCAGATGAGTGATTAATTTTCAAAGGAAATACTGACGTAATCGAGGTATCTTTCGGCCATTCTCCAGGATGCGCTGAAGAGAAGCATGAAGAACGCAGGACGGAGTATTCGGTGACGCGGACGAGATTGTGGCCGGTTGTTCCCCGAATAGAAGCCAAAAGATTTTCCGCCCTGGAACCAAGTTGTTCGAAATGTTGCATACACCATGCTTAGCATCGTTAAGGGACAAACTGTGCGTCCTAAATTTGGTGTTTATATGTTGATCTAAAACGTACACTTTATATAGAAAGCATAGAAGCTGCATTAATGGCCAGTGAGGAAGTTGTTTTAAAAGTACAAATAAATGCTGAAATAAATAGATATTCGATTATGTTCATGTTGCGTGAACGTAAAGCGGGAGAGAATTACAGCTTAAAGATGGGTCGTAAATCTTTTGAAGAACTGACATATTTAAAAAATATTAAGGCAAGAATACTTAAAAATTGTCGTACAGGAATGGGGTGGGAGAGCGTGGATCGGATCAGACTGGCCAGGGACAGGGACAAGTGGACGGACGTTGTGAAAGCAGTAAACAATGCGTGATTTCAGGCTTCCGCCGCCATGTAGATGAGACCTGCGCACTTCTGGGTGGTTACGCAGCGTGTAGTGATAATCCCTTACCGACGTTTGAGGACAACCTATCGGTCCCTTCTTCAGGGATCAGATAGGTTGTCCCGAAGCGTCGGTAAGGAACCACTACACGCTGCATAACAACCCAGAAGAGGGCAGATCTCAAAGCAATGAGTATTCAGGCTACACTGAAGATAATTTCTTCAAGACTCGAATTTGAGGAAGTGTTAGCTTTTCACTCGGAGTTAGTAATATAAATAATCCAGTGTCAGTAGTTGTGAAATGTAAATACTCACTAGAGATTTTAAAAATAATGCAGGATTCCTTTCCACCAACTTTTCTTTCCTAATAACTTTCGTACTTTTGTCCGTCATGGTTAATCTGCAGATCTTAGCATACGCAGCTGAGGATTCGCGTTTTTATTCTAATCACAGCGGGTGGTATTGTTTATACTAATAGATGTCAGCGTTTTGATTATAAAACAGTTGCTTTTGCGTTAAAGTCTTCGAGTGTCAGATTTTATCTGCAGTCCACATATAGATAGTAACAAAGTGTCTGTGTATGAAATATTATTTATTTGACGCAACACAATACACTCGTAGGTTTTATTAGTATGTAAACCTTCTAATTTACAAGTGCACCCACGGACTACCAGTAATAATAGAAACAATGCACTGATTCTTTGATTATCATGTCGGTACGCATTTCTGGTCCGTCCCTTTATTACAGTTTTTATTGATATTAATTTCAGTTTGAAATTGCAAAATATTTTAAATCAACCTTGGGATGTTCCGTAGAGACCCTTTGTCTCACTCAATTCGCACTTTTTTAAAGAAATAATTTCTCTGATCTTGTGGCGCTGCGGCCCAATTCGGGCTATGACCTCCTCATTCTTGAGATTTCTAGATCACACACTACGACACACCACAGCAGGTAGGACTCTGAAAGACGAGTGGTTAGCTCGTCCTAGAGACCTCTACCTGAAAAAACACAACACTCACAAGTTACAAACATCCTTATCACTTCGGGATTCGAAACCACAATCCCTGCAAACGAGAGGCCGCAGACTCACACGTTAGACCGCACAGTCACTCAATCGGCTTTGCGAAATAATACATTGTGTATTCCTTGAAATAACATTGTTCCATCAACCGTGAATAATACGAGTCTGAGGTGTCCTTTGTTTGCAGCGTGCAGCAAGAATTTCATATAGGCTAACAAATATAGAGACTGTGTTATAACAAACATTGTGTTCCTTAGGCCAAGTTACATCAGGTTACCTAGAATTACTTATTTTATATTTATGTGGACATTTTCCAAAATATTTTACACGTGATACTGTTTTTATTAAGCAGTGAAACGTAATAGGACAGTGTCACCCACTCTGAGTCCATAGCGACAATAATTTGTAGTCAGTGTTCGGCCAGGATTAATGCTCTAATTGTTTTCACCTACTAAGAATGCTTTAGAACACAGCGAGTAACCACGATACGTTGGTTTCTAATTCTGTATTTATGATCACATTTCGTGGATCTCTGCATAGTGTGATGTATGGCTGTAAGTCGGGGTAGCAAGTGAACGATACTAATAAGTAAAATGAAGCAATGGTGAAACTCAGTGTCGTATCATCAATGTCAGAATTGACCATTGTTACTGTCGTAACACTTTGAAAGTTCGTAAATTTGTCCTGCTTTGTAGAATTAGCAAATAAAACAATGGCAGCCATCTCGCTTCTTTCGCAGTTCGAAATACATTTCACATTAGTAACATTCTTTTCAATTTGAAGCTTTCTTACATGTGAGGCACTATGTCCCAACTAGTCACGGGTTATCATAATATTCACGTGTTAATTTGTCATTTTAAAATCCAATAATCTCAGCAGTCCCCTCCAATGGTATCTGCACCTTGTCGTGGTGGAGACTAAAATTTAAGGAAGGAACTAGTGAAATGCTACATTTGGAGCATAGATCTGTATGGTGATGAAATTGGATACATGCTACCCACAATAATGGAATGAAGGCTAACTTGATTGGTCACGTCTTGCGAAGGAACTGCCTTCTGAAATACGTTGTTGAAAGAAAGGCAGAAGAGACGGGAAGACGAGTAAGAGGACATAAGCAGCTGTTGGAAGACCTTAAGTAAAAGAAAATTGTTGGAATTTGAAAGATGAAGCCCTAGTTGGTCATCTGCAAAGAATTTGCTTTTGAAAAAGAGAAAATGGGCCTGACGCAAGACAGATGACAAAATGCATGGATCACAGCAAGCAATACAGCATTTTTTGGGTTACATGGTCTTGTTGTATATTTAGTACCATTAAGGTATTGTATTAACTGGTAAACACAACCATACAGCTCTAATACATTGGGTTTTTATTCAGTGCTATTGCATGTTTCTGGCCGCTACATCAGTCATCATGGGGTAAACATGAGTTCGGAATAATAATAAAAAGGGAGAGGCCTCTTCTAACAAACAGTGTTGTAAAATTGTTATGAAATAATGATCAATATTATTACAAAAACGGAATATTAACATTATATTTTGTATTGGAAAACTTCTTGGGTATAATCCAATGTGTCGAACTGAAACATAAAACTCTAAAGTAAAGTAAGATAAAATAAGACAATATAAAATATTAGATCTGTAAGGTTGTGTTTGACGTTTAATATAACACATTAATACGTGAGTAGTTTGGAGATTAATTTGAGGGCTGTGATTACTTCTTCATAAATACTGTGATACATTATGACCTATGCAATTTTTTAACTACTCACTATGAATTATACGCATAACTGAACACTTATGATATTCAGGAGTCCTATTAAATACACAGTCCTCAACTTCGCATTCGCCACATTTGGCCTCGAATGTCATTATTTAAGTATGACCACTTACATGGACTTTACAGTTTGTACATATTGCACTCTAGAAAGTTCTTCATATCGTGGCCAGCTTTACAGTCGCTCATGACTGTATTCGTGTTTTTGTCACGCACTTCGCTTGTCTTCATCTTGAGTGTCATCTAACTTACTGCTGCCATCTGGCGCCGATTTCTCATTTATGACATTCAAAATCAGTATCTTCAAGATAACTGATAACTGTTTAACTCTGCAGTGCACGTTTTAAGTAATACGACTCGTACTTCGTAGACAGTATACACCGTATTATATGGTCGATCCTCAACTCTTTGTTCTACCTCAGCGCTTACCGTATGGAGAACACACCGTCAACATTGGCAGCCAGAGTGTGACTCGTACGTCTAAAAGGAGATAAATTTAAATGTTCTGTTCTCCCGTTCACGAACAAAAACGTAATGTATAAACGAATTATGTATAAGCAAATACACCAACAAATAAAGAGAGAACGAAAAGAAACACGAATGGTGTTCTAACAGTTAATACTGCTGGCAGTTCTGTTCATTAAGATCGTTTGTTTGTTCCAATCTGCCCCGTTGAGTCAGTTTAAATTGCCACAATGGGAAGAAGCCTCGGTTCTGCTTTTGTATAATTTTTTTGTGGTCGGCAGATCTCGACGAATGATTCGGATTGATACTACTACATTCGACATGTGATTTTTACCCGTTTAGGCATTTTATTCAGAACGCGATTAATGTTAGATTAAAACTGAAATACAATACAAAAAATTGAATTAGGTTGAGGCTAAGTTGAAGATAGATCAAAACAGGGGCCATGATTCTCGGTTTTATTTACTTTCGTAATTATCCTCTCTTTTGTCTTCTGACTTTTACATTTCGCTACTTCCATATTCCAACTTGGTGAAATTTTAGTTGCTGTAGTTTGGAAAGTATGATCAGATTTCTTAATTATCTTGTAATGAACGAAGTTTTATTTATTGCTTTAAAAAATTACCAACTTCTTCGGTCAGATATAAAAAGAGGCGTTAATGATGTTGAGAAACTTTTATTGTGAGACTGTTGTATTGTTTTACAATACAAATGCAACGTTGCTGATGGCAGTTCGGTTGTGTCATGTCAGCCCGAGATGTGTCTGACAATGACTGCGAAAAGAAAGGCCGTCGAGTAAGTTTTAATATTTATTTCATATTTTACCTCTTTTACATTTGAAGAAGATTTTATTAAATCTGCTGTTATTTATGCGCTTTATTTCCCATTCCCTTGGCTGTGTGGCACTCCGGTCAACATCACATGAAGGTAACTACTTCATGTGTCGTTGCCCAGTGGCAAGTACATGTTTATGGCCGTTTTATATCTTTGTTTAAAAATTTCCTGTGATATTTCAATTTTCCTTTATATTCTTCCAACATTTTTGCTGGCCTTAAGACACCAGAGAATGACAGCCATGACAGTTCAAACACCATATTGTCCGGAGTGGGAGAGCTTTTCATCGTTTTACGAAAATATCCGTCTCACTATTACTTTCGTAGTTATTTTGTCCCAGAATTGCCTATTTCTTTGAGCTACCTGTCAGAATTTTTACATTTATTTTGTTCTTCGAGCTGAATTTAGGGCAGGTTTTCTCCAAATTTTTTTATGTGTGCGTAGGGGATGAACATAAGCAGTAAATTATCCTTAGGTATTTTCAAAAGTTCTCGTCCTGTAAGGTCAAGTTATACTTCTTAAAATTACTTCACAGTAAATGGGGGCCTTTCCTCATAATAACTGCAACGTGAATGGTAAAATTAAATATATGGTTGATGGAGTTCGGTGTTTTGGAAGGAGGCTGGGCATGCAAATTTTGGCAATGGATGAAACTGCTATGTATGTATGTATGTACGTGTGTATTTATGTGTGTATGTATGTATGTATGCATGTAGGCCTATATATATATATATATATATATATATATATATATATATATATAT
>Ga0123353_10001172_pt1 | contig 32006 bp, 31 predicted proteins | sample TergutLab28metaG_3_FD_92763 | JGI IMG/M metagenome (GOLD analysis project Ga0123353, IMG submission 92763) | Labiotermes labralis P3 segment gut microbial communities from Petit-Saut dam, French Guiana - Lab288 P3 | ecosystem: Host-associated > Arthropoda: Insects > Digestive system > Gut ... | reverse complement strand
GATCTTTTTGATCCTAAAAGTAATGTCCGGGAATTAATTCGAACCAATTACACCATTCGTCGTAAACAGCATCTGGGTACCGAACCCACTGTTTATTATATTGTGTGAGGTGACGACTATGCTGGAACTAGCTATTAAAGGAAATAGAACATATTACGCGTGGGTTATCGCCCTTTTGGCTTTGATTGGTGTTGGGTTTATAACATATCTGTATCAGCTAAAAATGGGCTTGGGCATTACAGGGATGAGTCGTGATGTCTCTTGGGGATTTTATATTTCTCAGCTTACCTTTTTCGTAGGGGTTGCTGCTGGAGGAGTCATGGTGGTGTTGCCCTATTATCTTCATGATTATAAAAAATTCGGACGAATTACGGTATTGGGTGAATTTTTAGCTATCGCTTCAATTGTCATCTGTTTGTTGTTCGTTATCGTCGACCTTGGGCAGCCGCAACGACTATTTAACGTTATTTTATATCCTACCCCTAATTCTGTATTGTTTTGGGATATGGTGGTTTTAAACGGATATTTGTTTTTGAATTTAATTATTGGTTGGAATGTATTGGAAGCGGAAAGAAATGGTGTTTCTTATCAAAAATGGTTAAAGCCATTAATTTACATTTCGATTCCTTGGGCAGTAAGTATTCACACTGTTACAGCATTTTTATATTGTGGGCTACCTGGTCGGGGATATTGGCTGACTGCTATTTTAGCGCCTCGTTTTCTTGCTTCGGCATTTGCGGCGGGTCCGTCATTGCTTGTTTTATTAAGCTTAATTATTCGGAAAGTATCGAATTTCGATCCAGGAAAAGAACAAATTCAAGCGCTAGGGAAAATTATAGCGTATGCCATTTGTTTAAATGTCTTTTTCTTCCTGTGCGAATTGTTTGTTGTTTTCTACAGTCAAATTCCGGATCATATGGATCATTTCAAATATCTGTTTGTGGGATTTAAAGGCTTTGCGTCTATGGTTCCCTATATGTGGACATCGCTTGCTCTTATGATATTGGGGATTGTTCTGGTTGTAAATCCCATTACGCGAAAAAATGAACTTACGCTGGCAATTGGCTGTCTGGTAATTTTTATCGGGACTTGGCTGGATAAAGGTATGGGAATGATTTCCGGTGGTTTTGTTCCAAACCCGCTACATCAGGTTGTAGAATATATGCCGACATTTCCAGAAATGCTAATTACGATTGGAATCTGGGCGTTGGGCTTATTGATTGTAACCATTCTCTTTAAAATTGCTGTGAATGTTAAAGAAGAGGTTCGGGCATAGATTTATCAAACAAGATCTATATAGAGTAATCTAAAGAGGCCTTTTGGAACTTCCGGAAGGTCTCTTTTTTAAGTGAAAGTTAACACATGAACGATAAACAACGTTTTTTAATGGAATTAAAAAAAAGCCAGGAAGAGATAGTTCCTTTCAATAAATTAATTGAAATGAAAATTACTCATATGAATGATGATGAAGTGCGTGTGCGCATTCCCAATAAAGAACAACTAATGGGAAACTATAGCCGTAAAATGCTAATGGGCGGAATGTCGGCAGTTTTATTGGATGCGGCGGCAAGCATTATGGCGCTTATTGGGTTTATGCAAAAAATGCCGCCGGAAGAAGCATGGACATATAAAAAAGATCCAATGGACCGAATTGCCACAGTAGATTTGCGAACAGATTTCTTACGACCTGGATTAGGCAAATGGTTTGAAGCAAAAGCAATTATGGTTCGGAGCGGTCGCCGCCTTTGTGTAACTCGAATGGAAATGGCAAATGATCAGGGGAAATTAATTTCTGTAGGCATGGCAACGCATATTTTATTAGAAAAACTATCTTAAATGACAAAGCAAGTTATTTTAATCAGTGCCTGTTTAATAGGACGGCATACTCGGTACGATGGATCTCGTAAATATGTTAAACCACCTGCCTCTTGGCCTGAAGCAATAACGGTTTTTTCTGTTTGCCCAGAAGTAGAGATGGGACTAGGAATTCCTCGAGAGCCAATGCGACTTGTCTCCAGATCTTCAATTCAATTGGAAACATGTACGACAAAAATTAATCAAACAAAGAAATTTGAAACATGGTTAAGCTGCTGGGAAAACCGTTTCCCGTATTCGCGAATTCATGGAGCTATTTTGAAAGAAAAATCTCCTTCGTGTGGACTACAAACCCCTTTATACGATGCGAAAGGGAAAATTATAGCATATACGACAGGTCTTTTTGCTCTTTTTCTTCAAAAGCAGTTTGCTGAAATACTGCTTCAAACAGAAGAAGTATTTAAAGATATTTCAGTATGGCAAAAGTTTATAGATCAAATAAATAAATTAGCGTAATATATATACAATAGAGAATTTGAAAAAAGGAGAAAATGCTTCATGAAAGTGGGCCTTTTCGTTAAGAGAGAATCTGACGCGTTAGATTGCGCTCAGAAATTGGAAAAATGGTTTTTGGATCGGCAAATTGAAGTCATACGCCAAGATGGTTCTAAACCTAACGAACAATTTCAACTGAAAGAATGTATTAGGCCGCCAGCAGATTTGCGATTTGTTGTTGTGCTCGGAGGAGATGGAACTTTTTTAACAGCTGCTCGATGGGTGGGTGATTTGTCTATTCCTTTATTAGGAATTAAGTTTGGAGACTTGGGATTTTTATCCGCAACCACGGAAGATTATCTGCACACAACATTAGAAACTGTTTTAGCGATGCCGAAGATTGAAACAGAAGCAAGAATGCGGCTGTATGTCCGGGTTGTGCGGGATCAGAAATGTGTTTTTGAAGAACTTGTTCTCAATGATATGGTAATCAATAAAAGCGCTCTGGCTCGATTGGCCGATATTCAAACTTATGTGGACGATTTATACATTACCACCTATCGATCGGATGGATTAATTGTGGCTACGCCTACGGGCTCTACAGCCTATTCGTTAGCAGCAGGAGGCCCAATTCTTCATCCAAGAGTTCCAGGTATTTTAGTTACACCGATTTGTCCATTTACGTTGACGAATCGACCTTTAATTATTCCAGATTCAGCTGAGGTTAAAATTCGACTCTATGCAGACGAAGAAGATATTGTATTAACCTGTGATGGACAAGTAGGAATGCAGATTTCAAGCCAAGACACGATTGTGATTCGAAAGGCAAATATTCCAACCTATGTAGTGGTCTTGCCAGGGCAACATTATTTTGATGTATTAAAAGCAAAATTGCGTTGGAGTGGAAATTCCATAGAACAATCTCCTCCAAGCATGAAACGGAAGTCCACGAAAAAATAAGAAAGAAATCACATATTCTTTAATCCTATGACGAGTAAAAATGGTTCTTAAACTCTAGAATTCATATTTTATTTTACGGTATCCATTACCCCAGAATGTTCACCGGCATGAGGATTAGGTTCCTTGTGTCCAGGAAGATAGGTATTTTTTTTGTTCGGAAGTTAAGGTGTCGATTTTAATATCCATACTGGCTAATTTTTCTGCGGCGATAGCTTGGTCAATTTTTTCCGGAACGCTATATACTTCTTTTTTAAGATTTTTTCTATTATTTACAAGATATTCTAGACACAATGCTTGATTTGAAAAACTCATATCCATTACACTAGAGGGATGCCCTTCTGCTGCTGCAAGATTAATCAGGCGGCCTTCTGCTAAAACATAAAGTCGTTTTTTGTTTTTAAGAGTGTACTCCATTACAAAGGGACGAATCTCTCTTTTTTTCGTAGCAATTTGATCAAACGAACTCATCTGTAACTCCACATTAAAATGACCAGAATTTGAAATAATTGCCCCATCTTTCATTTGAAGAAAATGTTCTTTTCGGATAACATTGATATTGCCTGTAACGGTACAGAAAAAATCTCCAACTTTAGCAGACTGAGCGATAGGCATCACCTCAAAACCATCCATTACGGCTTCCAGAGCCGTTGTAGAATCAACTTCTGTTACAATTACTTTTGCTCCCATGCCACGAGCTCGCATGGCCAACCCCTTGCCGCACCAGCCATATCCGCAAACGACAAAGGTACTACCTGCAACTAAGCGGTTCGTAGCTCGCACAATACCGTCTAGCGTGCTTTGCCCTGTACCATAACGGTTGTCAAAAAAATGCTTTGTTTTGGCGTTGTTTACAGCAATGATGGGATATTGCAGTATTTTATGTTTGGCCATACTTTTCAGACGAATCACGCCTGTAGTTGTTTCTTCCGTTCCGCCTAGCACAAAAGAAAGTTTCTTTTTTTGTTTTGTATGAAGCAACGAAACCAAATCAGCCCCATCGTCCATGGTATAATTGGGTGAATTTTCTAACGTAGCGGTTAAATGCTGATAATATTCTTTATTAGATTCTCCTTTAACAGCAAAAACAGAAATTTTATCATTTTTTACTAACGATGCAGCTACGTCATCTTGTGTGCTTAAAGGATTTGAAGCGCATAGATAAACTTCTGCGCCTCCTGTCTTTAAAGTTTTCATTAAACTGGCAGTTTCAGTGGTAACGTGCAAGCAAGCGGCAATTTTTATGCCTTTAAACGGTTTTTCAATTTTAAATCGTTCTTCAATTCGTTTTAAAACAGGCATGCTCATAGCGGCCCATTCAATTCGAAGAGTACCTGCTTTAGCTAAACGGATGTCTTTAATATCGTATTGCATTAAATTTTCGTCTTTGCCTAAAAATTATGTAAGACCGGCTTTTTCCCGTAAGGTTTCAGCCATATTTGTTTTTTCCCAGGTAAATTCAGGCTCGTTACGGCCAAAATGTCCGTATGTAGCTGTTTTACGATAAATAGGACGAAGTAGATCTAAATATTCTATAATTGCTCTAGGGCGCAAATCAAATGTATCTAATACAATTTCTTGGATTTTTTCGTTGGAAATTTTTCCTGTTCCTAATAAATCTACATTTACCGAAACAGGTTTGGCCACGCCAATTACATAAGCAATTTGAACTTCACATTTTTTTGCAATGCCTGCCGCTACAATATTTTTGGCTACATGACGAGCCATATAACAAGCACTTCGATCTACTTTTGAAGGGTCTTTTCCAGAAAAAGCGCCACCGCCATGACGCCCCATGCCTCCGTAAGTATCCACAATAATTTTTCTTCCAGTTAAGCCACAATCCCCCATAGGGCCGCCAATTACAAAACGACCTGTAGCGTTAATGTAGTATTTGGTATCACTATCTAAAAATTTAGCAGGGATTACTTTTTTAACAACATTTTGAATGATGTCGTTTTGAAGTGTATCATGCTCTACATCCGGTTTGTGTTGAGAGGCCACAACGATTGTATCTACTCGCTTCGGTAAACCGTCCATATATTCAATTGTTACCTGGGCTTTCCCGTCTGGTTGCAAAGAGTCTATCACGCCATTTTTCCGAACTTCCGCCAAACGTTGACAAATTTTATGAGCATAACAAATCGGCATGGGCATTAGTTCTGGCGTTTCGTCAGAAGCGTATCCAAACATTAAGCCTTGGTCGCCAGCGCCTTGTTCTAGAAACAATCCTTCCCCTTCGTTTACGCCTTGGGCAATGTCAGAAGACTGCTGATCAATACTGGTGAGTACAGCGCATGTCTCAGAATCAAATCCCATACGGGAAGATTGATAGCCAATATCTCGGATCGTAGCGCGAGCAATGGCTGGCATATCTACATAACATTCCGTAGTGATTTCTCCGGCCAGCATAACCATTCCAGTAGTAACCAAAGTTTCACAAGCAACCCGACATTTTGGATCTTTTGCTATAATTGCGTCCAAAATAGCATCCGAAATTTGATCCGCCACTTTATCTGGATGTCCTTCAGTAACGGACTCAGAGGTAAATAAAATTTTTCCTGTCGTCATGAAAAGCATCTCCTCGTTTAACGAACAAAATGAACCATTTAATTTACTAATATATCACCAAATTGTCAATAAGTCGTGTGGATCCAATCCATGCAGCCAAAGCAATTAAAGTTGGTTGGTGAATTTGGATTACAGGCATTAGTGTTGTTGCGTCCAGAAATTCCAAATACTCTAAACGAAGACGTGAGTCTTTAAAAAAAACAGGCGTTACTTTTTCTTCAAGCATTTTTACATCTCGTATATTTGCTTGGATCATTTTAGAAATTTCTTGAAGCGCCCCATATAAAGAAGGGGCTAGCTGTCTTTCTTCTGCTGTTAAATATACATTGCGAGAACTCATTGCCAAACCATCTGCTTCGCGCACGATGGGCCCTCCAATAATCTCAATATCAAAAAACAAATCAGTTACTAAGCGTCGGACAACGAGTAATTGTTGATAGTCTTTTTCCCCAAACACAGCAATGTTTGGGTTTATTAGATGAAACAGTATAGTTATAACAGTGGCAACGCCCTCTAAAAAATCTAAACGAGAAAGTCCGCATAAGTGGTTAGACAATTTAGGTACAACTACTTTTGTTTCAAAGTCAAGAAGGTAGATTTCTTCAGAAGAAGGTGTAAAAACAATGTCAACATCTTCTGTTTTTGCCAAAATCAAATCGTATTCCATATTTTTGGGATAGCGAGAAAAATCTTCATTATCTCCAAATTGGATTGGGTTTACAAAAATACTTAACACAACAATATCTGCTTTTTTTCGAGCAATCCGTAAAAGGGACAAATGTCCTTCGTGCAGACATCCCATGGTGGGAACCAAGGCGATTTTTTTCCCGGAAGTTTGTAGTTCTTTGGAAATTTGTTGCATTTCTTTTGGCGAAGAAATAATTTCCATTTTTATTTCCTTTTAATTCTTTAATTGTTTTGAGAAAGGTTCGTTAAAAAATCAATATAGGCATCAATTTTTTCATAAGCGTCCTGGGCTGTTGATAGTTGCGTAATTTCCTTTCGAAAATTGATGTTATGAGGAAACCCTTTTACAAACCAACCTAAACGACTTCGAAGAATACGGCAACCATGAGTTTCCCCCATTAGCTCAATTGTATTTTGTACGTATTGTTTTAGAATGTGTCCATGAGTAACTATGTCTGGTAAAAAAATCGTTTCTCCACGAAGCAATGTAGCTATCTGTAAAAAAATCCATGGATTGGCCATTGCTGCGCGACCAACCATAATACCATCGCATTTTGTTTCAGAACACATTTTTAGGGCATCTTTAGCAGTAATAATATCACCATTTCCAATAATAGGTAATGAGATTTCTTTTTTTACCCGAGAAATCAGTGCCCAATCTGCTTTCCCCCGAAAAGCCTGTGTTGCTGTGCGAGGATGAATCGAAATTGCATCAATACCACAATTTGCCGCAATTTTAGCTATGGTAATGGCATTTTCTCCGTCAGGAGTCCAGCCGCTGCGAATTTTGACTGTTAAAGGAATGGTTATTTTTTTTCGCATGGCTGTGAAAATTTTTTCCACACGCCAAGGATCTTTCATTAACGCAACCCCAGAGCCGTTTTTAACAATTTTACGGATACTGCAGCCCATATTAATATCACAAATACTAGCGCCAGATTCTTGAACTTTCCATGCGGCCTCTGCCATTATTTCCGGGTCATTTCCAAAAAGCTGGACTGAAATAGGTTTTTCTTCGGGCGTGCTTTTTAATAATTGATATGTTTTAGATGATTTTTGGGTTAAACCGTTAGAGCTTACCATTTCTGAACAAACCAAATCACAGCCTATTTTTTTGATAAGTTTTCGAAAAGCAAGATTTGTAATTCCTGCCAAGGGAGCTAGCACAGTAAATATTTTTTGTGGCGGAAAAAGTTCAGAGAATGTCAGAGATATTTTGGTCATATGTTTTTAACTGCCCGCTGGAAAAGGAATAATTTTACAAGAAGAAATCGTTTTTAAAGGGCTGTTTTCTTTTTCAGAAAAAGAGTTTTCAACAGCAGAAATCACCGGCTCCAGACGCACTTTATGGTCTTCCATTTGAAATTCGGCACCGGAGATGTATATATCTTTTAAAATCCAAGTTACAATTTGAGTTGGCACTAACAACAATAGCAAAGTTACGTGGTACCAGTCTTTTTTATGATCCGGTTCAATTTTTTCGATACGAGCATAAGTAAAAGGTTTATCTTCCCAGAAAATTAAGACCAAATCGCTTTCAGCACTCATTGTCTTATCCTTATAAATTAAATAAAGCCGGACGTCTTTCGTAAGGCATCCGGCTTTTGGGTGATTTAAAGCTTTTATGGAACTACACAACTTCGGAGTTTGCTTCCGAAGGGATTATAGGAGCTTTCGTAATATCGCCAACTAAATGAATCGTTTGATTTGGGCATTTCCCCATAGCAATCATGGTGTCTGACAGCCGATCCGCTGTATAGGCCTCATAATTTATCGTGACAAGATTATTAGACATCATATAGAGATCGCATTTCCGTTCGCACATTTTGCAGGCAATACAACCTTTACTGCAAGCTGACTTTACTTCTTTTGCTGTATCTGAATTTGCACAGGCAACAACAGGCATTGGATCTGAAATAAATGGAATCATTGTAATTAACGAGCGCGGACATACTTTTGTGCAAACAGTACAGCCGACACAGCTATCATATTGAACAACCGCTAAACCATCTTGGATGTTAAGCGCATCGTAATTACATGATTTTACACAATCCCCAAAACCAAGACATCCATAGCTACAATCTTTTATGCCGGAAATAAAGTTTGCCCCCAAGCAGGTTTGTTCACCAATGTAATCAGTCTTTTTTGAATCTTTAGAATGAGCAATACAGCGAATCATTGCTTTCATTGGAACAGAGTCCACCGCATCTAATCCCATAATTTCACAAATGGATTGATTCGTCCCGGATCCTCCGACAGGACATTTATTGGGGGCTTCTCCTTTTTCAACAATCGCCGCAGCAAAATCGCCACAACCTAAAAATCCACAGCCTCCGCAGTTTACACCCGGCAATGCAGCTGTAATGGCTTCAATTCGTGGATCTATTTCTACGTGAAAAGCTTCGTTTGCCCAGCCAAGAACATAAGAAAGAATAATTGCCAGAACTAACATTACAGTTGCGGCGAGAAGAACTACAAGTATTAAGCTCATAACAGCCTCTTCAACTTTCGATGATGCGAGTTATGCGTTAGGGGTTGAAACCGAATTTTCCATATCGCATGATGTTTCTGTTGCAACAGCAGGAGGTGTCGGAGTTATAGCTTTTTTGAGCCCGCTGTCTACACCTGTAAAACCCATGAAGGCCAATGCCAGAATTCCGCCTATAATTAATGTAATAGCGGCACCTCTAAAAGGCTTAGGAATGTCGCATAGCTCCAATTCTTCGCGGATACCACCCATAATAACAATTGCCAATGTAAAACCAAGCCCTGCGAAAACAGCCAATGTGAGGGCTTTGCCTAAGCCCCATTGCTCCGCAGGCGGAACACCGACAATATAACTCATGATTATTAAGCAGGCAAATAAAATAGCACAGTTGGTTGTAATTAAAGGTAAAAATACACCAAATGATTTGTATAAATCTGGGAAAAACTTACGCAGATACATTTCAACAAACTGCACGGATGCCGCGATAACAAAAATGTAAACAATGTAACACAAGCTACTTAAATCAATTTGTACCGCAGTAGCTTTAGGAACAAAAAAACTGGCAACCCAAACGGAAAGCGGAGCGCTCGGCATTAATAGATATACAGTAGTTACCCAACTTAAAAAGGCTGCAATTGTCATTACAAACGTAACTGCCAAGCCCATACCCAATGCCATTTCTACTTTTTTAGAAACCCCTACAAACGGGCAAATTCCTACAAAGTAATACAGTACATAATTATTAATAATGGCTGCACTTAACGCGATAAAGAATAAATCAACGATATACGTCACGGGACGACCTCGCTATAAAGTTCGGTTAATTTTTTTTATGCTCAGAAAACCAGTTTACAATGGCCAAAAGTATTCCAAATGTTAAAAAAGCACCTGGTGGTAAGGCCATGATGACCCAATCTGGCCATACAGCAGGTAGTACTGAAAAATCAAATATGGTTCCCGCCGCCAATACTTCACGTACAATTGCGATAGAGGCAAGCCCCAAGGCAAATCCTAAAGACTGTCCAACCGCATCAGCTGCCGCCGCTGGAATACTTTGTTGCGCTGCGCACACTTCACAACGGCAGATAATAATGCAGTTTACAATGATCAAGGCAATATACGGTCCCAAGGCTTTGCTCATATCGTACATGTAGGCAGCTAAAAGACGGTCTACAATGGTTACAAAGGTAGCAATGGTTAATGTAAATACAACAATGCGCAAATGTGGTTTTAAAAGATTTCGAATCGCGCTGATTATTACATTTGCGCAAACCAATACAAAAAGCACCGCCCCCGCCATAGTAAGAGCGGCTTTCAAGCTTCCCGTTACCGCAAGCGTAGGACATAATCCTAGAAGCTGCCTGTATATCGGGTTTTCCGGAAGAATTCCCTGTATAAATCGTTCACTAGCAGTTGGTTGGTCTGCCATCTTATTTTCCTTTCAATGGCGAATTATTTCTTTTCCATTAGTTGCCGCAAAGGTTCTTTTAAATCCGCAACAGCTGTATTAATAATATCTGTTACAGCAACTGACGAAATCGTAGCGCCTGTAATGATATCAATTTCATTAGGCTTGATCGCTTTTGTTTTCGAAGAAACCAATGGTTGCATAAGTGATTTTTGTTTAAACTGATCTGTCCATACGGGTTCGGTAATTTTACTTCCTAAGCCGGGCGTTTCTTTTTGGTCCAATACAAAAACCCCACCAATTTTTTCTAATTTAGGACTTACCCCGACCAATAGCTCAATTTTATCCGCATATCCTGCGCCACTGGCTTTAATTACCCAGCCTTTAAATTCATTGTCGTGGATTGCTTCTGCAACCATATAATTAGTCGTTTGGTTCCCTTTTTGCACAGAAACATTGTGAAAATTAATCAATGTAACTCCCGTTTCTTTTAATTTTTCAACTAAAAGAGAAGGAATTTTTGTGCGAGTTTCCGCTAGTTTGTTAGCTTCAATCCGCGGAGTTAATGTCACTTGTGTTATTGCTAACATTCCTCCAAAGACAAGTGATAAAAGCAATACCAGCCATGCTTGACCCAATTTAGAATTTTTTATTAAACCACTCAATGCACAACCCTCTGTGTTAGAAAATCATTTTATGCGGTCTTGGTTTTTGGAACCTTGACTTGTCCTAAAATCCGTGGAATGGTCCACCGGTTAATGAGAGGCGTAAAGCCATTCATTAACAATACAGCAAACATCACTCCTTCTGGATATCCGCTAAAAATACGTAGCAACATAGTAAAAACACCAATTCCAGCGCCAAAAATAAACTTTCCTTTTGGAGCGATAGGGCTGGTAACTGGATCTGTTGCAATAAAGAAAGCGCCAAATAAAATAGCGCCACTAGCTAGAGTCTCTAGGATACCCATACTGGTTTCGGGGCTAATCCAGGCTTGTAAGCTTGTAATAGCAACTATGGCAAGAATAACACCCGCCGGAATTTCCCACGAGGCGACCCGACGAATACACAAATAAATACCCCCTAGAATGCTTGCCAAGGCACTGATTTCTCCAATAGATCCATTATGTAAGCCATAAAATAACGCTGTTAGGCTAGGTTGAATTGCTTCTTGCTTAAATGCAGTTAAAGGGGTTGCTTGGGTTAAGATATCGGTGGCGCTATCGGGAATAATGAACGCACCGGCTCCCAATAAAGAAGCGAAAGAAATCATTACGAACGCACGACCGACCATTGCCGGGTTAAAAATATTCATACCCAACCCGCCAAAGACATATTTCCCAATGCCAATCGCAACAAGAGATGCAATTACAGCAACGTACCAAGGAGCCGTTGCAGGAAGAGAAAAAGCAAGAATAAGAGCTGTAACTATTGCGCTTCCATCGCATAAAGTACAACAGCGACCGCGCATTTTTGTAAAAATAGCTTCAAAAACCATACAGCTGACAAGGCATAAAACAATTTGCTGAATAGCCAAGCATTTAAAAACAAGAATAGATACGACTAAGATTGGTAAAAGAGCAATCATTACATCAATCATAATCCTTCTAGTACTGTTTCCAATTGCTGATAGATGGGGAGAAGACGCCATCTGAAAGGCGATTGTTTCTCGGGATAAGGGTTTTTCTGTCATCTTATCTTCATTTCCAAAAAAGTTTAATTAGCTTTATGCAATAATGTTTTTGCAGATCGAATAAGTTGTACCAATGGAATTTTCGCAGGACAAATATATGCGCAAGAACCGCATTCAAAACAACCCATTACATTATAACGTTTAATTACATCAATATTTTCGTAGCGTCCTGCCATAGCCAATTTTGTGGGGACTAATCTCATTGGGCAATGATCCACACATTGTCCACAGCGAATACAAGCGGTTTCGTTTGCTCTTTTAACTTCTTGAGCTGTATAAACAGTAATGCCACTCGTTCCTTTAGTAACAGGGGTACTTAAATCGGTAAACGCAAAGCCCATCATGGGACCACCGGAAACAACCCGAATCGTATCGCTTTTTAAGCCGCCACAAAAATCAATCAAGTCTTGATAAGAAGCCCCGATGGGGGCCAAAATATTTTTAGGCGTATGAATGCCGCCGCCTGTTACAGAAATTATACGATGAGTTAACGGTTTTTTGCGTAAAACAGCTCTTGCGATAGCCGTGGCAGTTCCTACATTTTGAACTACGACGCCAATATCTGCAGGTAATCCGCCCAGCGGCACTTCTAAATTAGTAATTGCTTTGATGAGTGATTTTTCTGCCCCTTGAGGATATTTCGTTTTCAGTGTGACAATTTGTACAGGGGTTCCTTTTGCGGCTCCTTTAAGCGTTTGAATGGCTTTAGGTTTATTCGCTTCCACCCCAATAGCAATATTTTTAACCCCCAGCGAACGAGCTGCCAATAAAGCTCCTGCAATGATCGGCATAGGTGTTTTTAACATTAACTGATAATCACAAGTTAAATAAGGTTCACACTCACACCCGTTAATAAGCAAAGTATGAACTGGTTTTTCCTCATTGAGAGTAACTTTTACATGGGTAGGAAAGGCAGCACCTCCCATTCCGACAATGCCCGCCGCTACAATGGCATCTATAATTTCTTTTGAACTGTATTGTTCAATTTCATCTAGCGGCCAATTTCCACCCAAAATTTCGTCAAAAAGAGATTGACCTTCTAATTGGTTTCCTTCCGCGATAACAGGAATAGCAGTTGTTTTGATACCTGAAGGCAATTTTACTGTTGTAAATTTTTGAACAACGCCTGCAATTGGGCTATGAAGTGGCACAGAAACAAAACCGCCGGATTCCGCAACAATTGTGTTTGCCAAAATTTTTTGTTTAGATTCCACAATCGCTTTTGAAGGAGCGCCAAGATGCTGTGAAAGAGGCAAAACTACATTTAAAGGAGTGGGCAATACTTCAATGGCTGCATTTTCGGAAAATTCTTTTCTTTCCGGAGGATGAACACCGTGAGCGAAAGTTCCTTTTGCGCCGAATACAGTTAAAATTGATTCCATGTGATTTTCTCGTTTCTTCAAGAACAAATCGGATCGGCTTTAGATATTTTATAAATTACAAACATTTATAAAATATCACGATGTTAAATTATGATGTGGTACAAGCTAGCAAAAAAAAAATAGCTTGTAAAGAGCTTTAGTGTCAAGCATAATCCCTTTTCATTTGCATAAATATACGGATGTCTCTTATACTACTTTAATAGTAGTATTTTGACGAAAAAAAGAAATTTCATGAATCGCGATAAATTAGAAAAGTTATTAACGGATGTTCAGACAGGATCTCTCGGTATTGAAGAAGCACTCTCTTATCTTCGAAACTGGCCGACCGAAGAGCTTCCTTATGCAAAAATAGATCATCATCGTGGGCTTCGGTGTGGTTTTCCTGAAGTTATTTTTGGAATAGGAAAAACAGATTTCCAAATCGTAGAGCTATTCGAAAAAATGGCATTAAAGGAAGAAAATGTATTGGCCACCAAAGTTTCTCACAGCACATTTTCTCTGCTTCAGGAACGAGGTGTTGTGCCAGAAGCGAAATATGATGAACTCGGAAAAGTATTATATCTTCAAAAAACACAACCTGCTTCCGCTAATTCTTTTATCGCGATTGTAACGGCCGGCACAGCAGATTTTCCTGTTGCGATTGAAGCTCAAAAAACAGTTGAATTGATGAATTATCCTGCACGACTCTTTGGGGATGTTGGTGTTGCCGGCATTCATCGATTATTACGGGACTTGCCAGAGATTCAAAAGGCAAGCGTTATTATTGTAGTGGCAGGAATGGAAGGAGCCCTCCCCAGCGTTGTTGCAGGTCTTGTGGATTGCCCTGTAATTGCTGTTCCTACCAGTGTGGGATATGGTAGCAGTCTCGTCGGTTTTACTGCGTTATTCGCTATGCTAAATAGCTGTGTGCCAGGCATTACGGTTGTAAATATTGATAATGGATTTGGTGCAGGGTGTGCAGCTGGCCTAATTCATCGAACTTTTGAAATGCATAAAAAGTCTTAAAAAATTTCATGTAGAAACGTAAGGAAAATTTAATGACAAAAGAACTTATTTATCCACCAAAGGCACCGTATAAAGATGTATATGTGTCAGATATGGAAGCGTATCGTCAACTTCAAAAAGAAGCGTTGGCAAATCCAGAAACGTATTGGGCAAATCGTGCAGAAGAATTACTAACATGGTATAAAAAATGGCATACCGTGATGAATTGCGACATGAAAACAGCTCATTTTGAATGGTTTTTAGGAGGGGAATTAAATGCCAGCTATAATTGTTTAGATCGACATGTTGAAAATGGGCAAGGGGATAAAATCGCTCTTATTTGGCAAGGAGAACAGCTCAATGCGCGAAAAACATTTACCTATAAAGAGTTGCTTCAGGAAGTAAAAAATTGTGCAGCGATGCTTCAAAAGCATAAGGTAGAAAAGCAAGACGTAGTTCTAATTTATATGCCTATGATTCCAGAAGCATTAATTGCCATGCTGGCGTGTGCTCGCTTAGGGGCAATCCATGTGGTTGTTTTTTCCGGATTCTCGGCTAATAGCCTACGAGATCGCCTGCAAGATTCCGGAGCAAAAGTCATTTTTACAGCTGATGGTCTTTTTAGAAATGGAAGAATTTTATCTTTAAAATCAAATGTAGACGATGCGTTGCTTCAATGTGAAATAATGCCCCATGTAATCGTTGTTCAACACACACACAGCGAAATTGATATTTTTCAAAACCGCGATTTTTGGTGGCACGAAGAAATTTCAAGTGATGCAAATGTGCCACCTGAAAAAATGGCGGCGGAAGATATTTTATTTATGCTGTATACCTCTGGAAGTACAGGAAAGCCCAAAGGGGTTGTTCATACCACAGGAGGCTATTTAACATTTACAGCCCATACAATGAATTGTGTTTTCGATCTTCGTCCAGAAGATATTTATTGGTGTACAGCAGATATTGGTTGGATTACAGGGCATACCTATTTGACCTATGGTCCTTTGTTAATGGGTTCTACAACAGTAGTGTTTGAAGGTGTCCCTACATGGCCGGAACCTAATCGATATTGGAAAATTATAGAAGCAGAACGAGCCACCATTTTTTATACGGCGCCGACCGTTATTCGTTCTTTATTGCGTTTAGGTGATGAATGGCCTGCTTCCTGTGATTTGTCTTCACTTCGATTATTAGGAAGTGTGGGAGAGCCAATTAATTCGGATGCATGGATGTGGTATTATAAACATATTGGGAACAGTCGCATTCCTGTTGTAGATACATGGTGGCAGACGGAATGTGGAGGGATAATGATTTCAGGCATGCCGTATGCAACCCCTATGAAACCAGGTTCTGCGTCATTGCCCATTCCCGGAATTCAAGTAAAATTGTCAAAAAGTTTTGGTGAGACTGTAGAGCAAAATGAAGATGCAAATTTAACAATTACAGCTCCTTGGCCAGGAATTATGCGAGGACTTTTCAAAGATTCAGAAAGATTTAAATCGGCCTATTTTTCTCACTTTGAAGGAGAATATCTGTCGGGTGATGGTGCGAAACAAGATGAAGATGGGTATTATTGGATTTTAGGCCGAATGGATGATGTAATTAACGTTTCCGGACATCGACTGGGAACAGCAGAAATTGAATCTGTTTTAGCAGCTCATAAAGCTGTTGCAGAAGCAGCAGTGGTTGGTGTGCCGCATGCGATTAAAGGAGAGGCGCTTTATGCCTATATTACTTTAAAATCAGGATTTGTCGGTGATGAAGAAATGCGGACTTCGCTAAAAAAATGGGTTCGAACAGAATCAGGTTCTATTTCAGTTCCGGATACTTTTCAGTTTACCGAAAATTTACCAAAAACCAGAAGCGGAAAAACGCTTCGCCGAATTTTACGGAAAATTGCTACGGGGGACGTGGGTGATTTGGGTGATACGTCTGCAATAGCAGACCCTACGACAATTATAACTCTTATTGAAGAACGAAAAGAACTTTTTCCTTCAAAATAAACTAGTTATGTTTGAAGAACGTTCATATTTTGCCATTTGCCGTTTTTAAAGCGAAATATCAGAATGACCGCAAGTAGCATAAGTGTGCCAATTGCCCCTGTCCAGCTAATGACAGCCCCTAAATCAAATACTCGTAGCAATATATATACAACAATCACCATAAGCCAATTAATGAAGACAAATGTAATCATTGTAAAAACAGTATCTCCTGCCCCTCGCAAAGCGCCTGCTAAAGTTATGATTACCGCATCCAATAGAACATAAACAGAAACAAGTCGGGTCATTTGGATTGCTATGGGTCTGGCATTCGTAAAAACAGGATCCGCATGGCTTGGTTGAAAAATATCTACTAGAAACGAAGGAAAAAAGAAGAACATACCCCATAAGCAAATGGAATAAATCCAAGCAGATTTTACACCTGACAACGCAGAGCGTTTTGCCAAATCAGGTCTTTTTGCGCCCATATGGCGTCCCACCAAACTAGTTACCCCAATTCCTAGTCCGATCAAAGGAACCACAGAAACCAAATCCCAGTTAAATAAAATAGTTGCCGCCACTGCGACACTAGGGCTTGTGGCATGAAAAAGAGTTACCATTACTGCAAAAGCGGAGAAGTTGAAAAAAATTTCAATTCCTGCTGGCAATCCATACCGAAAGAGTTTTTTCATGACAACTCGGTCAAAACGAAAACTTTGACGGATGTGAAATTGATAGCGGCTAAATCGAGAAAAATAGGCCAGTAGCAATATGCCCAGCGCAACCATATTGGCTAAGGTCGTGCCATAAGCGGCACCAGCAATTCCCATGGCGGGGAAACCAAGTTTCCCAAAGATCATGATATAATTAAAACCAGCATTTACAATCATCGCTGTGAAAGCGGCAAACATTACAAATTGGGTTCTGCCAATGCCGGAGAAAAAACAACTCAATACATTTCGCAAAAGGCTAAAAATGCAGAAACTGGCCATGATATTGAAATAGGTTTTCTGATATGCCAATTGTTCAGGAGAAATGCCAGAGAGAGCGAATAAGTTATTCGCCCATGGAATTCCTAATAACAATAAGGGGTATGCGATAACAGAAATAATAACAGCTTGTGTAATGACAACAGCGCATTTTCGGTCTTCTCCGGCGCCTAAATATTGAGCTACCAGAGCAGACGAATATCCGGTTAAGCCTATAAAAAATGTTAGTAATAAAAAGAAAGAAACGCCACCTCCCATAGCAGCGCTCATCTGAATGGAGTCAATTCTGGCCAGAAAAAGCCGATTGGTAAAAATCATAACGGTATCACAAGCACTAGAGACCATCATGGGGAAGGCAATGGGTAATATTTCCCGTATTCCTCCAGGACCGTTGTAATTTCGAGAAATCCAGTTTCGTAGCATATTATTACGCATATGTAACAAAGTTATATCCTGATCAATTTCAAGTGGACAAATCCAAGCAGATTGATTTTCACCTTTAAGGGAAAAATAGTTATCCCCCAAGGCGTATAAAGTCAAGCGTCAAAAAGAAATTTAATTCCTCAAATTTTTGCTGTGTATATGCAGGTTTTCAACTTGACAAACAAATTTCATATGACTATTATAACTAATAATCAAAATGTGTTTAAATATAACTAGTAGTAATTGTAGAATTTAATAATGGTAATACGTAAACGAAAGTTCATTTTAGCTTTTACTTGTTTCGTTCTTTTTTCAAGCGCTGGTGCTATTGCTCATGCAGAAGATTTCGTCTCTTTTGACCCTGTTCCCCAGCATCCTCCTTCTGAAGAAATTTTTGCAGTTAATATCGTTATTGAAGCAAAAAAATATTTAGGCACTTTATATAAATTCGGCGGAACAACCCCTACTGGTTTCGACTGTTCTGGATTTGTGCGTTGGGTGTATCAACAGTTTGATTTTTCATTGCCTAGAACAGCTCGTGAACAAGCTGCTATAGGAGAAGAGATTTCTCCCGGTGACCTTCAAGTGGGGGATATTTTAGTGTTTAAAGCTGGCAGAACAGGATACCATACTGGCATTTATGTTGGAGATGACCGATTTATTCATAGCCCAGGTCGCGGCAAAAGGATTCGGGAAGCTAACATGAAAATTGGTATTTTTGCGAACAAACTAATCTCCGTGCGTCGTTTGATTCTTAAATAAATCCCCCTTTCTTTTCAACGTTATTTTTCTTGTCTTCTTTTGAATGAACTTGACTCCATTTATATTTTAGATAAGGCTATAGAATATTTAGTAAATAAATATGAGGTGTTTTGTCATGTTGATGAAACAAAGAATTGGTTTGGTTTTAATATCGGCTCTTTTTTTAACGGCCGCCTTTCCAGCGATTGGCTGGTCTCTTTTTGCCTGGATAGCGTTGATTCCTTTTTTCTATGCGCTTCGAGGACTTGATTTTTGGCAGGGATTTAGTCTTGGATCTTTATTAGGGCTTATCCATTTTTGCGGTATTTTATACTGGATAGGCTATCCTGTAACAAAGTATGCCCACATGTCGATTTTTTTAGCAATGGGCGCAGTTTTTTTACTCTCTTTTATTTTATCAATATTTATCGGTGTTTTTGGTGTTGCCATTGTATCTGTTATAAATCGTCCAGCGTTATTTTATTTCGGTACGCCGGTCTTCTTTTTAGCAGTAGAATACGCGCGTTCTACTTTTTTCTCCGGCTTCCCCTGGGCGTTATTAGGAGCCTCTCAATATAATCAGTCTTTAATTTTGCAGACGGCAGACCTATTTGGTGTCTGGGGCATTACTTTTTTGCTTGTTTTGGGGAACGCTGCCATTTTCCTAATGATAGAATCTTTTCGATTTTACAGTCGGTTGAAAAAGCAACATGAAAAATCCATTTTCGTATTGATTTTTATTTTCCCACTACTTTTGGCAGCAGTTATTTATTATGGCCATGGACGCTTGTTGAATATCGAAAAAAGATCATATGAATCAAATCATGTTCGTGCGGCCATACTACAAGGCAATATTTTGCCATCATTAAAATGGGATACAGCTCGTCGAAATCAAACAATGGATAAATATATCAAATTGGCTCTTACGCCTACCGCTCAAAGTGCAGATTTGATTGTCCTTCCAGAAACAGCACTTGCATTTCAATTGGTTCAGGAAGAAACTTCGTGGAGCTATATGAGGGCTCATATTTTCCCGACAAAATCGTGGTTTGTCGTAGGTGCGCCCTATTCAAAAGAAGACAAAGAAATAACTCGTTATTTCAATAGTGCTTTTTTAATAAATCCACAGGGCAGAATTGTAGACCGATACGATAAGGCTCATTTGGTTCCGTTCGGAGAGTACTCCCCAGCTGTTCCTTTCGGAGGTCGAGTTGCTCTTCCGGGACTAGGAGATTTTACACCTGGTGAAGCAGGCCAAATTTTAAAAACAGATAAAATGATATTAGGACCTCAGATTTGTTATGAAGTTATTTTCCCAAAATATTCTCGATTAACAAGTCAAAATGGAGCAAATATTTTAGTAAACCTTACAGAAGATGGCTGGTATGGAAAAACATCTGGTCCATATCAACATTTTTCGCTGACTGTGCTTCGTGCGGTGGAAAATCGCAGAGCTTTAATCAGAGCGGCAAATACAGGCTTCAGCGGATTTGTTTTGCCCTCAGGAAAAGTATTAACCAAATCCAAACTATATGAAGAAGCTGTTTTGGTTGCAGATTTACCGATACTCAAAGAAAAAACAGTATATCAAACCATTGGAGACCTGTTGCCACAAACTTGTTTGGTTCTTTTAACGATTTGGTTCCTATTTCAAATTATGATATATAGTCGCCAGAAAAAAGGATGTAAAAAAGGAGGCTAAGAATGACCGTGGAATTAAAACAAATTCTTAAAGAACAAGAAGAAGCGCTTTTAAAATTACGAGACTATCTTTGACATTCATGGCACAAAAGAACGTTTGCAAGTCCTAGAAGCTGAAATTGCGAAAGGGTCGTTTTGGAATGATCCAGAAGCAGCAAAGCCCATTTTACAAGAACGCACCTGCCTTACCGCTTTAGTTGATAAATACGAAACTATTTTTAAGGAACTTCAAGATGCTATGGAGCTTTTAGACTTAGCCATGGCAGAGGAAGAAGATGCATTTATTCGTGAAATTGAGATTTCAATCCGAAATCTTCGAAAAAAAATTCAAAAGTTTTCTATCGGCCTTGTATTAAGTGCGCCGGAAGATTCTTGTTCCGCTATTTTTACCATTCATGCAGGTGCAGGGGGCACAGAGGCGCAAGATTGGGCGGAAATGCTTTTCCGAATGTATTCTCGTTGGTGTGATCAAAAAAGATATAAAATTGCCATGATTGATTATCAAGCAGGAGAGGAAGCCGGACTTAAAAGTGTAACTTTTTCAGTAGGAGGTGATTTTGCGTACGGATATTTAAAAGCAGAAACTGGCATTCATCGGCTGGTTCGAATCTCTCCTTTTAATGCGAATGGGAAAAGACAAACCTCTTTTGCTTCTGTTTTTGTATATCCGGAAATTAATGACGAAGTTATTATTGATATCGAAGAAAAAGATCTTCGGATTGATGTATATCGGGCTAGTGGTGCTGGTGGTCAGCATGTGAATAAAACTAGTAGTGCGGTGCGGATTACACATTTACCAACGGGCATTGTAGTTCAATGTCAGCAGGAAAAATCCCAATATCGTAATAAAGAAATGGCGCTGAAAGTATTAAAATCTCGCCTTTATCAAGCAGAACAAGAAAGACAAAATGAAAAATTACGTGAAATGCACGCCGAAAAAGATGATATTGGCTGGGGAAATCAAATTCGCTCTTATGTTTTACAGCCGTACCAAATGGTAAAAGATCATCGCTTTGGATTGGATGTGGGAAATGTTTCCGCCGTATTGGATGGGGATTTAGATGTCTTCATTGAAGGCTATTTGTTACAAAAGCAAACATAAGGCTTGCAAATATGATTTATCCAGAAACTATTTTAACAGAAGTTGTGGGAACCGAAACAGTTTTAGGAGCTATTTTGCTCGTTCACAGTCGATCTGTTGCATTTAAGGCAATTTGTCTTGCGAAGCAAACGCCCTTTTGGGAGGAGTTAGATAGGGAGTTTATTTGGGAGGCATCCATGCTTCATGATATAGGTGTTGTTCGAACACATGCGCCTAAAATTGGAGCTATGGGAGACAAGCCTTACATCGCTCATGGTGTAGAGGGGGCAAAAATTTTAGAAAAGCGAGGTCTTTTTCGGCATGCGCGAGTAGCATTAACGCATATAGGAACTGGTCTTTTGGCAAACGAGATTATTCATAAAAAATGGCCGATTCCTCAAGAAGATATGATTCCTCGAACCAAAGAAGAAATGCTTGTTTGTGTGGCGGATAAATTTTTTTCAAAAAGTCATGATCTGGGAATTGAAGAACCGATCGAAAAAGTTCGACGGGAGTTAGATCAATATGGAATTGCCTCTCGAGAGCGTTTTGAGCACTATTTACAAGTTCTTTCTTTATCTTAAAAAAGCAGTCTTTTTTACAAATGTAAAAAAGACTGCTTTTTTAAGATTTATCAATTAATAGGGTTTAATTTTATTTTATGCGATCTATTTAAAATTTTTTAGATTAAATATATAATTCAATTTTTTTATTATAAAAATGTATTTTTACCAGCCTAATGAAAGATATTCGTGCATAGAATCTGCTGCCTGGCGACCTGCGCCCATTGCAAGAATAACAGTAGCGGCGCCTGTAACGATGTCTCCACCCGCCCAAACAGCGTTCTTGGTGGTTTTACCAGTATTTTCTTGAGTAACGATATATCCCCATTTGTTTAAGTCTAGTCCTTTTGTGGTCTGCGTTAGAAGTGGATTGGCATTAGAGCCAACAGCAATAATTGCCAAGTCGCATTCCATTATAAACTCAGACCCTTTCTTTTCCACAGGGCGTCTGCGACCAGAATCATCAGGCTCACCCAATTCCATTTGGATAGATTCCATAGAGGTTAAGCGACCTTTCTCATCGCCAATGAAACGAGTTGGAGCAGTCAAAAATTTAAACTGAACGCCTTCTTCTTCCGCATGATGAATTTCAGCTTCTCTAGCAGGAACCTCTTCGCGACTTCGACGATATACAATAGTAGATGTTTCTGCGCCCAATCGTAATGCTGTTCTGGCGGCATCCATAGCTACGTTTCCAGCGCCCAAGGTAACCACGTGCTTTCCTTTAATGATAGGTGTGTCGTACTCTGGGAATAAGTACGCTTTCATCAGATTAGAACGGGTCAGATATTCATTTGCGCTAAAAATACCAATTAAGTTTTCGCCAGGAACATCTAAAAAACGTGGAAGACCTGCCCCTACACCTAAAAATATAGCATCAAAACCATAGTCATTAAATAACTCATCTATGGTAATAGTGCGACCCACAACCGAGTTGATTTCAATTTTGACACCCATTTTTTCAAGCCCAGCTACTTCGCTGGCCACAATTTCTTTAGGCAAACGAAATTCCGGAATTCCATAAATCAATACGCCGCCTGTTTTATGAAAAGCTTCAAATAAAGTTACTTCATGGCCTTTCATAATCATATCACCAGCCACAGTTAATCCAGCAGGACCAGATCCTACGACTGCGACTTTCTTTTTTGTACAGCCGGAGCAGATCGGTGCTTCGCCGCTACCATTTAAGCGTTCGTAATCAGCGGCAAAACGCTCTAGGTTCCCAATAGCAACCGCTTCTCCTTTTTTAGCCAAAATACATTTTCCTTCACATTGCAATTCTTGAGGACATACACGTCCACAAACAGCAGGAAGAGCGTTTTTTTCCCAAATTATGCGAATGGCAGCTGCGAAATCACCTTTTTCCAATTGGGCAATAAATCCAGGAATATCTACTTCTACAGGGCACCCTGCCACACAGTTAGGTTTCTTACACTGAAGGCAACGAGAAGCTTCTTTTATTGCTAGTTCGGGGGAAAGGCCTAAAGGTACTTCTTCAAAATTATGTCGCCTAACCTCTGGTGCTTGTTCTGGCATTGGTTGGCGAGGGATTTGTTCCATGTTTGCCATAGTATATTGCTCCTTATTAAAACGTATGAATAAAGACTTTTACATCTTCGTATTTATTTTGTTTTTTTCATGTTACAGTAATCGTCGTGGCAGGCTTTTTCTTCTTGATCGTAAGATTGTAGCCGGAGAATTAATTCATCAAAATCCACTTGATGCCCGTCAAATTCAGGTCCGTCTACACAGCCAAATTTGGTTTCGCCACCCACAGTTACGCGACAACAGCCACACATGCCGGTACCATCTACCATAATTGGATTCAAGCTAACGATAGTGTGAACATTATATTCTTTTGTTAATTTGCTTACAAATTTCATCATAGGAACAGGGCCTGTGGCTACACAAAGCTTTACGTTCCCTTCTTCCAGAAGATCTTTCAGGGCTTCTGTTACAAATCCTTTACGACCATAAGTGCCATCATCTGTGCAAACAAAAAGTTCGTTTGTAGCAACTTTCATCTGATCTTCCATAATTAAAAGGTCTTTTGTTCTAGACCCAATGATACCAATTACATTATTTCCGATTTCTTTTAATTTTTTCGCAATTGGGTGCAGCACGGCAATTCCTGTTCCTCCCCCAACGCAAACAACTTTCCCATCTACTTTTTCTAGTTCAGTGGGTTTTCCTAATGGGCCGATAACATCTTGATAACCTTCTCCCACTTGTAGTGTTTTGAATATCTCGGTAGATTTTCCAACTACCATGTAAACAATTGTAATAGTTCCTTTTTCAGCGTTTGAATCCGCCATTGTTAAAGGAATTCGTTCGCCAGTTTCATTGGCCTTTAGGATCACAAATTGTCCTGGTTCTGCTTTTTTGGCAATCAATGGAGCCTCAATTTCGTTCAAAATAATGGTTCCCTGAGCCATTTCTTCACGCCTAACAATCTTAAACATAAAACAATTCCTCCCAAAAAGGATAACCTAAAAAAGTGAAAAAATACATGAAAGGGCATAATACCAAAGCAAAAAATTTTATCAATGTTTTTTTGAAAACATTCTTTGTATAAAAAATTCACTTCAGAATATATTTTCTGCGTGCGTTTCAGCGCGCGGAGAGCTATATTTAAACTCCCCGATAATTCAAATTGAAAGAAGTTGCAAATGAAATTGTTTGATAGTCATTGCCACCTGGATGACCCGGTACTTTTTTCTAAAATTACTGAAGTAATGGAAAACGCCCGGCGGCACAATGTTGTTTCTATAATAGCGCCAGGTATTGATGTGGATACTTCCGTTCTTTTAATCGACCTTGCGAATCGTTTTGAATCAATTTACGCTGCCGTAGGAATTCACCCAAATCACTCAGTGAATTGCAATGATAAAATGCTCAAGACCCTTGTTGGGTTGACAAAAAATGAAAAAGTTCGGGCATGGGGGGAGATAGGATTAGATTTTAATCGACCCTGGTGTCCGCCTGATATTCAGGAAAAATGGTTTCTCCGGCAGCTAGAAATGTCTTTAGAGCTTAATCTTCCAGTAATTTTGCATGAAAGAGAAACGGCTGGAAGGCTCTTGTTTCTATTAAAATCTTTAAACATATCACAATGGAAAGGGGTAATTCATTGTTTTAGTGGCACAGAATCTGAATTAGAGGAATATTTGGAGCTTGGTCTTCATATTGGTATTACCGGGATTATAACTCACTCTGCACGAGGCAGGGCATTACGAGTGCTGTTGCCGAAAATTCCTCTTCACCGAATTTTAATCGAAACAGATGCGCCTTATTTAATACCATCTCCTCTTCGAAATCAGGAGAAACATAATGAGCCGGCATTTGTGCTATTTGTATTAAAAAAGATTGCGGAAGTTTTACAAGAAAAAGAAAGTGTTTTGGCAGATCAATTTTGGGAAAACACAAGGCAGTTATTTCAAATAAACGCCAATTGACAATATATCTATTTTTTTGATAACATTTACGCACACTTCAAAATGAGGAGTTCTATATGGCAGGCATTAATAAGGTAATTTTGGTAGGACGATTGGGCCGTGATCCAGAAGTTCGCCATACAAACACTGGAAATATTGTCGTAAACTTCACAGTTGCCACATCAGATACGTGGACAGATCGGCAAACCAGTGAAAAAAAAGAAAAAACAGAATGGCACCGTGTTGTGGCATTTCAAAAGTTGGCTGAATTGTGTGGAAACTACTTATCAAAGGGTCGACAAGTATATGTAGAAGGTAGCCTACAAACCCGTGAATGGGCAGATAAAGATGGCAATAAGCGCCATACTACGGAAATTGTAGCCTCTACCGTACAGTTCTTAGGAGATATTGCCAACAATAAACAACCGGGAGCTTCTTTTAGCGAATCAGATATGCCTGTTAGCGCGGGACCTACTTTCTCTGACTCGGATGATGATATTCCTTTTTAAATACGGAGTGGGTTTAGAATATTAAACAGCAAATGGGCGAAGTTCGTTAGAGCTTCGCCCATTGTGTATGAAAAAGAAAAAGGATTTTTAAAATGGAATTGTGGGTTGCGGTTGTCATCATTTCTGGGATTTTAATAACCATTACAGGCGTATGTGTATGGATTCTCTTTCGGTCTCAAATTCGGTCTCAAAACAACAAAACAGAGCTTATGCTTATGGCAAAGCAAGCAAATGAAAAAAATGAATTTTTACAAAATGCTAAAGAAATGCTGACGGATCAGTTTAAAAACTTAGCCACCGATATTTTAGAAGAAAAAACAAAACGATTTACAGATCACAACAAAGAAAATTTAACCCAGCTTTTATCTCCGTTGCAAGAAAAACTGGCTTCATTTCAAAAGCAAGTAAAAGAAGCATATGATACAGAAAAACGAGATCGTTCTATGCTTATTGGTCAGATTGAAATGATGCAGACACTAAATCGAACCATAACGGAAGAAACTCAAAATCTTACGAAAGCCCTAAAGGGCTCCTCTAAAATACAGGGAAATTGGGGCGAAGTGATTTTAGAGCGAATTTTGGAAGAATCAGGCCTTCGAAAAGGGCATGAGTATCAAACCCAGGTAAGTGTTAAAACGACGGATGGCAATCGTATTCAACCAGACGTGATAATCCAGCTGCCCGAAAATCGTCAGATTATCATTGATTCAAAAGTATCTTTAGTGGCCTATGCGGCGTATGTTTCTTCTCAAGAAGAAGTTGAGCAGGCAACAGAATTGAAACGACATATTGAATCTGTGCGAACTCATATTAAAACACTTTCGTCCAAAAACTATCAGGAAGCTTGTGGATTATCTACACTTGATTTCGTTATATTATTCATGCCATTGGAGCCCGCTTTTATAACAGCCATGGCAAATGATGCATCTCTTTTGGAAGAAGCATGGCGCCAAAACGTAATTTTAGTGGGCCCCTCAACACTTCTTTTTTCTTTAAGAACTGTTGAGTATTTATGGAGACAAGAACATCAAAGCAAAAACGCGCAAGCTATTGCCGAACGAGGTCAAGAGCTTTATAGGCGTCTATATGGTTTTATTACAGAACTTGAAAATGTGGGAAAAGAAATAGAAAAGGCCCTGCGAAGCTATGAAAGTGCCTATAAAAAACTTTGTCAAGGCCAGGGGAATGTGTTATGGCAAGCGAAAGAATTGGAAAACTTAGGCATAAAACCGTCTAAAAAAATAACAGAGAAAATGATTGCAGACGTAATTCAAGAAGATGTCAATACTGCTTTAGGAGAAAACTAAAAAAGCATCGCATTTTATAATAGAAAGCCATGCTTTTTTAGTTATTGTTTGAGTTTTGTGTTTATTCTGATTTGGAATTGTTTTCGATTTGCTCTTTGGGTTCTTTTACTTCGATTGTTTCTACCGGCGCATCTGAGGAAATGGAACTTTTAAAATTTCGAATTCCTTTTCCAATACCAGCCCCAATTTCGGGAAGACGCTTCGCGCCAAAGATTAATACAGCAATGCCTAAAATAACGAGTAGCTCAGACATACCTAAACCAAACATAAGAAGCCTCCTTGTATATGTATAAAAAAATGATCCAAGTTAAATATCGATCGCATATGAAAGGTATCATTCCTATCTAGGGGTGTCAACTTTAGAAATTTTATTACGGATGAAATTATGATAGCAACTCGTTTTACGCCTAATGCGACCTCTCATTTAGTTGGCAGTTTGCCTTTAACAGATCATTTGGCGGCACACCAGCTAATGCTGGAACATACGCCAGAAATTCCATTATGGATTCAATTGCCATGTTTTCCGGAAGAAGGAATGATTTTGCAATTTTTATCTGGTTTTCCAGGACTAAAAGAAAAGAAAGGCTCTTTTTATATCGAAACAAATACTTCTTTTTTTGAACAGGAAATGTTATCTTTTTATGAAGAATATTTGCAATTTTCATCTGATTTAGAGCTTCTTTCAAAAAGTCGGTTTGCTTTTACATCTCATCAATCGCCTGGTTTTTTCATACTTCAAGAAACGTTGAAAGCAAATACTTTCCCGCGGCCTCCTATAGCTATTAAGGGACAAATAACGGGTCCGTTTACGTTTGCTACCAGTATTTCAGACGAGTTGAAGCGAGCTATATTTTATGATTCTCAATTACGGGATATTGCGATTAAACTAGTTGCCACAAAGGCTCGTTGGCAAACACGGGTTTTAGCACAATATGGATATCCGATAATTATGTACTTGGATGAACCGGCCTTAACGGGCTTTGGGTCTTCCGAATATATTAGTATCTCTAAAGAAGATGTACAAAAAAGTCTTTCGGAAGTAATTACAGCTATTCATGAAGAAGATGGACTCGCAGGAATTCATATTTGTGGAAATACGGATTGGTCTCTGATTCTTTCTTTGGAAGTGGATATTATAAACTTTGATGCATATTCATATATGGATCGATTTTTGCTATATGCGGATGAGATCGCTTTGTTTTTAAAGAAAGGCGGCATTATTGCTTGGGGAATTGTGCCAACTTTAGATATTGATCAAATTGAACAAGAAACAGTCAGTTCCCTTTTTGAAAAACTGATCGATGGCATGAATTCTTTAGCAGGGAAGACAGGTGTTTTAATAGCGCAAATTATTGCCCAGTCTCTTATTACCCCAAGTTGCGGGCTAGGGTCGCAAACCGTCGCTGGCGCCAATCGGGTATTAGAATTGTTAAAAGGTGTTTCCACTAAAATTCGTTAACAATATAAGCTTGTCTTTCATCATCTTACATTTAGACAAGTATGAAATAATAGATGGGGTTTGACAGACGCATTGTTTTGTGTAAGAAGGGAGAAGTCTCTTTTTCGAAAGAGAGAATTTGGTTTTACCTATAGAGCGATAAGAAAATGCAAAAAAAATACATTTTAAGATGGCAAAGCCTTTTTATACTATTTTCTTTTATGTCGGCGTTTTTTTTGGCTGGTTGCCAGGCCTATTCGATTTTTTCAGACCGAGCGGTTGAGGATTATCGTGATTGGAAAGATACCGATACAGATTTGGTAAAACGTGTACTGATTGGCTCTTTAGAAGTAAAAACATTTTACAGCGCACCTGAGATTAATACAAAAATTACTCACGCATTAATAGGAAAACTGTCTCAAAAACGATATGAGGTTTTCTCTGTTGGACATAACGGGATTCCCCAAGAAGTATGGCAAAGTCTTACTCCTTCACAGCAAAAAACAGACAGCATTGCCTTAGCAACGGTTGCCCGTCAATATGGCTTAACAGCCTTTGTTCGATATGGCTTTGACGATGTACGAACTATTTCCAAAAGCAGTGGGGTTTTGTGGTTTCGAAAAGTAAAATATCTTGCAGAAGTGCAGTTTTTTGTCGAGGTATACGACGCAGAAACCGGAACGAAATTGTTTGACGAAATATTTATGTTTGACCAAACGCTTTTGGGAAGGGATGATTACGAAGAACTACAAAACGAAAAAATAGTTGAAATCCCTAATTTTGATAAACTGATTCAAAAATTAGGAAGCCAAATGGGATCAGCTATTGTTAAAACACTAAATAAGGTTTATTGGAAAGGCTACGTTTCTTCGGCAACAGACTCAACTGTTGTCTTTACAGGGGGGGCGAAATCTGGTTTTTCTGCAGGAAAAAAACTAGGTGTGTACGCAACTCGGAAAAGTGCTGTTGGTAAATCAGGCTTTTATTATCGCCCAGGTGATTTAATCGGGGAAATTCAAATTACTGCCGTTTTCCCAGATCGAATTGAGGCAAAAATTCTTTCAGGGAAAGATATTCAAATTGGCGATACCGTTCGCCGGACATCAAAATAACCAACCAAAACGGTTTTATGCGCAATATGACTTATTACATCCAAGTTGGATGCCAGAGGAAAAGCTATGAAAACTTTTCTAATTAATGATAAAGGCTGGATTCCCATTCCAGAATGGCAGCCCAATTGCTGGATCAATATTCAAGATCCAACTCAGGAAGAGTTGGAGTATCTCTTGAATGATTTGGAAGTTCCCGCTTCATTTTTGGACGACATTGAAGACCCTGACGAACGGCCCCGTATTGAGGTTGAAGATGGCTGGCGATTGATTATTCTTCGAATTCCAATTCGTCCGAAATCCAGCATGTCTTATACAACCGTACCCTTAGGGATTATGCTGAAAGGGGAAATTGTTTTAACGGTATGCCTTCATTTGTCCGATATGATTCCGGATTTTATTTTGTATACACGTCGGAAACAAGTGGAATGTGAAGATGCCTATGATTTGATGCTACAATTGTTGCTTTCTTCTTCCGTTTGGTTTTTGAAATATTTGAAGCAGATAAATATTAGTATCAAAATGGCAGAAGTTCAGCTTGAAAGATCTATTCGAAATCAAGAACTGCAAATTTTAATGAACATGGAAAAATATTTAGTTTTTTTTATTACATCATTAAAGGGTAATGATATTCTGTTTCATAAAATTAAAAATTTAAAACCACAACGAGACTATTTTGATCGAGACCTATTAGACGATGTGGCTGTTGAATTGAAACAAGCACAAGAATCAGCAAACGTATATGGTGATATTTTAAGTAGCATGATGGATGCGTATGCTTCTGTGATTTCAAACAATTTAAATACGGTTCTGCATCGCTTGACAGTTATTTCGATTATGTTGATGGTTCCCACACTTGTTGCTAGTTTCTATGGAATGAATGTGCCGAATTTTCTTGAAGAAAACAAGTATGCTTTTTATGCACTCGCAGTGGGCTCCTGTTTTCTTTCTGCAATTGTATTTGTTTGGTATCGAAAAACAGTTTTTAAAAAGTAAGTAGAAATTTAAAGTTTTCTCCAAACAAAAACGGGTTGAAAGCATTTTCAATCCGTTTTTGTTTGGAGAAGCGATATGTTCGTTTCAAAGAAATCCGCATTTTAGCTTATTTCACAAATGTATATCGGCCAGCCATAGCTTTATAGACCATATTTTCATATTTAATTAGTTGATAATTGTTGTTTAATAATGAAATTTGAGAAATGTTTTTAGCGATTATGCTATCAAGTAAGCTTCGAAACTCTATTTTGCCAGAGCTATATCGAAGTTGGTATAAAGAGACAATTTGTAAATCCGTTGCATATTTAGCATTTAAGTTTGCTAGCTGCCCTTGCGCATTTTCGTATGCATAGTAATAGTAGGCAACTTCATTTAAAGCGGTATTAATAGTAAATTGAAAATCAAGCCGAGCAGTTTCGTACTCTGTTTCAGAAATTTTTATATTCGTGTAAACTCTATTCCAATCTAAAAAAGGAAGATTGATAGAAACGCTTCCAAAGGCAAAAGGAAAGTCAAGTGCATTGGCGATTTGATCTGCCGAAGAGGCAACTAGTGCTCGCAAAGAAACTGAGGGGTACCAGTTTTTAGAAGAAGCCCGAAGAGATTTAAAAGCTTTTTGTAGTCGAGCCTCACTTGCTTTTAAATCAGGCCGTTCTGCAAGTACGGCCAATGGAATATTTAAATTTACGCCCAAGGCATGAATCGTCAACATGTTTGGATATTGAATTGATAGAGTATAATCAGGTTTTACATTCAGTAATTCTCGCAGTACTCGTTCATTTTCTTGAATTTGAAGCCGATATGTTGCCAATGTATTTTCAGTATTAATAATGGTTTGACGAATTTGCAACAACTCCAGTTCATCAATTTTTCCTGAAGTAAATTTGAGACGAATAATCTCTTCAATATTTTTATAGTTATGTAAATTTTCCTGTGTGATCTGAGTAGCGTTATGAAGGTATGTGAGATTATAATAAACATCTACAATACTGTTAATTAAAGCCAAGCGAATGTTTTCTAAATCATAAATGGTCGCTTGATGTTCCCATTTAGCTGCATCCGCAGCATCGTGGATTTTTCCCCATAAATCTAATTCGTAGTTTAAGTTTAATTCTCCTGAAAAAGAATTATGCCAATTGCTGCCATTCTTAAGATCTTTATTTGTAGAAGCAGCTGTTGTTCCACCTAGTGTTGGGAATAAATTTAAACCAGATAAACGAGCTTGATACATAGCTCTCTGGATATTTAAAGCACTT
>Ga0123353_10001169_pt1 | contig 32041 bp, 17 predicted proteins | sample TergutLab28metaG_3_FD_92763 | JGI IMG/M metagenome (GOLD analysis project Ga0123353, IMG submission 92763) | Labiotermes labralis P3 segment gut microbial communities from Petit-Saut dam, French Guiana - Lab288 P3 | ecosystem: Host-associated > Arthropoda: Insects > Digestive system > Gut ... | reverse complement strand
TTTTTTTGTTGAACCCCCCCCCCCCCCCGAAAATCATGCCGTTTATGAAATGTGGAAAAATGTACAGGCGGGCAGGCCACAGATGATAATATGACGCATGCGCATTGCATGATGGATACCTAGAGCTACAAACACACTCAGAATATGTAGTACTTGTTTTTCCACTGCACCAAAGGTTGCACGAACGCACCTCAGTGTAACGTTACAGTACGTTGCCTGTCTTGTAACAATTGGAATCCATGTCAGACATGTAAGAAATTTTAGTTTGAATGCTTTCCTGCCGCGAAAGTAAGTACCGGAACAAACACAGACAATATATACAAGCCTAATCCTTCTCCTTAATGAAATCAGATTTCAAATAAATGCCAGGTGATATGGGTTTAGATGACAGCATCGTGAGTATAGGCTTTATAAAGGCCGACACAGTCGATGTCAGTCGTCTGGGTCAGTGCTTTTCGAAGTTTTTTTTTCTTCGCGTAGTACTTTCTCAATACCAAACATGCTCACGCACTACTGTCGCAACACAAAACACGTACGCATACCATTAGGTACTGCAAATATTAATGCGTACTTTCAGGATACTGGTCTTCCAGGATATTCCGCTGGTTGGCAGGTTTTACGTCTTCAAACCTACCATCCAGCGGAACAAAAACGCTGTGGAGACCTCAAATTTCGCCTTTGTTACTTTTGTAATTTACCGCGATTTGACGACAGAGGAGAGTCTGTATTTATATGTTTTTCTCTGCATTTCAATACATTCAAAACAATATTAATAGTTGGCTACAATTAACATTTCCAAATTTCAATTTAAAGACATAATTCCCAAATCTTACGTATACCACCATTCGACAAGCACTGGTCTAGATGACCGCAGTACCCATATATATGTATATCAACAAAAACTAGGAAAGCGAATCCTGGAGATCATGTTAACTCCGTACTGTAATACTTCTCTAAGTTATTAGGATGGTACGTCGCACTGATTTAAATTTAAAGTAATTTATACCTGTTTCACTGCATAAATTGTCACTGGGGAAGACTGCCTTCATTTCACCTACGTTTAAGCCCATTAGTACAGACGCCACAGTTGTTGTGACACCGTCCATAATTAGGAAATCAAGGTGTTGGCCTACATGACCTCAAATTTTCCACGCTTATTCAACTGCCTAAAAAGTACGGCTGTTATAGGCCATGAACATATCATTTTGGTCTACTGATTGTTGACTCTTTTAGAACACCTTGTGCCCCATTTGATGTTACCCATACTTCTGAAATGTTTCGACCTTCAAAAGCCTTATCAGTTACAGAGTAGAGCGTTTTCTTTCTACAAGAGAGCGTTCAGTAACAAAATCCGTGGGTGGATAATACCCGTTAACTTTGCCTCTGTGCCACCTGCATTAAATTATGTACACTTGGAAGAGATGGGTGAAGCCCCACTCCGTTATTAGTTGAGAATCACTGCTCTAGTCACATTGCTAAATCCACGGTACACCTGGTGTCCAGACGATGGTAGGAACTCGAGTTATTAGTGACAATAATCGTGCGAATAACAGTGCATTGGAGACGACGACGAGGATGAAGATGGCGATGATGATGATGATGATGATGATGATGATGATGATGACTGTGACGGCGACGACGAGGATTCACGCGGAAGCCAACTGCCTCCAGACGCTGTGTCACATCGAGCTCATATACGGCCAACTGAAGCTGCTGCCACTGAGCAACATGTCTCTTATGAGCGTTTCAATAGGTGTCTTGCCTACAAGGCGCACAAAGAACAACTGCTCAATCACTTGCGAACTGACAGTCCTGAGAGAGGGTAACCGGAGCAGGAGTTTGCCGAACCGCGTAGGCTGGTTGGGGTACTGCGTCCTGCAGTACTCTTCGAGCGCGCACTGCGACTTCTCCTGAAGACTCTCGATGTGTGCTACGTCCGAAAGTCCACACGCATCTGAAACAAATGGAGACTGGTTACGAACAATACATCTTAATCATGGGAAACTTTCCCGCTGCGTCCGGGCGGATAATATTTTTCAAGACTAAACATTTCTGCATTACGCCCACACCGCGTATTATGTTTCCTATGTTTCTCAGAATAAACAGCCACTAGCTCACAATCAGCATTAAACGACTGATACTCTTAATGGCGACGAAGTAGGGAACATTCTCAAGGAAGATACCCCAAACTGTCAACACTGAAGACGTCAATATATGAAATCGAAATATGTCTCTCATTAGGGACTCAAAAAATCAGGAACCCTTCTGGCTGGAAGGCAATCACTAAACTACTGCTCGTGCTTCCAAACGGTAATCTGATTTAGGCTGCTTATCTTGCCGGTTACATGAGCACCACGCCATGGAGGGCTCAAGGACAGTGGTACAACAGCATGCATTCCTAACCTCGTCATTAGAAGAAGCTGCCTTTTCAACTTAACCCCAAGGCCACTTTATCACTGTACTCATGACACTCGAAAATTAAGTTCGTTACGATAATTCCGGAAATCTGAGTGCCTATCTTCGTAGTATTTATGGTGCACATCCGGCAGTTCAACGAGTAATCGATAGTCAGGCAATACGGCTGAAACGTGTCGATTCTTGGCAGCAACTCTGGTTTAAAGTTGTTCAAATTCAGTAGGAAAGATGTTCAGTCCCACATCGTGACTACCGTCTTTGAATTCTTTCAACACGCTTAGGTCTGTGCCACAGACATATTTTACAACCCACGCTTGTGATGCCAATTTGCCGAGAGAGAAATAGACATTACGGATTTTGTGACTTTTGACCGGAATGAGATCAGACACATTTATACTGGTTTCTCGCTTTCATTACTCAAAACTGTCGTCAATAACTCTATTCAGTAACTGTATCCAGTAATCACATCGTCGTATGAACAAGCCGTCACAGGTCATGCCAGTGATGCCCTTCCTGATTCTTTGCTGGTAATGGTGTGCAGTCGGAAAAATGTCTCGTTGCAGACCGTTGAAACGTTTAAAACGAGTCGTATTTAAATGACTGCATTACCCTTTCCAGTTGGCAGTGCACACGTTCTATTGTACAAGCACATTCGTGCAATATACGAGGGCGTACTTATGGACATTATAAAAGAAGCTGCTTTTCTTTAATTCGTTCTTAAAGCCCAACAATCTTTTGGTTAATCAGGCTATGAGTTAAATTTGTTGTACCAGTGTTATCTGAATTAGATTTCATGACACGAATTTGGTCACGATTATTCTCCCTTTAAAGAAAATGGCCCCTATGAAGTCACAGTACTGATAGTTGCGATTTGTAGAGTTGTTGAGTGCATTTAGGGGGGGAAAGTCCCAAATTCAGTAGAAGGTAGTTGGCAAGGAAAAATCGCACAATTGATACTCTTCCCTACACATATGAAACAAACCTGTACTCTCATCCACTTGCACAGGCCAATGGGTAGTTGCACATCACCGAAAACTGTTTCAATACAGGCCGAAAGACATTCATGTAAGGACACTAGAATAGTGTAAGGTACATTGTAACCTTATTATAGTTAGCCTCAGGGGCTTTTTATAAGAGCATGGCAGTAACATTACTGTCATTACGGAGTAATTTTTCAGAAGTACATCGGAGTTCCTGCTTCCGCAGGGAGTTGAATATAGATGTCCAGTGCGCAGTCGGCACTGCACTAACTAGTACCATATTTGGAGGATAGCTTTGTATGGTGCTGAAACTAGGACATTTCGGAAAGTAGAATAGTTGGACCGATCCTGTAAGAAAATAAGAAGCATTACAAAGAGCCAAGGAGGAGAGGAATATCATACAAACAATAAAAAGAAGGAAGGCTAAGTGGATTGGTCACATACTGCGTAGGGACTTCCTTCTAAAACACATTATTGAGGGAGGAATAGAGGGAAGGATAAAAGTGACGGAACGTCGAGGAAGACGACGTAAGAAGCCACTGGAAGACCGTAAGAAAAAGAAAAACTGAAAGAGGAAGCACTATAAATCACTCAGTGGAAAACTCGCTTTGGAAAGGGCTATGGACCTACCGTAAGACAGACAACAGAATGTATGAGCTAATGTTATTTTTGTCACTGTGAAAACAAGTCAAAACTGAGGCGACAAGTTGTAGTGGTATAATTGTATGCCAGACCTGTGAGTGGAAAACAAAGCCTGTTACACCTCCCAATCTACGTATTAATTCAGGGTCAGATTGAACATGTACGTACAACGGCATAGAACACAGCCAGCCTGCTGAAACAATCCACAGGAAGTGCAGTGGGATCCACCATTGTTCCTATACTTCTCTTTTGTTTATACTTTTCAAATTAATTAAAACGGACTTTATTATTATAAAATGAACTACTTCCTGTCTTCCGTCTTTTTCTGTGCGTTTCTAAAAACTTTGAACTTGCATGAGTTTTAATTGAGCGAGGCAAGTAATGAGGAGTGGAAAGCTCTCTTCACTGCCGTTCGCTAATTGTCAGTCAACTTCCTGCTGAGAGCCATCGCCTCCCTCGTGATTAGTCTTCCTGATGGAACTTGCGGCGAATTAAAATTTGATTTTCTGTGCACAATCCATCTTAGCTATATAGACTTTTAAAGACTTCGTGTCCCTTGTCGTTTAAGTTTATTATACAGTTGTTGTCAAGTTCTTTATCGCTTTAAACCGGTTACATCAACTATATAAAACGATTGTGGAAATATTCTAGAATTACCTTAATTATTACAAATGTAACAGATACAGCAGATGAACTTCATATATATGTACTGTCCTGGATGTAGGTGGCAGCGTAACACAGTGCCCTGTGACAGAATGCGTCCGGCAGAACTCCTTAAGGGCTCTTCTTAGAGTCAGAACATGCAACATGCATGTGCTTATTGCTCTACGTAATGCCCCAAAACTTCGTTTAAATTGAAGAAAATGTAAGTAAGGAAGAGAATGACACCTGCAGGACACCAACGAAACTAAATGAATATAAGTTACACGTACTAATAGAGGTAGAGAATAAAAGAAGTAATTCAACTTGTTTTGCTTTAACAAGGAATTCGAATCACCCAAAATTCATTTAGATTTTATGCAAGCCGGACGTCAAAACACGATCTCCGTTTCTGGGAAGCATACCGTTCGCACTGTCCACGTTGACACGCCTTCAGCAGGGATTGTTGGAATTACAGTCAGTAGTAAAAATTTCTTAACATAAATTCAAGTGAAATCAAATTTCATTTATTTGGGGTGCACAGCTAATTCTGTTTTGTAAGACAATTTATTTCGGGCCCACTACGTAATTAATGCTGGAATCTCCCAGGTTTACATAATTAATAATTTCAACTGATTTCATTATCAAAAAATAATTTCAAGCATGTTCATTTCACTTAGAAATAGCTTAATTTAATGTTAAAGTAAAAGTGCAAACTCCTGCTATTATGAGAACTAATACTACTGGCAAGAAACAGTTTCTAATTAGCGAATTTTTAATGATTTCCATACAATTTTTCATAGAGAGTACCTTCATGAGCTTCTAGAGGCTGGCTAGTTTAGACATATGGGCTCAGAAGAAAATTTAAAACAGTAGCATATATGTTCATACGTAAGTCTGTGTAAGTAATCTACTCTTTACGTCACCATGTTACTGAAAATAAGGTGGTTCAATTACTCAGTACTGTCCCAAAGGCATATCATTTGCTGTTACATATTATAACTTGCGTCTAGAGGATAGGTTCCAGCAATGGCACCGAAGAACTGCAAACTCCTGCGCGTTTCGGGTTCAGAATTAAAACAAATGCAAAATTGTTAAAGGGGTGAAAAGAGGAAGGAAATATTTCATGCATTCAGGAAATTAAAGATTTATAAATTTCATCTTGTTCTCAAGATTGTTACGCCAAAGAGGAAAATGGAATATTCGTACAAATTTCTGAGGACGGTCCTTGGGGACGGCAGCCACTTGACCAACGGAAAGGAAGAGGAGCGAGGATACAAAATGTGTCATTTGTTAAGGGGTTATGACGTAGTCCAGGGCCGGATCCTATGGAAGGAATGTAGAGTGAATTTTTTCAGGTAATCTGTCGGATTGTTGTCAGTTAATTCGTTAGCGACAGTGCTACAAAATACTAAGCTCTAAGAATTTAAACACAAGGTCAGGTTCAGTGCAGGATGCATGCGGCATGTTTGGATTCTACTATACTAGTACATAGCTGGCTGGTTGAATGGTTGGTTTTTTGGGTTCCATGTTGTAGAAAATTTTGGCCTGAAAAACGTAAGTAAAGGGGCCCTTTTGGAGGCCTAGGTGGAGAAAATTACGTAAAAAACGTACGGTGTGTGGTGGCGTGAGACAATTTCATCTGGCTCAGGAATTTTGGTTTCTGTGAACACGGTAATGACATTTTGGATTGCACTAGACATGGGGAATTTATTCACTGTATGATGATTTTCTGCTTTCTATGGACGATTGTTTCCCACGTATTTACGTAGAAACTATCGGTCTTGACGTAGGAACGTGTAATGGATTTAGAAAAATGTAATAAGAACAGGAAATCCCAAACCGCATTATTATAGAATGTAGAAAGAAGTAACGACATTCAGTATCATGGGCCCTTTTTTCGCAGAAATGCAACACACGTATTGGTCTACAGCTGACGAACTGTTTGTATTTCTGTAACACCACAAGAGGGTTGAAACTGGTTGGATACCGCAGACGTCGGTCGTGTCCCACTGTGGTCACATCCACCCTCGTGGAAAGGGCGGTTTTTACAGATGTAAGCCATTAGCTCTAATGAATATATACCTCAGTGGACCCAGACTACATAGCAGGTCCATCAAGACAGCGATTAGGTTCGCTGTGGCCGGGGGGACATCACACCAGACGGAATAAATGAAAAGATTGGACCATGGCGAGACACAGTTCGTTCCCCAGCTGGCAGGAGGCTGGGAACACACACAGGCGGTACCCACTCCTAACATTTACTGTAAAACAGTTTTTTTTTAACTTAGTTGAATTAAAAGGTGTTCCTGCTTAGAAAGATCTCACTGAAGAACCTTATTCCGCTTCCTGACGTGTCTTTAGTGAGGTTGTGTCAACTGGGCGGGTTGAATAAAAATGGCAGATTTCGGCATTTTAAAAGAAATAGAAAGAAAATTGGCCAAAAAAAATTATCATCAACATTAACTGATACTTAAAGCAGTCGGTCGTACTGGAATTTGACAGAAAATGGATGGCCGTGAAGAGCGCCAAAAAGGGACTGCTGAATCTATTAGATCTAAGTTAAAACAAAAGTGACTAAATGTATTAGATCAGAAAGACAGAAAGGGATTTATGTAAGATAATCTCACTTCTACAGTCACTTGGAAGTTGCGCATTAAACTTCATTGTAAGTTATTAAGAAGGGACTTAATTGTTATATGTGTTCACCGTAAGCTGTTCTGTGTGTTTGCTGTGATTGTCATTAACCATTTTCAACACAGTGGTCGACAAGTATGTCGTACGCTTTAATATTAAAATAGTACGAGCTTTTACTTCGGAGAGAAAAAGTATTGTTTAGTGTATTCTGAAATTCAGAATACACTAATTATTTCCGTACACAGCATTAAAAAGCAGTGACAGTGTAGTTAGTGTTCTCTGAACGTTTAAATATTGCTCACGTCATTTATTTAGTTAGAACGTTCAGGTTGAGAACTCGACTTGCGGTTAGGTATCGCATCTCGTGTCGGGGATTATCACTTGGGCTTATGCTGTATATGAGGCACAGCGGGGTACATTGCAGTAGCAGTTCTACGGAGTGCCGCCTAACGTTCAACGCTTGTACCTAGAATAATTAGAGTAGTCTTTCTATCGTATGGACGTTATTACAATAATGATGTATGTGTGTATGTGTGTGTATGTATGTATGCATGCATGCATGTACGTATGTATGTATGTATCTGAGTGTATGTAATGGATGTATGTATTATGTATGTATGTATGTATGTGTGTACGTATGTGTATGTATGTATGTATGTAAGTACGTATGTATCTTTGTATCTGAGTGTATGTATATACGATATGTATGTATCTACGATGTATATATATGTATGTATGTATTATGTATGTGTGTATGTATTACGATGTATGTATATGTGTGTGTATGTATGTATTATTATTATTATTAGTATATAATTTATTAACAGCATGCTCCATTACATTAGGTAACACTACATGCATAGCGTAATAGTTTACAAATAGTTCTTATATATACATATAAAATATTGCATATCAAGTTTTGGCTGCTCGTATGTACTCCGTTGTTATGTGTTGTCACTGCCTCATAGATATATTTGAGCACTCTATGTTAGTGTTGGGTATATATTTGTACTTATTTCAACAAGTTAATGAGTTCATAGTTCCTTAAAACCTATTGTGTTCGTGAACTCGAGGGAATGTTTAATGAATTTATTCACCAGATCACTTTTGGTCACCGGCCAACTATCTTGTTTTGAAACTTTGCTTATGAGTTTCTCTCTCTCTCTCTCCCTCCGTAGTATGGTGCAGTCATATATTAGGTGGTCTACAGTTTGGTTCCCGCCGTCGCAAGGGCATTCTGGAGACTGTTATTTAGAATCGGTGCAAAGTATGCCTTGGTTTTACCGTGCGCTGTTATGATTGCCGTGATATTTGGTATTAATTTAATTTTGGTATTCAATCTGCCCGTGATAATTGGGAAAAACTCTTTTGTTGTTAAGGCTTTTGTAGTTCGATTCCACTGAGTTTGCCACTTGGCTATACTCTGGTCTCTCACGTGTTGAGCTATTTCACTTTTTGGAATCCTGTTAAAGGATATATCATCTTTGCTGGCGGCTTCCTTCGCTAGCTTGTCAGCAAGCTCTTTCTCATAGTTCCCTGCGTGAGCCTTTACCCAGGTAAATACTATTGTTCAGTTGCGTTTTTCAAGTGCTACTGCTTTTTGTCTATGTATGTATGTATGTATGTATCCGGATGACTCTCAGTCTCCTGTAGACATCTGTATACAAAACATTTGTGAACATGTGCTTAATTATAACTACAGCTGCATCATACCTGATTGCACGTATTGCCATCAGGCCTAATTAAAAATACTCCTAAATTGAAAATATAAAGTGCAATGAATTAAGAAAGATTAGGAAACTGTATTTGTTTAACCCATATTCCGCTTGTCATTTCAGCGTTCATTGTGCCCTGATTCGTGTGGTGGATGCATGCCACATGTTACGCAAAGGAGTCGACGAGCGGTAAGTTGAAACAAACACCATTTATGTTTATAATACGAGACAGTTTATAACTGATTACAAATGTGCATGTCATTTATCCACAGTGAACGTCGTTAACCGTATAGTCTGACAGATGGAGTTAAACGTCAGACGGCCTCCAAATATACGTACTTTTGCCTACGATAAAGACCTTTTACGCCGAATTATCAAAGGGCTTGGTATTCTGTGATTGACAATTTTGCGTTATTTTCCATCACGTAACTATAAATTTATCATATATATGAAATAATTTATATGTTCTTTGGTTCAAACAGTCAAGCCTCAAAGTGATCCACAGTATAAATTATTTAATGAAATGGGCGGGGCATATGGCACTATGGCGGAGAGGTGGAGAAAGTTTTGGTGGGGAATCTTGAAGCAAAGGGCCCACTTGGAAGACTTAGGCTTAGACGTGAGGAAAGAATGATTCTTAAAGAAATCGGGTTGGGGGGGGGGTGCCTGTTTTGGACCGATATGGCTCATGACGGGGACAAACGGCGTGGTTTTGCGAAAGCGGTAGTGAAACTTTTGGCCCCACCGGTATTCGATCCCCGAACCGTCCACCTTGTAGCGAGTATTCAGTATAAGATATGTATAAATCGTAAGTTAATATGGATTCTAAGATAAATAAATTTATTCATAATCTCGACAAACCGACAACAGGCACTTTTAAATTATAGTTTAAAAATTCAGAATACGCGAATCAAAGAACGACACGAGTGTCAATGTCACCAGTATGCCACGGCGCAAGTGGAGTGTGAATATAACCTACGTTAATATTCAATTATTCTGTGATACTGTTGCGAAGTGACGTACGATGTCATTAAGTGACTAGCGGGGTGCGAAATAATTGCGTTTTTACCCGGTTATTTCTATCTCGTTTTGAGTGTAACGAACAAATCAACATGGACTGGTCAAATGAAATACACAGCAACGGTGACTTTTTGACGTATTAAAACAAAGTTGCGCCTGATAAAGTTGACACTTTCAGGCTGAAGTAAATACGTGTATAATGTTGTGCACAGGACGTCAGATATAGCATTTTATAAAAATGAATATCGAAGACGCAAAAAAATATTACAGAATTCACAAAACAAAATCGGTAGATTTATTGGGGCTGAACACGCGTACTACTTGGATAAGTTTGTGATGTTCGAGCATTGGATTTCAGCATTATATATAACTTCTTGTTTTTGGAACTCAAACTGAACAGTCCTGTGTCTCAGTGAGCAAACCCACTGTTTGATGTACGAACAAAGCATTCCAACTGCAGCCGCTGTTCACCGTCAGATTATTAGTGGAGCGTTAGTAAAATGAATACGGATATTTCGCAAATATCTTTCCCATGCCTCCGTTATGTGTACTGCATGAAATTCCTTAAGTATGCACGGTGTACTTGATTCAACATAAAGCTCCATCACACCTAGGCCTATTGTACGTCAATCCATGTTATTAGTTATTGCCAGTTATCTGATGAACTCTCTGAGCACTGACACTCATCTTAGTAATGCACAAAAGCTCAGTTCCTACGTCACAGAAACAACCGCGTCTGCCTTGCAAAGAACAAGAGATTAATTAATGCTCCTTACGAAAGCAATCGTTATTTATTCCGGCCTTCATATGAAACAAACACATTTTGTGAAAGAAACGTGTAATTTTTTCTTGTTCGAGTGGGTGGTAGGCTACATACAGCAACCACTTTGCTTTAAAGCATTTCAAACCTAAAATTCTAAACATTACTACATTTCGGACCTTCATCGTCTCCTTTCTCAGGCAAACAAAACGATAGGAGTCTGCTCTCGGTTGGGCACATTAAGACGAAGCAAATCTTCGTCGGGACCGGAAATCACGCAGTAAACAAAACCAAAACTTTGTTGTTACAACAATAATAATAACAACAACGACGACAACAACAAAAACTAACGCCTTTAAACTTCCGAACGCTATGGTATACTACCCGTATCAAATTTGTCATAAAGTCCAAAAGTGGACCAAACACCTAAAAACTATGTAACACTACAAGCCCTACAGCTCTCCATGTGTGTGCGACCGTGCCTTTCGTTGCAATGTTCCGGGGATTTCGGGTTTGTATTAACTTGGATTCAGCTTTATGGTCTCCGTCGGTTCAGAAGTAACTCTTGACTCTTTCAAGAAACGTGTTTGAAGCATAATGGTCCATAAACTTCGGATTTACATGTTTTATACGTAATATGGTTATACATTTTGTATATCTCCTCACCTTTCTTGGATTATGCCTTGTAACAGAAAAACTTAAGACGGAGAATGGACTAATCGTACAGTACACGGAGGAAGACGCGATAGAGCAAAAAGCAGATTTCAAACTCTTGAGATCCCACAGTCGAATTCACATTGCATATAAATATTACGCTTGGAAACCTTAAGCAGTTTTTGATACATATGAAGTGTGTAACAGACCATCAGCCCTAAAATACGTTAAACTACGCAGTGCGTTGCTGATGCTGCACGCTGAATAATCACAGACTTTCCATTTTGAACCAAAATATGTAAGCTTGAAAATAAGGTGGCCAAATTATAAAACGATTTTCTCTTTCCCGCTGTGGTATTTACGGAAAACACTCGCCAAATTTTATAAACGCGCATTGAGAAAAAAAAACATGAACTTGCATTTTGAATTAGGCAGACGTGTGCTGCTACACTGCAACTAATACTAAGGTTTTGCTGTGCTGAGTGAGAAGACACAGCGCTCTATCGTGCCATAATAGTCGCTGTTTACTGGGAAATGTGCCTCTGACGTGCAACTGGGAAAAGCCTCGCTTGTACGGTCACCCATACTTAGCCGTGAGCTTATTTGAAGGAAAATGCTCGCCGTATATTCGAAATTACACGACTCACCGACAGACACCTAACTTGCATTCAGGTGGTACATGTTTCTCATGTGGACAGATGCACATAGATTTTAGGTCGTTTTTGGTCGGATTCTTCAGGAAAATCCCACGAAATTTCCCTTTCCACCGGTTTGCATCACTTCACGCCAACCACTGTAAATTGCCGAACCTGCTGATCGGTTAGAAAACATCATAACGTCAATACGCCTGCAAACTTAGACATGGAAAGTGGATGAAACATTACTTTAGACGGATTATTTATTTAGTAAAGTAAAATTCGCATATTTACGGTATGTTGCGAATTAATAACTGATATGGAAGTCGAACTACTATTACTGCATTGCAGACAGACGACGCGACCATGTAAAGCCATACTGTTAGAGATGTCTGAAATGTGTGGTGTAGAGTTATTTTGAATTGTCTGTACTTCGTGTTCCTTTTAGTAGACCTTTCTTAATGGAATGCTAGCGTTGTGCACTTGGGCTCTCACATAAAACCTATACTTCCATGCCCCCTTTCTTCTCCACCCACACCACTCAGAACACCTGTCGGCGCGTTTCATGCGTTGCGGAGCCAGTTCCTCACTCGCCCGAACATGATCACTAGACATGACCTTCCAGCACCATGACACAAGGTGTTCCCTGGGTCTTGAAGGAGATTTGTAAGATTATGTAAATTACTTCAGTAGAATATATGAACAATTATGATTACTGACCGCTAACTTTCATTCATTCCTTATTCGCTATTAGTAAGCAACACATGAAACCGGTGAATCTATAAACGGAACAGGGGTGGCCATTGTCGCCCTGAGCATGTCGCAACAAAATTAAATATTCTCAGCACGTCGGTCACACACTACACATGCTGTCACATTCTAACTTCTGAAAGCGCGCTCTATCTCACAGGTCAAAACAAGTAAAAAAAAAAAAAAATCATATGGAAGAAAGAAATCATCCAAGGCGTTTTGACGTCAACTGGCATGGAAGTCCAGTTGAGTAATCTTAATAAAATTAATATTCTGGTTCCATCTGGTATTAGTGCTTTTCAAACAGTATGTATATGCCACTCCTGATAACACTCGAAAGTTCCCAGTTGTCACTCTGCTGCAGGATCTGAGGTGGGGGAGGGTTCTTAATTGGAGGGAACGTATTCTGAGAAGAGAGGATTACGAACTTTATACGAGACATTCGAATTCTTCGCAAACACTGCATGTTGTCTCGAATCGGCGGCTGAGAATGTTATTTTGTGACTTGGAAAACCAGCCGTCTGTAGGTAGGCCTTCGTAAGATTGCGGGACTGCAGGGGCGTTAATTTTGTCATTTTCCTTAGGTCCTGTGCTGTTATCAGTGAACCTTCCACTCCCTTAACGTGAAGCATGTTATGTACTTGGATATAAACATATCACTTGCGGGTAATATGTCTACACGTCCACTCTGTCATGAATTTCAGTGCTAATTTGAAATGGCACATGTAATTCATCGTGCTATTTAAAAACAAGGATGAACTACTTTCAAACCGGAAAGGCTTGATTTGCGTGTGTCTTCGCCTATATCCAAAATGTTTCCCTTTTGCGTATACCTGCATCCGAGAACTTGTAATTCTATACAGTTGTCATCATGGCTTCTTAATCTGGTAGTTGTTCTTTAGCAGGATTACATTTTTAATTCAAGTGAAGTCAAAAGGTATTATTCCTGTAGAAGATCAGTACTTCAGAATATGTGTACAGACTATGAAGTCTGCTGTGGTTTAACCGGGAAAGGGAGTCGGACGGTGAAACAGACCGTTCACCCAGCAGACAACGAAGGTACTAAGAAAGGGTGGAGCTTTATCTCCAGATCTTTTGTGCCCTTACACATCGTGCTGTATTCACTGACTGAGGAAACACTGGACAACTGCCTCAAATGTAGTCATCATATTAATAGCGACAAAGAGCAAGCCGAAAATCCAGTTCAGATAACTGGTTACAGTTTATCAGAAATTATCTGTAGCACATAATCATATACTGTTAAAACCCAAGGACCACATAGCAACCGCAAGTGTAACAAGTAGTTGCGAGCAGGACACACATTAAACCTAGTTTCCTGCTGGGTGGATTTATAATCCTACTGCAGCTCTTAGTATGGTTATAGTTCTAGTTTACTACTGAGAATAACATGTGGTCACAGATTCTGAATACTATAAGTTCATCAGATATAAACTCAAGGATTCAAACCTACACCCCTTTGTGTCATTGTTGATTTGCAAACCAACGTTTCCCATCTGTTATGCAGTTATGTCTGTAGTTTATCATTGTAACAAAGTTCACATGCCTAGTTCAGTGTGTCATTCTTTACTTCCGTCGGACTCAAAGCTACAGAAATTTTTATGGAGGCCACCGAGTTGATTGCTGTTTTAGATTCCTAGATTCCTGCGCTAGTAGTGTAACATGCAATATATTATTGCTCTAAATTAAGTGGCGCCACTGGCGTTCCCGCATGACGTCTTCGTGCGTGATGACAAGAAATTAAAAGTACGGCGTCAGGATGTCCCCCAGCGGTATGAAGTTCATATCAAATTTCGTGAAAATCGGCATATTTTTGGGAAAGATGAAAAGAAGCAAACGCATATTTACACAGAGGGCATGGCAATTTTATAAGCCTACACTTTTACGCCGATTAGGAAGGCCTAATCGACGAACCACAAGACACCTTGCTTGACTGCGTTTACAAGTACCCAGTTCTGGACTCTATGTCGTTGTCGTACGGAAATGTCCTTCGGGAAAGCATGTCCATCAGTGCAAGGTGGATAAAATAACCGCAGTAGTATTCTGTACGTGGTGGATAGTAACTAACCGTCTGCATCACTAAAGGGACTCGAACTTCGGTCGCTCAGCCAGAAAGCAAATCATGCCAGTGAGTAATCGTAAGCCACGTTTTTAAATTACAGCATGAAATTCCATGGACCCAGCTTTACCACACGTTTTTCGCGTGTTGGCCAGGCTCAGAAACTGGAAATTACCCATTCAGCAAGGAATATAACTAAGAATTAAACACGCTGGGCGAAGAGTATGCACATTATTAAGAATACCAGAGGGACGAATGGCCTGTAGGAATGTCGGTCCTTGTGTATGACATTCGTGTATGGCATCATGTAAATTATAGGTTAAGAAGAACAGCTGTCGTACTAAAATAATATCAGACGGCAACCACGGCACTGCTCATTCTTGAGCAGCCGGTGGTACTGAATTACATGCAAGAATGACTGGAAGGTCAATGACCCCATTACTTTATATTGTGGTCTCCTAGCTTATGACGTCGTGCAGTTTGGTGCCCCATACACCACAGGCACAATAAGGCTCTTCACCACCGTGATATACTCTCATCTTATGGACAAGCAACCATTCTTTAGTTCTGCACTGCTGAGCCGACGTTACCTCTCTAAAGCGGAAGGCTTAGGACATCGCCGTGCTGACTGCGTGAGTGTCTCATTTAAGCGTTGGAACCAGTTGAAGGATTTTTAGTAAAGTGTGGGTGAAAAATTATGCCACAGGAGGGCACTTCAACGCCCACTTGGTTTTCATGCTGTCAGTAATAACATGGTGCATGCGCGAAATTTTGAGACGGGGTGGGACTAGCACCACTTCAGATCTTTTAAGTCACGTATGGTAATAGACCTCGAAAAAACATGCAAGTCTGTCGAGGTAATACATTTTTAGAATGCAAAAATATCACCGTCGACCGTGCAAGACATTTTTTTAGCGTTCGGTTAGACTGCGGTAACTAATAAATCGCCGAGACAGGGGGCGTAACAAATTAAGTACAGGGGTGCTGATAAGTCCTTAGCCCGACCAGGACGGAACCAAACTACATTTCCCGCATTTTATGGAACTTGGAGTTTCATTACAACATTCACAAGAGTCCACCACCTCTCCCTACCCTAGCCAAATCAATCCATCCCTCTGCTCATCACACTTTTGACAGACACAGCTTGTTTCCTTCCTGGTCGGGCTAAGGGCTTATCGGCAACCCGGTATAGTGATGGTACATACATAACCTACGCACCTGATATAAAAGTTTCCGTTAGGCCACAAATTACAATCATAGCGAATATGCGAGACTTTGAGGTTACATTTCACATAATAATAATAATAATACAAGACTTAACCTGCACCCGAATACACATGCACAACTGCAAAAATCTGTAATTCTAGGCACATGTTCAATTGTAAGAAACTTTTTTGTACTACAAATAAGACCACCGAGCCTAATCCTGTTGATTACTACATCCCAGGATAGATGAATATTTCCCAGCCAAAGCTGAAAAGTGAGAAATTCGATGATGATGATGATAATGATGATGATGATGATGATAATAATAATGGAAGCCCCTGGGGATGTTACGCCACGTTGTTCGGTGTGTCGTACCCGACATTCCGAAGAACTGTAGTGACATCATCTTCAGACCCAGAAAACTGCTTGGCGCTAAGCATGACGACACTACAACCATTCGCAGTTCCTGGGACTGTTTATTCACACAACGACACAGGGCAATATCCCTAAGATCTGAAACTTCAGCAATACCGCCGTTAGAAAAGTCAATCTCGCAAGTGTATGTTAAGTAAATAAATAGGCCTTATAAATTACGTGCCTTTGACGACGTCTGTTCGGAAGTCATAAAGCGTACTACACAGTCGCATTCTGGCCTGTCCGTTAGAGAAAACCTAAAACGTTCTGAGCGCTGGAACACAAATTGAAAACACCGTGACATCTGTGACGGTTACTGCTCTAAGACTGTAAGGACTCATATGCAAAGATTACATCACCTGTAAGGAGAAGGAAAATGTTCAGAATGTTCAGTTAGCAATGATTTGGCAGGTGGTCGTCATGGCCCGTTTTTAGGTCCTACCACGTCACACACTTGGACAGCCTGAGCCAACAACGGGGACGCTTCGTCAGGATAGCCAGTAAACCGACCGATTTGGACCAGACGCTTCTGAGATAAGCGTGTATTGCTTTCCGGTACAGCAGTATGCTCGGCTGTATTACACCTGATGCCCAAAAAATACCAATGTTCCCTGAACAACTCCTACACTCCACCCTCCTCCCCCCGTCAGGATATTGCCCATGTTGCATACCTAGCAGAGAAATCAAAGCGATAGAACCCTAACGATACTCTCATCGAAGTAATAAAGATTAAGAAATCACTACAGGCTTCTCAACTAGACGTTTTATATCTTTTTGTTTATTGACATCGGAACTTCGACATAATTAATATTTTCACTCCCAAATTAAGAAAGAATATTTCAGGGCTTCCACCCTGCCTCCTGTAAAATGGGTACCGGGCCTTTCCCGGGGGTAGAGGCGGCCGGGGTTTGGGGCTGACCTCCATCCCCATCTAGTGCAGATGTCTTAGAAAGAGTAGAGCTACACCTCTACTCACTCTTAGGGCTTTCGTGGCCTATAAAAAGGGTGAAACGTATCTATTTCAGGGCTTCTCGTTTCCCGAGACCCGAACTCTATCGAATAACCAAAAGAAGAGAGAAAATTCGCAGGAACGATGAGCTGATTGGATTGCGTAAAATTCGCTTGTGGTTTTGCATATTAAAAGGTATAACCACATCATTTGCACCTGAAAGCTATCAGTTAATTTATACACCAGCACGGAGCCTCGAGCTTTAAAACGTTCAGTGACATGGGGTCAACCACCCACTCAGGATTACTGACAGACGACTTCCAGTAATTTAACCCTTTTACGTCCAGGGGCTCCCGTACGAACACAAACTCTGTATTTTGTCCACGCCTTGTATTTTTGTTCCGCGTGATTCTCACAACAAGCAGGCACTCTTTCCCTATGCAGATTAAGTGACTGGTCTTTCTGATGGAGCAAACTGCGTCTCTGCTAGGTACTAAATTTTGATGTTTTGCTGACCTTGCATCTCGGTATAATCTTAGTAACTGACCCACTTAATGCACAAGTTCTTGTTTTATAATAAGTTTATTATATTCCTCTACGTGTTTCGAGCACAATAGTGCTGGAAACATGTACAGGAATACAATAAACATATTACAAAACAAGAATTTGTGCATTAAGATGGTCAGTTAGTAAGAGTAACTTTATCAGGGGCGACAGTGCTTGTCCGCAGACTTGCACTATCTGGTCTTAAGCCCCAACAGGGGCACAACACCTAGACGGACAGACGAAATGACCCTCAGTCATAAAATCAAACGAACAGACACAATCAACAATGGGTTAAAGTACTGTACATTAGGTTTACTAGGAGTAGGTCTGATTAGATAAACACGCATGGCGGATGGATATCACAAGATTTTCCCTTTCTTCTTACACTATGAATTTCTTATAAAGATGCATAATTTATTTAAAAAAACAACAAATGCGCTTTGTTTTATGGGTATAATTTTACTGCGTAGTGTTCACCAACAAGTTGGCGGCCACTCGTATGGCCATCTTCAGGATTTTTGGAACAATAATACAAATATACTTAAAAATGATATGGTCTGTGTAGTGAATTGTATCATATATTTGAAGGACACTATTTCAGTGTTCATTACAACACAGTGTAGTCGGAGGCAAATTTGGCGCCACATGGAATATGATTTCACAGCTAGAATAAGCTACAATTAGGATTCAGTTTCCGTGCCACATCGAAACACACGTCCTGACCTCCTACATCCACTGTAAAAAATATGGAAGACAAAAATATAATGTGTACTCCGATAAGAATGCTTTTATTTAAAATAAGAACTTTGAAAGGTCCTAAAAATAACGACAATCCTAGAAATTTCCGAATGGTTCTCAAATGCCATTTTAGGAAGCCGAGACATTGGTCTAAGCTATGTTTTACTTCACCAAACTCAAGATAATGCGCTACAGGATTTTTACATCTTTTTCCAAAACAAAACTTTGTATTCTTAAAAATCCCCATTCGCATCGCTGGAAACAAGCACCCCAGTAATGCCTTCATTCACGGACAATTAGATCTCCTATGTAACTGAGCTTTAAAAGCGTTACGTAATGTTCCAAGGCTGTGGGACTTCACCATTAGATCCACGTCTGAAAGTTCCCTGTCACGCTCACACAAGAAATGGAGACAGCTTTGTATTTCCAACCCATTTTCCTTAAGATCTACTGGGTCATTTGTGACTTGTATTCAATTTAAAGTTAATTCGATATGATTTTGTTTATGGTTTCATTTTGAATTTAGAGGGGGTATGGAGGGCATCAGTGAAGACAAAGTTTTGTACTTATCATGCGGGCAATAATGGGGATGGGGAAAGAGAATATGAGAGACGTCTTCTATAATTAGACCGTTCGACGCCAGTAAAATAAATAGATGTCTGTATGTCTCTTTTGTCTCCATTATACGAAGAAGGATGTGCACGTCGTTGAGCTTTTTAAAGTTGACGATTCAAATGGTAGCCTTCAATGCGCCTTATTACACAGATAACAACGACGTGAACGAGAATGGAAGCAGGGTGACTCCGTGTGTGGTGTCGAGATTGCTTGTAATTGCGCGGGAGACAGGCAATAAAAATGCTTCATATGCACTACTCGAGAGAGAAAAATGTACATGCTTGATCATTCCAAATTACTTGAGCGACCCCGAGACTTCCGTTTGTTCTCTACCGTCCTCCTAAAACACAGCTTTTACTTGTGATGACGCTTACTCAAATTTAATGGCGCCAAAGAGCAACTTTACAGATATCTTAATAACAATACTACGGATGTCTTTGCCAATGGTCTGAGGTATTAAAAAGGGTTTCAGAAGTAGAGCTAATTACCGAAACGTCGTACACACAAAATATTACTTAGATAATTAAAAATGGTCAATGTAAGACGTACAATAAATCTGTCAGTGCCACAAACCTTTAGATAATCGCCATTTACATCCTCGTGTGCAGGCGCGTTTCATGTCAGGTTTCATTTCCAGAATGCATAGTAATATCTTGTGAAAACAATTCATATTAAGACAGAATGACCCGGCATTTAGCCGGGAATGGCCAGTTAGGAATGGCACATAACCCGATGTAAACAAAAGGATGTATCTCTCAACCTGTAGTAAATATCCAAATCAAAATGTTACTTACAAGAAACACGCGATCTTGCAGCTTTATATGGGCCTGAAGGCAGGGTACGACAGATTATCAAAGACTACAACTTTTTTTATTATTATTTATTTATTAGCCATCAGATTGTAGAGGTATAAACAATCTATAATCTAATTTGCTATCTTGTTGTGTTTACATGGTAGGGTGCCCATCCAGCGATGACACCTCAGTCATGAAGGTCGGAGGTCCAACGTTTTTTAGCCTTCTATTTCTCATTGGTTGTGTTAGTGTTGTCACTATTGGGTTGGGATGGGATACTAGTTTGTTGAGGTGTTTGTCAATTCTTTCATTGATGACCTCACTAACATAGGGGATGTTGAGGTCTGTATGGAGTGTGTGATTTGATACAAACCATGGAGAATTTGCTATGGTTCTGAGTATTTTTGATTGTGATCTCTGTATAATTGCTGCATTGGATTTGCTGGCGCATCCCCACAGTTCTATTCCGTATGTCCATACGGGTTTGATCACTGCTTTGTAAACTAACAATTTATTTCCTAATGACAGGTTTGAGTAAAGACTACAACTTACAAAAAAATTTTCATGCACTTTAACTGTTCCTACAGTGAACCGTAATTACTTCTTCCGGAAATATCTATATTGATCCCATGTTTACGCCCCAACATTAAAAAATCGTACTTTTTCTGCCCCTTCCTGTTGGAGTGGCTTTTGTATTGAGCGAATTCAGTTCCCGAAAACAACATAATATGGAGCATCAGTTAACTAGTTACAAGGCAATTTTATAAACTTTTATATCGTCCGCACCAAAACTTCTGACGTGGTATACTGAACTTATTCAAGCAAAGAAACAGTCTAAATTACAAAGTTAATGCGCTCTTATGTACGTCTGGTCTGTTCCTGAAACCTGTATCCCACATAATTTCGAACACGGTAGGATATATAGGTATAACGTACAACTTTTGCAGCTGAAAGAGAACAATATAATCCGTGTCTGTTGTTGCGCTACATTTCAGTGTCAAGTATATAAAAATATTGAGTATTTCACAACAATGCTTTTATGACGAATTTATGTCGCCGGCAGCAATAAAATGGGCGTAGGTTTTCATGTAAAGTGCCCGATGCTGCATTGCAACAAAAAGAAATGTTCGTATTCTCATTGCCTTCTTTAGACACATAGTTGGCTGAACAGATCATAATGACAGGGTAAGACGTTGCGTAGCGTCTCACTGTTGCCGTAAGACTTTTTACAAGATCAAACGGAATTAATCACTTATGAAGAAATAAGTTTAAGTACGAGTATTACAAGTGACTGAGTGCTTTCGTGCCTACTTATCTGGCATGAAAAACGTTCGAACCATATTTTATTGTCATCTGTGGTCTGTCTAGTTCTACCATATATTTCCACCTTATTCCATAAACGGTACGATTTTCGGGGAAAAAGAAAAACATAGCAATACTTCTATCATATCTTAAGATGATGATTTCCTGCGTGAATGCGTACATACTAAACAGACACAGGGGCATTATTAGCCTCTAGTCAGGAGACTAGTCTCTAAGCAAATCCTGAGACAAATTTTCATGTCTCGCGAACAGGATATATGACAAAATCGCAACATAAAAACAGGAACTAAATCCTTCGAAAATGAGGCAAAACTTTTATATTTGGGAACAACCCTAACAAAGCAAATTGCATTCATGAAGAAATTAAGAGCGGAGTCAACACAGGGAATGCCTGCTACAGTGAAATTGCTAAACTTTTTTCCTCATTCAACATTAATCAAGTGATCAAATAAAAAAAAATTAATGTACGGGATATGTAGCAGGTATAGGGAGAGGTTCATACGTGGTTTAGGTTTGGGAAGCCTGAAAGAGGGAGACCACTTTGAAGACCTAGGCGTAGATTGCAGGATAATGTTAAAATGGATCAAGAAATTGAATGGCAGGAGTTTGGGACTGAATTGGTCTGGTTCAGGAGAAAACAGGTGCTCGGACTGTTGTGAAAGGCGGACTGTGCTCCATACAGTCGTTTGGTGACCTAGCCAGTAAGTTGTGACCTTAATTTTGGACACGCAGGCCTTGAAACGATTTTCGAATTCATGAAATACGAAATGAGTTAAATTAAGGTGACTCATGCGGTCACGAGAAGCGGCAGGGATAATCTGGCCTTGTAAATCAAAAGTACTTCTGTAAAATTCGCCAGAACATGTAATAACCTCAGCACACCAAAGTAATAAAAATCCAAAACCGCACAACGCACAAGAATACTAATGGGCCCACACATGCCATGGGGGAGGTGACAAGACAACTGTTTATTTGAAATGAGTTGCAAAAACTACTGCAGGAAATAAGGCTATTCTCCTGAGTATTTTCTAACCCTCTGTCGACTCACTTCTCTCTCCACTCCACCACATCCCATCTTCATCTGTCTACATAGGATGTACTAAGCGATCTTATGACCTCTTCGTAAAAATAAACTTACTTAGGCACAATGCTTTTAAAAAACTGTGAGAAGCGCTATATAAATACAAGCTTGTGTGTTTTTTCTTGCTTCGGGTCGTTGTCAACGTATACGGTAGCATACATACAGATGTTGTAAGTTTAGTAAATGACCCTTGACCTAAGCCACGTGGCTGTGACGTCATTCAGTTGAGTCTCCGTCTGATTTATTTAGCAGCTAACAGCAAGTCTTCATGTTTTATATGTACAAGCAGAGGGTATTACGAAGTCTGAAATGAAGAGTGTCATAAGAACCTTAATTTGAATTAAACTTGGGCATGTGGAACAATTCGTATTAATTACGACACTCAGTTTCAGCAGTTCAGTAAGTAGTTTATGGCAAAAAAAAAACCCTAGAAAGGTCATGGCCATTTGACTTACGAGACGTCGGCAAATGCTTGCTAGCGATAGACAAGCAAAGTCATGTGATACATCATGCACATAGTTGGTATCGACCAATATCACTTCGAATTCAAAAGTTGCAAACGAAGCCGGCACAGCGTCTGAAGTACTGTAAAAGTAATAAATCTATGGACCTACATAGCATCAAAGTCCACTACTGTACGTATAAAAATACCCGTTTATTCAGAACTCAGATATGCTGCGGTTAATATGTAAACCATGATCAGTAAGGCGTGCAGGACAGTACAGCTTACCCCGCAGGGTGCAAGACGTACATTGCTTGAAATGATAACAAGACAGGCAGTGTACTATAAACGTAACACTGAGGCACGTTCGCGTAACCATTGTTGCAATTGAAAAGCAATAAGCATTACATATTACATATTCTGTATGTGTGTGTGTGTGTGTTTGTGGCCTTAAGTATCCAACATGCAATACGCATGCACCATGTTTTCATCTGTGGTCTTTCCGGCTGTACCGTAGTTTTCCACGCTTTCTCATAAACGGCACGATTGTCGAAAAAGCGTTGCTGAACATAAAATATGTGTTTTTATTTTCTCTACAACATTTCTCATTCTAGGCAGGACTGGGCGAGATACTATCATAAATGTACACAGGTCTTCATGTAGTGCACCTTTCATCTTGTCAGATTTTATGCAGATTTGAATTCTCTTGACAGATTTTCGAAAGATAATCAAATACCAAATGTCATGAAAATCCGTCAAGTGATAGCCGAGTTCCATGCGGACGGACGGAGAGACAGACCGACATGACGAAGCTAACAGTCGCTTTTCGCAATTTTGCGAAAGTGCCTAAACCCTGGCACACTCTATGCGAGCGAGCCTATAAACTTGCACGCTCTAATGTGTGTGCCCTTGCCCTTGTGTAAAATACGTATTTGCAGGATATGTCTAACTTATTGAGTATAGAATAACTATTTCGTACTCCATAATAACTCAGATGGACAATACTGCTTCTGTAGTACAGTTTTTATTATATCTGCATTCCCAAAGTAGAACCTGGACAAATACAAACACAGAATCCCAGAAACTTAAACTGAGTTCCTTAGACACTGCAGAATATGTATGTAAAGAGAGAGAAGACAGGCAATGTATGTATAAACATAACACTGAGGCGCGTTCGCGTAACCATTGTTGCTGCGGAAAAGCAATAAATATTGAATATTCTGAGTGTGTGCCTGTAGCCTCAGTTATCCAGCATGAAATGCGCGTGCGCCTTTTATATTGTCATGTGTGACCTGTCTGGCTATACCACATTTTTCCACATGGTTTCATAAACTGCAAGATTTTCGGGGAAAAGATATGGAGGGTTAAATGTGTGTTTTGATTTTCTCTAAAACTTTTATCTGAAACGTTTCTCGTTCTAAGAAGAACTGGGCGAGATATGACCCAGATTTTCGAAAAAATACTCAAATTTCATGAAAATCCGTCTAGTGTGAGCCGAGCTGTTCCATGCGGATGGACAGACAGATATTACGAAACTAATAGTCTTTTTCGCAAATTTGTTAACGCGTCTAAAAGCGGAAAGAAAACAACGAAGAACTGAGGACCGGATATGCTTTGGCCAAATCTGTGAGCTGGGTTTGCCATGTTGACAAAATGCAGAAAGTAACAAGAAAGTGACGAGGCTACGGTGGGCCACCCTCTACAGGGCAATTCGACGGCATGTTAATTTTGTTGTGACTACAAGCAGTGCAATCCTTCTGCAGAAGCTAGTAGTCACTCACCTGGTGACCAAATTCTCTGCCAAATGTTGATCCTGAACGGTCATTGCTTGATTGTAAGATCCCACCACTGGTGTTAATAACTCTTGGACTAAGAGTCCTTCTTGAAAACCTTTTCTTCAGATAGTTATAAAATTCCGCGTATTTTATGGAAACGTTCATTGCCGTGATCACAAGAACCCCATCCCCATCCTCATTCAGATCATTCAAGTCTACGCCTTCTTGAGGATGCATTTTAATATCATCTTCCCATCCACGCCTAAGTTTTTAAAGTGGACTCTTTCCTTCAGGTTTCCCCGCCAAAAGCCTGCGCGTATTCTTCTTCTCTCTCACACAAACGCCCATCTTTTTCTCCTGGATTTGATAAACCGAATATCTATCATAGTGAGGAGGCCAAATCATGAAGCTCCTCGTTATATAATTTTCTCCAGTTTCCTGTTAGGTCCTCTCTCTTAGGCTTAAATATCTTCCTCAGCACCCTATTACCGAACACCAACAGCCTATTTTTTCCCCCTTAATGTGAGAAACCAAGTTTCACAACCATACGGAACAAAAAACAAACATTATTCACAACTTATAAGGAGGCAAAATTATAAATAATTCTGTATATTTTAATCTTCACATTTTTCGGGAGCAAAATGGAAGACACAAGATTCCGGAATTTTATTCCAAGGTAAAATTATAACTACCACTACTACTACCATTACATACTACTTATGCTGCTATCGCCGCCGCCACTTCTACTACTACTACTACTACTATTACTACAGACGCTGTTACTGAAATAAAGTTTACTGTGAATTATTTAAATTCGAATAATTATGCCCGGCAGTCCATTTAGCACATGATAAATCTTAGATTAAAGCAACACTACTCAGTCACATGTCAACTGTGGCCGGTATCTGCAGCAGGGTGGTCGTTGATAGGACCACCAGGCAGGCCGACGGAGAGTTGTGACATATGTCATTTTTACTGTGGAAGACGGTCTGACCGAGCCGGTCCGGCGCCACTACTTGTTAGGGCCATTTGAAAATAAAGTGACAGTGGAGATGACGGTCCTTGCGGACTCTGATTTCGTCACGTAATTCTCAACCAGTGACTCCTGTGCATACACGAATACACGGCCGTGTCGGCAGCAGTATCACTGCTGTTGAAACCAGAAATTTTGTGTCCGGACCTACTCTCAGGAAGAATAACAGCAGCAGCAGCAGCAGTCGCTATGACTGTGGTAATGCAAATCTACCCACGAACGGTCATTCTTTTGGTAGTGTTTGTATTTCCGTTGTATTTGTCGCTGGGACTGATGCTAGAGGTTGTGTAGTATAGCTCATGAAATCCGTACTCCAGCATTAATTTACCCTTAAAACTATGATATCAGTATGATATAATTATCATCAGAAAAGATGACAAAATTTTCGGATAGTCAAATTTCATGACTGATTTCCGAGCCGAGTTTCCGTGTATAAAATCGGTTTACATTCATTACAAACGTTCGTATTCGGCGAATAAACGTTCAAGGAGTAAACACGGACGCAAATTCTCGTACAAAGAATAGAATCTGCTGTTCTTTTGTTAAAAAGTTTTGCCGTATCTAAATTCCACTCTCAAGCATTTATCAACCGTAAATCAAAAACGTCGTTGAAAAACCACTCAACCATCCCAAGTCGAAAATTTTATATACAGGCATGTGACTAAAAAATTACTTTAATTTTCTGCTCTACCTTACGATCGACGCGCGTAAATATTAACAGTACAAAGAGGCCCAAAACCTGTAGTTAAAAATGACGAAACGTAGACCATGACATTGTACGTGCGTAGGCGCGCGCTTGGTGTGTGTGTGTGTGTGTGTGTGTGTGTGGCGTTGTGAGGAAGAAAACAGGAAATGTAACTCAGTTATTTCTTTCATGGGAAATGCCTACAGAAAGTTTTAAAGATTTCCACATCTTTTTTTTATTATTATTAGTTTCCTTAGATGGGGCTACTTTTGTCTTGCTGGACTCCTTTCTGTTCTGATCTTCAATCATATTCCTGACCTTTCTTTACACTTCTCTATCCCCCAAGAACACAAAATCGTCTTTTGTCACCATTAACCCGTCTTCTCCCCACCATGCCACAGGAACCGGAACGCAGTGTTTCTTATTTGCTCCGGTTCTCTCGTCCGCAATCCTTCCTCGCTTTGTCTGCACGGAGTGCACTCCCCTCTTTCAACAGCGATTCAGCCCTCACTTCTTACCGCCACTTTGCGCCACTCGTTCCAGTAGACATCGAGTGACTTACACCGAGAGTAGGATTTTGCACACCACTTCAGAAGCTGTGACGCGAATGTGTAAAGTTGATCCCTCCGGTCTTCATCTCACATCCCAGCGTCGGGATGTACAGTAACAGTGATTCCAGTTAATAGAAGAAACTATTTAGCATCAGAAAAAATAAATTAAAAGCGACATTGCAGCTTTATCGATCAAATTGCAGTAGTTGTAATGAATATCATATTTAATTTGGAACACAGAAACATTACAATAATAATAAAATTACACATATCCGTCCTTTGGTTTAAAATTATTTAGTTCCACCGATAGACCTTAATACATTTTACACGGTCATTGTCCATCTTTCCATCCATGATAAATTATATGGATACCTGTTCCATTACTGGTGAAATGGCCCGTTCACAGTCCCGGGTTTTCTTAAAATTAATGGTGAAGTAAGGCTGTCCATGTGCGAGCCATGAAAGCAGGCCTACCGTACAGCTCAACCCAGTACTAACTGCGAGTAACTAGAAGCACTGTGCCATGGTGACAGAGACTAACTGGACTTACGTACCGATTTTGCCCTGGTATGAAATTTCACACTACAGTTTCGGAATCTGCTGTCTGAGCCAATATTTTCTTAATTTTGATGATGCGGCTGTGACGAATATCCAAAACTCTTGGCCGATACCTCGGTACATTTGCTAATTAATAAACGGAAATTCATTTATAACCTACTCACGATACAGGACAAAACAGTCCAAAAATAGAAAAGCACTTTTATTTTAAGTAGGTTTATTATTGCTGTTTTTACTTTGGATGTCGGACTGCTGGCTAGACGTCAGTATTCGGAAGCTCCTGCGACCGGTCACCTCGACACAGGTTTTTCTTGGTTTCACTGTGTTCCCAAGATTCCAAGTTGCCACTACAAGTTTCTCATGTAGCTCTCCCGATTTAAATTTATTAGTAAGCAATTTCATATTGTGTATACATGTAAAATAACCACTGCCACCGGATGACAACCCAATTGCAGTGAATTATTATTATTATTAAGGAAAACTTCATTATTTTTCCAAGTAAAGTATAATATAAAACAGAAGTCACCTTCTTCAAATATTTCGGGTTTCTGTAAAACTATTTCTTCTACCGCGGTCCACAGTTTACGAAACACTGGTCTAGGCGTTACTGACAGCCCATCGCTAGGACCAGACCTCTCACAATATGCGAAAGAGGAGTTACAAAAAATCCACAGTAAAACTGGACAACTGTCGTCTCTTTTTATTTAATTAACACGTTCTCTGACGTGGCTGCTGTGTTAGGCATGCTGCAGTGTATCGGACAAGTGCCGTGGTTATGAAATGTGCCTCGAGGTGACCACAACTGTCACCGCTGCACGAAGAGGGAGAAGGAACTGATAAAACAGATCAGGGAGCACAGTCAACCAGCCAGCCAGTACCATTGATTTTTTGTATGTAAAGCTCAGCAGAGATTTGGGATAAAGAGAGGGTGGGTACTGGAGGGGTGAAGGGTGTTAGTGCCCCACTCAGTATATGTGTGCCACAATTGTGTTACGACCACCCCTCCTTCTGCCTCTCATATATATACATATATAATATATACACCCCCGAAATGAGATAACGTTGCTAGGAGGTGGTGAACAGAAGGGGCATTGAGGGTAACCACACCGCAGACGGAGGATGAGGGACGGTTCAACACACTTCCCTTCACTTGCGTGCCCTCTCACTTCCCCGTTCTATGAAACATAATACACTTCGTTACCCTCATCAAAAATTTGCACAGTGCAAGTTTTTTTTTGTTGTTGTGTACGTGTGTCGGAGGAGGCATATGTAGAGGGATGCACAAAAGAAGGGGGACCGGGCGGGTATGGTGCACAGCAGGCCTATGTGGAGTATTAAAATTCGAAATTTAAAAGATTATTATTATCATCATCATCATCGTCGTCATCATCATCATCATCATCCTAATACTACAACTTAAATTCCAACGAATATATCAACAAACTTTATCAGCACACTCAGTTTCATTTGAGGTTCTCACAGTGGTGGCGGTGATGATGCAACGAAATGCTGTTTCCTATCCTGATCTCCAATTGCGTGTTTAGGTCGGGACAGTACACAGTAGAGTGGGGACCGCGGTTGTACAGTGGTTAAGGTGCTGTGCTACAAATCGGAAGGTCGCTGGTTCGATCCCAGCTGGTGTCATTGACATAAAATCCTTCCGATCGCACTATGGCCCTGGGGTCGACTCAGCATCTAACAAGAACGAGTACCAGGAGCATTTCTTGGGGGTAAAGGCGACCGGTGCGTAAGGCTGACAACCTTACCACCATCCTGTGCCGTTGTCATGAAATCTGGGAACCTTAACTTACTGGAACCCTCTGGGCCACTCGAGGCCTGTAACAGGACTGCTTTACCTTTACGTTTTACACGGTAGAGTACTGTGATGTCCCGGTGTAATTTTGGCATGTGAAAATATTCCAGCAACACAATGTTGTAAATAAAGCACTCCCATATGTCGTCTCTATGCATGACATAGCTTTTCAATTGAAAAAGCAACAGTCCACGTAACAGCTACAAGTTCCAATGTCAGCGCATTACATAAAACTTGATCAGCAACCAATGCACAGCAGGGTAATTAACATTAATTTCCCACCGGTTGGAAGAAAACTATGCATTAAACGTGGCTGAAAATTATAATGCCTTTTTCTCTAGTCACTAACCATCAATGAGGGGGAAATCACTCGTCACCTGATAAAAAAAAGATTAAATTTTTTTAAACATCTTATCCGTTTCCGTGTTGGGGAATGTAATCTGATCCTACTGACAAGTTAGGAAATTACGTACGGCCTAACAAATCTGGAGTTGTCATTTATTTTTTGTTAACTGTCTTTTAAAAACCGTTAAGAATGGCGGAAATATATTGGATATGAAATGTATCCCCGCACCTTCTGCTTGAAACGTCTTCTGCTCCTGTAAACATTTAGTGACGTATGTTTCAAGACATGCACAAAAATCATGAAATGCGTCCATCACTTTTTTTTATTAAACCGGAAGTGGAATGTTCCGACAAATTTTGATAAATTCCTCATGTCAAATTTCATGAAAATCCGTTCATTGTCGAGAGGCTTAATGCATGCGGACACAAGAGTGGTTTTTAATAAGCGCTTACCTGGGACATGTGAACGTACGAAAAGTGCGAGACTGAGGGCCAGTTGGTTAGTGGAGGGAACATTTAGTGGGTTGGTCATGTGATTCTAAATGAAGCAAATGTCCGACAGGATCAGCTTACAGAGACCAAGTACAAACCCACCACTGCCAGCTTCCGGGCGAGTTTTCACGGAACAGCGAATAAAGCCCATTAATCTCACTTCGCATGACCAGCTAACCTCAAGACTTACCGAGAGTGTGGCAGATATATTGAGCCGTAATGGGCTGTCCGACTTAGCACTGTTTGATTGAGTCATCTCAGGTACTCTGTCTGTACGTGTGAAGTAACGGAGAAGAGAGTATCGTGCTGAACAGCTTATTGCTAGTGTTGTGGGGACAGATAGCCCAGCGGAGGGGGTGCTGTAGAAGGGGGAGGTCATCTCTCCTACATTCCGTCATGCATATTCAATTGAGCGTGGCTGCTGTGGCTGTAAGGCAGCTTGCTGGTGGTGGCTCAGAGCTGAGCCACAGTACACACTGCGCCAGAAAGTGCACCTCTCAACAGGAATGCGTGACTCGGGGACAGACACACGCTTGTTGCAGAAGACATTTACGTGCACTCTGCTCAGTAAGAGATGAACAGTTCCTAAGTCCGAAACCGGAAGTGATGTAAGCGTGTAGCTGGCGTAATAATGCCAATCATTCGTAATTTCCATATATTCATTGCTGTCTCTCTTTTGTCTACCTTCCTGCCATTATGATTTCACAGGATATAGGGCCCACCATATACTGTAAACGTTGATTTGTGCTCCACGTGCGGGCAGTATTAAACTTTTACATTTTCGCAGGTACAAAATTTAACGTTTTTTTTCCGATGAACTCTGAACTTTACATAGATTCAAATATTAATCACGTTTTTGCATAACATTTCTGTCACATTTTTACAATAACGGAACAAAGACTTGTTCAGTAACAGCATACGGGCAAGAACCAAAAAGTAAAATGTACGCGAGGAAGGAAAAACTTAACTTTTTTCACAGTTATCGCAACGTCCAGAATGAGTTTAAACACGATGAACTACGTGGATACTGAAGTAAATTTTAAAAAAAGGTAAAATAACAGTGGGGTACGGCACTTTTCATTTTACAGCAACCACACTTATGCGGTTCGTTGTCTGCGCAAGGTCTTCAGGTCAGGGAGTATAAAACCCAAGATCGCAAGGGCCTTTTGATGGGTCGTGAAATCCCCCCCCCCCCCAAAAAAAATATTAAGCGAATTTTATGCCTTATAACACTGTACGTATGCACGTACGAAGCATATACAGCCTGAATACACAAAGATAAATCGAAATGTAAAGCGACCTTGCCTGTAGAAGTGCTGAAATCGACGCAGCGCGAAAATTAGCGGTTGACTTTACATACTATGCACTGTCGCCAAGAGTCACTGTCAGGTTTAATTAGTGGTGTTTGTTTACAAATCATTTTTAAAGATAGCGGCACTGCTTTTGAATTGCACCGTTGTAGAACAGCGAACTGTGGTCCTTTTTATGTGGTCAGAAGGCGTTAGAATACAGCGATACGTCGGCTAACGAGTGACCCTGCTAACGAATTTTTCGGCTAAGGAAGATTTTTTTTCGCTGTTTTTCGGACTCGGCTAACGTATGTTTTAGTGGATGCGCGCGCTAACATAAAGCAGCAAACATGAACGGTCGGGACATTCCAGGAGCTTATCTTTTCCGTCTGTATGTGTGTTTCGGCTAACGAAGATTTCGGCTAACGAATGTGATTCCGGAACGAATTATCTTCGTTAGCCGAGGTA
>Ga0123353_10001168_pt1 | contig 32047 bp, 19 predicted proteins | sample TergutLab28metaG_3_FD_92763 | JGI IMG/M metagenome (GOLD analysis project Ga0123353, IMG submission 92763) | Labiotermes labralis P3 segment gut microbial communities from Petit-Saut dam, French Guiana - Lab288 P3 | ecosystem: Host-associated > Arthropoda: Insects > Digestive system > Gut ... | reverse complement strand
GTAGCGCACGGCGTCTCGCCGTGCTTTTTTTAGCATGGCGAGGACGCCATGCGCTACCTTGGCGCATCCAACTTGGACATTGGTCATTCTGGGTAGGGCGGTTTCTCCGAAACCGCCGTTACCATTGCCATGTTGCGGACGGCTCGGAGATCCGTCCCTACCCAATCTCTGCAACCTTTGTGTGAATTTCCCCGAAGCGCATTCCCCTTGGACATTCTTTGAAGGTAAAAGGTAAAAGGTAAAAGGTAAAAGGTAAAAGGTAAAAGGTGGGATGCGCTTCTGAAAAGGGGCGGATGCGGTTGCTCAATTCCGCTTAAAACCCGGTCTTAAAAAAAGTGAAAAAAGTTTCATTTTCCGCTTGCATTGCGTGCAGGGTATCCCGTACACTGTCTGCATAACGAAAGAATAGTCTCGTTTGGCGGCACTGGGAAACGGGTGTTTTCTGCGGACTGCCGAATGGGGCTCTGAAGGATTGAAGGAATGGTTAAGAAGGAGGGTTTCGGAATGAACCTTACTAAACAGTTAAAATGGGCATTGGCTTGTGCCGGTGCGTTGGCGTTGACCGCTTCGGCTGGCAACATCATAGAGGACACGTTTGAGTCCTATTACCATGGCGATGGGATGGTGTGGCTGTACCCTAATTGGATCGTGGTCAACCCGTCGTCCCAGGATAAGAATGACAGTTCGCAGATCCTTGATGTCGGGGATAGCATTCAGTGGCCAGAGACATTCGATGCGTCGCGTCTGGGCTATAAGGGACAGACCCCGCTAGGCGCGCCGGACACGAAGGTGCTGGCGTTGAACACGGAAGGGGATACGCTGAGCCGTGTCTTAGACCCCATGGAAACTGGTTATAGTGAGGAGGCGCCTCTTTACATTGACATGATGGTCAAGTTCGTGTTGAGCGAGGATTCGCCGGACTTAGACAATGACGAGGACGTGAAGTTTGCCGTGTGGGCGGATGCGGAGTCAAACTTGTGTGTGTGGGCAGCTAGCGATCATCTTTCAACGCGAGAGGCCTACGTGCTCGATAATGCGAAGGTTGATCCTGAGGCTTGGCATCGGTTAACGATTAGATGCAGCGCTTTCGAGGGGGTCTATGCGTATTTTGAAGTTAAACTGGATGGCGGCTCTTACTTGACTTCAATAGGAGGATGGTGGGAGGATCAGATCACTCAGGGTGGAGGGTCTAGGTTCTATAGCGCTGATTTTGCTTTTTGGGATTGTTGGCTCACTTCCATCGACTTCCAAGGCACCGGGTTCATTGACGAGCTGGTCGTAACGACGGATGATCCGGACTTTGGGAGCGAGACGCTCTTTGGCAATAAATATCCGGTTGATCCGGTGGCCTATGCGGCTTGGCACACGCTATTCGGTTCCGGGGCTGGGAGCGAAACACTCACGATGTATAGCGCGTTCCTGATGAACGTTGACCCTGACGACGGGACAACCGAGGCGAGGCTGCACATTGATAAGATTGATGTGGACGGCGTTGATGCGAACATCACGCTGAAGGCTGTGGACGGCAAGGGTGTGATGGGGCTCCTGCCGACGATGGCGAACGGCGGAAGAGCGATCAACGGGACATTGTACGTTGCTACTTCGGCGGACTTGGTCGCGTGGAGTTCGTGGGCTAAAGTTGCTGTGCCGGATAACGGTGTTGTTGCGATCCCGATGGACTCGGCTGACCGCAAGTTCATTCGGGCGAAGATCGAGTAGCCGCTCGGACAGGCACATGGCTGTCTGAAAATAAGAGGCCCGCAACCGCGGGCCTTTTATTTTTTAATTTTATTCTTGTGTTTTGGCGGGGCAGGGCGCATAATCTTGTCAACTATAAAAGGTGGATTGTATCATGACGTGTTTAGAGGAAAAAGGCTTCACCTTGGTGGAGTTGATGGTGGTGATTGCGATCATTGGTATCTTGGCGACCACGCTGATTATTCAGGGGCCGCGGATACGCGAGATGGGGCGTTCAACGCATTGCAAGGCGAACTTGAAAAACCTGGCGATGGCGGCGCAGAGCTGGTCTCTGAAAGAGCATGACAACGGCAGGTCTTACCCTGCGGCTGGGTCATGGGAGAGTAAGTCGGTTGCGTACGACAGGGGGCGCGACAAGTATGTGGATGTGTACTGGAGCGGCCCCGGCAACCAGCCGGACGGCTGGGTCTCCTGGACGATGGGGGCGACAGGCCGATGGCCGTGGCGCGAGCCGAATGGCGGCCAGAGTTCACATGCGGGGCAGATGACGGCGTCGCGCTTTAATGATGTCATGGGGTATATCTCGATCACCAACGGGGCCCTTTGGGAGTATGTGGGGAAGGACCTCTCGGTCTATGTGTGCAAATCCCACCAGAGTGCGGTTGAGAAGAAGGCACCCGGGAAGAAGCCTGTCTATCGCTCTTATGTCATGAACAAGTATTTCGGGTATGTGCATGAGGCGGGGAGGAGAAATGTTGATGATGTCAACATCGGCGGCACGGCAAGCCTCCGCCTCATGTTTGCGGAGATGCCCGGGCTGGAAGAGCAGGGGCAGAAGATGGATTTGACGGATCAGTGCACGGACAGCGTATTGGAGTATGAGGCGAAGGATGGGAGAAAGCAAGAGAGCATCGGGTTCAACCACCGTGTGGCGCGTGGGCTGGCCGGCCATGTTGTTTTTGTGGACGGGCATGTCGAGACGCTCTTTATGCCGTCAACCCCGCAGTATGTGCTGGATTTGACGGTCGCGCTTTGCAGGGCAGAGGAGGTTGATGAGAAAATCCGGAAGGAAATGCGCTGATGGGTTGGCGTCTGGAAAAAAGGTGTGTGTTAGAGGTGAAAATGATGAAATGGTTTAAACGTATTGCGCTTTTCTTGGCAATCATCGGTGTCCCGTCCGTGCTCATGGCGGCGACTGTTACGAGCCAGTTGGATGATGGCCGCATGATCCTGTTCGACGACTATTACCTGACGAACAATGCGCCCCCGACGTGGGTACACGAGGGGACAGGTGTGGCCAATACAACAACCACGGGTTTATTGCCTGGCACGAACCATTACCACCGGACAGGATGGGTTCTCCAGAATAGCAGGATCGGGCAGTGGACGGGTGCCGGTCGGTTTTACGTTCCTCCGCAGATGGCCATGAATTATATCCCGACCGTGGCAACCACGAACTATTCTGCGAACCTGATGAACACGTTGAACGCAGCCATCTACTCCCCTGTGTTTTCTAACGGCATCGGGACACTCTATTTTGAGGTGATTAACGGGTCCTATCAATCTGCATATGCGCCTCGGATTGCGCTCGATATTGCCACCAACATGGTCAGTGGGGTGGGGTTGTCTGGCAACATGATGGATCCTAATGTGAACTGGCAAAACGTATTCACAAACGAGGTGTCCAAACAGTCAATCAACGACTTCGCCCGTGTGATACAGGAACTTGACATCCGTCAGCCTGTGGCCTTCCGGATCAGGCGTGTAAACGTGAACGGCCCCATCGCTGAAAGTCTCTACATCAGCGTGGACAACATCCGCGTGTCGCCATCCGCCCCGGACATCGAGTTTTCGGATATCAGTGCGGTGGTGGATGGCGGGGGGACGTCTGTGGAGTGTGTCGTCGGCAATGCGCCAGGCACGGCGGCGCGGACGGATCACACGTCGCGGGAGATTGAGCTTCGGTACAGGTGGTTTTCTCCTGCGGATGAGACGCAAGGATGGAGCAGCACGCCGATGTTCTATCAGGCGGCGACCGGGACGGACGGCGACGGCGAGGTCTGGGCAACAGGGGTGGGCGCTATTCTTTTCCAGCCCGGCATGGTGTTGGAGTATTACTTTGTCTTTTCGGGGGGAACCGTCTATCAGTCGCCTGATTACACGGAACAAGGCTATGGGTATGACATTGAGGCGGGGGCGCGGTATCCTCAGGATGAGACGCTGACGCAGACTGGGGAAGAGGTGGAGGTTACGGTGTCTTTCGCCGCGCAGGGGGGGACGGTGTCGCCCAGTTCGCGCGATTATGTCGTGGGGTGGAATTACGGTAATGCCGGAGGCTTGCCAACGCCTGCTTACCTCGGGTACACGTTTGACGGCTGGTTTGCGGATGCCGGCTACACGGGGGATGCGATAACGAATGCGACCATCGTGCTTGAGTCTATCGTTACGCTTTACGCAAAGTGGACCCCCATCACTTATGTTGTGAGCTACCATGCGAACGGTGGCACAGGGACGATGGCGGACTCCACGTTCACCTACGGTGTTGAGGAGACGCTCTCGCCCAATGCCTTTGGACGGGAGGGGTACAGCTTTTGGGGGTGGACGACTAATACGGCATGGGCCTCGGTTGTCTATACGAACAACGCCAGCGTGTCGAACCTGTTGGTGGTGCAGGGGGCTACCTACAACCTGCACGTCCTCTGGACGGGGAACATCTATACGGTTACGTTTAACACCCAGGGCGGGGGGCCTGCCGTGCCCGAAACCAAAAATGTGGTGTTTGGCGGTGCATACGGCGTCCCGTTGCCAACGCCCAGCCGGCCGGGGTATGCGTTTCAAGGATGGTACACCGAGCCGGGAGGTCAGGGGAGCCTCATCACGGCTGTTACGCCGCCGGTATCCATCCCTTCGGATCATACGCTCTTTGCGCGCTGGACGCCCCTCAGCTATGCGGTTACCTTTGACTCGGATGGCGGAAGCGCGGCATCGGGCATCACGGTAACCTACGATACGCCGTATGGCCCGCTGCCGGCCCCGACCAAGTTCGGGTTCCTTTTCACCGGGTGGTTCACTGCCCCGGCAGGCGGGGGCGTGCAGGTTACCGCAAGCACGCTCTATTCCCCGGCGACTCCGATGGCTCACACGCTCTATGCGAACTGGGTGTCGAACATTGCCTGGTACACCACGAACACCACCGCGGTAACGTACCTCCTCACAACCGACGAGGAGTTGAACGGGTTCTCGATACTGGTGAACATGGGGATGCCTTTCAGCGGGAAGACGGTGATCCTCGGGGCGGACATTGATATGTCGTCCCTTGCGCCGTGGACCCCGATCGGGACAAACGATGCGACGATGTTCCTCGGGACGTTTGACGGCCACGGCAAGGTCATCTCCGGGGTAACGGTCCATTCGACCGCGAGCGATGATGTGGGGCTGTTCGGGGTCGTGGGCTACAGCGGGATTATCCGTAACGTCAACCTCACGCTGACGGATTGCACGTTGAGTGGCCAGGCGAATGTCGGCGGGGTGGCCGGGCGCAATTTAGGCAGTGTCCAGAACTGCCAGGTGCTGGGCGGTACGGTAACAGGGATCTCGAATGTCGGTGGGCTGGTCGGGCAGAACGACGGCCTCATCCGTAACAGTTTCAGCACCGCGCTTGTGAATACGGGAAGCCCGAGGGGCGGGCTAGCGGGCCTCAACTCCGGCACCATTCAGTATGCCTATTGGTTGGCTGATAGCGCCGCCGCGGCCATTGGCACGGAGTCCGGCACGACGAATAACGTGTATTCCTTTACAGGGTTTCCCGGCACATTGAACGGGACGGCGTTTGACACGCAGGTGTTAAGCGGCGCATTGAACGCCTGGGTGCAGGCGCAGAACGGCCCGTTCTATTGGTGGACGGACGGGACGGAAGACAGCCCCCCCCTGCTGACCATCATCGCGCCGCCGCAAGAGACAACCGAACTAACTGAGAACCGTATCCTCCTGTTTGACGACTATTACCTGACGAACAATCTGCCGTCCCCGACATGGGTACATCAGGGGACAGGTTTGGCCAATACGACAACCACGGGTTTATTGCCCGGCACGAACCATTACCACCGGACAGGATGGGTCTTACTGAGTTGCAGGATGGGGCAGTGGACGGGTGCAGGTCGGTTTTCCATTCCTCCGGAGATGGCCATGAATTATATCCCGACCGTGGCAACCACGAACTATTCCGCGAACCTGATGAATACGCTCAATGCCGCGATTTACTCGCCTATTTTCCAAGACGGCATCGGGACAGTCTATTTCGAGGCGATCAATGGCTCTTATCAAGCCGCCTACACGAACCAGATTGCGCTTGATGTTGCCATTGACATGAAAGATGGCTCTCCCCTTTTTGGCAGCATGACCGATAGTAATGTGAACTGGCAGAATATATTCACAAACTCATTGGCAGGACAAACCATGGATGAGTTTGTTCGTGTCGTCGAAAAGCTTGATATTCGTCAACCTGTGGCCTTCCGGATCAGGCGCACAAACACGAGCGTTAGTCCCATCGTTGACAGTGTCTATACCTGCGTGGACAACATCCGCGTGTCCTTCCCTCCGGCGGACATCGTCCTGTCCAAGCCGCTGGCGCCGTTTGACATCGGTTATCCGAGCGTGAATACGCCGGGGGGGAAGATGCTGTGCCAGATTGACAACATCCCCGGGCCTTTCCTGACATCCTATCCCGGCGGCACGCGGACGAATGTTCAGGTGGTTACGCGGTGGAATTATATCCAGGGGATCGCGAACCCGCCGGCCGGGTGGGTAACGCCTTGGCAGACCAACACCCTGAGCTGCGTCCACACCGGCGACGGTTTTGGCGAGGGGGAGCTATGGGAAGGCGTTTTCCCGCAGTACCCGGATGCAGGGAGCCTGGAGTATTATTTCCGCGCGGCCTACAATGGCGCGTACTACCGGTCCCCGGACTACACGGAGCGGGGGTACGCCTATCCCCCGGAGCGCACGTCGCCGAAAATCTATTCCGAGTCGGGGACCGTTGGGACGCCCTTCAAATTCGACATCCGCCTCTATCCCGCCGTGTTCGGCGAGGTGATCGCCGTAACCGACCAGTTCGGCGAGGTGCCCATGTACCTGTCCGGGACGAACGAGTGGCAGGCCCGCATTGAAATTGTCAACCACCCCTCGGTGAGCAACATCACCTGGTATTTCGTGGGGTCGGGGGAGTACCTCGGGAATTACACCTACTCCGACAGCACCGTCTATTGGTGCAACGCGACAACGGTTCAGGACGGCACCCTGCCGTATGGCGACAACTGCTTGTTCACGGACAACCCGGATCTCGCGATGAAGACGGAGAACCGCTTCGGGGTCAAGGTCCTGCCGGAGGAGTCGAACTACGTCCTGCTGACGCTCAACACGAGCATGACGAATTTCGTGGCCGGGCGCGGCGAGTATCAGAACTTCAACAAGTGGAACGGGGCGGACGTGAAGTTCACCCACACGCTCGACAAGTACCCCAAGACGCGGTACGAGCAGGATTTCGCCGACTGGACGATCACCCTGCCCCGCGGCGTCAGCAACCACTGGGGCTCCCTGAGCATCACGAACCAGGTCAACGTCCCGCACCTGGCGCCGATCGTGGACCAGAATGCCTCTTGGGGGGATATCGGGAGCTTTGAGTATGTCGTGGAGCGGACGCAGGTTATAGGGCAGCCCGAGGCCCCTGCGCTGACGACGTGGTACAACCAGGCCATCCGCTTATTCGGGGGGAGCCCCTATCTGGGGCTGGGGTATTTCCAGGGCAATGAAAACCAGATAGATCCCACTTACGGCGCGCGGGGCGTCGGGACGGTCTCATTCCGGGCGAGGCTCAGCCGCTTGGTGAAGAACAACAGCAGTTATTGCATCGAGCCCGCCATCTATAACAAGGGCTATACGAACAACAATTACATGGTGGAGATTAGCCTCAACGGCGTCGTGTTGTCGCCGGAGTCCCCGTCCGTCTCGGTTCTCGTGTACTACCAGTCGCCCAATGCGTTCTATGAATACCGGGTTACGCAAGTCATCACCCTGGGCTCCCCGCCGGGAGCCGACACCCAGACGCGCCACGCGCTGTACAAGTGGCAAAATGGCGTTGCGACACCGTTGTCCACCAACACCGTTGTCTCGGGTTTCACCCTGACCTCGGCGAATACGGTCGTACTGGGCGTTTTCACGGAACCCGGCGGCGCGGTCCGGTTCTCGGGCTTCTACTCGGACGTGAACACCCCGCGCTTCAGTTACCGCGATGTGTCGCCCATCTGCCTGTCCGGGACGTTCGGGGTCCTTTCTTCGGAATGCTCCTTTTCGCTGAATAGCCTTAATGTGTACCGCACGTCCCAAGGGGCAGGAGACAGCGTCGTGCGCGGGACTCAGATCATGGCCCTAACGTCCCTATCCCCGGGAGACTGGGCACTCTCGCCGAGTTACAGACCCACTGGCGCCAGCAGTTTCACGACATCCGTGCTCACCAACAGCATCCAGGTCCTGCTGCGGGACGGGGCCTCGCCTCAGGCGCCCTGGCGGCACCACCAAACGCTGTCGGTTTCGAGCTTCGCGTACCAGACCTTCTCGGTTGCGGTCAACGCATGTGAGGACACATGCGTGCGGCTGCAGGTGGGCGGGACGCCCCCTGGCACACTGGGGTCCGACATCGTCCTTGACAGCATCGGCATCTCAAGCTGGCGCGGTGAGAGCAGCAACCGGGACGGGTGGCGCGTGGTGAACGCATGGGTCGCGACCAATGCCACGCCGCCCCTCCGCTTCGTGCGCATGGATGCCTCTCAGGCGAGCCCCACAGTGGCGCAGTCGGTGCAGTCGCCCCAGATCATGGGGCTCGGCTCGATCTCATTCGATTACCGCGTGCTGGACGCCCCCGCGCAGCTGCGGATTCAGTATTCCGACAACCTCGACCCCCTTGAGAATAGCCTGTCCTCCGAAATCTGGAAGGACCTGAGCACAAACTCAGTGATCACCCGCCCCAGCGCGACGGGCTGGCAGACGTTCTCGGAGTATTACGGCGAGTTCCCGACGACGAACCTCTTCTTCCGTATCCTGAACGACCGGAGCGGGGCCTTCGCGAACTCCCGCGTGGAGATCAGCAACATCACCATCGTCAACAACCCCACCAACTCGCCGAACGACTGGATCGCCTACAACGCGAAGATCTCGGGGCTGGAATCCAGCCGCTGGTGGCTGGACGCCGGGTGGGAAAATCCCGCGCGGTCGCTCTTCCTCAACAACCTCCCGAACACGGACACGGACGACAACCTCTCCTTCTTCGACCCGTACGTCATGTCGCCCAAGCTGCTGAAGGGCCTCGGGCGGATCTCCTTCCTGGCGCGGGCTTATGAGCCGGCGGTCGCGGCGAGCGGGGCGCCCGTAACGGTCAGCGCATGGGCCACGACGAACGCATGGAGCGCGAACACCCTGGGCTACCACTGGGAGAAGGTGCACACCTTCACCCTGCACACGAATGCGTTCTACAGGCCGTACAGCATCTCGCCGACAAACGCGACCGAGGCACGCAAGTACACGGCCGTCAAGCTGGTGGTTGACGGCGGCAGCGCGAACGCCCCGGGGCCTCAGCGCGTCTGCCTCGACGAGATCTTGGTGTCCGAGCAGATCTACGCGAAATTCGACATCTCGAACGTCCGGCTGCTGCGGGCCCCCGACGACCCGACCCAGCAACCCATGGAGGGCGAGGACATCGGCGTTGAGGCGCGGCTGACCAATTTCCTGCTGAACCCGACAGACATCGTCGTCAGGGTCTATTACGTGATCGGGACAAACACCTGGGGCGTGTTCACCGGCCCGGATGTCGTCAAGCGCGAGATGTTCCTCGTGGGCGACCCTCAGGACCGCGTCTACCGCACGGCCGAGCCGTTCATCACCGGCGGCATCGAGGAGCAGATCCGCAACACGGTCGTCCAGTACAAAGTTTGCGCAGAGTACCGGGAGGCGGGCAAGACCGACCTCTTCCAAGTCGAGCAAGAGCCAAACACGTTCGTGAACCCCCCGTGGTATTACCCCATTGACCTGAACAAACGGTTCGCGGCATCGGCGGCGGTGGGCTGGTCGCCCTACTTTATCGTCTATGACGTGCCGCCCGGCGCGATCTGGATTAACGAGGTGAACCGGGTCGAAGACCTGGTGTACACGCCCGTGCCGCTCCGCGACCCCTACATCGAAATCGCCGTCCCCGGCTGGATGGACTTGAACGGGTGGAGCATCGAGTGCCTGTCCGGCGAGGCCGTGCTCCCGACGACAGCCAGCCTGCCGATCACCTCCGACGCCGTCTCGAAGAACCTGGACGCGGCCAGCGGGTATGCCTTTTACATGATCGGGACCTCCGCGCTCCCGCAGACGGATTACACCGTCAACAACCTGACCACCTATATGCCGTCCGTCAGGCCCGGCGCGCTGCGCCTCATCCGCCCTACGGGGATCCACGAGCAGACGGTCGTGTACGACTGGGACCCGGTCTGGATCAACAACCCCAACGGCCAAATGTGGGCGAACGCCGTAACGAACGGGGAGGCCCACTATATCGGGTACGACGCCAACTCCGGGTCCCTCTCCTTCACGGGCACGGTGTCGGACGCCGGGAGCAGGTTCCTCCGCGAGGACAGCACCAACACCTGGGTGAGCGGCTACAACAATTACAACTGGACGCCCGGCGCGCCCAACGAGGGGCAGGGGGCCTTCCCGAACGCCCCGCCGCCGAGCGGGCTGAACGTGCTGGTAACCTCCACCATGAGCCCGACGAACGGCACGCAGAACGGCTTCTCCGGCGAGAAGTACCTGCTCAGGGTCCGCAAGGGCGGCAGCACGAACATCATCTATCGGGCGAACAGATGGTACCGCCTGTACTCCATCAAGGTCAACAGCATCGAGGCCCTGACGTCCGCGCCCACGAACGAGTTCACCCTCGCCCTGAACAACCTCCAGTCCGGCGCCAACGTGCTGGCCAGCCTGGACCTGCGCGAGGATATACCGGCAGGGGACTACCCGCAGGGCTTCAAGGAATGGCTCGACCAGTTCGACGACAAGCCGCTCGCCCCGACGTACCTCAACGTCCCCGAGACCGGGAAGCAACTGTCCCTGCTCGAACGCTACTGGATTGACGCGAACCCGACCACGACCAACCTCTTCACCTTCCGGGCGCACCAGGGGCCGGAGTTTGAAGACAAGCTGCTGCACCTCTACCTCGAGATGATGCTCAACAGCAACCGGATAGACCGCCTGCAGGGCGGCTCCGTGGTGAAGGTCATGACCTCCTTCAGCCTCTCCCCCATCAACTGGACGCTGCTGTCGCAGTTCGTGTTAGGCGACGACTCGTTCGACGAGGCCAACCGGAGCCGCATCCGCTTCTTCGCGTTCCCGTACGACCAGGCGTTCTTCACGTGGCGCCTGGATTGGGAAGACCCGCGCTCGTCAACGTTCCTGATGCTCAACAGGCCAAAACCCTAAGGCGAAAGGTGGCGGTACGCGCGGACCGCAAGCCCCAGCAGGAAGAGGAAGACCGTCAGCAGGAGCGCGTTGCGCTCCTGCGGCGTTAAAGGAAGGCGCCCTGTGCGCTTTGGACGTAACCGATGCATAAGATGAGTAACCAGCGTAATCCACAGGACGCGGAAAAGCAAGCACAACCGCAGGCGCGCGCCGCGCTGCTCGAAATCCGCGGGCTGAAGACATGGTACGCCGTTACGAAAGGCGTCTTCGCCCGGACCGTCGGGCATATCCGCGCGGTGGACGGCCTTGACGCGGAGCTCTTCCCGGGCGAGACGCTCGGCATCGTCGGCGAGTCCGGGTGCGGCAAGACCACGCTCGCCCGCACCATCCTCCGCCTCGAACGCCCGCGCCAAGGGACCATCACCCTCAACGGCGCCAACATCTTCGCCCTGCGCGGCAAGGCGCTGCAAAGCTACCGCCGCGCCGTCCAGGTCGTGTTCCAAGACCCCCAGGCCTCGCTGAACCCGCGCCATACCGTGCTGGACCTCATCACCGAGGCCATGCTCGTGCATAAACGGGCCACGCGCGAGAACCGCCGGGCCCTTGCCACGCGCCTGCTCGAAGAGGTCGGCCTGGCGGGCGACTTCCTCGACCGCTACCCCCACGCGTTCTCAGGCGGCCAGCGCCAGCGCATCTGCATCGCGCGCGCGCTGGCCCTGGACCCGCAGATCCTGATCTGCGACGAGGCCGTCAGCGCGCTCGACCTCTCCGTCCGCGCACAGGTGCTGAACCTCCTCCAAGACCTGAAAGCGCGCCGCAAGATGTCGTACCTGTTCATCACGCACGACATCGGCGTCGTGCAGCACATCGCAGACCGCATCGCGGTCATGAACGCCGGGAGGGTTGTCGAGTACGGCGCGGCGGAGCAGGTGCTGAACCATCCGCAACACGCCTACACGAAAACCCTGCTGGCCGCCGTGCCGAAACTCCGGCAGGCGAAAGGAGCTTAACCATGCTGTCGAAAGTCTATTCAGGCGCGGTCTATGGGGTCAACGCCTACACCGTGGAAATCGAGGTCAACGTCGGCCGCGGGGAAGCGCAGTTCGTGATCGTCGGGCTCCCGGACGCCGCGATACGCGAGAGCAAGGACCGCGTGTGGACCGCGCTCAACAACTCGGGGTTCCGCCCCACGCTCGGCCGCACCACCATCAACCTCGCGCCGGCCGACATCCGCAAGGAAGGCCCCGCCTACGACCTCCCGATCGCGGTCGGGCTGCTGGCCGCCACAAGCGCCGCGGAGATGCCCGCGCTCAGCGACTATGCCCTCATCGGCGAGCTTGCGCTGAGCGGCGAGGTGCGGCGCGTGCGCGGGGTCCTGCCCGTCGCGCTGGAGATGCGCCGTCAGGGAAAGCGCGGCATCCTCGTGCCGGCCGACAATGCCGAAGAGGCCGCGGTCGCCGAGGGCATCGAGGTCTATCCCGTGCGGAACCTGCGCGAGGCCGCGGACTTCCTCGCGGGCCAGTTCCCCCTCCAGCCCATGCGGCTGAGCCTCTCCGACCTCATCCAGCGCGAGCGGCGGCACGTCGAGGACTTCGCGGACGTGAAGGGCCAGGAGTCCGCCAAGCGGGCCATCGAGATCGCGGTCAGCGGCGGCCACAACATCCTGATGATCGGCTCGCCGGGCTCGGGCAAGACCATGCTGGCGCGGCGTCTCCCCTCCATCCTCCCCGAGATGACCTTGGAGGAGGCCTTGGAGGCCACGCGCATCCACAGTATCGCCGGGGCGCTCAAAAGCCATCAGGCGCTGGTGTTCCACCGCCCGTTCCGCTCGCCGCACCACACCATCTCGGATGCCGGGATGCTCGGGGGCGGCACGCACCCGCTCCCCGGCGAGGTCAGCCTCGCGCACCATGGCGTGCTGTTCCTGGACGAGTTCCCCGAGTTCCGCCACAACGTGCTGGAGGTGCTGCGCCAGCCGCTGGAGGATGGCCACGTTACCATCTCACGGGCGCAAGCCTCGCTCGAATTCCCCTCGCGCTTCATGCTCGTCGCGGCGATGAACCCCTGCCCGTGCGGGTTTGCCGGCGACCCCAAGCGCGAGTGCCGCTGCAGCTCGACGAAGGTGCAGGCCTACCGCAACCGGATATCCGGCCCGCTGCTCGACCGCATTGACATCCACATTGAGGTGCCGCCCGTGGGGTATCAGGAAATCAGCGCACTGGCGCGCGGCACGCCGTCAGCCGTTATCCGTGAACGTGTCGAGGCCTGCCGCATACGCCAGCACCGCCGTTTGGCCAACCACTCCACGGCCAGGTGCAACGCCGCGATGTCCGCAAAAGAGGTCGAGGCCTATTGCCGACTGAATGCGGACGCGCTCGACCTGCTCAAAATGGCCATGACGGAATTCAACCTCAGCGCTCGCGCGTATGGCCGCATCGCCAAAGTCGCCCGCACCATCGCAGACATGGCCGGCGAGGACGACATCGGCACCGAGCATATCTCCGAGGCCATCCAATACCGCTCCCTCGACCGCTCCATCTGGGAATAAGAAATGCATCGCTTCCCCACACCCTCCGAGATGACAGCCTGGGCGCAAGCGCAACGGCGCGCCGGGCTGCGCATCGGGCTTGTGCCGACCATGGGCTACCTCCACGCAGGGCATCTCTCGCTGGTGGAAGAGGCGAAGAGACAGGCGGATGTGGTTGTGGCCAGCATCTTCGTCAACCCGACCCAGTTCGCGCCGCACGAGGATTTCGCAACCTACCCGCGCGATGAGCAGCGCGACCTCGCACGGTGCCAAGCGGCCGGAGTCGCGGCAGTGTTCCTCCCCACGCCCGAGACCCTGTACGCACCCGACGCAAGCGTGTTTGTGGACGAGGGCATCTTGCAGCGCGGACTCTGCGGAGCGGCACGCCCGGGGCATTTCCGTGGGGTCTGCACCGTGGTCGCGAAACTCTTCAACATCGTGTTGCCGGATGTGGCGGTGTTCGGCCAAAAAGATTTCCAGCAAGCCGCGATCATACGGCGCATGGTGCGCGATTTGAATTTTCCGGTGTCCATCGTTGTCGCCCCAACGCTCCGTGAGCCAGACGGCCTGGCGATGAGTTCACGCAACGTCTATCTCAATGCAGAGGAACGTCAGCAGGCGCTCGGGTTGAGCCGTGCGCTCGACGCAGTCGAGGCTTCGGTCAACGCAGGGGTGTCGTCAGCGGAAACGCTTCGCCATCAGATGCGCGAGATACTGGAACAGCACGGGTTGCGCGTTGACTATGCGGAGATTGTTGATGCGGATACGTTGGCGTGTGTGGAAGAGGTTGCGCAGGGTCATGTCGCACTCATCGCGGCGTATTGCGGAAAAACGCGCCTGATTGATAATCGGATGTTATGAAAAGAGATTGAGGTTTGACATAGGCAAGAAGCACAGAAGCCTATTTTCGGTTTACATGAAATCCCTGTTAATGGTATTATAATCAATATGGAACTTATTGTGAAAAAGGTGAAGGAGTCTGATTTAAAGGTCAATGAGGCACGCGTCTTTTGGCTGGAGAAATCCGTGGCGGAACGTTTTGAAGCGGTTGAATTTCTAAGGAGGCAGATGTATGACAACCCTACCCCAAGACTTCAAAGAGTTTTTAAAATCGTTCAACACCCGCCATGTTGAGTATTTTGTTTAGCACGCAGATAACGCAGATGGAATAGATTTCCGCAGATGATTAAAAAAATCTGCGATAATCCTAATAACCTGTGTTATCTGTGTGCTAAAAAAAACGGAGGTACTTTTGACAAAATTACAATCGCTATTACAATCATACGATCGTGTCGCAATCGGTTTTTCGGGGGGTGTGGATAGCACGTTTTTGTTGTGGGCGGCGTTGGATGCGCTGGGGCGTGAGAATGTGCTGGCAATCATTGCTGACACACCGACATTGCCGCGCCGTGAGCTTGCGGAGGCGTTGCGGATTGCGGAGCAGCTTGGCGCACAGGTAAGCGTCGTCATCCCGAATGAATTGAACGACCCTGCGTATGTGGCAAATCCGCCGGAGCGTTGCTACATCTGCAAAAAACGCATTTTCTCTGTCATCCGTGATGAGGCGGTCGCAAAGGGTTTTAATGTTCTGCTCGATGGCTCGAATGTGGACGACAAAGGGGATTTCCGTCCGGGGCGTCGCGCAGTGGCGGAGTTGGATGTGAAAAGTCCGCTGGAGGAACTCGGCATCGGTAAACAGCAGATACGGGCATGGTCGGCGGAGGTCGGGTTGCCGACAGCGCAGAAACCCGCGATGGCGTGTCTTGCCACGCGCATCCCGTTCGGCGTGCCTGTAACCATCGAGGCGCTGGCGCAGATTGAACGCGCGGAGGAGGCACTCCATGACCTCGGCTTCGCGCGTTGCCGTGTGCGGCATCACGGCGAGGTCGCACGGATTGAAGTGCCAGAGGACGACGTCGAAAAACTGCTAGCCCCGGACGTGCGTGAACAGGTCGCGCAAGCCGTGAAGTCGGCGGGCTACCGTTTTGCCGCGCTGGACTTGCTCGGCTATCGGATGGGGAATCTGAATTGATGCTTCTATGTGGCAACGTTTTTTTCTCACACAAAGGCACGAAGGTCACAAAGGATTTATTTTTAGACAGGATTAACAGGATATGTGGCAACGGCATCCCTGCCGTTGGTTTGTTTAGTCTCAGATTATATAGTAATTTAACCTGGTATTGGCACAGGCAGGGCGAAGCCCTGACATTCACTAGCGTAGGGCATCGCCCTACGTCACAGGTCAAACACAAATAAGCCCTGTAAGGGCGACATCCATTTTTGCATGGGATGTCGCCCTTTCAGGGCTTTTTTCCTTGTTGCATCATACGTAGGGCGGTGCCCTACGCTAGTGAATACCGCCCCTTTGGGGCTAGGAATGCAACATCTTCAAGTTAAAACACTATATCATTTCCGAATCCTCGGCTTTCTGGATTTGACCACATCACTTTTGCAACCCTCCAGCAAGTCATCCCACGAACAACCCAGCGCATCTTTCAGGCGGACAAGATTAGCGACGGTCATGCCCGACTCGCCTTTCTCATAAAACCTGATGGACGTATGGTTGAGCGTCGTTACATCGGACAACCATTTGAATGTAACCGTCTCTCCGCTTGGTGTTTTAGCTTTCAGCCTCGCCTTGCGTAGATTATTCCCCAACACAAGGTTCACCGTGCGGTTGTCTCTCACCTTGTCCCAATACTCTTCGTGATTTTGTGGTTTAGCCATAAGTAAATATTGTAAGTAACCGCCACGCAGAAATTTTCTAATATATTAGAATTTATGTTGAATATATACGAATCGGTGTGATAACATCTCTCTAATCTTTTCCGAGAAAAGAGGTTCTCTGGAGAGACATCGAAACTGACAGAAACACGCAAGACTACAGAAGAGGAAGGGTTTTGAAATGGACGGAAACACGCTAAATGTTTTAAGGGAAGCACGACAAAGTTATTGGGAAGTTATGGGATGTGACAACGTAGTCACTGATGAACAACGAAGGGAACCCAAAGCGCACCCGTGCCCAAAGGTAAAAGATTCTGCATGGGCAATGGGAGGCATAGGTTTTGGGTTAGCGCCAATTCTATTTGTCTTAAGTGGGATTGCTTCCTGCGCCGGTGCTAAATCTAGTACAGTAAATTCATTGGGAAGGGGGTGTCTCGTTTTCTTAATTTTTGGTGTTATATCTATGATAATGAATAGTATAACAAAAAAGAAAAAAAAGAAAGCAACAGAGATTGTTTACCGCAACTATATTGGAGTGGATTTTGCAAGAGAAACCCAGCAATGGCAAGATAGCTTGTATGAAAAACACAAGGCATTGGATGCTAGCATGAAACGGTATGCCGAAAATGCAATACTTTGTAACGAAATACTTCCAGCAAAGTATTTTGTTTTCAATTATGAATATTATGGGAAACATCCAGTTGTTGCCATCACGCAGTACATAGAGGATTTGAGGGCTGACACAATTAAAGAAGCAATCAACTTATATGAAACAGACGAGCGTGAAGCAAGACGTGATCACGAAAATTCCGTTCATAGGGGACAGATGGAGCAATATGCCGCTGGACAAATGCGAGCAGCAAGATTAGCGCAAGCTTATGCGGAACAGGCGGCTGACGCAGCTAAGCGTGGGGCTGACGCGGCCGAGCGCACGGCTGTTGCGACCAAGCGTGGGGCTGCCGCATCTGAACGCGGGGCGGTCGCCGCGGAAAAGCAAGCGGAACATCTGCACGAGATAAAAGAGCGAGCGCGAGGAAATTGGGGAGGGATTCACACGAAGTAGAAATGTCGGGGGCAAGTGCGGATGGTTCGGAGATCCGTCCCTACCCAGAATATCCAATATCCAACAAGGAAGGAACAATGTCCAAGGGGGATGCTGGGCTTTTTTGAGAGGATATTTTAGACAGGATTAACAGGAATGACAGGATTTGTTTTGTGGGGATGGGATGTGTTTTTGGGAATGTTGTAGGGGCGGATCTCCGAGCCGTCCGAAGGCAGCACGGCAACGGTAACGGCGGTTTCGGAGAAACCGCCCTACCCAGAATGTCCGACGGGAATATCCAATATCCAACACGGAATGACCAATGTCCAAGGGGGATGCGCTTCGGGGGATGTTCTCGCAGAGGCACAGAGGTTGTCGGGTAGTTGGGTAGGGACGGATCTCCGAGCCGTCCGAAGGTAGCACGGCAATGGTAACGGCGGTTTCGGAGAAACCGCCCTACCCAGAATGTCCGACAGGAATGTCCAATGTCCAGCACGGCAGAGGTTGTCGGGTAGTTGGGTAGGGACGGATCTCCGAGCCGTCCGAAGGCAGCACGGCAATGATAACGGCGGTTTCGGAGAAACCGCCCTGCCCAGAATGGCCAAGTCAAGCCCTGAAAGGGCGTAACTCACTAGCGTAGGGCTGTCAGCCCTTTTCGGGCGAATATTATTCGCCCCAACAGGCTCTGCGATACAATCCTGTTAATCCTGTCAAAAAAAACATCCCCCCCCCCAAAAAAAAACGCTGCGTCTTTGCGCCTTTGTGAGAGCAAAACGAAAAACAGCAGGAATAGGATTTGTTTGACTTTACGCATGAAAATGTGCTACAAATCTATTTTTATTATGAAACAGGGAATGTTTCTTTCGGTTATCGGATGGGGAGTCTGAATTGATTTTGCACCTACATTGGCGGGGCGGGAACCTGTACGCCTGGGGCGAGCAGGTCGCTGAAAAATGTCGCCGCGTGCCGCATTCCCCCTTTGACCCTGGCGGGGAAAAACTCCGTGCCGCGTTGTCGCAACTCATGCGCGGTGTGGATGTGCCGCCGGATAAGGCCGTGTCGCTGGCCTTGCCGTTGCCGACGGTGAAATGCGGCAAGACAAGCTGTCCGCTCCCGTCGCAGGATTTCCTGTTGGGGGCGCTTGCGCAAAAGGTCGCGCCTGGCGAGGATGCCATGCGCTGTCAGCCGTGGGAGGTTACGGCGATTGAAATCCCGTGGCGTTCAGCATTCACGCTGTTGGGTTTCGTTGCCGAGCATCAGTTGTCTGACGGTCTCTTTGCCGCAGAGGAGACGCTGACGCTGGCATCGTTGTTCCGTTACACGGGCGCGTTGGTGGCGCGTGGCCGCTACCTGCCCGATATCCGCAAGACAAACGCAGGGGCATACGAGGCCATCTGGTCGCCGTGCATTGATGGCGAGGAGGACGGGCGCATACGGCAGTTCGCGGAACGCTTGCCAAGGGTGGCGGCGGATGACCCGCCCGGGGTTGCGGTCATCGAGGAAATCCTGACCGAGTGGCTCGACCGTCTGGTGCGGGTCAGCGTGTCCACCACATTGTCCCGCGCGGCTGCGGCCAGTGGACGGAATTACAGTGCGCATGACGCCTGGTTCGCCGCCTTGCGCGGGGCATCGCGCACGATCCGCTGGACGTCTGCGGATGAGCTGGATACGCTCATCGGGCAGGTCGGCCTGTGGCGGTATCCGGTGGTTGGTATGCGTAGCCGCGACGACCGCCCGGCGTTTGCCCTCCGTCCCCCGCCTGCGGGGGACGGAGGCATGAGGAATCGGGAGGGGGGGCGGTACTGGTTCCTTGAAATCACGTTCGCCGAGAAAGACATCGCGAGCCTCAGCGAGGCCAGTTTGCTGGCGCTGGGGCAAGCGGCGTTGCTGTTCCCGCCTGTCAGGCTTGCGGATACCTTCGCCGAGGGGTTCGGTTGCCTGTTGGATGTTTCGGAGGCACACGCCTTCCTCGTGTCTTCGCACGCCTTGCTCTCGGCGGCGGGGTATGCGGTGGCGTTGCCGCCGGACGTGTCGCCCGACGCGCAGGCGAGCATTGCCCTGACCGCCGATGTGATGCCGCATGATCGGCCGTTGGAGGATGAATCTTTTTCTGCGGATGCGCGTGTGGATGTTCGCCTGAGCGTTACGTTCGATGGCGAGCCTGTTACGCCCGAGGAACTCGAAGCCTTGCTCGCCGCGGATTCGCCGCTGGTTTTTTTCCGTGGCAAGTGGGTGATTGCCGATTTGCGGCAACTCCAAAGCGCGCGGCATATCAGCAAGCGGCAAGGCAAGGTCGAGACGGAGTCCGCGCTTGACGCGGTGCGCCTGGCGCTGGGGACGGCCGGCAAGCGGCACGGGCTTCCCGTCGCAGCCATACACGGCCACGGCTGGGTGCGTGACCTGTTTAACCGACTGTCGGGCGATGAACACGCGTTCGGGCTCATCCCGTCGCCGGAGGGTTTTGTGGGGGAGTTACGCGCCTATCAGTTGCGCGGGTTCAGCTGGCTGGCGTATCTGCGGAACTGCGGCTTCGGGGCCTGTCTTGCCGACGACATGGGCCTCGGCAAAACCATCCAAGCGCTGGCGTTCCTGCTCCACGCGAAGACGCGGCCCGCGTTGGTTGTCGGCCCGATGTCCGTGCTGGGGAACTGGATACGCGAGGCGCAGCGCTTTGCCCCCGGCCTGCGCTTTCATCTGCACCATGGCGCGTTGCGGTGGCACGGCGAATCATTCGCCAAAGCGGTGAAGGAGATGGATGTCGTGGTAACGAGCTACAATCTGCTCTACCGCGACTACGCCGACCTGCGCCACGTCAATTGGTCGTGCATCCTGCTGGACGAGGCGCAGAACATCAAGAACCCCGAGACGCGCCAGGCACAGGCTGCGCGTGCGCTCACCGCCGACTACCGCATGGCCCTGACGGGCACGCCGATTGAAAACCACGTCGGCGACTTGTGGTCCATCATGGATTTCCTGAACCCCGGCATCCTCGGCAAACGCGCGGTATTCCGCGATGCATTCTTCCGACCCATCCAGTCCGGCACCGACCCCGGTGCTCGGACACGGCTACGGCGCATCACCGCGCCCTTCATCCTGCGCCGCCTGAAAACCGACAAGCAGATCATCTCCGACCTTCCCGAAAAAATGGAGGCGAAAGTCTATTGCCCCCTCACGCGCGAGCAAGTCAAACTCTATCAGGACGAGCTGGCGGACTTCCACCACAAACTGGAAAACGCCGAGGGCATCGGACGGCGCGGGCTTATCCTCGCCACACTCACGCGCCTCAAACAGATTTGCAATCATCCGTCGCACTACCTCGGGTTGCGCCTCAACCCTGCGGCGGACGAAGAGACGCGCTCCGGCAAACTCATGCGTCTGCGGGAACAGCTTGAAGAGGTGTTCGCCTGTGGCGAGTGCGCACTCGTGTTCACGCAATACGCCGAGATGGGGCATCTGCTGATTCAGCATCTCTGCCAGGCCTTTGGGCGCGATATGCCCTACCTGCACGGCGGTGTCCCGCGTGCGGCGCGTGATGCGATGGTACGGGCGTTTCAAGAGACCGACACGCCGCAAGCGTTTGTGCTGTCGCTCAAAGCCGGCGGTATCGGCCTCAACCTGACCCGCGCAACGCACGTGTTCCACTACGACCGCTGGTGGAACCCTGCGGTTGAGAACCAGGCCACCGACCGCGCCTTCCGAATCGGGCAGACCCAGCGCGTGATGGTTTATAAGTTCATCTGCGGCGGTACCCTCGAAGACCGCATTGATGCCATGATCGAAAGCAAGACCACCCTAGCCGCCGAAATCATCAGCAACGGTGAACAGTTCCTGACGGAACTTTCGAACGACACCCTCCGCAATCTCCTCAAGCTCGACGCCGCCGACCTGTCGGACGAGGGTATCCTGTCGCGCTGACAACGGCGCTCGCGGGTGTCAGCACCCCAGCAGCGCATTCACCTTTTCCATAATCTCGAACGCGTCGCCGACATAGACCACATCGGCCTTGCCTTGCGCCCAACCGCAGTTGGGGTCGAGGTTGATGGCGCGGCGCTCGGTGATGAAACGCCACCCGACGGCGTGCGGCTCTTCGCCGTGGCAACAGGTCGAGAGGCCTTTCGGGTGGCGCGGCGTGGAGCCGGTCTGCCCCACCTGATTCATGTGCGACATGAACCCGAGCGTCTCTTGCCCCTCGCTCTGCAAATCAACCAAGGATTTACTGCTGCCCAAGGAGGCCTTGGCCTTGCCCAGAAAGCTTTGGATGATGTCGCCCGCGCGGCCGATCTGGAACTGCCCGTCCTTCTGCTTCTTGGTCCAGCCCGCACCGGCCACGAACAGGAGCGCGGCCTCCGGGCGGATCGTCTGCGCATCAGCAGCCAACGCCTGGATGCCTGTTACGGTTGTGCGTTGTTCGCCAAAGTCAACGGTTACCGTCTGCGCGTTCGCTGTCCCTGCCGCACCTTGCCACGGCGCTTGCACGCCGCCGTCCACCAGCAGCATCCACGGACGCACCTCACGGCTGAACGACGACAAGATGCGCTGGCGGTAAAACCAGCGTTGCGCGTTCACGGCGCCGTCCTGCGCCGCGACCGAAACGATGTGCGTGTCCACCGCCATCCCGAGACGGCTCGCCACGCCCGGGAGGCAACGCGCGAAACGCGAGGTCTGCGGCGCGATGACCACATCCGCCTCGGCGGAACGGATCAGCGCCGCGGCCGCGGCCGTGTCCGAGGCGTAGCGCGGTTGCGCGACCTCCGGGACATCCACCACCTCAAACGCCGTCGCACCGCACGCAGCGACGGTATCTGCCGCACACGCCGCACGTTGGCCGAGAATGCCGACGGAAAACGGCATCCCCAATCCGCACGCGACGTTCAGCACCTCCAACGCCGCTTTCGGCAATGCCCCCTGCTCGGTGTGTAAAAGTACAAATGCTTTCATCTCTCAAAATCCTTTCTCATCTCATCTAAAAACTATAAACTAAAAACGTCCCCCATCCCCTTAGCCCTTCACCCATTCCACAATCTCTTTTGCGATCTCATCCGCCGGGAGATCCTTGACGATGCGCGTCGCGCGTTTCTGCGCGGGGATCTCGACCTTGCCGTAGGCGATGCCGCCGACCCCGACGGCGGCGGGCTTCGCTTTCTGCAACGCCGGCATGATGCCGCGCATATTGGCCATGCCCACCTGCGGGTTGTTCGGGGGCTCGGGCAGGTTACCTGTCGCCCACGCCAGCACGGCGGGCGCGCCCGTGCACGTCGAGGCCAGGTACTGCCCGCCCTCGATGCGCTCCAACACGCTGAACGACCCGTCTGCCTGCACCTTGATCTCATCCACGCCCATGAAGAAGTCCGCGATCCCCAGACGCTCGCACACCATCTGCAGCGTAACGCCCGCATCGCGCGATGCCGAGGCACAACCGCCGAAGACCAGCAGCTTACCCTTGTCCAATCCCGGGATGGCGAGGATGGCATCCGCCAGCGCGGCCGCCACGCCCTGCGCATCCGTGAACCCGCTCGCGCTCCCGTCCGCCACGACCAGCTCGAACGGCACTTTCTGCGCCACGGTCATCATCAGTTGCTGGAGCTTCGCCTTAGGGGCCAGGCTCACCAGCCACACCTTGCTCCCCGCGGCCTGCTTGGCGAGGTTCGCGGCCTCGAACAGCGCATGGCCCGCCCACGGGTCCAGCACCGACGGCAACATCGCCTCGTTCTTCAGCCCCGGCCCCTGCGGTGTGGCCACAGGCTCGAGCGTTTGTAGCGGATCCGGCACCAGGCTTCCGCAAACTACAATCTGCAATCCAGTCGTCATGCTCATCTCCTTAAAAAACTGCATGAGAGTATAGCAAGTCCACGTTCCTTTGGGAACACCGTTTTTTAGGCCGGGCGAGGCCGCTGCCCGATCCGTCATCCGCACGGCTTTTACCTTTTACTTTTCCCTCCGTTTCGACTACTATACTCTTTTCTTTTTTCAAAGGAGAGTAGCATGTCGGTTCCTTTCAAGGTTGATTTGAGCGGTCAGGTGGCGGTGGTTACGGGCGGCGGCGGCGTGTTGTGCAGCGCGATGGCAAAAGCGTTGGCGGCGTGCGGCGCGGCCGTGGCGGTGGCGGACCTCAAACGCGAGGCCGCGCAAGCCGTGGCGGATGAGATTAACGCCGCCGGCGGCCAGGCGCTCGCCGTCGCGTGTAACGTGCTGGAACGGGAGAGCCTCGAAAACGCGAACGCGGAAATCGAACAGGCGTTCGGCCCCGTAACCATCCTCATCAACGGCGCAGGCGGCAACCACCCCAAAGGCACGACCGCCATGGAGTACCTCAACCCCGATGACCTGCTCAACGCGAACCGCGCGTTCGTTACGTTCTACGACCTCGACCCCAAGGGGATTGAGTTTGTGTTCAACCTGAATTTCCTCGGCACGCTGCTGCCGTCCCAAGCGTTCACACGCGGGATGGCGCAGCGCCGCTCGGGCATCGTCATCAACGTCTCCTCCATGAACGCGTTCCGGCCGCTCACGAAGATCCCCGCCTACAGCGCGGCCAAGGCGGCCATCAGCAACTTCACCCAATGGATGGCGGTGCACATGGCCAAGGCCGGCATCCGCGTGAACGCCATCGCACCGGGGTTCTTCCTGACCGACCAGAACCGCGCGCTCCTGACCAACCCGGACGGCTCGCTCACGCCGCGCTCGGATAAAATCCTCTCGCACACGCCCATGGGCAAATTCGGCGAGCCGGGCGACCTGCTCGGCGCATTGCTCTGGCTCGTGTCCGACAAGGCCGCCGGCTTCGTTACCGGCGTTGTCGTCCCGATTGACGGCGGCTTCTCCGCCTACAGCGGCGTTTAATTTTTTTAACCGACACAACAAGGGAAATCATCATGGCAAAGAAAGCTGACATCGGCCTCATCGGCCTCGCCGTCATGGGCGAGAACCTCATCCTCAACATGGAGAGCAAGGGCTTCACGGTCGCGTGCTACAACCGCACCGTCGAGAAGGTTGACGCCTTCGTCAAGGGCCGCGGCGCGAAGAAGAACATCATCGGCTGCCGCACGCTCCAAGCGCTCGCCGACAGCCTCAAAAAACCGCGCCGCGTCATGGTGATGGTCAAGGCCGGCGCGGCCGTTGACCAGACCATCGAGTCGCTCCTGCCCGTGCTGGGGAAAGGCGACATCATCATTGACGGTGGCAACAGCCACTTCCCCGACACCGTGCGCCGCACCCAGTACCTCGCGGGAAAAGGCCTGCGCTTCATCGGCTCGGGCGTGTCCGGCGGCGAAGAGGGCGCGTTGAAGGGCCCGGCCATCATGCCCGGCGGCGACGCGAAGGCCTGGCCGCACGTCAAAGACATCTTCCAGTCCATCTCCGCCAAGACCGACAAGGGCGAGCCGTGCTGCGCGTGGATCGGCAACGACGGTGCGGGGCACTTCGTCAAGATGGTGCATAACGGCATCGAGTATGGCGATATGCAGCTCATCTGCGAGGCCTACGACCTCATGGCCCGCGGCTTCGGCATGACCGCCAAGGAGATGCACAAGGTCTTCGCGAAGTGGAACGCGGGCGCACTCGACAGCTACCTCATCGAGATCACCGCCGACATCCTCTCGCAGACCGACGAGGCCACGGGCCGCCCGATGGTGGACATCATCCTCGACACCGCCGGCCAGAAAGGTACGGGCAAGTGGACCTCGCAGGCCGGCCTCGACCTCGGCATCGGCATCCCGCAGATTGCGGAGGCCGTCTTCGCGCGCTGCCTCTCCGCCATCAAGGACGAGCGCGTCGCCGCGTCCAAGGTGCTGGCCTATAAGCCCGCCAAGGTCAAGGTGGATAAAAAACAATTCGTGAAGCAATTGGAGCAGGCCGTCTATGCCTCGAAAATCTGCTCCTATGCGCAAGGCTACCAGCTCATGCGTGCCGCCGCGCAGGAACACAAGTGGGATTTGAACTACGGAGAAATCGCCCTCGTGTGGCGGCAGGGGTGCATCATCCGCGCACGGTTCCTCGGCAAAATCAAGGAGGCGTTCGACGCGAACCCCGGCCTCGCCAACCTCCTGCTCGACCCCTACTTCAAGCGGGTTATCGCAAACGCGCAGGACGCATGGCGTGCGGTCATCAAGACGGCCGTTGACCTCGGCATCCCCGTGCCGGCCATGAGCACGGCCCTGAACTACTTCGACGCTTACCGCAGTGCGCGTCTCCCGGCCAACCTCATCCAGGCCCAGCGCGACTACTTCGGCGCACACACCTTTGAGCGCGTGGACAAGCCGCGCGGCGAATACCACCACCACATCTGGACCGAGAGCGGCGGCCACACCGCCGCCTCTACGTACAGCGTGTGAGTGCGCACGCCAGATACAGTGGCTTGCAATCAAAAAAAACAGTTTCTTGCAGGACGCGGCCTTGACTTCACAAGGCCCTGTGCGGTATGATTTACACTTTGAATTTGAACTCGTGTGTGAACATGTGGGTCTAACCGCCGTTGACGGGAAAGAGGTTGTATGCAGAGTCTGATAAACCATTTGAACCAGTTGCAGGAATTATTGCTGATACGGGATGAACACCGCACGACGGGCGACGGGCGCCACATGGACCGCCTGAATGATTCGATTGACCAGCTCACCGACCGCTTGCCCCCGGAGGTCAAGTCGCATTACCAGCGGCTCTACAAGAAGGACCACATCGTGATGGCGCCGATGTACAACGGCTGTTGCGCGATCTGCGGTATGCGGATGCCGATCAGCCAGGTGCAGGCCGTGCGGCTGTGCAAGCAAATCCAGAACTGCCCGAGTTGCGCGCGCATCTTGTACGAAGAGAACGACGCGCCGAAATGGGTCGGCGGCACGCCGAGCCGCACCGAGCCGCGCAAGTCCGGCATCTCGCGGTTCTCGGCCGAGAGCCTGATGGTCTCGGACCTCAAAGCCTCCACGGCCGCGGGCGCGATCGAGGAGCTGGCCAAGGTCATGGAGGCGAAGTGCTTCGTGGCCGGGGCGGACAAGCTCATCCAGTCCGCGATGGAGCGCGAGGCGGTACTCAGCACCGCGATGGAGAACGGGCTCGCGTTCCCGCACGTCCGCGGCGTCGAGGGCGGTGGGCTGACCCTCGCGCTGGGCATCTCCAAGAAAGGCCTCTCGTGGGACGACTCGGGCAACCCCATCAACATCGTCTTCTTCATCACGATCCCGACAGCGGTGAGCGCGTTCTACCTCCGCCTGATGTCGGGCCTGACCGAGACTTTCCTGAAAGAGCAGAACCGCGAGGCTATCCTGGCCGCGGAGACGCCCGCGCAACTTTGGAAGTCCCTGACCAAAGCCACGCGCTATTCCATCAAGTAGCGCAGGACAGGCGATGCCGGCACCTTCCGCAAAGCCCGCTGTCCTGCATGTCATCGAGGCCTTCGAGGGCGGCTCTGGCCGCCATGTCTGCGAGTTGCTGCCCGAACTTGCCGCAAGGGGGTACCCCATCGCGCTCGCGGCCTCGTTCCGCCGCAACCCGCCGTTTGCCAACCGTGCGGCCCATGCGCTCGCGGCGCACGGCATCACGATTCACGAACTGCCCATGCGCCGCGCAATCTCGCCGCTCGCGGACCTGATGAGCATGATGCGCCTCCGCCGCCTCATCCAAGCGCTCAAGCCCGACATCATCCACACGCACAGCTCAAAGGCCGGGTTCCTCGGCCGCCTCGCCGGAGCGGCGCAGCGTATCCCGCTCGTGCATACGCCGCACGCGTTCGCTTTCCTGATGCGGGAAAGCGCTTGCCAAAAAAAACTCTACCGCGCCCTTGAGCGGTTTGTCCAGCCGAAGACCTCCGCGCTCATCGCGGTCTCGCAAGAAGAGGCCTGCGCCGCGCAGGGCCTTGGGTTCACCCCTGACCGTATCCATCACATCCCCAACGGCAGCCGTTACCCGTCCATCGCCGCGTCTGCGGGAACAGCCCAACACGCCGTCGGTTTTTTCGGGAGGCTCAGCCGGCAGAAAGGGGTTGACGTGTTGCTCCGCGCCGCCGCTGATGTGGACGCAACGATTGATATCCACGGGGGCGGCGGGCAAGAGGCCGCCTTGCGGCGGCAATGCCAACGCCTCCGCATCGCCCCGCGCATCCGTTTCATGGGCGAGTGCTTGCAGGGCGATGTCGTAGCGTATATGCAAAAGTACGCCCTCCTCGTTATCCCCTCGCGCTGGGAGGGCTGCCCGTATGTGGTGCTGGACGCATGGGCCGCGGGTGTCCCGGTCGTCGCAACGCGCGTCGGCGGGCTCCCCGACCTCATCCGCGACGGTGTGAACGGGATACTGGTCCCGGCCAACGACGCGCCTGCGTTGTCCAGCGCGATCACAACGCTCCTGCGCGACCCGCCCCGCCGCCACGCGCTCGCCCTCGCCGCGCAAGCGAGCCTCGCGCATTACACGCTCGGCCAGATGGTTGAGCGGATTGAGGCTGTGTATGGGGGAGTCGGCAGGAGGGTTTAATCATCCTCTTTCCTGTTGCCTCGCCGCGGGGAATCACATACAATAAAGCCTTTATGAATCTTGACCTTATGGGAGATTAGGATATGTTGAAATGGAATCCGGAGTTGTATGGCCGTTCGCTCCTCAGGTTGGCGGATTTCACGGATGAGGAAATGCTCGACCTTATCCAGTTGGCCATTGACCTGAAAGCGCGGCGGCGGTCGGGCATCCGTGGCGACCTGCTGAACCGCCGGCAGGTGGCGCTGATTTTCGAGAAGAGCTCGACGCGCACGCGCAACTCGGCCTCGGTGGCGATCCGCGATGAGGGCGGGTCGGCGGAATACCTCGCGACACACGACATCCACCTCGGGGCGAAGGAGTCGGTCAAGGATACGGCGCGCGTGCTGGGGCGGCTGTTCGACGGCATCCTGTTCCGCGGCTTTAAGCAGGCGACCGTCGCGACGCTGGCGGCGTATGCGGGGGTCCCCGTGTGGAACGGCCTGACAGACGATTTCCACCCGACGCAGATTTTGGCGGACCTGATGACCATCCACGAGTGCTTCGGCCGGTTGAAGGGGGTGAAGGTCGCGTACATCGGCGACGGCCGCAACAACGTGGCCAACTCGCTGATGTTCGGGTGCGTGAAGGCGGGGATTGATTTTGTGAACTGCACGCCGGATGCGCTGTCGCCCGACCCTGCGCTGGTGCAGGAGGCGCGTGAGGCCGGGAGGAAAAACGGCGCGACCGTCGAAATCACCAGCGACCCGACAACGGGTGTGGCGGGCGCGAATGTCGTCTATACGGACGTGTGGGTCTCGATGGGCGAGGAGGCGCAAAAGGAAGCGCGCCTGAAATTGTTGCGGCCGTATCAGGTGAACATGGCGCTGATGAAGGCCACAGGCAACATCGGCGGCGATTTGATTTTCCTGCACTGCCTCCCGGCGTTCCACGATTGCGAGACAACCATGACGGCCGAGAGCGGCGCGCTCGAGGTAACGGACGATGTGTTTGAGTCGCCGTTCGCCAAGGTCTTTGACGAGGCCGAGAACCGGATGCATACCATCAAGGCGTTGTATGTGTCCGCCATGGCAGACCTCTCGGCGATGTGAGGATTTTTCTGACAGGATAAGGTGTTGCGCGAGCAACGAACAACTCGAAACTAAAGAAGGTTACTATGTCCAGACGGATTTGTGATTTAAGCTGGGAGCACTACCAGACGTTGCCCTTCGACAGGAAGATGGCGTACCTGATGCAGACGGACGGGAACCCGTACCACACGCTGTTCGCGCAGCAGTTCGATCTGGAGCTCCTCTCGCGCCTGACCACGCTGGCAAACGAAATCAGGTTCATCGCGAAATCGAGGACCGGCACGGAGTTCCTGCGCTCGCTGCTCCTGCACCGGCGGGCCATGCTCTACTTCTCGCAGCCAAGCTCGCGCACGTTTTTGTCGTTCGCCTCCGCCTGTCAGATTTTAGGGATGCCGCTGAGCGAGGTGCGCGACCCGTCCATCTCGTCCGAGCTCAAGGGCGAGTCGCGCGAGGACTCGGTGCGGACGTTCAGCTCCTACTTCGACCTCATCATCATGCGTACGCCTGAGAAAGGCCTGGCCGAACACACGGCATGGGTGCTGTCCAACTCGGACCGCCCGATCCCGATTATCAATGCCGGCTCGGGGCAGGACCAGCACCCGACGCAGGCCCTGCTCGATGTCTATACGCTGTTGCGGAGCTTCGAGAAAACGGGCGGGCTGAAAGACAAGACCATCGTGTTCGTCGGCGACCTGTTGCGCGGGCGCACGGTGCGGTCGCTCTCCAACCTGCTGTTGAACTATCCGAACATCCGCCAGATTTTCGTCGCGCCTGCGGCGTTGCAGGTCGGCGAAGACGTTCAAGAGATGCTGCGTGCCCGGAATGTGGCATTCGAGCTGACGGACAATCTGCAAGCGGCGATCCCGCAGTCGGACGCGGTCTATATGACGCGCGTTCAGGATGAGTGGGACAAGGCGAAAGGCGACAGCGCGCGCATTGACACCAGCCGTTTCAAGTTTGGCGCGGACGAGCTGGCGCTGCTGCCGAAAAACGCGGTGATTCTGCACCCCTTGCCGCGCCGCGACGAAATCGCAACGGTCGTGGACCACGACCCCCGCGCGATGTACTGGCGGCAGATGCGGAACGGGATGTGGGTCCGCACCGCGCTCATCGCCGCAACGTTCGGCTGCGAAAAGCAAGTGCTGGCCTATCGGGGCGAGTAGTGCGTAACGAGGGGTTCCCGCTCCTCACGGCTGCGTCTCGGGTAGGGGCGCGGGGGGCTGGCCGAAGATGAGGGCCGCGGGGTTGGCTTGAAGGTCGGCGACAAGCTGGCTTAGGCTCTCGGAGGTGGCGCGGAGGTTCTGGACAAGATCGGCGAATGCGTGTTGCTGCGTCCCTGTGATGCGGTTCAGGGTCTGCGCGGTCTGGTTGAGCGTGGTGAGGGTCTCGCTGACTTGCGAGCCGGTGTTGGTGGCGGTCGCCATCACGCCTTTGAAGGATGCGACGAGCGGCTCGATCTGGCTGTCCACCTGTTCGGTGATGCGGCGGATGCTGGCGAGGGTCTCGCTCAATTCGGCGGGCAGCTTCTGCGCCCCGAGGGAATCAATCAGGTCTTGTGCGGATTGCGTGGTGCTGCGCCATTCGCCCAAGAGTTGTATGACCTCGGCGGAGAGCGCGGCGGTGTCCACGCCGCTGACTTTCTCGCGCGTGGTTTTCAGGAGCGCGATGACCTCGGCGGTGATGCCTTGGAGGTCGAGCTGGCTGAGGTTGGCCATCAGGTCTTCCGTCGTCTGCCTGAAGACGAGGAACGTGCTGGGGGCGGAGGGGATGTAGCTGTGCTTAGGGGTCCAGACGAGTTGCTTGTTGGGGTCGGTCATGCGCTCGGTGGGGAGGTAGTCGAACTCGATGTATGAGAGGCCGGTGATGCCTTGCGAGGCCACCTTGACGCGCAGGCCTTTCCTGATGAGCTCGTCGAGGAACGCGTTGGGGTCGTCGGCCTGCATGGGCAGGAACTGCTTGGGGTTGAGGGCCATGACGACGAGTATCTGCTGCGCGTTGAGCGATGCCTCCTGGACGGACATCTGGTCGCCGTACTCGCTGTACACGAAACCGATGCGTTTCACCGCGCCGACTGGCACGCCGCGGTATTTCACGGGCGAGCCGATCTCCAGACCCGTAACGGACTCGGCGATGTAGGTCTCGGCGTAGATTTCCGTGCGGTTCAAAAACCGTGCCCCGGCAATGCCGATGGACAGCAGGATGAGGCCGAAGCCTGTCAGCACGAAGAACCCGATTTTTGCGTAGTTGGCTTTATTCTCGTTCATGATTATGGCGTAAATTGGAGGGTTCTTTATCTCTGATGACCTCCATCACGCCGAACCCTTGCTTCAAGGGGATGATGAGGTAGAAGTGATACAGGTTGATCTCGCCAGGGTGCGCGGTGGGGTCGAGTGTGATTTTGACATCCCACGCAGGGTAGGTTTGGTGCGTCGTTGCCGTTACTTCGATTATGTCCGAGACGACCAGCACGGGGAAGACGTTGTCGAGCGTGTCCACACGGCGGAGGCCGTCCATCTCTGTCGGGCGCGGCTCGGGGGGCAACTCCGGCAGACGCACGGGGACGAACGCGGTTTGCGTGGTCTCGCCTTGCGGTAGGGTCGGACGCGCGAACGCGGGGTCGTAATCCCATATCGGATAACGTGCCTCCAAGCCTTTGGCGCGGGCGACGATTTTCAAACCCTCGTTCTCTTGCAACGGCGGAACATGGAATGTGTTTTCCTTGTTCTTCGCAACGGCGAGTGTCCGCGCGAAACGCCCTTCGCGTTGGGGGAATGCGCCGAGGGTGATGTCCACTTCGGCGTCGGTGTTGACCGTGAACGTGAGACCGTCATCAATCAGTGTCGCGGACACGATGTTGACCCCGGCGGCGCGTTCGACAATCTCCAGCAAGCACGGCGAGTCGGTGAGCGGCAAGCGGACTGTCAGGCTGTTTGCAGTGGATGCAACAACGGTTGCATCCACTGCGGTGTCGGTCAAGGGGTCGTAGTAACGTATCTTCGCGTTGTTGCCGTTGAGGTTGTTCAGCGTGATGTCGAACATCTGCGG
>Ga0123353_10001167_pt1 | contig 32047 bp, 42 predicted proteins | sample TergutLab28metaG_3_FD_92763 | JGI IMG/M metagenome (GOLD analysis project Ga0123353, IMG submission 92763) | Labiotermes labralis P3 segment gut microbial communities from Petit-Saut dam, French Guiana - Lab288 P3 | ecosystem: Host-associated > Arthropoda: Insects > Digestive system > Gut ... | reverse complement strand
TGCAAACTTGTCAAAAAACCAAATTCATAGAATGTATTTGGGACAAGCGGATTTGATGAATTGAAAATAGCGTTTGAGATGCTCATATTAGACACAACCACAGGGTGTTTAGAATCTATATATTGCTTTAAATACTCGTGCGCATTTTCGTCTGTATTGTGCGTTGTAATAGCATTATTGACCTGTTCAATCGTTGCCCACTTTTCTTCAGCAAGTTCCACGTAAAGCGTAGGAAGAAATGTCTCTGTTCCTGTTGTGTCTAAGTATTCTTTACTTAATTCTGAATCAAATAGTAACTTAATCCAGAAATTTTCTGATGGATTATTAATAAGCCATCCATTGTTCTCTCTGTACTTACCATAATTAGGTGGTTCAAACGCATCAAACCCAGCCTCAAAAACATCGTGATTATTACCATTCATCATAACAGAATTATATGTTGTAGAATTTTCCCCTGTTATTTTGAAGACAAATCCATTATCCGAGCCTCCTACTCTTTCAACAATAAAAGCTAATTCAGAATAGTAATCTCCATTTGGTTGAACTACATCTATATTATCGCATCTAATTACAGTCCCAGCAGGCAGAACTGTCCCTTCTGGGATGTCTATCAAATACACCCTTTTTTTGCCATCGCTTAATTTTTCTAAAATTTCCTCCAATCCTGTTATGGATGAAATTGGGTGCGTGTCAGGGGCATCTCTTTCTTTTAACTGATTATGTATTGATACGCCTTGTGGCCCACCGCCTTGCGGCTGCTCACCTGTAATAATTAAACTCATACTAATTCCCCCAGATTAATGAAACATCAAATTCTGTTTTTTTTATAACTGTGACAAGTTTCGGGTCGTATCCCTTTCTGAATAATACATCCTTTACAAGCATCCCATCTGCATTATTCACATCTAAAAATACATCTTCCCCCTCATTACAGATTAAAAAAGGCTCATTTTCAGGCAAGCTGAAATCTTTTTTATCTAAATCCGTTATTCGTCCCCAACTTCCAAATTGTAGAGACATTGTTTTTTCTGACCTTGTTTTCATATTTCAAAATATTTGTTTTTAATTGTTATCACAAAAATATATTTGTTTTTTCAATATGTGTATTATATACTCATTTTATTTATAGCTTTCAAATAAAAATTGTTCCTGTTACATAAATTATTCCATCAATATTAATAGCATCAATTTTCAAAACCTCATTTCTATCTGCTCTAAAAATACCTGTTTTCAATAATCTATTATTAAAATCTGCCATAATATCCCCATCTGTATATGATAGGATATAAGATTGCCAATTTCCCAATGGTATTCTTTCAAAATCAAAAGTGATATTGATTGAAGGTGGAAAAATTTGAATTGAAGGGTCTTGATTTAAAATATAAATATACCCATCTTTTGAATAATCTATATTAACTCTAAGTAAACCCGCCACATCATATTCAAGATGTTCGGTAGTAAAATTAATATATTGTTGTTGATTAATTTGTGTTTTCATATTATGCTTCTAATTTTTTTGGAAATGCCAATATTTCAATCCTATCTTTTGTAGTTGGTGTAAACCAATCTAATTCAAATTGGATTAAATATTCTGCTACACCTAAACTGTTTAGTTTTAATATCGTATAGTCTTTCCCTATACCACTTGTAAGAACCTGACCATTTATAGATACCATTTCGCTAAAATTATATTCATCTGAATAATTAGATGATGTAAAAAACAAAAAAGCCCTCATGCTGCCATTCCCCTCAAATGATTTTCTCACAACATTTACTGCGGCATCATTTTTAAGAACTACAATTCCATTGTCAACAGTAACAATCCCTGTCCCTGTTAATTGTTTAATAATTCTTCCTGATGTACCAGAAAACAAAACAATTGATTCGTTCACAGAATTAGGAATTGATGAAACAACAGCTCCTGTAAGATTTGCTTGTGCGACTACCCAATCATTAGCATTACTTATTGATGGATTTGATGTGCGCGCAAAAACAATATCTCCTGCCTCCAAAGTATCCCACGAAGGCTGTGTACCTGAATCAAAGATAATCATATCTCCTTTTGAAATTTCAGTTAATGGCATATTAGGTGGAGTCCCAAAAAATTCACTCCATAAATAAATACTAACAGCTCCTGTAATGTTTTCACTTACAACTTGGTTTATCCTATCATAAATTGCTTTTGCAGAGACTGCATATTGCAATGACTGCCATTGTAAAGAATCAGGGCTTGAAATAAAATCAGATTGATTAAATTTTCCATTTATTTGTGGCTGAATTGCAGATGTAACACCTTTAAGGTAGGATATTTCCGCATCCGTTAACGCTAACCCACCATTGGCTTCTAATTTGCGTGCCGGTATTGACCTGTCTGCCATAATTCTGTCAATTATAGATAGCGTGATTTTTTCTATCTGTCGTAAATCTAATTGTGTCATTTTATTATAATTTTTAATTTATACTAATTTTAATTGCTGTATATTTCTAAAATAGAGTTTACATAAGGAGAAAAAGAGAAAAAAATTTCTTTTTTGTCAGGCAGTAAAAAATAATCTTCCCATTTTTTTTGCTTCACCCCATTTAAAAAAATTTGCGTTTTCTTATTACACATTTCGCGCTCCACAACGAATCTGCAATTTTCCCCATCAATATCCCCATCAATAATTCTATTCACCTTAAACGTGCTATTTTGCAGTTCATTAATGAAATTATTCTCCGTATTATCTATTCTAACATTAATTTCTTTATTCTTTGTTACCGTGTTGTTTATTATTTTCTTTAGCGCCTCTGCCACAACTATTCCTGCTGCGGTGTCGTGCAAGTAATTGCTATTGTATTTGCTGTTTTTTTTATTAATAATATAACATTCTATAGTAGGAGAAAATCTGTCTGTAATATTATATTTTATAGATTTTATCCTTATAGGCATTTCAACAGTCTTAATATCATTAATATTTATATACCCTCCGAGCCTTATTTTTGGTGAAATATGCGCATAGTACTTACGAAAGAAAACACTATCAATATAAAATTTAATATCTGCTTTCTCATTGTGATTTTCGTGGAAGTACCGTATTGCTTCCTCTAACATTATAAATGAAGCGCCTGATTTATTCCCATAATTGCATATATAGTGCTGCGGCATCTTTATATCAAGTACGATGAATTTGTCCCATTTTTTTGGATAAAACTTGTCGTTCGGATACTCAATATCATCAACCGTAGCATTGCTCAGCCTAAATTCTCTTAATGGCTTTCCGTCTGAGTTTTTATGTTCGTATGTTGCTTCAAACTCTATACCTGACAACAATCCGTCTTGAAATACAACCTTTACAGATTCCCCATTCATACATAAGTTATCATAGTCCAAGTCTTCCGGAATGGTGGCATCATAAATATTCCAATACCATTTTTCTCCCTCTTTTACTTTATGTGCATCAAATACGGTGCTTGTATGACTTGGATAGATATGAGACAAGTCGATTTCTTCCTCTTTCGATATTGTTGGGAATACAAGATTTGGGGTTTGGATTTTAAAGCCTGTAAGTTCATATCGCTGGGACAAACATAATTCGCTATTGTTGAAAACAGACAGAATTGAATTATTGATTAGTACTTCAAACATTTTACCAATCATATTATACTTAACAGGACATATAATTCCACTGAAAGCCCCTGTAGTGAATTTTAATTGTAACAGTTCAGCAGTCTTTTTCCCTTCAAAATCATAGTTGTCAGGGATATTCCTGTCAAATAAATTTAATGTCTTAATTTGAGGAATATAAGGAACTACTACATTCGTTGAGAGGTCATTGAAAATATAAATAGTACCATTCCATCCGGAAATCAGAAATTTATATAAAACACGCCCTACATATAATTTATAGACTTTTGCTGAATCTAAGTTTGCTGAAAATTGATAGTTAAGAGTATGTATTCCGGCAACAAAAGGAGGCAAAGCGCCATATTGACGGATGCTCCTGCTAAAAATAGGATTTATCAAAGATCCATCTTCTCTATAGAACGGTATGTTTTCGCCCGTATTCACTACTATATCACTCCCCATTACAGCTATTGGACTGTCTACTGATTCTATGATATACAATAACAACCCAACAGAATTAAATCCTATAGGAATATCATGAAATCCATTTTTTAATTGTAAATTCATTTTAATATCAAAATTTACAACCCCCGATTCTTGTATCTTGAAAAAACTTAATTCTTCATTCTTTGTTACAAAATTAGTATGGATTATGCTTGGATCTTGTGCGTTAGCCTCTTTCAACGGCTTATTAGCATCAATATATACACATACTTGTTGTTTATCATTATTCACGGCAGCCTCTGTTATGATTCCATTATATTTATTTACAACTTCATACGTTAACGCGGTTTGCTGTAAAACAAAATTTCCTGTTCTATCAGTTAGGTACCTCTTTCCCTCATAATCTTTAATCTGAGACTTTGGCAATAATAATGTCTTGTTATTGTATTCTGCTGCATTTATGTTTCTGTCTCCGCCTCTTACCCACAACACATTAAATGCCTCATTCTCATCATACGCCACTTTTATTTCTTCCTTTATTCCCCCATCATAGCCATAAGCCAAATTTAGCGGGGTCTCTTTATTTTCCTCAATCCTGTTCAACTTAATAATTGCCGCTCCTGCTTGATAATAAATGTGCCATTCCGTATTAAATTCTTCAGCAATATACTGTAATGCTTCAAAGCAATTTAAGGCGTTGAAATATAACATCTTCTCAGGGACATCCAATTTGTCTTCTTCTCTTGTTGTCCACAAGTACTGTGTTTGATTCCTTAAATTAAGATTTTCAATTATTAGTCTAATAAAATCAATAGGAGTTCCAAACATGGAAAATGCCATTTGCCTCGAAAAAACATTGTATTCAGCAAGTGGCGCTCGCAAATCTACAAACTTGCAATTCTTCAATATCTGTATTCCACTATGAAAATTAACAGTGTATGCGTAATTTGTTGAATTTACCTTCGTAAATTCAGGCTCGGTAAGTAGATAATAGCGTCTCTCATTGCCATAAAAATCTATCTTAACATAAGAATTTTGAGGAATAGATAATAATTCTTCACTCGAAAACTTAACGCAAACAAAGTCATCGCTCATCAACTCCGTATAGAGATAACTGTCGTCAGTCTCTATTACTTCAATAAACTTAGTTTCTGTTTGATAAATTTTCATATCTATATGTTAAGGCGAAATTTTAAACGGTACATCAGCTCTATACGGCTGAGGAGACCTGATTTGATGAATCACAGATGATTTTTTTTGATAAATTTCGTTTCGGTTATTATCATTTTTTAAACTTTTTAAATACACTGTAATATTCTATTGCATTGTTATTTATATGTCGCCAAGCCAAACAAACCCTGAACGGCACAATATTTCCAAATATGCGCTTGGTTACACCGTCTATCTTTACGTCTCTGTACGCTACTAACCCAAGATTTAGGGAATAAAATATTCTCCCCATACTGTCAAAATCAACTTTATTGTTTTTCCCTGTAACCCTAAACATCTCTTGCGCTCCTTCAGGGCTCATTGTGGATGCAATATTCAATGATGACAGGCGCATATTTTCCGTCTTATTGTCGGTCACAAAATACATATACCGTGATGTTATGTTGTCAGCGGTAAAACCAAAAGGAACAAAATTAAAGTAAGAGCTCGTTTTAAGTTTTTCAGGCTTTATTTTGACATTTGTCCAAAATATCCTGTTTTCCAAATTTGCGACATTCTCACCTACCTGCTTTTGCTCATATTTAGAAGTTGAATCATCTACAAGCGTCCACTTCCTTCCTGTATCATATTTTTTTACTCCACTATTTTCATCTTCTCTTATTCTATTATACCTCTTATATCGAACAAGCGCTATCCTCACATCATCCCCTATCTCCTGTAACATCTCTTGTGAAATGTTGTTTATTTTATAATTAATGGTGCTTCCCTCAATTGCTATCTCTACATTCGGAACAACAGTATTCACAAGCCCTGTTGTTATTTCTTTTTTTATCCAATCTTTGAGCACCTCCATTCTTAGCTGTTGCGACTGTCCACCCTTTACAATCTTCGTAACCGAGTTATCTGGGCTTGTTGCCTGTGGTAATTCTGTTATTTTCTTTTTTCCCATTATATATAATTTACTTCAATAAAATCAAGTTCATCCTCTGTAGTAATATAATCGTCTGTATCTTCAGTTATTAACAAATAATCATCGTCAAGAATATATGCCAGTACAAGCACATTCAAAGAAAACTCAAACCATATCTTTGGCTCAAATGTAAACTCTTTCACAGAACATGATTTGAATAAAAAATAATAATAATTATCTTTGTCAACTAAATACATTGTCTTCTCTCCCGCTGTTGCTATTGCACGTTGGAAGGCACGATAATTGTTCCAAAACTGCGCTATGTTGTTGGCTCGCATTAGCAGATTTAATTTTATCTCTTTGCCCTCAAGTGTAACATCATTATCTGTATATACAACAGAATCCATTTTTGAATTTGTTTGCAACAGATGCTGCTTACCTTTCGGATTTTGTAATATAGAATCAATATTATTGCCAATTACCCTTATTCCATAATCAGATAAATTAACACCATTTATTTCAATGTTCCCTGCCGGCACAATATTAGGGCTGATTGGCAATTCAAGAGCTTCAGCCATTTGAAATTCGGGGGTGTTACTCGTTGGCTCTTCGCCATCTTCTTCAATTGGTTCTTCGGCATCTTCTTCCGGTTGAGTGCTTGTGCTGTATTTCACAGGGAAATCATCCGAAAACTCAACTGTTACATTTGTAAATGTATTACAATATTCAATTTTGCTTTCAGAAACATATCGTAACTTTTCTGTTATTCCTAAATCCAAAAAATCAAAAATGTGATACGATTTGTCCGATATTTTTTTAATGAAACTGTTGTATTTTTCAACATCCCCTAAGATGGCAAAGTTAATTTTAACGCTTTTATTTTTTAAATAAACTTCTGTCAAATCTGCCGTTATACCATTTATTTCCTTATAGTTAGAGTAGTTTACGTCTTTTGTGGCAGCATAGCAGGCGAGGTCTCTATACCCGCCAAGCGCGACAATCATTCCGTAATTGTCATAAGCATTAATACCGTCAATTAAAAAAATGCCGTTCATGGTTGTTGTTGTGCCGCGAAAATATAATTTATTTCTTATATGAGTATCATATACACATATTTTTATTATTTTTTTTGATATTATAAAAAGTGTTATTTTGTGCCGTTAGAAAATACGAAAGATGACTTTGATAAAATTCAGCGATATCAATAGCAAAATCGTTCCTATACGTGGGGATAATGTAATTATAGACTGCGATGTGGCATCCCTCTACGGTGTTGAGACAAGAGATATTAACAAGGCGGTTGCTAACAACCCCGATAAATTTCCAGATGGATATGTTTTTTTTCTTAGCAAAAAAGAGTTTGACAACTTGAAGTGGAAATTTTCCACATCAAGTTGGGGTGGAACACGTAAATTACCCAAAGCATTTACGGAAAAAGGGTTGTATATGCTGGCAACAATACTAAAAAGCCAACAGGCAACACAAACCACAATTGCTATTATAGAAGCATTTGCGCAAATAAGAAAATTACAAAAAACCGTTGCGGAATTATCAGAAACAAAAGATGAGTTTCAACAAAAAACACTTATGCAAAAAGGTGGGGAAATAATATCGGAATTGATAGGAGATAATTTAGAAACTTCCGACACTGAAACAAGTATAGAACTAAATTTTGCCGTATTAAAATTCAAACATACCGTTAAACGTAAAAAATAAATCATTATGAAAAAAATATTATTATTAATTATTATTGCATCCTTCTTATTATTTATTGGAGGATGCGAAAAATTCAGTAATTTGTATCCATTGACAGGTAAAACATTTACTTATTGGAGTGGTTATACTGGTCAAGACAACTTGATATCAAATTTTATGTTTGAAACCGATGGACATGTTACATGGAACTCTACAATTGGATACAAAACAAAAACTTTTGAACATTTGACTTATAAACAAAATGGAAGCAAATTAGAAATTTATACAGATAGAAATAAGCAATGGAAGAAAGAATCAAAAAATACAATAATGTTTACAGGTACTTACAGTAATTCAACTATTGTCTTTGATGAACTTTCAGGAATGGTACATAAATTAAATTAAACATATTAAAATCAAATGATTATAAAAAAAACATTTACAACACTATTAATAATTTTTGTTTATCTTGGAATTAATGCACAGGATATAATGATTACAAAGGATGGTCGAAAAATTTCTGCTAAAGTTGAAGAAATTGGCATTGAAGTAGTAAAATATAAAAAGGTTGATAATCAATCAGGACCTTCTTATTTGATGAATAAAAGTGATATTGCATCAATACTTTTTGAAAATGGAGATTTTGAAGTTTTTAAAGAAGAAATACAAAGAAAACCCATTAAACAAAAAAGTGTTACAAGTAATTATCAAAAAGCAAAAACACTTCGTAATGCAGGAATTGGATTAACATTTGGAGGCTTGGGAGTGGCAGTCGGAGGACTTGGATGCTACCTTGCTATGTCTCAAAATACTTATAAATATACTGCGCTACAAGCATACGGAATGTATAAGGGTGGAATAGCCATGATGGCAGTTGGATCATCTATATCCGTTGCAGGTATAATCTGTGCAGTAACTGGTGAAACAAGAATGAAAGGGAATGGAGGGTTTAGTTTGCTTGAAATAGACAAACTCAAACTCAATATGGATGTAGGTGTAAATAATTTTTGCTTAATATTACAATTTTAGTTATTGAATAATAAATAATTTTGGAAACTTATTAAGTTTTAATGGGTTCACACAAACCCCTTCGCCTTATCTCTTTTTTCCACAATTATATCTGCGCCCTTGCTCTCTACAAATACAACGGAGTAACCTGATGCAATAATCTTTACCTTTGCACCGTGCATTGCAATTACATGATACGATTTTTCTACGTTGTCGTAATTAAGAACTGCGTGAGAATTTCCAAACACTGCAACCTTTTCAACATTTGTACATGTAAAGTTTTTATCTACATATACATTATGTTTTTCAAGCTCTTTTTTGTCTATTTCTCTTAAATCTCCCAAATAAGGAAAGTTATTTTCTATACAAAACTCCCTGCCTTGTGGCGTGAACATAAGCGCAGCAAGCTGTTCAATTGTTTCTTTTCCGGTAATCTTTTCGCAATGTTCAATCCGTTTCAGTTTTTTATGAAATATTTTTGCGTCTTTATTCATTAATCTACTATTTTAACTTTAATTTTTCCACTATCAAGAATAGTGTGTACTTTCCCTATATCTTTCTCTACTCTCTCAAGTCTCCTCGTATTTGTATCTATATTTTCAAGCGATGTTAGCATTTTCCCTGTATTATCGGCAATAATTTGATTGCTGAATTTAATCTCCGCTGTTAGGACGCGCAAAACTCCAAAACTTGCATTTAACTCATTAGCGCTATCCTGTGTCATAGCGGCAAACCCTTTTTTTGCAGCAGACCTCTCACTTTTATCATTGAAGAGTTCATCATAGCCGCCATATTTACGCTCCATTTCATCTGTCGCGTTATCTATTAAATTATTAATAAACCCCCAATCTACAGGAATACCGTTTTCAATTGCATTTTTAATATGCTCTCTTACTTTTGTTGCAACAATCTCCAAATCGCTGTTCATCATTAATCTGACAGCCTCTTTTATCATATTTCGTACAACGTCTTTCATCGCTTTAGCCTTGTTCTCTCCTGCCCCCCAAGCATCTACATACGCTTTTGAAAAATTATTTATTGCACTCTTAACGTCTTCTCCGAAAATAACATCTACAGCCGCATCTCTTAAATCTTCTAAATTATTTTTATTCTCCTCTAAGATATTATCATATTCATCAATTGCATCTTGGTCTGGTTTCTTTTTTTCATTCTCAAGTTTTCGCTGCTCTTCAATTAATTTGGTCTGTTTTTCCAAATACTCTATTTGTTTTTCAATCAACTTACTTGCATCAGTTGAAAAAGCCTTTGAAATAGCTCTGTCTAATTTGTCGTATTCTTGTTTTAACTTATCAATACTTTTTTGGTGTTCTTCTATTTGTTTGGATAACTTTTCGTCATGCGCCTTAAATGCTTTTGTAATCCAACTTATTGCTTCACCTGCTGCTGCTGCTATCCCGCCCATTAGCCCGCCATTAGCAAAGCCGCTTGCCACATTCTGTACAGAACCTGCTATTTCGCCTACTACGCTTGCCGCTTTTCCTAATCCCTCATTTCCTGTTGCGTCTGCCAAATCTACAAGGGAGCTGCTTAACCCTGACAGCATTCCTGCTGCCTTAGCTGCCTCACCTGCTATCATTTTAATTCCGGCTGCCTTTAATAACGCCGCTTCGTTTTGCGCAATGTCTTTAAGTTTTTCATCAGTTGTATTTAAGGCAATATCTGCCATTACAGCCGATTGCTTTAACATATTAAATCCTGAAATTATTCCCGCCCCAAATCCGTTGCCTCCGCTATTTACTTCATTTTGTAAGTCAATAACCCTTTTGTATATGTTTTCAATGTCCTTGCCCGACCCTTTTATCTTTTCTGCATCTTCCATTGTAATACCTTCGGGAAGCTCTAAAGTTACACCATTTAGATAATCAATTAATTGCTTTGTAGATTCTATTATTTCATCAATACTTTCCTTTGTTCTATACGAAACATCTGAAAAAATATCAGTTAGTAATTCTGAATTTTGAAATATAGTATCTAATTCTTTATTTGTTACATCTTCTAACGCTTTTAAACGTGCATCCTCAATAGCGGCAATTAAAGATTCTTTTTCCTTATCGTCATAATTGCTTTTTTCAATTTTTTCTCTCTCTGCATTGAATTTTGTATTTATTTCTGTCTTTTGCTGCTCATACGACTTGTACTTGTTTAACAAATCACCATACAATTCATCTGATTCGGATTTTTCAAAATGTGTTTTTAATTCAATGTATATCTCTTTCGGGATTAAGTCATTTGCTAATGCGACTTCTAATGACTTATCTAAATCCTCATATTTTTCTTTTATTTTTTTTATGCGTATTTCTTCTTCAGTCAGCAATAAGTCTGTTAAATTCTCAACGTGCTTATTTCTTGCATCTTCTATCGCTTTATTCGCGGCTTCTTCGGCTTGTAAGCGCAAATCTGCATACCTCTTTTCATCTTCTTTGCTAAATAAACTCCCTGACGTATTTTTATGTTCTTTTTCTCTCTTATTATGTGCCTCTATCTGTTTTTGCTTATCAAATTCTATCTGGGCGAGTATTTTCTCTAATCCCTCTTCCTTAGCATCTATTATACCCTGCGCCACGTCCGCCTCGCCCTTACGCACAAGTTCTGCAATATCTTCATAGAGCTTCTTACGTGCTTCTATTTCGCTTTCATAGTCTTTTCCGGTGAGGGTTTTATAGTTAGCATAAACTGCACTTAGCTGTGCGTCCAATTTATTAATATCTACTATTTTGGTATCGGCATCTGATACCGTTTCATCTTTTCGGACTTCTGCTATCTCTTTTTTCAAACGTTTAATCTGTGCAACTAAGGCATTTACTTCCTCGCTTGTTTTTGCGATAACATCGGGGCGTAAGGTTGGCAATTTCAACTCAAAGTCTGCTTTTTCGCCTGCTTCAATAGATGATTTTAGATATTTCCCTGCTTCATCATTTGCGGCTTTTACCGCATCTTCCCACGCTTTTTTCTTTGAGGCAAGTTCAGCCTCAAATTTAGCATCAATATTTTTTAGTGTGTTTATATAGTCTTCTTTAACATCATCATCCCATTTTTCCTTGTCATCGCCAAATCCCCATTGAAATTTACTTGTCATATCCGCCTTCCTTTTATCTTTTTCTGCTCCCATACTTGCCAAGAACCCATCATACTCATCTTTTAACTTTGTAATGTTTTCAATCTCATTCTTATATATATTCGTTGCCTTATCCATATACGCGCTCGCCTGCGCCTTTAAAAGCATAGAATTGATAAAATTATCCTTATTGCTAATCAATAAATTCTCCGCATCTACAACGCTCTTAATAGACACGCCAAGCGCATCGAACGCCGCCTTATTGCTGTCAATGAATTTCTTCTTTTCTTCCAACGTGCTCAATTTTTGCCATTCAATAGCCAATCTGTTTACATCGGCAATATTTTTTGCAGTCATATCGGCAACGCTCTTTGCCATCTCATCAGTAGCCTTTTTTGCCTCACGCTGTTTTGAAATAAACTTTGTCAATGCGCTTATTGCCATCATTATAGCCCCAACACCAAAAGCCGTCAATGTAACCATCAATGCTTTTGCTGCCGCATTTGATATTCCGAGTGAAACGGACAATCCATTTACTGATGTCTTCCATAATGCTGTGGCTTTTGTTGCCGTGTGCATTCTAAATGCAGAGGTTTGATGTAAGGTGTTGGAAACAGATTGCAACCCCATAGTAATAGACATAGCCTGCTGTAATTGTGTTTGTATTTTAACCAACTTTTCATTGTCGGTTACAAACATTGACGACACTCCGCGAAATGCTGTAAATGCGCCCGATATGCCGGACATCATAGAGACCAACCCTTGTAATTGTGTTCCTGCCGTAGTTAGTGCCTTTTGCTCTTTACGAACCGCTGCATAAGCCAGCCCAACCTTTTTCAACTCCTCTTCTAATTGTTGGTACCTCTCATTCTCTTTATAGTTCTCTCCGTTTTCATTTGCGGCAATAACAATCTCACCCATCTCCTCTCTTAAAACCCGCATTTGTGTCATTAGCGTACCTGTAGTTTGAGTGTTTTTATTCTGTTGCTCTGATAGAAAACTATGAGCACTGCCAAGCACTTTTAACTTTGCTGTTTGCTCATCTAATTGTCCGTATGTATCTGCTAACTGCTTTTTTATCGGCTCTAATTGTTTTATTAGAAATGTGTCTTTGATATTCCCTGTATTTCGCAGCATCTCCTCTAATTTTGCTGCTGTTTTTTCTAATTCTTCAACTTTGCTTTTCTGTTCGTTAATTGCATCCCCAAATTCTTTAATAGAAGAAACACCTGTAACCCCTATGTTTTTTAAAGAGGCTTCAATTTTTTGCCACTGTGGAATGGCATCTTTCCCTATATTTGAAAGAATAGAAGTTGCCTTATTTGCATCATTATTGAGTTCGTCAGTTCCTAACCTCGCACCAAAAATAAGTTCGCCGCCATCAGATTTTGTCATAATTAAAATAACATTTTGTTTATCATTTGTTGATTTTCCTTGTCATCCGCATTTATCCTTTTCCCTTTCTTCTTCTTGTCGCTTGAATAGTTTGGAATGACAGCATTATACATGATCAAATTAGCATAACTCAACTCGTTCAAAACATAGTCAATAGACACTCTGTAATACTTGACAAAACTCGCTATTATAGCCCATACACTATCATTGTCTATTTCTTCTTTACTATCGCTATCTCTCTCAGGAAATTTATAATGCCTAAAAAAAAAGCAACATTTTGTAGTTCAAACAATTTGCCCATCAAACTGTGTATTTCTTCTATTGACAGGTTTTCTAATAAATACTTTGCCAACTCCTTTTGATTGTCAATTTCAATTTTCCAAAACAAATACTTTCTTTTAACTGTTTTTAAGTGCTTTTTACCCAAAATAAGTATTGCAACAATATCCCCTATGCTTTCACAAGCATTTGCATTATTTAGTACATAATACAATACATCATCATTGTTTTCGAGCGTCTTTATTTCAGGGAGAAATGAGATGTATTTTGACACCTCAATCATCGTTGCCGCTGTGGGTGGAGCAACATTATACTTTTTACTTCCTATATCTATTTTAACAGGATTTTGTAAAATAGTATCACTTGTTAATTCTTCAATTGTTTTATTCATTATTACAGAATTAAATTTAGATGTGAATGCAGGAATTGAACCTGCACCGCGAAAATATTAACCAATCTTTCGAGTGCTACCGTTACACCAAATCACTAATTGTTGTTACAGTTTATCCTCGTCAAAAATCTCACCATCAATGTGTCTTTTGACAATTTTTGAACCGTCATCAGGAGTTAGAGCATCGAATGTATATTCTATTCTTCCTCCATCTGCCGAAGACCATTTATCAACCACTGAAACGTTTGCTTTGTCAATTAAATATCCTTGAACCGTTATGTCTTCCGGCGTTAATCTAATTGCGTAATTGTCGAGAACAATACCGTCTATGTCTTCAATTGGCTTTTTGTCATCTTTTTTTGCAAATAGTTCAAATACAAGAGAATATTTGCTTTTCTTGTACATTGCATCTACCAAGCCACCACCTTCCTCTTTGGCTTCTTTTTTCTCGCCTTTTTCAGTGTTCATGTTTGTAGTATCTTCTACAGGAATAGGCAACTCTACCCATGCTCCTGGCGTAACACCTAATTTTTTAATTTCTAATTTGGGTTTCCCCCATGAAAGTACCATAATAAATTGTTTTTAAGTTGTTAATAATTTGTTTTCTAAGTTGTTAATAATTTTAATTCTAATCTTACAGATACAAAGTGCTGTTTAATTTCAGCATCTTCAACAGTTTGGATTGTGGAAAGCAGTTTGAATTTATACTCATCGTGTAGTAAGTTTGATACAAATTGGTTTAGTGCTAATTCCAACTGCTTACAGCGGGCAATATCCTTTTTTAACATCCCGCTTTTATCGTTGGATATATTTGGCACATAACAATTAATAGACACCCTTGATACCTGTATTTGGTCTGCCAAGCCGGATATAAACTTTATAACAATGTCTTCTTTTTTTGAATCAATAGGGCGCATTCCGAATTTATAAACGTCTCCGTTTATGATTGTTTTCAATACACTTGTGTTTACAAGCATAAAAACATCATCTTCAAATTGTTGTCCTGTTTTCAACATTATTATTTGTTTTTAATTCCAAGTTGTGATAACATCCGAGAAATTTCTCTTTCTGCTGTCATCTCTGCGCTGTCAAGTACATCGTATCCTTTATTGTGAACATACACGGCGTAATTCATTCCTGCAACAACAATCAAGGCTATTCCTGATTGGTATTTGTTTGCAACATCCTGCACAAATTGCTTGCCTTTTTCAACCCCTTCTTTGCCGTTTCCATCAGGCGTAGAGACATGTTCAAATCCTGCAAGTGTTACTACTTTCCCATCGCAAACAACAACATATCCGATAGAGCTTCTCAAATTGCCTGTTCTATCCGTATAACTTCCACCCTGTCGGGCAGCGTTTATACATCCTTCTCCTATAAAACACAAATGTTTTACAATCTCTGCTTTTTTGGCTTCAATTTTATCCACAATGAAACTCTTAATATCCTGCGTAGATGTTATTTGTCGAAATCCGTATTTTCCTGCCATTATACCAATATTTGAGTTGCTGATACCGCTTTGAGTTTTTTAGGTAAAACAAAGATAAAATCACCTATAAAATTTTCGTCATCGTCTAATAACATAACTACTCCATATTTTGGAAAATCTTGCATTTCAATTAAAATTTCATACGAAGATGCTATATAGATGTTTCCTTCATAACTTCTTTCAATTGCACTTTTCAATTGTCTAAAATTACAGGGAATAGGAGAACCGTAACCCCCCTCATATTTAACAGGGTTACCGTCAGCGTCAAGTCCGCCATCTATCGTTATCTTAACTGAAATACTGCCATTCTTGATAATCATAATCTGCTACCTTTGTATCCGTATTTTGTTTTTACGCAAAGAGGGTCATCATACTCTAAATAGATATCATTTGCCTCGTCTAAAAGATTCCTTTTATCCTCGTCTGTAAAAGAATAGGATATGCCGGCTTGTGATATGTTAGGCGCTGATTTAGCCAACCACCGAAGAATATCAGCATTTGAAAGCCGATATTCTTTCGATGATAGTTTTTCTTCTGTTGCTTCTTCATCTAATCCAATTCCTCTCTTAATTGCTATTGTAGCAATGGTAGGTTCAGGTATTGGATAGGCATTAATACCTTTTAGAGATTCGATTATTTTCATTACGCAATTCCGAGTATTTGTTTAAATTCTTCCTGTTGCGCATCGCTCAATGTTCCTATAACTTTGATAACGGTTGCATCAAGCATATTATTTGCAGCCTTTGCGCCTATCTTTTTCAGGGCAGCAACAACATCGGCTTTATCTAATTCTTCGCCGAACACGTTAATCTTGCCATCTCCCTCTTCTTCATCAGTATCAGGCTTAACGGTTTTTTGCGTGTCAAGTAAATAGATGTCGCCAACGTTTTCAAGCACAGGAATAGCCAAAGCCTCAGAAGCGGTAAATTCACGGTAAGGGTCAGTGTAGCTGAATTTCTTAGTTAAAATATAGTTTCCTACTTTTTGATAAGTTACGTTTGCTACTTTGTTTGCTTCCTCTACAAGAGTTCCATATACAACGTTCCCAACGTTTTCAGATGTCAAGAATACAACGGAATTATCTGCAAACGGTCTCACTACTGTTTGTTTTCCGTCTTTTTCATATCTAATAGCCCTGTCCACAACGATAAAGCTAACGCCAAATCTTTCTTTTATTAGGGCATCGAATTGAGTTGGAAGCGGAGTAATTAAATTTGCACCTGTAAAACCGATTGAGGCTGCAAACAGTTCTTTTGCTTCCTGAGAAGTACGCATTTGATTGTATGCCTTTTTTGTCAATACAATGGTTGTGATTGTTACGCCGTCATCGGTAGCTTTTGTCAAAACATTTTCCGTATCGGTTAACGGTTTCGAATCGGGGTTGCCCCAACGTATTGAAACGCCGAATTTGTTTTCATCTTTATAACCAAAGTCGGCTTGAATAGCAGTTCCTACATTTTCATCGTTAGGGACTACAAAGAATCCTTTTGAAAGGGCGAGTAAAAACATGTATTCAAGACGCTCGTAGATACCTGTGATAACTCTCGGCAAGTCTTCAAAAATGCGTTTTACTATTTCACCTTCTCCAATTCCTTGAGCCTGCATTGTCATAATGTCGCGCATCAATTTTTCGCCTTTAAACATCTTCATACCTATTTTAGGTACCTCTCCGCTTGCTCTTTTAAGCGAATCGCGTTTTTTCAACGGTAGCGGTGAATCCATTGCAACCACGTCAGCGGCTACAATTGATTGGCTTGTGCTTGCGGTTTCCCACAAGAGATTTACAGAAAATTTAGTTCCGAGCATTCGTTGAAACAAATATTTCGGATCTTCTTTTTTATCGTTGATAGTATTGTCAATTTGTGTTGCAATAGGTGCATACCAACGATTTACAATTTCGGGGAATAATGTTGTTCTTTCCATAGTTGTTAGTCTTTAGTGAATGTAATGTGTGTTAATGCTGCTTTTATTCCCGTAGTAACAGGATAAGGTGATGCCTCTTCGTTTACAGTTCCCTGTGTCATAATCCCAGCCATAGGCTTTGATGTGAGAATTGAAGCGACAACAACCCCTACATAAGAGTGATTTGCCGGAAGTGCGGCATAAACATCTCCTGAGATTGGCATGGGCTTATAAATATCATCATTGCTTTTGATGACAATATGCCCCGCACTGATAGTTTTTGGGTCAAATCCGGTAACGTCAAGAGAACGCCCACCCTCAATGCCAAAAATGTAATGCTTAATCACAATGGAGTCTAATGTAGTGTCCGCTGTGATTTTTTCGTTGTTTAAGTTTGTCATGTTTGTTTTTTTAAAGTTGTGATACTAATTTTTCCACCTCTTCTTTTGTCGGAGCGTTTCCTTGCGGTTTTCCCCCGCCTGCAGGTGGTGTGAATACAGCCCCTTTTGATGATAATTCAGCACTCATGTTTTCTACTTCCGTTGTCGTTTCTGTAATAAAGGTTTCAAAATCATCTTCCGACATGTCGGTTAATGGTATTCTCACATACGGTTTACGAAGTGTTTCCGGCAATTTGCTGATTACCGTTTCAAGTTTCTGTTTACGTGTTTCTGATACTTTTCCTGTCTCAATAGCGGAAATTCTTTCAAGTAAAGGCTTATTTGCTGCTGTTATTGCTGCGGTGATAGCCTCTAATGTTAGTTCTGCTTTTGCTCCGGTATTAGGTTGTATGGGTTCTTCTTTAGGTGCGCCCCCTAACTGTACCTTTAGCCCGTCTTTTAATCCGTGCGTTGTTTCATAATTTTGGATAGCCGTCTTCTGCGCCGTTTTCACAGCCTCGGTAACTCTACGGTCTGATTCCGCCTCAATGATTTGTTGAATGGTTACGGCTTCTACTGCCGCATCGGTTTGGTCTTCTTGTGTAACAGTCTTAGCCAATTTCTCAGCCATCCTGATAAGAAGCGCTTCGCTAACCCCTGTAAATTTAGTTTTCAGCAAAGCCAAAAGTTTGTCTTTCATAAAAAAGTAATATTTGTTAATACATGGTTGGTTCAGGTGGTTGAAGCCTGAATCCAAGTGCAAAAATATATTATTTTTCTAATATGTGTGTTTTGTACACATTTTTTTTATTTTAATTAAAAAAAACATGTTTTTAGTTTTATATTGTTTTTTATGTATTTTCGCGGTTGAAAAATGACATTGGGTGTACCACATTAGTGAAGCCCAGCGTGCCAAAGATGCCGTCCGAAAGGGCGGCATTGCTTTTTATTGATAGATAAATATATTTTCATTCACTATGTATATTATTTGTTCAAACCTATAATTTGTTTGTCCATTATACTTTTTTACACCATTTTGCAACCTTTCATAAGAGTATATCTTTTCATTTGGAAAATATACTATTGCCACTTTTGCCCATTTATCTCTTGCGTGATTTAATATTGATTTGACATTATTTTTCCCTTCTCCAAGAGATGTTCCAACCTCGAACCGTTTATCATTCCATAATCCATCTGCATAACGTTTACCCTTTGGGTCTCCTTTTTCTGCGCCTAAAATAACAGAATTGCCATGTTTAAATCCTATTTTCTGTATTTCTTTCTCATATTTGCCTTTATTTGGGTCAAAACTATGATCTATGTGTGTTGCTTTAAGTCCTCCATTCTCTTTGTTATAGGCAACATCAATATAATTTTTATCAGATTTTAATCTATTATACTCATTTAGATTTATTTGCTCTCTTGATAATACATACTTTTCATTATCCCTCAAAAAATAGGGCAATTTCCCGCGTTCTGCCGCCCTGTCAATCCTATCTTGATTTGATTATGATTTTTTTTATATTTTTGCGCCCATGAAAAAAGAATTATTAGATAAGGCATTAGAGTTAGCAAAACAAGAAAGAGGGTTTGATAGTGTAGAATTTTGTTGTAAGTGGGATAATTTTGATGTTTATTCTTGTTATTTTAGTGATGAAACTGAGCCATTATTTATCGGTCTCCCTCTTTTTATTCTCATAGATGAAAAAGAAAACATTGTAAGGGTTGCAACTGAAAAAGAATTTGATGTATTTGCAGATTTGATTCCGGATGATTGATTATCGTTATATTACAATACAATCTATAATATCTGTATTTATTAACAAATCATCAACACGCAAAATTTTTGCGCCATAATCAAGTCTTATTTTTTTACTTAAAACTTTAACCCAATCTTCTATTTTTCCTGTTTGTGGGTCATAAATACGCAAAGTTCCATCTGTAAGCCTTTCAGCAGTTAAGATGTGTCCCGATGATCCTTTCCCTTTATTCAGGAATTTGATGTGATAACGCCCTACATATTTTGTTAAATCTTTTAGATCATTATTCAAAACACTTATTGGCTTGTTTTTTAGTTTGTATTTGTCAAGATAAAATCCTCCTGCTTGTAATGATTTTGGTGCCTGTCCTGTTTTGGGGTCTATCCATGCCGATTCTGTATATTTTCCCAATTCGTACGGCACATTCCCTTGTTTCCTTACATATTCTTGCGCTGTTACATCAAACCCCCTTCTACGCAATTCATTTGCAACAACGCATGATTGACAGTTATTTTGATAGCCATAACCCTTTGAATAATTAACATTACCATATAATTCGTTTGCTTCTTCAAAACTCATTTCTTTTCCTTGTGCAATTCCTATTTTTTTACTTACCTCTGCATGATTTACGATTTGTTCATTTGTCAATGATGCGTTACGTTGCTTGCGTTCATCCCACCGTTTTTGAATATCTGCTTTTTGTTCGTCTGTTTTTACAGGATTTGCATTCATTTGTTCTTGAATTTCCTCTAAACTCCAAAACCTTTCATTATCCCTCAAAAAATAGGGCAATTTCCCGCGTTCTACTGCCTTATCAATACGTTCTTGGTTTGATTATGATTTTTTTATATTTTCGCGGCATTATTAAATCATCATTTAAAAATGAACAATAATATTGATATTTGCAAATATAGTTATGGCATTTTAAACATTGATGTCAAATGCAATCATCTACCAAACGACTTCTTTACGTATTACGATGATAATGGCAAAGAACGTCGCGGAATCTTTGATGAAAATAGTTTTTTTTCAGAAGAGGCTATTAAATGGCGTGATCGTCAGGATGAAATACGCGAAATGCTTTATTCAGATGAGCAAAAAATGTACTATGAAGCATGGTTGCAACATGGATACGAAAAAAATAGTTATATTTAATTAATTTCTATATTTCTTCTCTTTCAATAATTGTTTTTATTCCAGATTTGTAAATTTTGGTAATTCTATAAGCAGTTTCACTTTTCATTAAGCACTCTGTTTCTACAGCTTTGTAAAATGAACCATCAAAAAAACCTGTTTTTTAGTTTTATATTATATTTTATGTATTTTTGCCGATGAAATAATCTAAGTGTGCAAGATTAAAAGCAAGCGCATGAAGTGAGAATTAAAAAACTCATAGGTGTGTGCCGCAAGGTTCGCACCCGCAAGTTAAGCCGGAGCAATCCGGCTTTCCCATTTTAGAAAATATAGATAGATTTTCCCTTACCTGTAAAATAATATTTTCCATGAATATCTAATGTTTTTAAAAGTTCCAACTGTTCGTATATGCTTTTTGTTTCTTTTGTAAACTCGAAAATTACTAACTTTGCCCCTTGCTCATGTGTAGCCTTTTTTGCATAACTCAAAATATTATTATGACTCGAAGTTTGTTTTAAATCAGCGGAGACGCCATTCAAATATATGTCAAAACTTCCATCTGTCATTTTTAGATATTCTATTTTATATCCGTTTTGAGCCAAATTCATGCACATATTATATTCTTTATCATATTTCGCTTTTTCCCATTTATTAATATTCCCTTGTTCAATCCGTTGTTTATCTACAACTAAATAACCTCCACTTTTCTCATCAAAATATGACTTTTTCAATTCATCACCATAAGAATTGTATTTTGCAACATCTGCTTCATGTGCTAACGCCGCATTTACATACTTCTCATTATCCCTCAAAAAATAGGGCAATTTCCCGCGTTCTACTGCCTTATCAATCCTATCCCTATTATTCTCTACCCACTTCTTAAAATTGTCAGGCACATCCTTTATTTCGCCCTTATATATCGGCTTTTCGCCTCGCTTCATGCGCGCCTCATTCTCCCAATAGTCATCAGAGTTCATTAAAATGGAAGTAACAAAGCACAAGCACTGCGGATGCCATCCTGTAAACTTAAAATCCTTTGGATAATCGCCATGCAACTCATCGCAAATATCTTCTATGGGGTGATTGTTTGATAGTTGTATTTTTACGCCTAAGATGAAATCAAACTTTTTCCAACGTTCATAATCATTGGAGCGGTATGCTATGTTCGTTTCGGTTCGCGCTAATCGCATCGCATTCTTGTAACTCGACCTGTATATTCCTGCACCCGGATTATATGCTTTCGCTGCTTTTGAAAGATGCAATTGCCCATGTTCATCTCTTACACGTCTGAAAAGTTTATCCGGCTGTTGCAAATACTGTTTTATTGACCTCGCAATTTGTGGGGCGCTCATTCCGTCTCTTATCCCTAAATCTAACCCCATTTCAATCTCCTCTTTAAATTGATTGGTATATTTCCACACCCTATCAGATAGGTTTAATCCATTTATTTTTCTGTTAATAAATGCTTGCTGTGCCTGTAATGTATTGCTATAATATTGCCGTTGCTGCGCTTGTGTTAATTGTATCCCTGCAAAATAATGAGCCAACATATTGTCGTTTTTCTCATTGCTCAATGCAAACTCTTTTTTGATAAATCCTTTTAGTTTCTCATCTAAATCTTTCTGTAGTTTCTTTGTGAGGCTGTTTATCCTTGCTTTAGTCTGCGGATAATCTTTGAATGTAAATGGCTTTGATGGGTCAAAGTTTGAAACGTCAGCACCAATAGCGGCAGCCTCGCGTATTGCTAAATCATAGATTTTTTCAATTTCACGAGAATATTTTGCTGTATTATTTCTGTGCTGCAATTCAAACTTATCCATTATTCAGCCGCTTCAAAAACATCTCCCTTGCTCTCTTTTTGCAATAACTCCATTGTCTTTTTCACATCGCCAGACCACCCCAACTCTCTTACTGCTTCCTCAATAGGCAATATAGCCTTACCTGCTGTAAGAGCCATAATATTGTTAATTGTCTCTTTTTCGTCCGAAATGTTAAATGGGGTTATTAATGTTTCTATTTCAAGGCTGTCTATATCTTTACTCCATGCCGGCTGCATCTGCTTTAAAAACGCTTTGATTACATTTAACTCTCTATCAAACACCTCTAATAATCTACCACTTTCATCAATTACTTTGAGTTGCGAATCAATGAACATCATTTTTCTTGCCTCTCCGCTCATGGGGGTAGATTTCATGTTTTCATAACTCATGTCAGGAAGTTGCAGCGAAGAAAAATACTCGTTTTTCAATGAATCAATTTGATATTTTATGCTCTCTATTGCTTGCCCCCAAGTAACATATTTCATGTCGCTGCCTTGTGGAAACTGCATTACCGCCTTATGTTCCTTGTTTTCATCCTCTTCTTTTCCGTAATCTATTTGCTCATCAGCAAATACGGCAATTATTGGTTTGCTGTTTTTTCTAATATAGTTTCCGTTTCGGCTCAGCGTCCATTCCGTTTCATAGACAATATTAGATGTGTCTTCCCAAATAGGGGTTGAACGGTAACAGTATATTGCCGGTATCTTTCCAACTGTGTGCGGTTCGTTTATTTCTTCCGTTGTTTCACCTTTGAATGTTTTATATCTAATGTGTTTTTCAGCGGTATAGACATCTAAATATTCAGCGGTATCTTCTTTTATCTTCTTTGAATATCCGAAAGATAAAACAATCAAATCATCGTTTTCATCAAATATAGGATATATGCTATTGCCTTTCATTTGAGAATAGTTACGGCAGCGCAGTTTTAAATTGCTTTGAAAGCCATACAAGTTATTTTTGTCTTCTACGGAATACCATAGTGTTGCGAACTCACACCCTCCAAATAGCATATTCCCTCGCTCGATATTTAAACTGTCTATTCTGTTTTTTTTCAAAATAGCGTTAATAGCATCAGCAACTTGCTGCTCTCCATTATTCTTTGCTTTAAATACCCTCTTTACAGGAATGCCAAACGTTAATTCCGTCATTCTCCTCGCGGCTAATCGTTGCCAATCTAATGCTATTCTTGTTACTTCTACAAAGTTTCCGTCTTCGTCTGTATAGTCCCTATATTTAATTTTATCCATTACAGGATGTTCCTTCGGGTCATAGTCTTTTTTTAAAGTATTCCATTCAGGAATTTCAACTGTTTTTTGTTTGAGGTCATTAACAATCTCTTTGAGGGGTCTTCCCTCCTTAAAAATTTCTTTTAAAGTGGTCATAATCGTAATATTTGCGTTCATGGTTGTGGGTGCAAAAATACAAAAAAATGCGTATATGATACACGCTTAAAAATATTAATATGCTGCTGCTGCAATGCGGTTGCGGTCAATAGGTTTTTTCTGAATTTTGCCCATAATTTCTCCCATCACCCAATAGCGTATTGCATCGCAGATATGGTCTTGACTATCAATTGGTTCATTTTCAAATTTGCCTGTTTTTTCATTGAAAATCCATGTGTAATTTTTAAATTCCTTTATTGCATTTATACTGTGTTCTGTAATGTATATTTTATACCCTTGCATCACAAGTATTCCTGCTCTCTTACTTCCTGCCGGTTTTGAAACAGGAAATATTGGGATTCCTGCAAATCCTATTTCATCAATCAATCTGGGGTCTGCACTTTCCGACATTACTTTCATTACAGGGTGCGCCTTGTAAAATTTTATTATATCGGATGCCAACATGTGGGTTTTGTAACATAATTCATCAATATATAATGAGTTGGCAATAAATCCGCAATCTACAATAGCGGTAACATCGTTTGTGTATCCTAAATCCATTCCATATCCGCGTCTCTTAACCCATTCAGGTATCTCTTTCACAAGTTCGTAATGAGAAAATATAAGTCCTTCTAAAGTTGCTCTATTCCCAAGTCCGTATATTTCCCATTTTCTTTTATCTGCTGTTCCGTTTTTTTTATTTTCCTCTGTTGGTTCATAACTCAATATTTGCTTTCTTGAATTATTAGAAATAAATGGGTTGTCTAACATCGTAGAGTGAATAAAGCGCGTTTCCTCACGCTTGCAAATTTTATCGTAAATCCAATGTTCATCTGTGGATGGATTATAGTCTAATATGGCAAATCCGCTGCAACGTTGCATTAGTTGTGCATAATCTTCAAATGAAGCCTCTATTGCTTCATTAATCCAAAAGGCATCCGATTTCATTCCGTGAATCCGCTGCTCATCGTCAAGTCCCATAAACCAAAATTCAGTCCCCCACAAATTGTATATTCCTGCGCCTATTGATTTATTATGGCATCTCTTATCGTAAATACCATATTCCTTTAAAACATCTAAAAAGTCCTTTAATACGGTTGCGGTTAGCCATGTTGCTTTTAGCCGTGAAATAATGACTCTCTTGTTTTTACCCCTATTTTTATCGGCGTATGTTATCCAAAACTGAATTATTGAATGTGTCTTTGAACTACGCGAGCCTCCCTCTAAAACAAAAACATTGTACAATTTTGAATTATAAGCAGCATCGAGTTTTTGATATACGGAGGTGAAAATACCATTACGCGCCATTCTTTATTCTGTTTATCTCTTCTATGTCCTTTTGCGTTAATGGAGCGTTGGCAAAATTTAAAACGACATTGCCTGTTGCATTAATATCCTGTTCAGTTCTTTCTACATACCCACGTTTTTTGCCAATTGTCCGAAGAACGAATATTATTGCACTCTCACTTGGTTCTTTTATCCATCTTTTAAATATTTTCTTTCCATCTTCTTCTTTGTACAATGGTACTCCTTTTACAAGTGTTTGTAAATTGGTTTCCGCAATATCTAAAAATACCTCGCGGGAACTATTTACGGCTTCTTTATATTCAGGATATTTTTCACACCAATTATAAATTGTTAATCTTTCAACTCCAAATACTTGCGCAACACTTGCCAATATGCCATTTTTTGAAACGCAAACTTTTTGAAAATCTTCTAATTTAGGTAGTTTGTGGCTTTTTTTACTCATACGTGCGTTAAGCGTTTAATGTGGTTATTATTATATTCTTTCAATTTGTTCTGAAAATATTTCTCCTTTGATAAATCTTTCTCTTTTGTCATATCCAAAGCGTTGCATAAATGCTGCTTTTTGTGCGAAAGTATCGAATGAAAGCATTACATAGTTATCCATATTCTCTGCTTTTTCGTTTGATTTTTGTTTTATTTCATCTTTTATAGCCTTAATAGCCTCTTTTGATTGTTGTTTTTGTTTCATTTCATGTGAGTACATATTCTCAATATCATCCACTATATTTTTTTCTTCTTCTGTTTGAAAGAGATAATCTACTCCTATAATGTTTAAGTCTATTTCTGTTAATCCTGCATTAATGTAGTCTATTTCCGGTATTAATTCTGCGAGCAAATCATAATCCTGAGTGGTATTAGTTGAGGCTGCATCCATATATACGTTTTGCTCTTTTTCTGTCTTTTCGTCCATTTGCACAACTCCTACGCTAATTTGATAGTCTGTCTCTTGTGTGCCGTTGTAGTTATTATGTAAGTCAAACGCCATAATGCGCTTATGTCCTGATACAAGGTTTCCTGTTACCTCATTCCAAACAATGCCGCCTAAATATCCTACTCTTTTAAGATTTTTAAGTTGCTTTTTTATATTGTCTACTGAGTGTTTTTTGGGATTATACGGGGCAAATTTAATCTGTGTTCGCTTTATTGCCCTTATCTCTATTTGCTTTATTTCTGTTTTCATGGTCTATTAATATTTTTTCACTCATGGGAAACGCATCTATTATTTTTTTTAGGTCGTTTTTATAGTTCCTTTGTAAATAAAGAAAACACTCTATATTAAATCCGCATCCCCCTGAATGGTTTTGTGAATATCTTATTGGTTGTGGTATTTTGAAAAGTTTTATGTATGCTTCAATGTCTTTTTGCGTCCAATCAGATAAAGGATATACAAGTCCGTTGTTTTCATTGTTTTTGTACGTATTCAACATCAAACGTCTATTTAGGCTGTCTGCCTTTTTCATTCCTAAAAAAACATATTTTGCATTATGTTTCAATTTGACTGATTTTATTACATCATTTAATTTGCGAAGTTTTAAGTTTGGATATTTTGCTTCTGCCCATTTAATATATTTTTCAATATGCTCCAAGCCCTTGACAAAATACATAAACACACATATCACTTTATTAAATTTCTTTGAAAGCAAGTCAAGCAATACTAATGAATCTTTTCCAAACAAACAAAACAGTATAGCCGTATCAGTAGATTGTAAAATACGGTCTATACCGCTTTGGGTTTCATTAATTAAATTCATAATTATCCGGAACTCAGTCCAAACGCTGCGCGTAAGTCTCTGTAACGACCTTGTCTGGAAGTTGCTTGCCCTCTACTGTTACGGTATCTCACTCTTGAAACACCTGTAACTCTGTTAATTCGTTTTCTCATGGTTAAAAAGTTAATTGTTTATAAATGGTTGTTTATTTGTAGAGTTCTACCTCTAATATTTTCCCTAAACTATATTCTATTTCGTGCATAGAATATTCATCTTCCGTACCTTCTCCTATAATATATGGTTTCCCATGTTCGTCTATTATCTCGTATATTTCAGCACTCTCTACCTCTACTATTAAATATGGACGTTTGTCTGTATATGCGCCTGTCAATAATTTTAAAGCATCATATTTAACAGGTTCAATTCCCCACTCTGCATTATCAAACATTTCAGGCACTTCATCAAAATCTTTGTATCGCTCCCCATCAGGATAGGGTATTATAATACGCCCATATTTTGCAAAATTATTAGGGCGGACTTCTCTGTATTCTTGCTTCTTTGTGCCGGCAAGAATTTCATCGAAATATTTCTGTTTTATCGAAAGTGTTAAAATGTTCATCGTTCTAATTTGAGTGCAAAAATAATATTATTTTTAAAAACGTGTATCATTTACACGTTTTTTGTCTTTAAAATTCAATACAATTAGGTCTCATCTTCTGCAAAAAAACTTTGCCCTGCCTTTGTTCGTGCAAAAATATAGAACCCAACTGCCAAAGCAATAAGAAACGAACACATGATTATAGCACCCATAATAACTATATTTTAAAATATTGATTGATTTCCTTTTTTGTTAATGCACCTGAGTTAATTATAGTCTGTGTTATATTTTCCAAATCCTCGCTATCAACATCTCCTACATATCTGCACATATCATTATTTATCCACTCTGCCAAATCTCTTACAGGGTATTGGAAGGGATTATTACAGGAAACAAAGGAATCATGGTTAAGAAAATTATACTTTGCTCCTTTTATATTCACTTGAAGCCCTAAAAGAGTTTTATTTGAATAGAAATATTTAGGAAAATTTGAATTAATAAACACTGAACAAAAAAACATTTTTTCTCCCGAAACACCTGCAATAATAAAATACTTCTTATGTGTAATTCCTTCAAAATCTCCAATAAATACATTCCCTGCATTTAACGAGTGCATTGTCAATTCTCCTTTTCCTATTCCGCTAAATTCCATTTGCCGTAAGGTTTGACAGTATAGATTGTTCTGCTAAATAAGCAATATATTCTTCATCCCCACCAGCCTCTAAAATTATATCTTCAAACCTTATTTGCCTGTTAGGAGTAGTACTGTGCCACGCGTAATCATGTGATTTTTCTTTTATTGCATCCCAAGTCATATCTCCATACAACTCAATACATTTTTCCAAAAAAGTTTTATCTGATTTTGAAAGGCAATCTAAATCTGGCTGCATTAAAGGTACTAAAATATCCCACTCCGAAACAGCAAAATATTTTGAAAAATACCCATCGTCTTTAAAATATCCGTCCCCTCGTATTGACTTGAAAATATCGTAGATATTAGATGGAACGGGTCCGTCATTCATTGCAAAATACTTGTCTCCTGTAATAGTCCTCCCATAATTAACGAAGTGTTCCCTGTCGGCAAAATATAAGATTTTAAAGATTTTATGAAAGTCCTTTCTTGTCAATTTGTAAGCAATTAACAAAATAGCATTAATTGCCTTTTCCTTATTAAATTGCATTGTAATAGATTTCATAATATTTGATTATAATTTTTAAGATGGCAAAGATAACATTTTTATTCAATTATCTTTTGTTCTCTCAAAATTTTTGTTGCGCAATTCTCACGATGTAAGATATTGCAAGATTCTATTTGGTCGCATTGGCGGCATTTATCAGCCATAATACGCATTAAGGTATTAACTAATGGTATTGTACATTTTACGATTTCTATTTTTTCATATTGTACTGATTTTTATTGGTTAATAAATAAATTTAATTTTTTGAACGAGCGAAATTCTTGTTTTTCTGTATCAAAATAACAGAAAACAGTGTCGTTTTTCTTTCTCTCATCATTGCCGGTAAAGGCAGGCAATAACTTCTCATTTAGTGTTCCATACGCCTCGCGAAGGGGCATATCTACTTTTTGAAAGTAAAATTTAACAATTCCTTTTTGCATATTGATTTTGAGTTTGAATATTGCCCACGCCCTTTTTAACGCCTCTGAAAGGCTTATTCCGGCAATTCTGATGAAGCGGTGCGCTTCTCTGAAAATACTGCTTAAATCGTTTCTTTTTTGAGTGCTCATTGATTTATTTTTTATTGGTTAATGAATTTTTAATGTAGTTATTTAATCTGTTAGAAGCGCTGTTAAGGCTTATTTCAGCGGCTTTTACTCTGAATATATGATTATTCTTATACTCATAATTTGCAGTATCTAACAAGCCGTCAATTAAGGTAAATGTGGCATTGTCTATTTTAGCAGCATACTTATTCAATAATGCGAAAGTTGCTTCTAATTTTCTTTCAAATTCTTTGTTTACAGTTCTTTTCATTTTTTAGATTGTTTTATTTTTTAAATGGTTAAAAACTTATTATTAAATACCGCAACGCTACAATTAGCATATAAATAGGTCAATTCATTGAATAGTCTCTCACTTCTTAACATACTTTCTTTCGCTGCCTTAATATACTCAATGTTCTCTCTAATTATACACTCATCGGTCGTGTCGTGGTTGTTATTATTGATAATATAATCAATTGTCTCTTTCGCCTGCAATGCCTTGTGAAGCATTGTGCCGTGATGTTCTAATTTCATTTCGTAACTTTTCATTTTGTTTGGGTTTTTGTTTGTTAATGATGCGCAAAGATATATTAATTATGATTAGTCGCGACAATTCTAATAAAAATAATTGCATTTTTTCTTAAATGATTGATAGTGAGTTAAATAAAATTTCAACAAGGGGTGTTTTTTTGATTAAAATCGTTAAAATAAACAAAAAAACACTGTTTTTTATCTTACTTTCGCATGATTTTAGAAGGTTTTTTGCAATTTTTCGCAAATGATGAAAAAAAATGAAAAGCAAAAGGCGCAAAAATTTCAATTTTTACGCCCCTCGATTACATATATTCAAATGAAAATTGTACTATTTTAATGGTATATTCTCTCGCTCTAATTTCTCTAAAATTGCAGTCTCTATAAAAAGCGTTGCATTATCCATTTCTTTTAATGTTCGTAAAATATCCTGACTAAATTTCCACCCCTGACTAACTTTTTTTGTTCCATCTGAGCGTCCGGCAGGTCTTCCTGCTCCATCTCTCTTTCCACCTCGTTTTTTCTTTTCTTCCATAATTATTGTTTTTTGGGGTCGTGTATATCTACTTCCAATACGTCAATCCCTTTTAATGCTAAATATTTATCCCTAATTATAAGAGCAAATATAGGGTGATAATAGAATATTGTATTACCCTCATTATAGGCAAATTGCTTTAAAAAATTTATATCTTCATCACTTAAAAAAGCATCTATTTTTGTTGCTGCAACATACAAGCAATACTCCTGAATATCATAGGGGTTTTTATCACTTATATTCTTTTCCAAGTTTTCATATATCCTTTCCCAGTTTTTTTCAATAATATCTTTTGCATTTAATTGTTTTGCGATTTCTAACCCATCAGTTGTTAATGCTGTCGGACTGTACGATAACATTATTTGCGGCTTCCCTTTAATATAAAGATTAAAATTTTCTTTTAACATTCCAAGCTCTCCCTCTATAAATGAGAGTTTAATATTAACATTATCTATTTTTCCATCTAATTCATGTACTAATGCACAATGACCATCATTTTGCATACATGGCAAATTTTGCAAACGATAAATAAGATTGCTTAATTTCGTTTCAAACGTCCCAAATCTACTTCCCAAATAAAACATTCCCCCAAGTATTCCTGTGGAAACAATTAATCCTGTAATTTCTAAAATTGTCATAGCTCTTGATTTGGTTTGCAAAAATAAAATTATTTACTTCCACGCGGCAAAAATATTAATTTTTCATTATAAACTCTCCCCACTGCTCCGCCATCGCCTTTGCGACAAGTGGGTGAAATTTTGATTTTAGCTTTCATAATACCAACTATAAAAAATACAACTATTACACCTAAAATCTATCATAATATTGGCTTCAAAAGTGTTAATTTTACTATTTGATTTTTGTAGTCATCGCTTATAAAATCAAAATCCAAACAATTACTTTTTACAATTTCATCCTGCAATGTAAGAACAGCATCGTGCCTTAATTGTTTTATTGTCCTTAATTGTTTTGGTTTAAAAGTATCAGACACCTCAACAATTCTATCCTTAAAATCATCAAGTTCTTTTTGCAGCTCGTTCTTTTTGTTTTTAGAATCCTGCCATTGCTCTTTCCAGTATAAAGCATCCTGCTTTACTTTTTTGTTTACATCTGAAAGCCTAATTGCCCAGATAATAGATAATAACAACGCTGTTGCTATTAATAAAATTAAAAATAATGTTAATGTACTCATAATTATTTATTTAATAGGTTAGTAAATTTTTTTCCCATTTCACAACCCAATTCGCATAACTCTTCATCATTACAATATCCGTTAATTGTATAGCATGATTTTTTAAATGCCTCAATCGCCTTTTCTATCATTTCTCCCTCTGCAATTTCAGAAGCCCTATATGCAATACGAGCCTCACTACTGCCTAATTCTACTACTGTGTCAATGTACACTTTTGCTTTTTTACTTTTCATATCATATAATTTTTATCGTTACAATATACTTTTTCTTTGCCTTTTTGCATTCCATTATTTGTTTTATTTTGCATAGTTACGCGTTTGTCAATAGACTTTATTAACGGCACAAAGTCGGGGGCTTGGTACTCGCTCGCAAATGCAAGTTGTGGAAGACTCATAAAAAAGTCCCAAAATTTTTCGTGGTTAAAACTACCATCATGGTAGCTCCATTTTCTATAAGTTTCAGATTTATACGGAATATCAAAATAAACACAGTCGTATGGGGTGTAATCAATTTCGTAAATATCTTTGTTCGTAAAATTAATAGTCCTTTCCAGACTTTGCAGACTTTCCAGACTTTGCAGACTTTCCAGACTTTGCAGACTTTCCAGACTTT
>Ga0123353_10001165_pt1 | contig 32097 bp, 28 predicted proteins | sample TergutLab28metaG_3_FD_92763 | JGI IMG/M metagenome (GOLD analysis project Ga0123353, IMG submission 92763) | Labiotermes labralis P3 segment gut microbial communities from Petit-Saut dam, French Guiana - Lab288 P3 | ecosystem: Host-associated > Arthropoda: Insects > Digestive system > Gut ... | reverse complement strand
TTCGCGCTTCCTGGACGGAAAAATCGTCGAGCACTGGGTCTTTTTGGACGCCTTTGGCATGCTGCGGCAGATCGGCGCGCTGTAATCCCCCGAAAAAACACGCAACACCGCGGGAAACGCTCCCGCGGTGTTGTTTTTTTGCGCGTATTGTCGTTTAAAACACGAAAGCAAGTTCATAGTTTGACATGATTCTCGGCATGGACATGCTATCCTGTAGGCGGCATCGCGGGCGGCAAGAATGCCGTGATGCGCGGGCGGCAACTACTTTTGCGCAACTAAGGTTCGCAAAAGTGCCGCCCCTACAGCCTTGCTTGAAGGGATGGGCGAACGTGGACATAGAATCAGAAAAAGCGGGCGCGCCGCAGGGCCTCGGGCGGCTCCAGGATTATTTCACGCGGGACAAGCTGCTGCGGGCGGCGGCCTTCTGCGCCAAACAGCTGGGCGCGGCGGCGCTGGGCTGCCTGTTGGCCCGGGCAGACTTCGCGGGCGGCGTGTTCGCGCCGGCGGCGCCCTTTGCCGTCGCCTTTGGGGCGGCGGCGGGGGCGCGGTACCTCGGCATGGGGGTGCTGGGCGCGGCCTTCGGCTGCATCGCGTTCATCCCCCACCCGGCCAGCGTCTCCGCCATGGCGATGGCCGCCGCCGCCGGGCTGTTCAACCTGGCCTTCCGCAGGTTCGGCGCGCGGCAGGACGTGGCCGCGCCGCTGTGCGCCTTCGGCTGCTCGGCGGCCTCCGCCATGGCCGCGCTGCTCGCCGCGCCGCCGGAGGACGCCATGGCCTGGATGTTCGCCCTGTGCGGGGCAGTGCTTGCGGGCTGCTGCGCGTACTTTATCCTCCTATTGCAAGGTGGTATAGGCACAGGCGGGCAATTGCGTCTCGGCCACCGGGAGCGCGCGGCGCTGCTGCTGTGCTGCGGCATGGCCCTCACCTGCCTTGGCGGCTTCGCCTGGGGGGCGTTCCGCCCGGCGCAGGGAATCGCCGTGCTGTTCGTGCTGGCGGCGGCCTGGTGCTGGCGGGAGGCCGGGGGGGCCATCGCCGGGGCCTGCGCGGGGGCGGCGCTCACCCTGGCGGGGGCCGAGCCCGCCCTGGGGGCCGTGTACGCCCTGGGGGGGCTGCTGGCCGGGGTGTTCAGCCATGTATACAACGAAGCGAGCTTCGCCGGCGAAACAGGCTCCTCCGGCGGGAGCCCGGACCGGGCCGCGGCGAAGACGCAGCGCGGCGCGGCCGCCCTGCAGACCGTTCCCATGGCGGGGGGCTTTGCGCTGGCCTGCGTGTTCTATGTGGCCATCCACGGCCACACCGATAGAGACCCCGCCGCCGCCGTGGTGTTCGCCCTGGAGAGCATTTGCGCCATGCTGGTGTTCGCGTGCGTGCCCCTGCGCTGGTGGAACCGCCTGCGGGCCGCGCTGGCCTCCCCGGCGGGAACCGCCCCGCGCGGCCCGGAGGGCGAGGCCGCCATGCAATTGAGCCGAACGGCAAGCGCCCTGCGCAAGGTGGGGGAATACGTCACCGAGGTCTCGCAGGGGCTGGAGCACCTGCAGTCCGGCCTGCCCGAGCAGAGCGTCTGCGCGCGCGCGCGCGATACCGTGTGCGCCCGCTGCCCCGAGGACGGCTACTGCCATATGGACCACGCCTACGGCACGGCGGATTTTTTCACTAGAAGCACAAAAATATTGCGCAAGGATGGGGAGTTTTCTCTTGAGCGTCTGGCGCAGACAAGGCGCGACTGCGGCCTGGGCCTGCCCTGCCGCGCGCCGGAGGCGCTGCGCGAGGCCATGCTGCGCGCCTACGACGTCTATGCCGCCCAGCAAACATGCGGGCAGGCCGAAAGCGGGCTGCGCAGGGCGGCGGCGGCGCAGTTCGGGGCGATTTCGGGGCTGATGGACGAGGTGGGCGCGCAGCTCGCCCGCCGCCGGGACGTGGAGGAGCAGGCCGCCGGGGCAGCCCGCCGCGTCCTCTCCGACCACGGCTTTTCATGTCACGCCGTGAGCTGCGTGCGGGATTCGACAACGGACAACGCCGCCGTGCTCACCGCCGCCGTGAAGCCCGAGGACGACCGCAGCAGCCTGGAATCCCTCACCAGGGCGATCAGCCGGGCCACGGGCATACGCTTCGCCCCGCCAGAGGCCTCGCCCATCGAGGACGGGGCCCTGCTGACCTTCGCGCAGCAGCCGCTGTACAGCCTGCAAACCGGCGCGGTGCAGATGAGCTCCAGCCGCTCGGAATACTGCGGGGACTACTTCGACTGCTTCGGCGACGGGCGGGGCCGCGAGGTGCTGGTCATCAGCGACGGCATGGGCACGGGCGGCCGCGCGGCCGTGGACTCAGCACTGGCAACAGAGATATTCAGCGTGCTCACCCGCAGCGGGATCAGCTTTGCCGGGGCGGTGGGCGTGGCCAACCAGGCCCTGCTGCTCAAAAGCTGCGAGGAGACCCTCGCCACCATCGACGCCGCCGGCGTGAACCTCTACACCGGCGAGGCGGAGTTCTGCAAGGCCGGGGGCGCGGCCAGCTACCTGCGCCGCCGGGGCCGGGCCGAGCGCGTGGAGCTGGGCGCCCTGCCCGCGGGAATCCTGCGGGAGATCCATCCTGCTCAGCACCGCGCCGTGCTGGAGCATGGAGATATTCTCGTGCTGGTATCCGACGGCGTGCTCTGCGGCCAGGAGGACTGGCTGTGCGACGAAATAGAGCCCTGGCAGGGCACGATGCAGGCCCTGGCGGAGCACATCGCCGCCCTGGCCGTGCGGCGGCGGGAGACGAGCGAGCGGGAGGACGACCTCACCGTTGTTTGCGCGAGGCTGGATAATGCTTAATGCCTAATTCTTAATGCTTAATGCTGAATTATTGTGCTCCGCACATCCTTGATATGAAACGCCGCTCCGCAAAAACAGCTTTCGCGGAGCGACAATTCAGAATTCAGCATTATGAACTCAGCATTAAATTTATTCCCAATCGCTTCCATCCCCCCGCAACAGCCTTACCCGGGTGATTTGCGGCGTCTGCGCCCCCAATGCCTCGCACAGCAGCGCGGGGTTCAGGTTGTGTTCGCTCCCGGCGGCCAGGGTGCAGGCGAGACGCGCTTCCCCCTCGCCCGCACGTAAGCCATAACTTAAAATCAATGGGGCCAAGGCGATCTCTTTTTCGATTTTGCGGTGCCCCTGCTTGCCCATCTTTGTCGCCGTGAGGGCTTTATCGGCCAGCAATCGTTCTGCACGCGCGCAAAAGCCCTCCGCGTCTTCGCAGGGGATGGTGATCTCGTATTCCGCGGCGGCGATCTCCCCCGGGCCGCACCAGGGCTGGGACGCGCCCAGGATTTCAATGCCCTCGGGTAATACGCCATCGAAGCGCCGCGCGATTTCGTCGAGGGGCATGTCTTCGAGCAGGCGAATGTCCATCGCTTCGCGCAGGCCCTCCTGGCCCAGAGGCAATGGCAATGCAAAAGACAGATAGGGGTGCGGGTTGAAGCCCTCGGTGTACCAGATGGGCAAGCCCGCCCGGCGCACCGTGCGGCTCATGGCCCGCATTAAATCCAGGTGGGAGATATATTTCGCGCGGCCGCGCTTGGAGAACCAGATGCGTGTGTTTTGCATGGGCTCTCTTTTCACTGTTCTATGGGAATGAAGGTCAGCTGCATGGGGTTGGGCGGGTTGCTGTATTTTTCTTGCATCTCATCAAATTTCTCAGGCGTAATAATTCGCTCTTCGTCGTCGCTAAGAATTCTGATGACGATTTTTTCATTTTCCCAATGCGTTTCGTATCCATATTCCGTCAATGTCGTCAACTCGACTGCGCCTGGCTCCAGCTTATATGAAGCCCACGAGCCAGGTGAACCTTTCACATAGATTGTGCCATCTGCCGCAAGCCTGCCAGCGCTGCGTATCCAATAAGAATCCAGGTGAACGGGTTCATTTCCCTTGAGCGTAAACAGTGAGAGCATCCGCATTTCCGCTGTAAGGATCAGCAATTCAGGGATACCGTCTTTGTTGATGTCTTTGATGGCATAGCCAATGTAGTTGTGGCGAAACTCTCCGTCATTGATCCAGAAACCCGGCGTATCAGCGATTCCAGTTCTGCCATATGCCCGATCGCCATCCCGAATACCATTGACAAGCAAATAAGCAAATCGATATAGGTCGTCAAGTATAGGCTTATACGCCTTCGGCGCGTCTTTGTACGAGGCCGGGTACTCAATTACCGGCTCGGTTGGCGCTTCGGTGGTTGTGGGAACTTCCGTTGTGGTTTGCGCTGAAGTCTGTATTGTGGCCGGGGCGGTGGTTTCCTCCGGGGCGGCGGGACGCCCGCAGGCGCACAGCGCAAGCAGCGCCATGCAGAGTATGGCGGCGAAGAAATGGTTTTTTGTGGTTTGCATGAGCTGTGCCTCCTGTTTCAGGTGCGTGCATTATTGTCGAAAAAGGATTGACTTTTCCATTTATTGTCGCTATAATAGTCTTGGTGCTGTGGTCTGCCTGGGTGCAGTTAGTCCTCCTGGAAGTAGAAGCAGGTTCTACGGAGGGAGGTGAGGCGTATGAAGGAAATTCTGTTGGTAATATGTCTGATGCTTGGTGAGCTATACTCATCCAACGCATTACAAGTCATATACTGCTGGATCTCTCTACATATATCCAACAAAAGAACTAACCGCCCCCGGTCGTGATAAACAGTGGGCGGTTAGTTCTTCGAAGTGAAACATCAATGATGTTCAACTGAGGAGAGCCTATCGTTCCCGGCAGTGCCGAACTAGCACCCCCTGACACCCCCATTATAGCCAATAATGGCAAGGTTGTCAAGGGGGTGGCTTGCTTTTTATGCACTTTTTTCTGCGTTGGTCAATGATATGGCTCCCAGTTCAGTTTTCAGCACATAGCGGGCGAAGGCGCTGTTCCAGGCTTCCGGTTCTTCATATTGCGGGGAATGCCCTGATTTTTCAAACCAGATGAACTGCTTATACGGGGCGCGCAATATATCGTACCATTCCTCTGCCAGCACAAACGGCGTGTTGTAGTCATGGCGTCCCATAAATAAGTACACAGGAATGTCCAGCTCCCTGGCTTCCTCAATAAAGTTGACCCGCTCTTTTCCCATGGGCGAGTTGTGGCAATGCCTGTTCCCCTTCATGAAATTGAGCCATGTGACCGGGGAATATTCCTTGAATATGCTCGGCATCATCCAGCCTGCGTATTTCCCGTAGTGTATGCCGCCATACTTTTCGAGAATTTTACGCTGAACGCCTACCTTGCCGTCTTTATAGAAGCCGTTCACAGGCGGGCCGACAGAATAGAGTTTCTTAATCACCCGTTTGTCGCCTCGCCTGACCGCTTCTTTCATTGCAAAATCAAACGATATTGCTTCATGCCTGACGATATCGACACACTGGCCTGTACCGACGAATGCGGCAATATCTTCGGGGAACCGCTGCGCGACCCAAACGCCTAACCACGAACCGAAGGAATGCCCGGCGATGATAATTCTGTCTTGCTTGAAGCGCTCTTTCAAGTATTGCATCACGTTGTGGGTGTCGTTGATGTATTGCTCTTTCGTCATTGTCTGGGCTTCAATTCTTGCAAGTTTTTTGCTGTAAGCCAAACCGGCCCCCCTCTGATCCCAAGCGACGATCGCGCATACGTCCGCAAGGGAAGACTGGTATTTCATGACCCAAGGCCTGTCGGGGCTCCCCGGGCCGCCGTGCAAAAACAGGACGACCGGGTTTTTCTCGTCGTTGGATCGAATTCTCAGGTGATATGGCTCGTTGTTATAGCGAATTGTCTCGGCTGTGTCGAGTTTGTATTTCACGGTTGTGCCCCCTTCGCCCTGTAGAACTTCCTGTTATCCAGCGCCCATATCTTGTTCGAGAACTCCCCCGGCTGCACGCCCTGCATCGCCGTTTCTATCTCGTTGACGCGGGCGTCCATGAGGTCGAGCTCGGCTAGGATCTCGGCCTCCAGGAACAGCGGGCGCATCGCCGCGCCGAACTCGGGCTCGCCGTGGTGGGAGATGAGCATGTGCTGCAGCAGCAGGAGGGTCTCGCGGGGCAGGGGCGCCTCCTCCGGGAGGCAGGCGGCCTTCTGCGCGATATACGCCGCGCCGCCCACCAGGTGGCCCACGAGGTTCCCCTTGAGGGTGTAGCCCATGGCCAGGCCCGTGGCGGGGACGTCGTACTCGTTGGTCTTGTCGATGTCGTGCAGGATCACCCCGGCGAAGAGCAGGTCGGCGTTCACCTGTGGGTAGAGCGCCGCCACTGCCTGCGCCAGCTTCAAAATCGAAAGCGTGTGCCACAGCAGGCCGCTGCGCACGGCGTGGTGCAATCGAAAGGCCCCCGGCCAGTACAGCAGGATGTCTTCTTTTTCGTCCAGGATGGACAGCACAAGCAGCTTCAGCGGCTCATTGCTGAAGCCCTCCACGGTCTCCCTGATTTCCAGGAACATCTCCTCGCCGGGCTGCGGGGCGCTGGGGACAAAGTCCTCCATGCGCACGGCGTCCTTCTCGGTGACGCGGCGCAGGCGCTCCACGCGCAGCTGGTCCTGCCCGTTGTAGACCGAAAGCGTGCCCCGGACCTTCACCAGGTCGTTCATGTTGACCGTGCCGTGGAGCTCGGGCCGGTAGTCCCAGAGCTTCCCGTTGACCTCCCCGCCGGCGTCCATGAGCGTCAGGTCGAGGAAGGCCTGGCCCTTCACGTTGGTCTTCTGCTCCACGGCCTTCACCAGGCAGAAGCCCTCCAAAGCGCCGGTGCTGTTATTGACGCAGGTAAAGTTCATTGGTTCTCCCCCCTCGGCGGCAGGCATTGCAATATCTCCATTTCGCCTTCGATTACATATGCCTCCTGATTAGCCGACACGAACAGGCAGCCGCCCTGCTTCACGGCGATGCCGCTGACAGTGCCCTCCCCCTTGGTGACAGCCAGGGTGTAGGGCAATTCCCCTGAAGCCTGTTCCCAGACACCTGAGATCGACAGCCTGCGCAGGCAGAAGCAGGGCGTGTCATCGTAGGAGATGAGCTCTTCCAGCCCGGGCGAGAGCGCTTTCGGCTCCATGCGCACGCTGGCGAGGAGCTCTTCATAGCTCTGCCTGACATAGTGGAAGCACTCGAACATTTTCTCAAAGCCCAGGCCCTGGTGGATGAGCTGCGCAGGCACCTCGTTGCCGTGGGCGTCCAGGGTCTCCAGGCTCACGGTGTAGTCCGTGGGCTCCTGGACCTCCAGCAGCAGTACGCCGGGGCCTATGGCGTGGGGCAGCCCGCCCCGGACGAAATAGACCTCCCCGGGCCTGACGTAAATCTTGTGCAGCAGCGCCGCCATGCCCTCGGTATCCTGCCGGTCAAACAGGTCTTTCAGTATGGCAGGCGTGACTTCTTCTTTAAAGCCCATCAAGATATACGGCGCTTCGCCGGCTATCTCGCGGCCGCCTAAAATGTACCAGGCCTCGGTTTTGCCGTATTCCGAGTGGAACAGCCGCCGGGCTGTCTCCTTATCCGGGTGCACCTGAATGTGCAGGCGCACGGCGGAATCGAGGAATTTCGTGAGGACATTGAAGGGGGTATCAATCAAATCGCGCAAATATGCCGTCTCTCCACAGGCGAGTATCGCCCGGCTGAGGCCCTCGTGTTCCGGCGGGTTTTCTCTCGGCGGGTTGATGGCCTCCACCACCGAGGCCAGCCAGTCCTCGGGGCAGCAGCCGTCCTCGCCCGCGCGGCCATGCAGCTCATCGAGCAGCTTGCCGCCGGTATACATCCGCCACACGCGGTTTTCCTCGAGCTTCAGGATCATGGTGTGTCCTCCCTAACAAAACTAATTCCATTATAAAGGCAAAGCGCCGCAAAAGCAAGGGTTTTCATGAAATACACGCGAGATTCCTGCGCAGTACCCCCGCCCCCCGCCAGGCATAGGCCCGTCCCTCCAAGGGCGTGCGTTCCGTGACGCGCGCGACGGGGTCTATCAAAAATTCCGGCAGGGGGTCGATTTTTACGCCGTGATTGCGCGGGCAGGCCTCCTGGCACAGGTCGCAGCCCCAGGCGGTATTCGCCTGTTGCAGCAGCAGGGTCTCCCCCGGCGATAAATCGCCCTTTTTTTGCGTGATAAAAGAGATGCACTTCGCCTTGTCGAAGCCGGTTTCGGTCAATGCGCCGGTAGGGCAGGCACGAACGCAGGCGTGGCAGGCTTCGCAGTTGACAGTTGACAATTGACAGTTGGCAGTTAGCTTTGCCGTAGTGATAATCTCCCCCAAAAACACCCAAGTGCCGTACTTCTCCGTAATCAGCAAATTGTGCCTGCCGCGCAGGCCCAGGCCTGCTTTTATTGCGAGCTCAATTTCGGGCAACGCGTTGCTGTCGCAGTGCGGGTGAAATTCCTCCCCGGGGCAGGCCGCGCGCAGCAGGGCGCAGGCCCGCTCCAGGCGCGCGCCGCAGATGGCGTGGTAGTCCCGCGGCACGGCGTAGCGCGAGACGCTGCGCCCGGCGTAGCGCTCCTCGGGCAGCAGATAGGGGAAGGCCGCCGATATGACCGCCCGGCCCTCGTGTTCGCATATGCCCCACAGGGGGAGAATATCCCCCAGGGCCGCCATGCGTTCAGGGTACATGTGATAATCGCCTCCGGGGGTATTATACACTGTTTTTTTGGGGTTTGCAAGGGGGCCGGTAATGCGCCGCTGCGGCGGAGCGTTTGCACAGGATAGCCGCAAGCCGACTTCGGCGTCCACAAAGACGCGGCTCCCCTGGCGCGCGTGCCCTGCACTGCTCCCTCACCGCTGCGGCGGAGCTCCTCGTGCGCTTTTTCTCACCCTTACTCACAGAAGACCAGCTTGACCCGCATTTGCAAAAATTCAGTTTGCACTACGCTGCGTTCTGTGGTATACTAAATTGGATAAGCATGGAAAGGAGCGTCACAATGAAAATTTTACTCAAGAATATTTACGCGGCATTGCCCGAGGGGGCGTCCGGCTTCCCCGCGGTTCGCCGGTGCGACGTGGGCGTGGAGGGGGACAGGATTTCGTTCGTGGGCGAGGCCCCCATGGATTTTCTCCCGGAAAAAATCATCGACGGCGCGGACCGGCTCGTGATCCCCGGGCTGGTGAACGCCCACACCCACAGCCCCATGACCCTGCTGCGCCACCGCGCGGACGACCTGCCCTTCATGACCTGGCTGTTTGACAACATCCTCCCCATGGAGGACAACCTGGAACCCGGCGACTGCTATTGGGGTACCATGCTGGCCGCCTGCGAGATGCTGCGCTCCGGCACCACCTGCTTCAACGATATGTACTTCTTCATGGAGGACATCGTGCGCGCCTGCGCCGGGAGCGGCGTGCGCGCGGTGCTCTCCCAGGGCCTTTTGGGGGATTCCGGCACAGACCCCGCCGGGCTTTCCAGGCTGGACACCGCGGCGAGTGATATACTAAAATACAATGGCGCTGAGAACGGCAGGCTGACCTTCACGCTGGCCCCGCACGCGCCCTACACCTGCGCGCCGGAGTATATCCGGCTCATCGTCGAGCGCGCCCGAGAGCTGGGCGTGGGGCTCCACACGCACATCAGCGAGAGCCGGGACGAGAACGCGCAAATCAAAGAAAAATACAACAAGACGCCATTTGAGTATTTCGAGAGCGCGGGCCTGTTCGAGCTGCCCGTGACAGCCGCGCACTGCGTGCATCTGACTGAGAATGACATCGCCATCGCCGCGCAATATCATGTGAGCGTGGCCACCAACCCGGTGAGCAATCTCAAGCTCTCCAACGGCGCGGCCCCGGTGAAAAAGCTGCTTGAGGCGGGGGTCAACGTGGCCCTGGGCACAGACGGCGCGGCAAGCAACAACAGCCTGAACATGATCCGCGAGCTGGGCTATCTGTGCCTGGTGCACAAGGGCGTCAACGAGGATGCAGAGTGCGTCCCCGCCGCCCAGGGCCTGCATATCGCAACCATGGGCGGGGCGAAGGCCCTGGGCCTGGCCGGTGAAATCGGCTCCATCGAGCCCGGCAAGAAGGCCGACCTCGCCATCCTGAACCTGAACCACAGCCACTTCACCCCGCGCTCGAACCTGCTTGCCGCGCTGTGCTACGGCGCACAGGGCAACGAAGTGGAGACCGTTCTGGTGGACGGGGAGATTTTGCTGGACAACGGCCAATTGACGAGACTGGACGAGGAGCGCATCCGCTGGGAGGCGCAGAGGATTGCGGAAAGGTTGTGTAACCCATGAAAAAAGCTTTAGTCATTGTGGTTTCCTCGATTTTAATGTTTACGATGTCTGTGATTTCTTCCTTCAGCATGATCCCTGTCCTGCGGCGGATACCATATCCGTCAATCCCGGATTGCGTCTATTATCCGATAGACTATGAGGGCTATGTATATCCCCTGCGCCCCGGCATGAAGGAATGGGCCAAGCTTGAAAGTAATACGCAGATGCGCGCTGCGGTACAGATACCCGCAGATATTCTGGAGGCGATGTCTACCAATGAACTGACGCAGAGCGCGGCATGTTATCCTATGCTGGGCAATATGTTCTTGTTTAGCTCTCTAAAAAGCGGCTTTGACAATGTATTTCGTGGCTCTAATGTGTTGCAGGCCCTGGCTGAACGTGAAGAGGCCCGCGAAGAATTGCAGGCCCTTTTGGAGGATGAAGGCTGGATTCTGAATGACAAGTACCGCTGGGGCTACAGATCGCGAGATATTACGACTATTCTGTTGGCCGAGGAGTTCGGCGGCGAAGGGCTGCCGGGCGCTTGGTGGGAGGATTCATGATGGACGAACGCACTAAAGATTGGAACACGTATGTAAAGGATTGGTTTCGCTTTGCTGATAGAAACCTGAATTTTGCTGAGAATTATAGAGAAATCGTTCCTGCGTCGTTTGCGTTTGCCTGCTTCAATTGCCATGAGGCAGCGCAGAAATATCTGAAGGCTTTTTTGGTATATCGAACAGAAGAAAAACCAACAGACAGCGAGGACATGCCTGAGCTGATTGAGATGTGTGCAGCGCTTGACGACAGATTTCGTGAGCTTACCGAACTTGGGAATTTAATAAGCCGCTACAACGAAGACGTGAACTATCCTTACGGGCCAAAGGTTGATGACGAAGACGTGAAAAAAGCCCTGCGCTACGCCGCCGAAATCAAAGCCTTCCCGCCCCTGGCGGAACTGCGCGAAAAACTGGAACAGGAGGCACCTTCCGAATGAGCCAAATCCGTAACCCCGCCCTGGCCCCCGAGGGGCATATGAAGATCGACTGGGTGCGGCGCAACATGCCGCTGCTGCGCGGCCTGGAGGAGGAGTTTGCCCGGGAAAAGCCCTTCGCGGGGCTGCGCGTGGCGCTCTCGGTGCACCTGGAGGCCAAGACGGCCTACCTCTGCCGGGTCCTCGCGGCGGGCGGCGCGGAGATGTGGGTCACGGGGAGCAATCCACTGTCAACCCAGGACGACGTGGCGGCGGCCCTGGCCGAGGGCAATCCGGCATCGGCCGGAGGCAATATAAATGTCTTCGGCTGGTATGGCGTGACAGCCGCAGAGTACGAATCCCACGTGCGCGCCGTGCTGGAGCCCGGGCCGGACATCGTCATCGACGACGGCGGGGACCTTGTCGCTAAGCTGCATGAAGACTATCCACATTTACTGGGCAATGTCATCGGCGGCTGCGAGGAGACGACCACCGGCATTCTCCGATTGCAAGCCATGGACGCCGCCGGGCGGCTGCGCTTCCCCATGATACGCGTCAACGACGCCGACTGCAAGCACCTATTTGACAATCGCTACGGCACGGGCCAGAGCGTCTTCGACGGCATAGACCGCACGACCAATCTCATTATAGCGGGCAAAACAGTGGTCGTGGCGGGCTACGGCTGGTGCGGCAAGGGCGTGGCCATGCGCGCGAAGGGCCTGGGCGCGAAAGTGATCGTCACGGAAATTGACCCCATCAAGGCTATCGAAGCCATCATGGACGGCTTTACGCTGGCCCGCATGGAAGACGCTGCGAGAGAAGGGGATTTGTTCATCATAGTGACAGGCTGCAAGGACGTGATCACACCCGCGCATTTCGCGCTGATGAAGGACGGCGCGATTTTGTGCAACGCCGGGCACTTCGACGTCGAAGTTGACGTGCGCGGCCTGAAGGCCCTTGCGATTGAAGCCCGCGGGATGCGGCACAACATCATGGGCTACCGGCTGCCGAACGGCAACTGGCTGCACCTGCTGGCCGAGGGCCGCCTGGTGAACCTCGCGGCGGGGGACGGCCACCCGGCGGAGATCATGGACATGAGCTTCGCCATCCAGGCATTGAGCGCGAAATATTTGGCCGACCATCGCGAAGACAAATTTGCCGAAAAGCTCCTGCCCGTGCCCCGGGAGATCGACCTGGATGTCGCGCGGCGCAAGCTGGCGAGCATGAATTGCGGCTTGGATGTGCTGACGCAGGCGCAGGAGAAGTATCTGTACGGGTAGCGCACATCGTAGGGGACGGCCTCCGTGACGTCCCCGGTCCCAAAAAAGAGGCTTGCATTTTCAACCTGGGACGTCGAGGACGCCGTCCCCTACAGCGAGGTATTTTATGATCCCCTATATCCAAGAACAACTCTACACCGCGCTGGCGGCGCTCTCGCTGTTTTTCGGCGCGGGTGCGGTATTGTTCGGGTTGTTCGCGAAAAAGGCCCGCAGGCTTTTCTATGCCATCGGCGGGGCGCTGTGCGCCGCTGGGCTGGCAATATTCTTCTTCATGTATTTTGATCCCACCAACCTGTTTATCTATGCAATAGTAGCGATACTGCTTATGGGCCCGGCCCTGCTTCTGGCGGGCGCGCTGGCGGGAAAAGCCCGCAAGCCGCTGCTTATCGCCGGGGGCATTGTGAGCGCCCTCGAACTGTTCATTGTCGCGACTGCAATCTGGCAATTATTCTATATGTGGTGATTTTATGACTGACATCCTCATCGCCCTCTCCCTCCTCTCCGGCGATTTCTCCCGCCTGGGGGACGAAGCCGCGCGTATGGAGCGCGCCGGGGCGGATTGGCTCCACCTGGACGTGATGGACGGGCATTTCGTGCCGGCCATCACCTTCGGCGCGCAGGCCGTCGCGGCCCTGCGGCCCCGGACGGGGCTGTTCTTCGACGTGCATTTGATGATCGAGCGCCCGGAGCGGCATATAGAGAGCTTTATAGAGGCCGGGGCGAATATGCTCACCGTGCACATCGACGCCATGGAAGGCGATTGCCTGCGGGAGGCCCTGAAAAAAATTCACGCGGCGGGCAAAATGGCCGGCCTGAGCGTGGCCCCCGGCACGCCCGTGGAGAGCGTTTTCCCCTGGCTGGACGCGCTGGACATGGTTCTTATCATGACGGTGGAGCCCGGCTTCGGCGGCCAGGAATTTATGACTGACATGCTTCCCAAAATCGCCGCCCTGCGGCAGGAGCTCACGCGCAGAAGCCTGGACGTGATCATCCAGGCGGACGGGGGCATCAACGGGCGCACGATAGGGCTGGCCGCGCGGGCGGGCGCGAACTGCTTCGCGGCGGGCAGCGCGATTTTTTCTTCTGACAACGCTGCCGGGGCGATCGCGCGGCTGCGGGCGGCGGCGAAAATGGCGGCTTGCCAGGCAAAATCTGCGCTTTAATACGCTTTTAATCTCCATGCCGTATAATGCTATTCTGGCGGCAAGCCAATACCATTTGAGGAGGAGAGAAAATTTGGGAGTGATTACCGGGGCCGAATTGGGGTGTTATTCGCTTTCCGGGGGCGAGCGGCCCTTTGGCCGCGCGAACCGCAACGCGGATGACTTCATGTTCGGCAGGCATCACGGAAAGGATCGCGAGGATTACGCCATCAATTTCGTGGGCGTGCGCACCACCTATAACGAGCTGGACGCGCAGGTGGAGCGGGTGGCCCGCGCGCTGTTCGGCTACGGGATACGGCAGGGGGACTACGTCACCTTCGCCATGCCCAACCTGCCGGAGACCATCGTATATATCTACGCCTGCTGGCGCATCGGCGCCATCGTCAACCTGGCCGACCCGCGTACCAACCCCGAGGGAATCCTGGAGCGGGCGCGGATGACCCGCTCCAAGCTGCTCATCACGCTGGACCTGCTCGCGGCGGATAAGATCGACCCCATCCTGGACAAGCTGCCCTGCGAGCACGTGATCCTCGTGAGCGTGACGGACAGCCTGAAGGGAAACTTCAAGCCCAAGCCGCTGCTGGGCTATTTCGTCCTCGGGGACCGCAGCAAGAAGTTCACCAAAAGCCACCCGGCGCAGATGCAGCCGAGGGGCAAATACTATTGGCACAAGCATTTTGTCGCCGACCACCCCTTCAAGGAGGACATCCGCGCGATCAACGACCCCGGCATGGTGGCTGCCGTGGTGTATACCAGCGGCACCTCCGCCGACGGCCTGATGAAGGGGGCGGTGCTCACCCACGACGCCCTCAATTCCGCCGCCACCGGCCTGTATTTCACCGTGGAGCCCCAGGACCGCCGCCGCCGGGACACCTTCGGCGGCTTCATCCCCTTCTTTTCGGCCTACGGCATCATGAACGGGATGCACGTGACGCTCTGCGGCGGGCTGGAGATCCTCCTGGTGCCGAAGTTCGACCCCAACAAGTTCGCCGAGATGATCCTCAAGCTGAGGCCCAACACCTTCCTGGGCGTGCCGCGCTTCTACGAGCAGCTGGCCAACCACCCCAAGCTCAAGGGCAAGAGCAAGAGGCTTGCGTTTATTCGAAACCCCGTCTCCGGGGGGGACAAAATCTCCCTGGCCTCCATCGAGCGCATCAACGACTGCTTCGCGCGCAACGGCTCCACGGCCGGGTTGCGCGTGGGCTACGGCTCCACGGAGCTGGGCGGCTCCATCGCGGTGATGCCCTCCTACGACCCCGCCACCAGCGATTTCCCCTGGCGGGCCCAGGGCTGCGTGGGCTACATCATGCCCCAGTGCACCGCCCTGGTGATCGACCCCGAGACCGGCGAGCAGCTGCCCTTCGGCGTGGACGGCGAGCTGTGCGTGAGCTCCCGCAACATGATGGAGGAATATTTCGAGCTGCCGGAGCAGACGAAGGAGATCACCTACATCGCCCCGGACGGCACGAAATTCTACCGCCTGGGCGACATGGGCCACCTGGACGCGAACGGCGTATTCTATTTTATCGACCGCTACAAGCGCTCCACGATGCGCCCGGACGGCCACACGGTGCACCCCTCGCCCATTGAAAACGTGATCATGAACCACGAGAGCGTGCAGGTGGCCGCCGTGGTGGGCGTCCCCCTGGGCGTGGATACCGCGGGCGCCATCCCCAGCGCCTTCGTGGTGCTGCGGGAGGAATACCGGGGCAAAACCCCCGAGGAGGAGAGGGCCCTGCTGCTGGACATCGACAAGCTGTGCCTGAAGTGCCTGCCCGAGCGCGACCGCGCCATCGCCTACCGGGCGGTGGACGAGATCCCCTACACCCCCATGGGAAAAGTCGATTTCCGCGCCCTGGAGAAGGAGATTTTCGAGCCGAAGAACTTCCTGCTCACCGACTTCGCGTTTTTCCCGGAGTGGGCGGGGCGTTAGGTTCTGCCACCTGCCGCCGAAAGCGGTCAGCCGCTCCGCGGAACCCCCCTCGGTGATCCCGTCTCCTGCGGAGACGATTCGCACCGGCCCCCCACGGGGGGCATCTTGACAGATCGAAAATTTTTCTGTTGATTTATAGTTTTCTTTCCACCTCGTCAGAATGCCCCCCGTGGGGGGCCGGTGCGAAGCACCGAGGGGGCATCCGCGTGAGCGGCTGACCGCTTTCGGCGGAAGAGGCATTGCAGTGGGCTATCTTAGAACGGGAATAGTATCAACTGCCCTCCCTTCGGTCATGGCAGCTACGCTGCACTGTCAATTGTCAATTGTCAATTGAAGCGTACACGTTCCCCGGCGCGAAGGCGGTGACGATGCGCCTGCGCGGCAATTGCGCCGCCTTTTGCGCGCTCAGGCTTTCAAAGCAGAAGCCGGGATCGCCGGCGCGCCGCCAGTGCTCGCGGGTGTGCTGGGCGGCAAAGGCGTCCTCGCCGCAGACGCTGGCGTATTCCGAGAAGAACTTGCGCAGCGCCGCGGGCTCCTGGGTGGGGCACACCAGCAGGCGGCAGCGCTCGCCGCCGCGCTCGAAGTAGAGCTCGCTGCGGGCGAACAGCCGCTCCTCCCCGATGCGCAGGGCGCGGGCATAGGCGCCCGCGCAGTCGAGCAGGGCGTCCAGGCCGGGGAACTCGAAGGCGGCCAGCAGCTGCTCCTGCTTGCGCAGCACGCGCGGGCAGGCGGCGATTGGCTGCGCCGCGACAGGCTCGGCGGCGATGGGTTCGGCGATAGGTTCGGCTTCGCCGCCCCTTAGGGTAAAAAATAAAATGCAGCCGCCGGTGGGGCGGGGCATGGCGTCGATGAGCAGCTGGCCCGAGGGGTCTATGTCGCAGCCGGTGCTTTCGCGCACACGGTCGAGTATGACCCAGATGACCCGGCGCGTCTCCACGCTGGCATAGTCGAGGGCCTCGTAGGTAATGTCAAGGGTGGTCATGTCCTCGGCGCTCAGTTCCACAACGATTTTGCGCCGGGTGATGGCTTCGATTCTCATATTGCGTTTCCTTCCTGCGGTACTGACAAAGCACCTAGTAATATCATATAAAACGGACGGGCTGTGCGCAATACTGAAATGTTGGAAGGAAACCCATTAAATAGACATCGCGGCGCAACTGGAGGGTGCTATGAACGAACGGACCATGAATTTCATGCGCAATTCCCTGGAACGCCTGCTGCCCCTGACCTCCCATGGCATTAATCCGCGCGGCGGGGACAGTGAACTCTATGGCCCGCCGGAGCCGCCCGCCATCCCGGGCAGGCCGGATTCGATGGCGCGGGAGCTCAAGGTCATGAGCTTCAACGTGCTCACCAGCACGGGCGGGGAACACGCCCTGCGCAGGCGCTACGGCGGCGTGGTGCAGACGATTCTCAACGAACTGCCCGACAGCCTGGGCCTGCAGGAGGCCCACGAGCTGTGGCGCATCCCGCTTGTGAAAGACCTTGGGAACACCTACGGCGTGGCCTGCAACACGGGCCGCGTGTTCGGCCTGCACGAGGGCACGCCCATCTTCTATCGCAAAGACAAATACGAGCTGGTGAAGGAGGGCGTGTTCTGGCTCTCCGAGCGGCCGGAAATAGCCTCCATCGGCTGGGACGCCGCCTGCCCGCGCATCGCGGGCTGGGCCGTGCTGCAAGAGAAGAACTCCGGCTTTACATACGCGCACTTCAACACGCATCTGGATCACAAGGGCGAGGCGGCCATGGCCAACGGCGCGCGGCTGATGGCCGACAGGATGGGCGCGCTGGGTTTGCCCGCCGTACTTACCGGCGATCTCAACTGCGAGCCGGACAGCCTGCCCATGGAGTACCTCATGACCGGCGGCCTGACCGACCTGCGCTTCGCCGCCGTGGACAGCGACGAGGGCCTCACCTTCCACGGCTACCGGGAGGACGGCAGCGGCTCGGTGATCGACTACGTGTACGCCAATCACTACATGCGCAGCTGCGCCAAGTTCAAGGTGATACGCGATGTGTACGACGGCATGTACCCGTCGGATCACTTCGCGGTGTGCGCGCGGATGACGCTGGCGAATTGAAGCATTTCTGCCGCAGGCCCCTGCCCGAAGCGGGGGCTTTCGCATTTCCCTCTTTACATTCCGCCCGGACCATGGTATAATAAGGCATACATGCATTTCGTACAGAATGGGATTCATGTCAGGAGGGTCTCCATGAAAATAACATGCCTAGTGCTCCTATGCGCGGCGCTGTTGTTAAGCCTCGCCGCCTGCGCAAAAGACCTCACGCAGCACGACCCGCCGCAGCCGCCTGTAATCTCCGACGCGCCGGACACGATGACCCAGGAGATCACCGCGATGAGCTTCAATATTTACTATGGCGGCATGGCAAAGCGCCAGGCGGCCGTGGTGCAGTGCGTCCTGGATACGATGCCCGACAGCATCGGCTTCCAGGAGGCCCACGCGCGCTGGCGGCGCCTGTTAAAGCGGGAGCTGAAAGGCGCCGGATACGCCATGGCCTGCGACAAGGGGCGCCACGCGGGGCTGGGGGAGGGCGTGCCCATCCTCTACCGCAGCGACAAGTATGACCTCGTGGAGGAGGGCGTGTTCTGGCTCTCGGAGCGCCCGGAGACCCCCTCCGGCGGCTGGGACGCCCAGATCTGGCGCATCACGGGCTACGCCGTGCTGAAAGACAAAGAGACCGGCTTCACCTACGCGCACTTCAATACGCACTTCGACCACAAGGGCCCCGCGGCCCGTATCAACAGCGCACGGCTAACGGCCGACCGCATCAACGGGATGAACCTGCCCACGGTGTTCACCGGGGACATCAACGCCCCGCCGGACAGCGTGCCCGCGCAGTACCTGGCGGCGGGCGGCCTGCTCGACCTGCGCGCCGCCGCCGGTGACGCCGACACGGGCTCCACCCGGCCGGGCGGCAGCGGCGTGATCGACTACGTCTTCGCCAACCACTACCTGCGAGAGCCGGAGACGGCGCGCTTCTGGGTGATACGGGACGAATACGACGGCATGATCCCCTCGGACCACTACGCCGTCGCGGCGCGGCTGACGCTGGCGAATTAAGCTCCCCCCTGTCGCCAACGTCTCCTGCGGGAGCCGTTAGTGGCGACATCCCCCCTCGCAAGCGGAGTGGGGCTTGGGGATTAGAGCGCCGCGGAGCGACAAAATTCCGCATTCAACGGCCTAAAAGGCCATAGGGGCCGTATTCTGCATTAAAGGAGACCCCATGCCCGACGAAACCCCGCGCTGGCGACAGCGCTTTGCCGACAACCGGGAGGCCCGGGACTGGAACTTGGCCTCCCTGCTGATGAGCCTGCCCCTGCTGCTGGTGGGGAGCTACTACTACGGCGCCAACGCCCTGCGCACCGCCGTGGTGGCGGCTCTGGCGGCGGCGCTGTGCGAGTGGGCCGCCGCCAGGCTGATCCTGCGCAAACGCACCATAGACGACTGGAACGCCGTGGTGACGGGCATATGGATCGCCTGTATGCTCCCCGCTGAGGTCAAGTCAACTTTTGCCGCGCCGGTGTACGCCGCCATAGGGGCCATATTCGCCGTGCTGGTGGTGAAGATCCCCTTCGGCGGCACGATGCACGCGCCCTTCACGCCCGCCGCCGCGGGCCTGGCCTTCCTCACCGTGTGCTTCCCGAAAACCGTCTTTAATTATTTACCCTCCGCGCAGGTGCCGCCGCTCTACAACCAGTCCCTGGCGCGTATGCTGCAGCAGGGGCGCTCGGTGATGGACGGCAGGCAGCTGAGCGGCATATTGCTGGGCCAGACGGCGGGGCCCATGGGGACAGGCTGCATACTGCTCATCGCCACGGCGCTGCTGGCCTCGTTCATGATCAAAAAGCGGCGCGGCGCGGCCCTGGTGAGCCTGGCCTTCATCGTCACCGTGGCCGTTTTGAGCTTCCTGATGCCCCGGGTGACGGGCGCGGGCGCGGGCGTGCGCCTGGCCTCGGCGGGGATGGAGCTGTGCTCGGGCAGCCTGCTGTTCGCGGCGGTGTACCTCCTGCCCGATCCCGCCATCATGCCCCAGCGGTGGCACACGCGCCTGGGCTTCGGGTCCCTGGCCGGGCTGCTGTGCGTCACGATGCGGCAGCTGGGCAACCTGCAGCAGGGCAGCTACGAGGAGACCGTATGGTTCGCCGTGCTGCTGGCGGATGCCTTCATGCCCCTGCTCTACCGCCTGCAGGCGGAGATACGCAACCAGCAGGAGTTCCGCGAGCGCGTGGAGGCCATGACCGCCGAGGAGCGCCTGGAAATTGTAAGCAAAAAAGAAAAAGAAGAGCAACAGCGGAGGGAGGCCGACAATGCCTAAGGCACAGCCCTCCCGCCGCTGGCTGGCGGATGCCGCGCTGCACAACCCCGTGCTCGTGCAGGCCGCGGGCCTCACGGCCATCATCGTGGCGGCCACCACGCTGCAGGGCGCGCTGCTGGTCTCCATCCTGGCCGGACTGCACTTAGTTCTCTGCGAGGTTCTGGCCTCCCTGATGAAGCGGGTGCCCCAGTGGCTGCGCGCGGCCGTCTACACCGCCATCGGGCTGGCCATTGCCTGCCCGGCAGCCTTCCTGCTGGAAAACCTGATGGAATACCTGTCCGCCTCCGAGGCGCTTTCCGCCCTGGCCAGCGCCCTGGCCCCGCTGCGCGTGTTCCTGCCCCTCATGGCGGTCAACGCTCTCACGGCCATGCGCTGCGAGCGCTACGCCATCCTCCACACGCCCGGCGACGCCCTGCGCGACGCCCTCGCCAACGCCCTGGGCTACGCCGCGGCGGCGCTGCTCGTGGGCGGCGTGCGCGAGCTGCTGGGCTACGGCTCGCTGGGGGGCGTGCAGCTCTCGCAGACCCTGCGCATCCGCGGCGCGTGGATGCCCTTCGGCGGCTTTTTGCTGCTGGGGGCCATGGCGGCCCTGCTCAAGGCCGCATTGCGGGCGCTCTCGGTGCGGGGCATTTACCGGGGGGCCGAAAAGGCCCTGGAGCTCGCCCCGGAGGACCGCCTGGAGCGCCTGGAGAAGACGCGCCAGCTGCTGATCGCCGAGGTGCGCGAGGCCATGGAAACGAAAAATGAGCATGAAATGAAAAATAAGGAACCCGACAAGGAGAGCTTCGATGAGGCTGTCGCAGAAATTCTTGAGGAAGTGGATGAAGCAAAGCAGCCTGAAGAGGGCATAGAAGAAGAGCAGGCAGCGCCCGAGACGCCGCCGCCCAGACCAAGAATCCCCATAGAGGACATCCTGCTGGAGCTGGAGCTGGAGGAGCTGCTGGACGAATTCCGGGGGACGGAGGCGTAAACGGCTGCCGGGGACGGCGTCCCCGACGTCCCCGGCAAAAGACGATCCGATTGAATCGCCCAGGGACGTCCGGAGGCCGTCCCCTACAGACAGCGTAAACCAAGAAAGAAGATTTCCCAATGAAAGATATCATCCTATCCATGCTCACCGCGGCGTCCTACGCCGTGTTTTTGCGCAATCTGCTGTTCAGCGGGGGGCTTGGGGCCTCCGAGGTGCTGCGGGCCGCGCAGCGCAACAGCGAGATCCTGATGTCCTCGCTGCTGGTGTCGCTGTTCTCCGGCGCGGCGGCGGGGCTGTGCCACTGGCTCTCCGGGCTGCTATCTGTTTTTGAATACGCCTGGCTGGCCGCGCTCTACGGGGGGGTGCTGCTTGTGCTGTACCTCGTCACCTGCGGGGTGATCGTGCTGCTGCCGCTGAAGGCCGCTCCCTTCCGGCCCATCCTGCTGCGGCGCATCGGCATGAGCGCGCTGAACACCATCGTGATGGGCGTCCCCCTGCTGGCCCACCAGATGGGCGAGAGCCTGCCCGGCGCCATAGGCATGGGCCTGGGCGCGGGCGCGGCTTTCCTGATCGTGACCATGCTTATCAACAGCGGCCTGCACATTTTGCAGCAGAACAAGGCCATCCCCCCCATGTTCACCGGCGTGCCCGCCGCGCTGATCTACACCGGCCTGCTGGCGCTGGCGTTCACGGGTTTCAAGGGGGAGATTTTGTTTGTGTAGGAGACCCACATGCCCAAAAAAGCCAAAAATGAAAACCCCGATAAGCTCACCCTCCAGCAGCCCATTGGCACCGTGTCCGAGGAGGACTTCCAGGAGCATGTTTGGGGGCGCAGGGCGCGGCGGCGCATGAAAATCCGGCGCGCGCTGCGTCTCACGCTGGGCTGCCTGCTGCTGGTGGCGGCGCTGGCTTGGGGCTTTATCATCACGGAGACCCTGCTGCGGGTCTCGGAGCTGCCGCCGGATTCCGTGACACAGCTGCCGGAGCCGACGGCGACGACACAGGAGCCCACGCTGCCCCCGCCCGAGGGCCCGCCTTTGCGCAGCTTCTATGTGTCTTTGAGATTGCTCGATAGAAATGAAGACTCCCCCAGGCTTGTCGCCCAGGCCGGGGAGCTGGGGGCCACCGCCGCCGTCGTCACGCTCAAGGACGGCGGGGGCTACATCTCCTACCCCTCCAACCTGATGCAGCAAAGACGTATCAACGCCAGCCAGAAGATGCGCTACCGCACCTATTGGACCATGCGCGACCTGCGGGAGAAGGCCGGGCAGCGCATCGTGGGCGTGATCCACTGCTTCGACGACCCCCTGGCCGCCGGGGCCATGCCGGAGGCCGCCGTGCTCCAGCGCGGCACCGAGCTCCCCTGGGCGGACGGGCAGGGCCGGCGCTGGCTCAACCCCTACGCCCCGGAGGCCCGTGAGTACCTGCTCGCCGTCATCCGCGAGGGGGTCTCCCAGGGGGCGACCGAGCTGCTGCTGGCGGGCGTTGCCTTCCCCGAGGGCAATTTGCAGGGCGCGGTGTTCCCCGGCCAAATTGAAATCGACCCCGACGGCGAAGAAGCCCAAGCGCTCATTTTAGCCGCTCGAAACGAGGCCCTGCGCTCCTTCGTCGCCGAGGCGAAGGAGGCCGCGGGCGTCCCGATCTACGTGATGATCCCCGGACAGGCGGCCCTGGACGGCGCGGAGAGCCTCGGCGGCGACCTCTGGGGCTGCGCGGCGGATTTCATTGCGGTGGATACCCGGGGCGCGCCCTGGGCCCGCGACGAGAGCTACTGGCGCACAAGGCCCGTTCTGCCTGTGATCGAATCCCACAAGGACGCACGGGGGGCGAGGGACTATCTTGTGTTGGTTGATGAGATTTCGGATATTGTCAGGCGGTAGGGGCGAGATAGGGGCCCATAGGGGCACACCCGTTGAATTGAAACATTAATTGTCCAGCCGACACTGGTTGCGAAGGAGTTGGCGGAAAGTTCGCCGGGCTTGCGAGGGACACGGGGCCGATCTCTGCAAGGCGGGGATGCCGCACCGGGTGCGTCGGGGATGCTACTGCCTTGCGGAGCCAGACAGCGGCGTTGTGCTGGACGAACAGATTCTTGCCGCGCTGTTCCCCGAGGCGGCGGTGTGTGTGCACTCGGCGCTGTTTCGCTACGGCTACAGCGACAGCCGCCGCCAGCCCCAGGAGAAGAATTCTTCTCATGAACTCTTCCCCCGTTTCAGCTCCGCGTTCTCCCGCTGCAGCTGCTCCGCCTCGTGGCGCGAGAGCTCGGCCTCCTTTTTCATCTGCGCGGCGTCCTCCAGGTAGTCCTGGATGCGGGCACGCAAATTTTCGGCGGTGGTGCGGGCCTCGCGGGCCTCGTCCATGGCCTGCAGGGCGCACAGAACCGCCGCCTGCGTGGCGGAAGTGCGCCCGTTCTCCCGCAGCATACGTGTGATATCGCCGTGCAGCTGCGCGCCCAGCGAGCGCATGTATTCCTCGTCCTTCGTGCACAACAGGATATAGTCCACCCCGCAGATGGTCAGGGCCACCCTGCGCTTTTCGTTGTTTTCCACGCCGCTCTCCTCCGCAACCTATACTGATCCAAGTTCTATTATACAGGATACGCCGAAGAAATAAAAGGGGTAAAAATGAAAAAAGCAAAAATTTCATGATTTTCTTGCAGGAATTCCGGGTTTGCGCGCGTATAACATGGGTGTAGCGGCGGCGAAGCCGCCCGCGGAAGGGGAGGACAGGCCGTGACCATCAGCGAAATGCTGTGCGCGTTGGAGCGTGAGACCCTCTCGCGCCGGGCCGCCTTTGCCGATGAGGCGCGGCGCGCGCGCCCCGAGCCCCCCTGCGAGCTGCGCACCCCCTTCCAGCGCGACAGGGACAGGATACTGCACAGCGGCGCCTTCCGCCGCCTCAAGCACAAGACACAGGTCTTTCTGTCGCCCGAGGGCGATCACTACAGGACGCGCCTGACGCACACCCTCGAGGTCGCGCAGATCGCGCGCACGATCGCAAGGGCCCTGCGCCTGAACGAAGACCTCACAGAGGCCGTGGCCCTGGGGCACGACCTCGGGCACACGCCCTTCGGCCACGCGGGGGAGCGCGCCCTGGACGGCGTCTTCCCGTTCCGGCACTACGAGCAGAGCCTGCGCGTGGCGGACAAGCTGGAAAAAAACGGCAGCGGCCTGAACCTCACGCAGGCCGTGCGCAACGGCATTGAGCGCCACACCAACGGCCCCCTGGCCGATACCCTTGAGGGGCAGATTGTGCGTTTGGCGGATCGCATCGCCTACATCAACCACGACATCGACGACGCGGTGCGCGCGGGCGTGCTGGTTGGGGACGACATCCCGCCGCCCATTCAAGACGCCCTGGGCAGAAATAAGAGCGCCCGTGTCAACACGCTGGTGCGCGCCTGCGTCGAGGCCTCCTCCCCGGAAACCTGCACACCGATCACCCTCACGCCCGAAATCGCCGCCGCCTTCGACGCCTTGCACGGCTTCATGTTCGCGCAGGTTTACACAAACCCCCTGTGCAAGAGCGAGGAGGGCAAGGCCATCGATATGATCACCTGGCTGTACCACTATTTCGTCACTCATGCAGACCTGCTGCCGGGGGAATACCAACAAATCTGCCAGGAGGAAGGCCCCGAGCGCGCTTCGGTCGACTACATCGCCGGCATGACGGACAGGTTTGCGGTGCACACGTTCGAGGGGTGCTTTGTGCCCAAGGGGTGGGGGATACTGTAGGGGTGTCACCCCTCTCGCTTGGACACCCCCCGGCCCTGACGGGCCTCCCCCCTCGCAAGCGAGGGGTGCTATCTGTGCTCTTTTCACAAACTACGGATGAACCACAAAAAAGCCCCCCTCGCCTGCGAGGAGGGTGGCCCGAAGGGCCGGGGGGTGTCCTCGCGGAAAGGAGGGATATAAATCGCCATCCCAGACGCCTATCTCCAAGAACTCCGCCTGCGCGCGGACATCGAGCAGCTGATTTCGCCCTATGTCAACCTGCGGCGCAGCGGGCGGCTGCTCATGGGGCTTTGCCCCTTCCACAGCGAGAAAAGCCCCTCCTTCGCCGTGTATACAGATACCAGTCATTTCTATTGCTTCGGCTGCGGCGCGGGGGGCGACGCCGTTTCGTTCCTCATGCGCATGGAGCGCCTGGACTACATAGAGGCCGTGAAGGCCCTCAGCCAGCGCGTGGGTATGCAGCTGCCCGAGGACAACTACGACGACGGCCTGGCGAAAAAGCGCCTGCGCATATTATCGGCAAACCGGGAGGCCGCGAAGTATTTTTATTCCCAGCTGAAGGAGCCGGGCTCGCCGGGGCTGGACTACTGGCTGGGCGCGCGCAGGCTCAGCCCGCAGCTGGTGAAGCACTTCGGCCTGGGCTACGCCCCCGAGGGCTGGAGCGGCCTGCTGGACCACATGCGCGCACAGGGCTACGCACCCGAGGAGCTGGCGGAGGCCAACCTGGTCTCGCGCAGCGACAAAGGCGGCAGGACAAGCTACTACGACCGCTTCCGGGGCCGGGTGATGATCCCGATTCTCGATTTGCGGGGCAACGTCGTCGCCTTCGGCGGCAGGATACTGGGCGAGGCGGCAGCGCGGGATGACGGTTTCAAGGAAGCAAAGTACATCAACACCTCCGATACCCTGGCCTACAAGAAGGGCCGCGACGTCTACGCCCTCAACTTCGCCAAGAACACCGCGAACGGCCGGTTGATTTTAGTCGAGGGCTACATGGACGTCATCGCCCTGCACAAGTTCGGCTTCACGCAGGCCGTTGCGTGTTTAGGCACGGCGCTCACCCGGGAGCAGGCCCAGCTGCTGGCCCGCTACGCCGAGGAGGTGGTGCTCAGCTACGACGCCGACGAGGCCGGGCAGCGCGCCGCCCAGCGGGCCCTGGAGGTGCTCGGCCAGACAAATTTGAAGCTCCGGGTGCTCAAGCTCACCGGCGGCAAGGACCCGGACGAGATCCTGCACAGCTACGGCGCCGAAAAATACCGGCAGCTGCTGGAGGGCGCGGCCAACGAGATCGAGTTTCAGTTGCTTCGCGTTCGCGGAGATTTGGACTTATCTATCCCGGCGGGGAAAGCCGATTATCTGCGGGAGGCGGTGCGGGTTCTCGCCCGCTGCACGCGGATCGAGCGCGACATCTACGCCTCGCGGCTCTCCGAGGAGCTGGGGGTCAGCAAAGAGGCGATTCTCGCCCAGGCGGAACAGGCCCGCAAAAAAGACGACCGCAAGCAGGCGCGCGACCGCCAGCGCGAGCTCATGAAAATGCAGGACAGGCAAAGCCTGAAAACCGACCCCCAGCGCGGCCTGCACCCTGCCGCCGCCAAGGCGGAGGAGCGCCTGCTTGGCCTGCTGCTGCGCCACCCCGATTTTTATTTGAAGCTGCGGGAAACACTATCCCCGGGGGATTTCGTCACCCCCTTCAACCGGGAGCTGGCCGAAAAGCTCTTTTCGCGGCTTGAGAACGCCCAGGGCATAGAACACGAATTGTTGACTGGGATATTGTCCGAGCTTGAGCAAAACGAGGCGATGCGCATGAAGCTATCATGCGAGAGCATCTCCAACCCCTGGCAGGAATGCGAGGGCTGCGCGCAAAAGCTGTTGGCGGAGAAGGCCGGCCTGGAGAGGGTCAATGTGGGCGAGCTGGACGAGGCGGGCTATCTGGAGATGTTTGCCAGGCTGAAGAAGGGGTAGGCGCAATGCGTGTCGCCTCCGCACGACCACCCCGCTTTCGCCAAACAAATACACAACAACAACAACGGAGGATGACATGGAAGAGAAAAAAAACGCCGGCAGCGTGAAGGCCCTCATCGATAAGGGGGTGGCCACCGGCAAGGTGACGGCGCAGGAGATCGACGCGGTGTTTCTGGATAACGCCGTGGATTTGGAGGAGCTGGACAGGCTCTACGAGACCCTGGAGAAGCAGGGCATCGAAATCGTGGACGACTTCGCCGACCTCACCCTGGACTTCGACCTGGAGCCGCCGAAGGACACCGACCTCGGCATCGCCGTGGACGACAAGAACCAGCTGCTGGACGACCCGGTGAAGGTCTATCTGAAGGAGATAGGCCGGGTGCCCCTGCTCACCCCGGAGGAGGAGATCGAGCTGGCGATACGCATCGCCGACGACGACCCCTACGCCAAAAAGCGCCTGGCCGAGGCCAACCTGCGCCTGGTGGTGAGCATCGCCAAGCGCTACGTGGGCCGGGGTATGCAATTCCTCGACCTCATCCAGGAGGGCAATTTGGGCCTCATCAAGGCTGTCGACAAGTTTGACTATACAAAAGGCTTCAAGTTCAGCACATACGCCACCTGGTGGATCAGGCAGGCCATCACCCGGGCCATCGCCGACCAGGCCCGCACCATCCGCATCCCCGTGCACATGGTGGAGACCATCAATAAAGTGAAGAAGGCCAACACGCAGCTGCTGCACGAAAACGGCCGCGACCCCACTGTGGAGGAAATTGCCGAGCGCCTGGAGATGGAGGTCCAGCGCGTGCGCGAGATCATGCGCGTGGCCCAGGAGCCCGTCTCGCTCGAGACCCCCATCGGCGAGGAGGAGGACAGCCTGCTGGGCGACTTCATCCCCGACGAGGACGCACCCGCCCCGGCGGACAAGGCCTCCATGCTGCTGCTCAAGGAGCAGCTGGGCGACGTGCTGAAAACCCTCACCACCCGTGAAGAAAAAGTCCTCGCCATGCGCTTCGGCCTGGAGGACGGCCACCCCCACACCCTGGAGGAGGTGGGCCGGGAGTTCAACGTCACCCGCGAGCGCATACGGCAGATCGAGGCCAAAGCCCTGCGCAAGCTGCGGCATCCCAGCCGGAGCAAGCGGCTGAAGGACTTTTTGGGATAAAGGAGAAACAGAGATGAAGAGAATCATCTGGATCGCAGCAACCGCACTTGCCGTTGCCACGGCATATGCGCTCAACCTTTTTGACGTTTCCATGGGCAACCCCGCCACACTTTATCATGTGCTGACGACCGCTGGTTATATCGCCTTTTGGGCGCTGTACCTGGCGCTGAACAAGAACGAGCGGAAGCGGCTGACATTTTCATGCGTGATCTCGGGCGTCACCTTTTTGTCCTCCTGTGCGATTACGGTCATCAATTTCGCTAAAATAGTTCTGCGGCCCGGGAATTCCGTCCTCATTCTTACTTTTTTCTCCACCCCGTTTTATGGCGTTCGTTTTTTAGTGCACAACATGGCATGGTGTATGGTTGCGGTCACAATCCTGAGTTTACTTTGGCTTTGGTTCAGCGTGTTTTTGAGAAAACGCATCAAATAAGGGGGGTTCCAAAACCCGCTACGCGGGAAGATCGCGGGAGGGCATGAAAAAAGAGCCACATTCAATGCGGCTCTTCTTAATGAATGCTCTGGCGGGTGTACTATTTCCCGCATCTCTTGTTTTAGCGTAGCGGCACATTCTCTACCTCAAAGCATCGGTAGTATTGTGGGCGCGCGGGGCGCGATTATGCGGGCGGAAGAGAAATTCCATGATTTTCATATTCAACACAAAAGAGCCGCACAAAACGTGCGGCTCTTGACATCCCCGCCATTTCGGGATAGAATAAAAGCATAAATATCCAAGGAGGCCATTATGCTGTCAGAACAAGCGAAAATTCTGCTCGATGAACACAAGTCGCTCACCGCCCGGCTCAATAGGCCCGTGGGGCCCTACAACGGCATATATCAGCGCTGGGCCAACCCCGTGCTCACACGGGCGCATGTGCCGCCAAGCTGGCGCTTCGACCTGGACGCCGGCGCCAACCCCCTGTGCCTGGAACGCCTGGGGGTCAACGCCGTGTTCAACAGCGGGGCGCTCTATTTCCGGGGGAAGTATTGGCTGGTTCCCAGGGTGGAGGGCAATGACCGCAAATCCTTCTTCGCCCTGGCAAGCAGCGGCAGGCCCACCGAGGGCTTTCAGTTTCACTCTATTATCGAGCTGCCGGACACCCAGCCCGAGGAGGTCAATGTCTACGACATGCGCCTGACGCCGCACGGGGACGGCTGGATCTATGGCCTGTTCTGCTCCGAGAGCAAGGACCCGCGCGGCCCGGACCCCTCGGCGGCGGTGGCGGCCTGCGGCATCGCGCGCACAAAGGATTTGCTCCATTGGGAGCGCCTGCCCAACCTGAAAGCGAAGTCCCAGCAGAGGAATGTGACGCTCTTCCCGGCGCTTGTGAACGGCCAATACGCCTTTTTGACCCGCCCGCAGGACGGCTTCATCGAGGCGGGCAGCGGCGGCGGCATCTGCTTCGCGACATGCCCTGACATCGAAAACGCCGAGATCAATGAAGAGACGCTGGTGAGCCCACGCATGTATCACCAGATCACCGAGGCGAAAAACGGCGCGGGGGCCCCGCCCATCCGGACAGAGAAGGGCTGGCTGCACATCGCCCACGGGGTACGAAACACGGCGGCCGGCCTGCGCTATGTGCTCAATCTCTTCGTCACTGATCTCAGCGAGCCCTGGCGGGTGATCGCCGCGCCATCGGGCTATTTGCTGGCCCCCCTGGGCCTGGAGCGCGTGGGCGACGTCTCGAATGTGGCCTTCTGCAACGGTGTTGCCGTGAAAGGCAACGAGTTAGCCATCTACTACGCCTCCAGCGACACAAGATTGCACGTCGCCACAACGACCCTCGACGCTTTGCTGGACTACGCTTTCAACACGCCCGCCGACCCCGGCCGCAGCGCGGACTGCGCGGCGCGGCGCAAACAGCTCATCGCCAAAAACGAGGCGTTGATCGAGTACACGCGCTGGCTGGCGCATATCCCCGGCGGCGACCCCTGGCGGGCCGCGCTGGAAGCCCTTGCGGCTGACGAGCCGCTGCGCACCGACGCCTTCTACCGCGATTTGGCCTTCGGCACGGGCGGCCTGCGTGCGGTGATAGGCGCGGGCAGCAACCGCATGAACCACTACGTGGTGGGCCGCGCCACGCGGGGCCTGGCGAATTATTTCGTGAAAAAGCACCCCGGCGAGCAGCTAAAGGCGTGTATCGCCTGCGATACGAGGCTGTGCTCGCGGGAATTTGCGCAGCATAGCGCCGGGATTTTAAGCGCCTGCGGCTTCCGGGCGTATCTCTTCGCCGAGGCCCGGCCCACGCCCATGCTCAGCTTTGCGGTAAGACATTTAAAAGCCCACACCGGGATTGTAATCACAGCCAGCCACAACCCCAGGGAATACAACGGCTACAAGGCCTACGGCCCCACGGGCGGCCAGCTCACCGACGAGGCCGCCGGTGAAGTCCTGGCCGAGATCAACGCCCTTGACCTGTTCGATACGCAGGCAGGCGGCGGGGCCCCCGGCGGGCAGGGAGCTGGCGAGATTGTTCTGCTGGATGAGGCCTTCGACGAGATTTACTATCGGGCCATAGAGCCCTTCCTGCTGCGCAGGGAGATGTCTGTGGCGCGTGGCGGCGAGCTGAAATTGCTTTATTCACCCCTGCACGGGGCGGGGCTGACGCCCGTGACCGACATGCTCGCCCGGCTGGGCTATTCCAATTTGCACATCGCCGAGAGCCAGAAATACCAGGACGCGGCGCACAGCTTCCCCACGGTGAAAAAGCCCAACCCCGAGGAGCCTGAAGTCTTCGGCCCGGCCCTGGAAATCGCGAAGGACCTGCGGCCGGACGTCATCTTCGCCACCGACCCCGACGCCGACAGGATCGGCGTGCTGGCTTTGGACGAGAACGGGCAGTACGTCCCCTTCACCGGCTCGCAGATAGGCGCGCTGCTGTGCGGCTATGTCATCCAAAGCTATAGAGAAGCCGGACGTATGCCGCCCAATCCGGCGATTATTACGACCATCGTCACCGGCACCCTGGCCCAGCGCGTGTGCGAACACCCGGACAACCAAGTCCACGCGGAGCTGGTGCTCACGGGCTTCAAGTATATAGGCGAAAAGATGGACCAATGGCAGGCCAGCGGTGAGCACAACTGTATTTTCGGCTTCGAGGAGAGCTACGGCTACCTGGCGGGGGATGCCTGCCGCGACAAGGATGCCGTGATTTCCAGCGCTTTGGTGGCCGAGATGGCGCTGTATTACAAATTACAGGGTTTGGGCCTCCACGGGGCGCTGCAGGCGCTGTACGCGAAATACGGCCCTGTTTGCGAGGACGTGCTCAACGTGGAGGCCAAGGGCGCGGCCGGCGCGGCGCAAATCTCGAACTGGATGATGCGCCTGCGCAAAAATTACGCCTCGCTCCTGGAGGGCGAAACTGTTGTTGCAATCGAAGACTTTTCAGCGGGCATCAAAGGCCTGCCGCCTTCGAATGTGCTTAAGCTCTATCTGGCGGACGGCAGCTGGCTGGTGGTGCGCCCCTCGGGCACCGAGCCGAAGATCAAGCTCTACGCCTGCACGGACAGGGCCTTCGGGCCGGGGGCCTCCATGGAGGAAGCCGCGCGCCGCTGCGCCGAAATCGTGGGGAAGGCGAAGGGGTTCTTTGTGTAAGACGAACACCCCGGCCTGCGGGCCGCCCCTCCACGGAGGGGAATGGGATTAGGCGATAACGGGTTATCGTCACGAGCAATCGTTTGTGCACAATCCCTCATTCCCCTCCGTGGAGGGGTGGCCCGCAGGCCGGGGTGGTTGTGCAGAGCGCTCGCGAAGCGACGCGCTTTCCATTGCCGTGCGTCTCTACAAAATTTGGAACGCCCGGACAACACAGGGGTGAAAATCTGTGTTATAATGGGGCTATCACATGCAATGAAGGAGAAATCACCATGAGTGAGCCCGCAAAAAAAACCGGCAAGCAGCCGGAGAGCTACAGCCCGAAGGAAATACCCGAAATCATGAAGCTGGCGCAAACTCTGCATCCGGGCGGCATACTGCCCTCCGACGCCATTGCTGACCCCTTCGCGGGCGGCGAACCGCCGCGCACCGGCAATCGCATCACGGAATACCGCCGCATCCAAAACTGGGAGAACTATTTTCTTGCCTCAGCACTGTGCTCTGTGGCAAAGCTTGTGGGCTTTGACGAAGATGCGCTGACGATGTTTGCGCAGAAGAACGGCAACAAAGGGATGCATTTCTTTTCTGCCATCACGGGCGACATGTTCACGCCCATGTATGATATCCTCGACGAAAAGCCCGCCGACAGCGGCTTCACCGCCTGTTTTTTTGCGCCGCAGGTGATCAAGAGAGCCTTCGCCGCCATTGGGCGCGATTGTGTCTATCTCTCCCCGGCATATATCAAAGAGAATTTACGCACAGTAACGAATGCCGTCAAAGCGTCGATTGACAAGGGCATCCCGGTGTTATCCTGGGGTTGGGGCAATG
>Ga0123353_10001164_pt1 | contig 32110 bp, 22 predicted proteins | sample TergutLab28metaG_3_FD_92763 | JGI IMG/M metagenome (GOLD analysis project Ga0123353, IMG submission 92763) | Labiotermes labralis P3 segment gut microbial communities from Petit-Saut dam, French Guiana - Lab288 P3 | ecosystem: Host-associated > Arthropoda: Insects > Digestive system > Gut ... | reverse complement strand
TGCTAATTGGGAAGCGATCCGAGTCTTTACCGGTTCAACGCTGTTGAATCCCGGAGCAGTGGAAAAGGTCGTTTCCACGGCGATTACCGTCGCCACGGCTACAACCGCCGCAAGTGCTACTGGCGCTGCTGCTGTTTCTAAGATTCCTGATGGAACCGAAGCGGCTGCAATTGCTGGTGGTGTTCTCGGTGTCCGCGACAACGATCCTGCCTTGCTAATCAAAGCCAAGGATACGGGAACCGAAATGGCGGGTGTAAATATCCACTTCATCCAGGATGACACCATGGCGGTATGGGCTGGTAATGGCAACATCATGGAACTGGATGTCCAGTACCGAGTTCTCGAAAATGGTGAGAAGCAGTTGCTTGTCAGGGGCAATATGGATGCGGCAACTTCAGTTAACGGTGTCGATTTAGCGGCTTCCTTGAACGCCAACGCTGACTTTCAGAAACTATTCGAAGCGACTGCTACACTTAATGCATTTCCCGCAGCCCCAGGAGCACCCGTTTTTGGCGAGGCGGCTGGTGCGGTGGCGTTTCGTGCCGTGAACACGAATCCGCATGGCGTAACCGAGGGTGGTTACCGGATTGAGTCTGCGTACGATGGCACGAGCAAGCCGATGGCAACGTCCAGTGGTATCGGCATGTTCGGTCAAAGTGATGCGAATGAGCGGCTCGTCATTGAGTCCGAAGAACTGGGAAGCAACTCCTATGTGGAAGTCAATGTGGTTCGCGGCTATCTCAACACGGTGGACGACTATGGTTACAGCAGCAGTTTCTCCAACGGAAGCGATATGCTTGCCACGATCAATGGTCTCCGGGCAGTAACGCAAGGAAACAACATTTCGGTTGACACGCCTGATCTTTCCGTGTCGATGAATGTTGCCAATGCACCGGGTTCGACTGGCTTCACGATCACCGGCGGCGGTGCCTTGTTCCAACTCGGTCCCGATGTTGTGTCGCAACAGCAGATGAGGATCGGTATTGGTTCGATGCTCACCACGAAACTCGGTGGTGCTGACGGACAACTGTACCTCTTGAAGAAGGGGAACGTTGCCAGTCTGGAGTCGGGCGATGCAGGACGCAAACTTGCCGACCGGATTGTGAACCAAGCGATTTCCAATGTTGCCAATGTTCGTGGTCGCTTGGGTGCGATCCAGAAGGGCACGCTTGAACCGAACGTAGCGGCATTGCAAGACTCGCTGACGGCACTGGCTGATGCGAACGCAATGATCACGAATGCGGACTTTGCGGTTGAGTCTTCGAACCTGATGCGATTGCAGTTGCTGATTCAAGCCGGTGCTCAGACCTTGGGCATTGCGAACCAGTTGCCGCAATATGCAGCATCGCTGGTACGGTAGAATCAGAGGAGTTAGAAGATAGAAGTTAGGAGACAGGAGTTAGAAGTTTTTATTCTGACTCCTGACTCCTTTTTTTCTTGCCGGGAGGCTTACGCCGCCCCGCTCTTGCGTACATTATTCTTTCTAAAATTTTCACATCCAAACAGTTGGTCTCTTGACAATCCATTAGAGATCATAGAGAATGAATGGGAAGATTGTTAACACCTTTTTGCCCGGTGCTGTTCGCACAGAGGGCAACCTTCTATGAAAAAAAACCTTAAAATCGCAGTGATCGGCGGTGATGGCACCGGTCCCGAGGTTACAGCCGAAGCCGTCAAAGTTCTTAAAGCCATCGGAAAACTCGAAAAAATCGACATGCAGTTCGATCAATTCGGCATCGGTGGAGACCGATACCTCAAAAAAGGAATCATCATTGCGGATGACGAAATTGCCAAACTCCGACGTTACAGTTCGATTCTGCTGGGAGCCATCGGTCATCCCGACGTTGCACCGGGCGTTCTGGAAAGAGGATTGCTGCTTCGACTTCGATTTGAATTCGATCAATACATCAATCTGCGTCCCGTGAAACTGCTGCCCGGTGTCGAAACGCCACTCAAAGACAAAAAACCGGAAGACATTGATTTCGTCGTCGTTCGGGAAAACACCGAAGACATGTACACGGGCACCGGCGGCATCGTGAAAAAGGGAACACCAGACGAAGTAGCGACGCAAACTGCCGTCTATACCCGAAAAGGGACGGAACGTTGTATCCGCTGGGCGTTTGAATACACTCGGAAACGAAACAATCCGAAAGGAAAAATGTTAACACTCGTTGCTAAAACGAATGTGTTGACGTTTGGGCACGATCTCTGGTGGCGGACGTTTCAGGAAGTCGCCAAAGAGTATCCTGACGTGAAGACCGATTACAACCACGTCGATGCCTGTTGTATGTGGATGGTCAAGAATCCCGAATATTTTGATGTGATTGTAACAACGAATATGTTCGGCGACATCATTACGGACTTGGCGGGAATTCTTCAAGGGGGCATGGGCGTTGCGGCGGGCGGAAACATCAATCCTGAAAAGGGGGGATGCAGTATGTACGAGCCGATGGGAGGCAGTGCGCCGAAATATACCGGCAAGAACGTCATCAATCCGATAGCGGCAATCAATGCGGCGGTCATGTTGCTTGAACAAGAGGGATTTGCCAAAGCCGCCAAGCGGGTGGCAAAGGCGGTCGCATACGTAACCGGCAACAAGATGAAAAGTCAAGCCGCCGGAAAAATGGGTTGCGGAACCCGCGAAGTCGGCAACCTCGTCTGTGAACATTTGTAGAGAGCCGACAACTGTGTTGCCGTAACCAGAACCGCAATCGTAAGAGAGCGAAAAAACCTTAATTAAATAGACGCACTATGCTTCGCCTTGTTGTGCCACTCTTTGTTTTTTGCGGTTTCCTTGCCGAATCGGTCTCTGTTGCCACGGAGAATTCCTACGCCCTCACGTCTGTCCGTATCGGTATCGAAAACTGCTACAAAAACGGACTCTGGACTCCCATCACACTTGAGTGGAAATCTCCCATTCCTGATGGTTCATATAGACCTTTTGCAATCCGGTCTTCCGATTCCGATGGCACACCAATCACATACCATTACGATGTTAGAGGAAATCAAACCAAAAACGGTACAAGCATTACCCTGCTCGCAAAACTTGGGCGGAAAGATGAACCCATACGGATTTCCGGTTTAAGTGATACAGAGTTTCAAACCTTTGCCGTTCCGCCGCCCGTCAACGCCGAGCGACCGATTTACCTCATCATTGGCAACGAAGACATCGGATTGCAAGGAGCCGTTGCGGAACTCATGCTTCGGGAAGATCGGAGACCGTTGCTCGTCAAAGTCAGTTCCCTTGTCGATTTGCCCGACAAGTGGTTCGGATATGAAGCCATCGAAATGGTCGTACTCACGACAACCGAGCCACAACTTTTCGAGGGGCTGACGGCAAAGAGTCCGCAGATTCAAGCGTTAAACGATTGGCTCAAACTCGGCGGAAAAATGTTGCTCTGTGCCGGTAAAGACTCGGAGCAGTTTCTTACAGACGAAACGGGATTCTTGCATCTTTTCTTGCCGGGCAACTTTGACGGAATGACAGAACTGCGGAGCGGAACGCCGTTTGAACGCTTTGTAAACAGTCAACGACAAATCTTCATGAACGGTACGGACGAGGCACCATTCACGAAGATGCCCCGATTTACCGAGCCGCGAGGCATTTCTTTTGTGAAGGACGGCGATTTGCCGCTGGTGCTTCGCTGCGCTCATGGATTGGGAACGATCATCTATTTCGGCGGCGATTTAAGCGGCAGACCGCTCGGCAACTGGCGGGACCGTACCACACTTGTTCGGAACATTATGCAATGGAATCGAGCGCAAGAGCGTGGGGCATTAGCCCCACGGTCGGGAGCGATGCTGCAACTCGGTTACAATGACATCTCGGGACAAATCCGCAGTGCCCTCGACCAATTTGAAGGGGTGTATGTCATACCGTTTTCCGTCATTCTGATTATTTTGGCAGCCTATTGGCTTGTCATCGGACTGTTCGATTGGTTCTTCGTACACAAGGTTTTGAAGAAACCGATTTTGACCTGGGTAACGTTTCCCCTGTGGATCGTGCTGTTCAGTGTTTTAACGTATGAACTTGCCGGTTCGGGACGACCTGCTTATGAAAAGTATAATACACTTTGGCTTCACGATGTCGATTATGAAACCGGTACATTTCGTACCAGCATGTGGGAAAGTGTGTACTGTTCAACCGACAAACGACGCGACTCATTATTTAATAGTGTTGACTTTTGGGATAAGAATGGATATTTTTCATGGTACGGCTTGCCGGGGAGTGGACTTGGCGGAATGGCACCAAAAACAGTGAGTCCTCCGGTTTGGCAAGTCGGTTCAGAGCAAAATTCATACGGGAAGATTGCCAACGTTCCCATTCAAGTACGTTCTACAAAAAGTTTCTTTGGTCAGTGTTTTGATCATATATCTGAAATGGGTATTGTTGCCCAGTTGTCCGACGTGGAAGGCATACCAATAGGAACGATTGAAGTGCCCGATGATTTTTCCTTCTCTCTGAAAAATTGCATTTTGGTCTATGGTCGCTGGATACTGGAACTGGGCGACATTCAACCGGGACAAACGATTCGCTTGACGAGAACAACGCCGCGCCGCGATTTGCGGGACTTGTTGATCCCGCCGAAGACGCTGGAAGATGCCAGACTGCGTGGTATGGGCACGTACAATCCGCAGTCCACCGACTTGGAGTACATTGTTCGGGTAATGTCCTTGCACCGTGCGCTGGGCGGATATGAATCGACGGGACTGCATCATGCTTATCAACCGTCGCTGGACATGAGTGAGTTACTCACGGCAGATCGGATATTGTTGCTAGGAACTGTGCCGCCGCCCGGTTATGATATGGGCTTTGATCGTTACACACAATTTTTCCGTCAATCGTTTCCTATTAAGTTGACGGAACTTTCGCCGCGGTTGCAGTTGGAGCGGTACGATCCGAAGGCGGATGCGTTGGAGCAGAAAATAAATCCGGGATTCCTCAAAGATTCATCGTTGGACAACAGAAGATAACTGCAAATCGGCAGGCTTTCTTCGTCTGCTCTTGAATCATTGTTTTTTTGCGGTTTTCAATTCTTCGACTTCCTTTTGCAACTCTTTGAATTTTTTCTGCATTTCCGGTAGCCGTTGCAGGGCAATCTGAATCCGCATTTGCTCTTTTTCCGGCGTCGCAGGAATGCCAACGATTCGCACATCCGGCTCGACATCCGCCAAGATTCCCGCCATCGCTCCAATGACCGCCCGATCACCGATGTGAACGTGATCCTTCACACCGACCCGACCCGCCATGACTACGAAATCTCCCGTCGTCGTACTGCCTGCGATGCCCGTGTGCGCACAGAGCAAATTGTGCTTGCCGATCTTACAATTATGGGCAATCATTACAAAATTGTCGATCTTCGTTCCTTCGCCGATAAGGGTCGAGCCATACGTCGCCCTATCAATCGTACAATTTGCTCCGATCTCGACATTGTTTCCGATTACCACATTTCCGATCTGCGACGAAAGTTTGTGCCCCCCCTGCGAACTGTTGTATCCGAAACCGAACGCTCCGATGACCGCCCCGGAATGAATAATGCAGTGTGAGCCAATGACCGTATCCCTATACAACACAACATTGGGAAAAATCGTCGTGTGATCGCCGATGACGCAGCCGGCGGCAATCTGAACGCCGGAGTGAATCATAACGTTGGCTCCCAAAACAACGTCTTCTCCAATGACGGCAAAATGACCGATGGCAACATTCGTTCCGATGGTTGCGTTCGGATGTACAAACGCTCGTTCGCTGATGCCGTGAATGGTTTCCTCATGCGGCGGAGCCAAGAATCGGGCGATTGTCTCAAAGGCTTTGAGTACGTCGGCAACCTGAATTGCAGCGAATCCTTCAGGAACGACTCCGATGGGCACGACGGCTGCACCGGCTTTGCTTTTCCGTTGCAACAGCGAAATCCGGTCGGCACGTTCAAGGAACGTAAGTTCCGAAGCAGCCGCACTTTGGAGCGGAGCGACTCCCGTGATGGACAAACTTCCGTCTCCCACGACGGTTCCGCCGATCAGTGCGGCTAACTCGGAAAGCGTTTTACTCATTACCATTCCTTTGCTTGGAATCCCTCCGGTGGTGTAACAATTTCGACGGCATCGCCGGATTGGACGATGACGAACAGACCATTTTCGTGGGCAAATTCTTTTGCTTCGTCCCTAACAACGGCACCAGCAACCGCACCGATGTAACGTTTTTTGGCGATGCCCTTTGCATCTGCCCAACGACGAAATTTTCCCATCCGCTCAATATGCCTGCTGACATCTGCCGTTTCCAACGTGGTCTTGACTTCAATCAGAATGGCAACGTCGCCATTCTCTAACAACAGGTCAATCTCACCTTTAATCCCTAATTTTTTGTTCCTGAACTCCCTGTTTTGACTACAATCATCGTCGAGGTCTTTGTATCCATATTTTCGGAATTTGGCGGCGATGTTTCCTTTGACCATACTCGTAACTATATCCCCGATGCGCCCACCGAGTTTCCCAATCGCCTTTTGGGTTTTCTTGATTTGCCGAGCGGATTCTTCAAATTTCCTATCGGTTTCTTGAAACTTCCGATCCGTTTCCCGAAACTTCCGGTCGGTTTCCCGGAACAATTCAAGTATCCCTTCGTACGTTAATGGATTCTGCTGTGTGGACATCGTTTTTTCTCCCTCAAATCAATCTCTTACAGGAACCGACCTTCCAAAAGCCACAAGTTTCGTTCCGCTCCGCCTGCGACTCTTTTGAGTTGAACTACTGTCCAGGCGGTGGTGTCATTCCGCCGCCGGGAGGTGTCATTCCACCGCCGGGAGGTGTCATTCCGCCACCGGGAGGCATCATTCCACCGCCGGGAGGCATCATTCCACCGCCGGGAGGCATCATTCCACCGCCGGGAGGCATCATTCCGCCACCGGGAGGTGTCATTCCGCCGCCGGGAGGTTGCATTCCGCCACCGGGAGGCATCATTCCACCGCCGGGAGGCATCATTCCACCGCCGGGAGGTGTCATTCCGCTACCGGGCGGCATCATTCCGCCACCAGGAGGTTGCATTCCGCCCATTCCCCCCGTTGGATCAATCGTTGTCATGCCGTCCATACCGCCGCCCATGCCCTGCTGATTCTGCATTTGTTGCTGCCGGAGAGCAATCGCCTGTTGCGCTTCCACAGGGTCCCAGTTCCGAAGGTCGTCGTCCGTGCCGTCCACCCCATCGGGACCAGCAGACCAAATTGCGGGCTTCGTCGAACCCGTTATATTGAACCCGTAATACTGCTGCGAATTATCATATCGGTAGGGGCGATCCCAAGGGTCGAGCAGACCTTTCTCGTTTGTAACATAGGGATTGGAACGTTTTCGTTGTTGGAGGTAGATTTGGGGATTGTGGACATACTGTGTCCAAGTAGAAGTCATTCCGCCTCCTCCCACGCCCGTCGGGTCGGACATCGGCATCTCCATACCGCCGGGCACAGCCGCACCGCTACCGCTCATTGCCGTCGGGTCTGTCTGCGGGGTCATAAGCGATTCGGGACCGATAGACCCGGAACCACCTGCCATCCCGCCGTATAACGACGGATCGGTTCCCGTTCCCATTGCCCCGCCGGGCTGTATCGTTGGGAGAACCCCCACATTATCGGGAATGTAAATGAGGGCAAAGAGTCCCTGTTCATTCGTCGGATAGCCGTTATTTTCAGTGGCATAATCTTCTAGGAATCCTCCAAGTTGTCCGATTTTGAAGTTTGCTTGTCGTTCCTTCCATCTTGCCCGCTGGTTGAACACAGCAGGAAGCAGGAGTGCAAGGAGGGCGATAAGGATTGCCAATACAATCAGGAGTTCCATCAGGGTAAAACCGGCACGGCGTTTATCAGTATTAGTCATGGTAATTTACAGGTGAATTGAGGTTCACAATAAAACTAGATACCGGACAGTCTAACAAATTGTGCCGAATTTATCAAGGGCTTATGCGAGTTTGACACGAGAGCGGGTGCGTAAAAATTTTGTGGGAATCATCGCATGGAACGTTTTGCCCCGCCGGGGCAGGGGACTTTACACGAAATGACCGCAAATTATTTACCACCTAAAATTGCGGTTCCGATTTTGTTCTCTTGACATAGGGGTCTATTTTGAGGAAAATAGATGCGTTCGTTGTTTTTGCGGTTGCTGGAATCTGACGAGGCTTTCACTTAAATGAGTGTTCCCCATACCTATCCCCTCATCGAAGGATTTTGGATCAGAAACTATAAAGTGTTTCAGCAGATTGCGATTGGTTCCAGTTTCCAGCAATCCGTCGTCATGGACTTTGCAGGGGATGTTGTGCCGTATGAACTTACCCCGCTCACTCTTTTTGTCGGTGATACCGGAACGGGAAAAAGTACCATCCTCGACGTTTTCGCTTTTCTTTCGGACTGTATCAATCATGGAATCCAGGAAGCACTTGGCTCCCGCGGAGGTTTTGAGTCGGTCTATCATTTCGGCGGCAGCGGTCCGATTTCCATTGGAGTCGTCTATCGCCCATGCAGTGAATCGAGGTCCCTGTCTTACATCCTCAATATCGACTGGAATAAAACAACCCGTCATCCTTTTGTCGAAACGGAAGCAATCATTTACCGCGAACAACAGCCCGGCAGTCAGCCACATCCGGTACTGCTTTTTCGGAACGGCGAAAGCCAGAGCCGACTCGTTCAGCCCTGGGTGAATACAAGCGGTTCGGCTCTCGAACAAGTCAAGCGGACTGACTCGATGCACCTCGGACTGACCTCACTGGCTCAATTTGAAGATTTACCGGACATCCCACAATTCAAACGTTATCTGGATAAATTTTTCATCTCTTGTTACACATCCAGTAACGCTGCCAATTTGTCCCCTCAAAAATTCAAGTCCACGCCTGCCGGAAATCTTGCGATTGATCTGAAACGGCTCAAAGATAAACACCCTTTTGAATTCAGAAGCATTCTGGACGTGATCGCCAAAAGGATGCCGGGAATAGAAAAAATCAACGTTGAAATCGCAGAATCAGGACGAACCCTGTTGACGTTCAACGTGACGGGACAGGATGCCATAATTTATCCTTCCCAACTTGGCGAAGGGAGTCTGCGATTGTTATCGCATTTGCTGTTGTTTGAAGACCCAATTCCGACTCCGCTCCTAGGCATCAATGAGCCTGCCGCTTTTATGGGAGGCTCGCAAATCAGGGCGTTCACTCAACTTATTCAGCATCACATCCGAGAATTAGGCGGAACACAATTTTTTGCCACCACAAGCAATAACATCTTGATCGACCAAATGGACCCGACCGAAGTTTGGTTTCTCTTACAAGACGACGGCGGAACGATTCGAGTCTCACGGGGACTCGATGAATTGCAATTTCTCGGTGTTGATTTGAATTCCATCGGACCCTATTGGTATTCGGAATATCTTTACCGCGACCAGACATCCGTAGAATTCGCCAATCTGAGCATGTACCGACCAGCCAGCACACCAAAATGACCGGATTATGTGATCTCCTACTGAAAAACAGGAAATCCGTTTTCGTCAAATCGAAATTTCTGTATGTAAATATCACGTTCCCAGCCGGGACGACGACTCTGCTTGGAATGATAGATCACAAGCGGTTCCGGTTCGTCCAAAAGGAAACAGGCATGACCGACCCCGAATTTCCGACCTGATGGCGAATTCTCCCCTCGAAACACCGGCTCTGGATGCTTTTTCCAGTGAGCAGGATTCAGCGGGTCGTCACCGATCAATTCCAGCAAGCCCAATTTGTATGTTTGGAGCCATGAAGCCGCACAAGAATAAATCACAAACGTCCGGTCGCCGTATTTGAGAACTTGCGGAGCCTCGTTGAGTCCTCTTGTCCCTTCCCTTTCCTCAATCCGTTCCCAAAGATAATCGTCATTGCGGCACACCATCACACGGGGTCCCGAAATCCTTGCCGGATCAGACATCGGAGCAATGTACAGGTATTGAATGTCCTCCTTGGTTTTCCAGCCGGACCACATGGCGTACATTTTGTCTTTATGTTCCAAAATTGTCATGTCAATCGCCCAGGTGCCGTCCCCGTCGTTTCCGCCGCGTCCCAAGGTATCAACCGGTCCGAGCAAGTCGTACTTGCCCAGCGGATCGGCGGTCTGCGATTTCAGTATGTACGTCAAATGGGTGGCATTATTGCCATCGGAAGCCGCAAAATAGATATACCAACGGTCGTCGAAACGATGCAATTCGGGTGCCCAAACTTCTTGCGATAGAGGTCCGCTGTCGGGAGCCTTCCAAATCAGGTGCTTGGCTCCCTGTTTTTGCGGACTATCCGTTTCATATAGGGCAATGCCCCGATCATTTTCCGTAAAACACCAAAGATACCGGTCTCCATCCTTAACGATCCACGGATCGGCACGATTCAGCAGGATCGGCGGTTCGGTGTTTTGCGGTGGTCTGCTCGTATCAATAGGGACTGCCTGCGGAGACGTGGTCGGACCGTGAACACGCAAAATACCTTGTCGGTCGATTTCCATACGGTCTATAAACAGTCGCCGTGCATTTCCTTCTGTCCGACCGTGATAGACGCAGTACATGGTCCTTCGGTCGGGCAAAAAGAAGATGTTGTTGTGTCCCGTGCCGCGAACATTTCCGCCGGACTGCGTATTCTTTTCGAGAACCGGATTATTCGCCGCCTTCTTGTAAGGACCCAGTGGCTTGTCAGACGTTGCATAACCGACGGCATAATTGTCGCCGGTGAAACTGTTTGCGGAGTACATCAGGTAGTACGTGTTGCGGTGTTTGAAGAGCGTGGAACCTTCTGTCCAGCGTCGATTGACTTCGCGGGTCGTAACGGATCGGCTTTCCCATTCTGCCTGCGGATCGTCCAGCGTAACAGGAGGGCGCAGGAGCAACACCGGTTCGCCAACGATGCCCGTAAAATCGGGAGTCAACTGCACACCATAAATCCAACTCTCCTCGATGGTCTCGAACCAGCCGTTCTTTTTCGCCAAGGCGGAAAGTTCACTCTCAACAGGGTGAAGATAACAGCATCGGGAATAAGTCAAGTAAGGAGTGCCGTCGGTATCGACAAACAGGTTAGCATCAATAATCGGATAGCCCGGCTCGAAAATCGGTCGATCGACAAGGAGTTTATACGGTCCCGCTGGTCGGTCGGACACGGCAATGCCAATGTTAAAATGTTCTTCCTGCGTCCAGGGAAGGTCGGAATTTTGCGCACTGAAAAAGAAATAATATCGTCCTTCGATTTCATAGACTTCCGGTGCCCAGTAGGCACTTCGTGCCCAGGTGCCTTTGCCGTCGAAGACGACTCCTTCGTCTTTCCATTCGACAAAATCGGTGGTGGATCGGGCAATGAAGGAGTGTTCGTTGGGACCACCGCCTGTAAAAAAGAGGTAGAAGCGACCATCCACGGCAACGGCTTCGCCGGTCGGCTTGCGCAAAATCATTGGATCGGCAGCCGCCTTACCGGGATTGCGAATCCCCGACTCGGCAAAACAAGGAAACGAAAGTAGAAATGCAAACAACACAAGGAAATAGGGCAAAATTCTCAAGGGCATCGGTTGGTCCTTAGTTATCAGTCATAATATCGCCGCTCATTGTAGTTACAGACTGTGGCGGGTGCAAGATGAGAGTTGAATAACATTGCATTTCGGTGCGAACATGGTATTCTTGACACTCGGACATTGTACTGCCCAATGAAATTTGTTACTTTTGACCTTCTGTATACGAATGAATTCTCTTTCACGTCGTCAATTTTTGAAAGCCGGAGTGGTTCTCACCGCTTCGACATTTGCCTCCCCTTTCGTTCTTCGAGCCCAGTCTCCGAGCAACCGCCTGCAAGTCGGCTTCGTCGGCACGGGTCCTGTATGAAAACGAAAAGGTGCAAGACAGTTTCACCGAAGAAGACTACTTGTCGATTACCAAAGGGAAAAAAATCGATCAGAAACTCGGCGAACTTGATCGCCATAAACAGAACATGATTGATTGCATCAAGGAAGGCGGACTTCCTCTCTCGGACATCGATTCGCACGTTCAGGAAATCAACTTGTGCCACCTCGCATGTATCGCCACCCGATTGGGGCGTGAACTGGCGTGGGATGCCAAAGCGGAAACCTTTGTGAACGACAAAGAGGCGAACAGTTTCCTTGCGCGGGAACAGCGAAAAGGTTTTGAAATTCCGCGAGTGTGATGGCGTTTGAAGATGCCCGCATAATACCCCCCTTCTGTTGCCCAGAGGAAGAAGGGGCATTATGCTCGGGGCTTGTATTGCTTGCTACTTCAACTGTTCGAGCAGCGTTTGGAATTGCTGGCGGAGTTCTTGAATGTCTTCATCACCGCCATCGTCCGACTGTAATAACTCACTGATCAACTCCGAACCTTTCCGACAGTCTTGCTGACTCAATTCTTTGTTGCCAAGTCCCATCTGAACGACTGCTCGACAGGCATAAGCCATTGCCATTTGCATCTGGAACATGTCATCTTCCTCTTCGCAAAGGTCGGCAAACTCATTGATTGCCCGATCAAGAACATCCTTCGATTCGGCAAAGTTTTCCGTATCGCACAGCACTTTTCCCTGAAACACCAAGCCGTGAAATAGGTCGAATCGGGCAAGTTCATTGCCATCTTTGTATTGCTTTTCAAGCAGTTCGATTCCCCGACCAACATCCAAAAGAACATCGGCGATTATTGCGGTTCGTTCTTCTTCGGATTCGAATTCGTGGTTCAGCCAATCTTCGTAGATTGCCACACAACGATCCAGCAGGACATTCGCAAGGTCCCGTTCGAGTTCGGGCTGCTGCTGGTCCTCTATGACTTCGACGAAAAGCCGCATGGCACGATTGTGTGCGTCAACAATTTTGTCCAACGATTCTTCCAAGTCGCTGAGAACGTGTCCCTGCTGAACGCTGACCTTTGCCATGTAAAACCGCGTGTCGAAATGTCCGATCTTCTCGACGGCACGATACGCCAAGAACGATTCTTCAAGGCTCGCTCTTGCTCGCTCGTATTCGCCGAGTTCATGATAGGCAATTCCGAGATTAAGTTTCATACCGGCAATGTCATACTTTGCTTCGCCATCACCGGAATCGTCCAGCGGCTTCAACGTGCTGATCCCCTTCAGATAGTAGTCGATTGCCGAAGATAAATCGTCGTAATCATTGAGAGTCACCGCCCAGTTCAGATAGACAACACCAAGTTGCCGCCGCACTTCAGTATCGTCCCCTTGCGCCAGCGTTGTTTTGAGAATCGCTTCGGCTTTGCCGAACAACGGGACAATGTCGTCCAGATCAGCCGCCTCATCAAAGAGAGCGATTGCCCAGGCGGAGTACAAACCGGCGAGTTCGTCGTTCTGCTCCAGTGATCGGGCAGAAACCTTCTCCAATTCGGCAATTCGTTTTTTGACGGTACTCTCGTCAAACTCTTCCGTAGAGTGCTCGTGAGTAAAAACAGAAGCCAGCCCGGCGGCTCCCGCAGCAAAACCGGCTCCGCAAAGGAGCGTATTCCAATCAATCGGCAACGAAACACATTCAGGGGAAAACAACATGTTATACTCCGTAGTAGGTTAAAAGCGGCAACCTCCGACACGCCACAGGGGACATTATACCTCCCGAATCGAAAAAAAACAAGACCCTTTCAAGGGCAAGGAGATAAAAAGATAAAACAACCGCTCTATTGGTGGTCCACAGTATCACTCTTACCGGAAACTACCTGCTTACTCTCGGACGACTGAGGAATTCTTCCATCGACGTTGCCGTTGCTCTCTCTTCCTCCTTTTTCTTGTGCGTTGCTTTGGGCAACGAAAAAACGTTCGACTGTTTGCCCCCTGACTGCGTGGTTGCGCAACCAATCATAACGGACAAACCGGCAACGAAAACAATGCCGAGGATATTGCGGACAAAAGTTGACATACTTCAAGAAATTCTCACAAGCCTTCGACCCTTCAATCGGCAAAATCCGTACAAACGTTCAGGGAAAACTGTTTGGTGCCGGGAAATTCCCGAAACATCACGCCGATTTTGCCTTTTGCAGTTGACAATCTATCCGATAAAACCCCAATTTTTCGAGGGCTCGATAGACATCTTCCAGCGTTTTTTCGCCGAAATTGGCAATTTGCAACAGGTCTTCACGCCGACAAGCAAGCAAATCGCCTATCGTACAGATCCCCTGTTCATCAAGGCAGTTGGTTGTCCGAACCGACAATCCCAGTTCTGCCGTACTCCATTCGAGTTTTTTCTCCAACTCCTTTTGTTCGACGTATGACTTATCCAAAGGGATTCGAGTACCCATGCTCACTATTCCTCCATGAATTTTTAAGGGTGAAAAGAAGGATTGGCTCCGGCTACCTGACGGAATCAGTATGAACCGGGGCGGTTTGAATGACACCAGCATGCGCAGACGCAACTGGAAAAAACTCCCGAACGACAAAGGAACCGCCCAAGCCAACCATAAAGGCGACCAACAAAATTCCCCACTGTAACAGCGTCAAACCGTGCTGGCGACCCGCAATGTGTGAATGATTCATCAGAACTCCAAAAGTTTTCGACCGGATAAAAAGCCTCCAATCTAACTATACTAACACCCCCATTATAACAATTTTTACGTTCATTGCCAGACCGGTCTAGGCAAAATTGGCAAAATTCGGGTAAATTCTTGATTTTTTACCAGCACGTGGTCTAAAAATGTTAATTTGGCAAAAACAGGCAAAATGGCGAAGCGGCGGATGGTTTTCCCATACCTTTGTGGGAATGAACCAAATCATTGTTTGTTTCGTAAATCCGGTGCTGACAACGATGACATCGCCTCGGTTTTTTGGTACAATGGGGGCATCATGGTATCATTTTCGTCAATAGAAAAAACTTTAGAGGCAATCAAAGCCGGTCAAATCGTCATCGTCATGGATGACGAAGATCGGGAAAATGAAGGGGACTTCGTCTGTGCAGCCGAGACCGTTACCGATGCCCAAATCAATTTCATGCTCCAGCACGGACGCGGGCAGGTCTGCATGCCGGTTTTGCCGGAAATATGCAAGCGACTCGAATTGACACCGATGGTCCCGCACAACACCGCTCCGCTTCAAACGGCATTTACTGTACCCGTCGATCACGTTACAAACAAGACCGGCATTACCGCCCAGGAGAAAGCCGCCACGATTCGGGCAATTATTGATCCGAAGAGCAAGCCGGAAGATTTCGTTCGTCCCGGTCATCTGTTTCCCCTTGAAGCCAAAGAGGGCGGGGTCCTCCGCCGAGCAGGGCACACCGAAGCAATCATCGACTTGGTTCGCCTTGCGGACATGTTGCCCGGTGGTGTGCTGTGTGAAATTTTGGACGACACCGGCAACCGCGCTAATAGGGAAACGCTCTTCGCCGTTGCAGAACAATTCGGTTTAGAAATTATTACCATTGAGGAACTTCTCCGATACCGGCGGCGGATGGAAAAAATTGTTACACGCATTGCCGATGCCGATCTGCCGACGAAATACGGACAAGCCCGGGTTTATATCTATGCGATCAAATATGAATCGGAAGAGCCGATTGCCATTGTGTTTGGCGATCCTGTGTCCGCAGAAACACCACTTGTTCGGCTTCATTCTTCATGTTTCACCGGCGATTTGCTCCACTCGCTCCGGTGCGATTGCGGTGATCAACTGTACTCTGCAATACAAATGATGAGCGAAGCCGGAGCAGGCGTGTTGGTTTATCTTCCACAAGAAGGGCGGGGAATCGGTCTGGTTGAAAAAATCAAGGCGTACAGTTTGCAGGATCGAGGACTGGATACAGTGGAGGCAAACTTGGCATTGGGACACAAAGCCGACCTTCGGGATTATGGCATTGGAATCCAAATATTGAAGGATATTGGTCTCAAGCGGATTCGTCTGCTGACGAACAACCCGAAAAAGACAGATGCGTTCATCTACGGCGGTTTCGATTTGGAGGTCGTCGATCAGGTACCGATTGTGTGTCAACCGAATGAACACAATGAACGTTATTTGGCAGCAAAACGGGATAAAATGGGACACAAATTGCCGTAATTTCAGGTCGGCATGCCCTCCCCTCAAAACCTGTGAATTGCTCAGAGGGGTTAGGGAACAGATTTTAATGGGGACAGTCCGAGACAATCTGGCAAAACCGATGAGTTCGGAAAGTTCGGCACATTACCTCTGCTCGGAATAGTCGAAAAATCTCTTTTTTTCACAAAAGTCGTTAAAAAACTAAATTTTCCCCTTCATTGAATCCGATAAACGGGATAAGTGTTATTTTCCGTCTCGATCCTCGTGAATTTCACAGGCAGTTATGAGCGACCCACTTTCCCAACCAGATCATGGCACACAGGCAACGGCGAACGGCTTCCTTTTTGACGACTGGAATCCGACCGAAATGAGTCCCACCGAAGATGCCGCCCCCTTTGACGGAAAAATCATTGCCCGAATGCCCGACCTCGGCTCGAACGGATTCGATAAAAACATCGAAAAAACAACGTTTCCTTCTTTTTGGGATCGGACGCGCCTGTCCTTTGCTACGGTCATTCAAGGAAGAACGTTCGAATCCGTTCGTTCTTTCATGGGAACCCGGCAACAGTTTTTCCACCGCGTTACCGCTTTTGGAAGTGTCATCCTTTTGTGCGGTATTGGAATTCTCTTTCTCGACCAAAACAGGGACGAACCCATCGAAAATTCCATTAACATAGTGAATATCCTCACAGAAAACACCGAGTCTCCGGGAATCGGAACCGTTGCTCTTTCCCAAAATGAGTCAGCGTTTTCTCCCGTTGTTCTGCCGGAAGCGAACAACACACCGTCCGATTCCGGTGTCTCGATTCCGGTAGCGGACTTTGTTGCCGTACAGAACTCTGTCGCAAGTGCCCCGGAACCCATCGATTCAGTTGGGAATCGTCCCACAGCCAATTCCTATTCGCCCTGGGATGTCGTCCCAAAACATGTGGAGAGTTTCTCCCCTTCTCCCGATGCTGTTGCCGTTGCTTCTCCTATACCGCCGTCCTCGCCCGTTACTGTTGCGATGGCTCCGATGACACCGGTGCCTGTGCCTTCGATGTCCATGCCAGTTTCCCCTTACGAGCGGCAATTAGTGGCTCGGTCCAACACGCCCATTCGTCCGCCGGTCGATCCTTTCATTCAGGCAAGCAATTCGCAAGTGCCGGGAATGATGCCCATGCATGAACGATTGGAAAATATGACGAATGCTTCTCCCCAAGAGGCTCAGCGGTCGGCATCCGCATCGCCGCCGTACCCGCCGCTTGTCGCTGTACAGGGGGGAATGCCGGTCAACATTCAGGGACACGGTAACAATCCGCATGGTCAATATGGTCAGCATTCCTTGTCGAATGTACCGATTCCCAGTGGTGTTTCCACATTACCGCCGCAAAATGGTTACTATGCGCAACCATATACCCAACCTCATACTACGCCCATGCACAACCCTACGTATCGGCGAGTGTATTAGCAGAAAGGAGTCAGGAGAAAGAAGACAGAAGTCAGGGGAGCAGAGCGGCGGATGTAATGTCGGTTCATCCCCGAAAGAGACACGCAATTTGAAACACTCTGCCTCCTTTTTTCAACTCCTAATTCCTCCCCCTACCAATGTCCTTACTGTTCTGTCCCCATGATGGCGGCTTGGTGCTGCCCGATGAGTTGAAAGAGCCAATGCCGCTCGCGGACGTTCTGCGCGGCACGACGTTTATCTCTGCTCATGGGCGAATGTATCGTCTCTTTGGCAACGAAGAAGATGCGTTTTCTGTTCCGCCGATTCCGCCGATCCCCTCTGTTCTTGCCCCCCCGAAGAAATCCGTACTTTCATTGGAAGAAGCGTTACAACAAATTGAATCGTTTTCTTCGCCGATAGCGAACGAAAAGTGTGGACATTCCAAGCCGATTCAGTCTGTTCAGACGGTAGAACGAGTTTGCCTAACAGCGGATTCGCCAACGCTTCAACTGTTTCAAGCGTTGAGTGAATCTGCCGCCCCAAGACTTCTCCGACGGGACTGTCCGCCACAGAACGTGTTTTTTCCAGCAAAAGAGATTCTCCACGAAGTATCCCAAAATTTGCCGGTACCCGCCTCGAAACGTTCTCCGAAACCCAGGGAGACCAATGAGGAACACCAGAGAACGCTTCGCATCATTTCTGATCGTGTTGAGGAACCCTTTATCGTTCCATTTGCAAAACCGGAAACGCCTTCCGAAGAGTCCCGAACAGAAACGATCACGTTGAAAATCGTTGCCGAAGCAATTACGCCGATGCCCCTTCCAAAAATTGTGCGGAAGTATCGGAATCGCCAAGGAAAAACGCTGTATCAAAGACGAAGTTCGCTGCCGGCTCCTGTTTCTTCAATGGACGAACTGCCGGTAGGCAACGAGTTAGCACCGGCAGCGGAGACACGGGCGTTTCGGTGGTCAGAACAGTCCGATTCGCTGATGCAGACAGCGGATAATCAGATTCGGATGCTTGCGGATCATTTGGTCGTCCAATCGAATCAGGGAACAAAAGCGATTTGCTTCAAAAGTGTCTTTCCGGGCGACGGCTGTTCAACCATTTTGCTCTGTGCTGTTCGGGCTTTGATGAAACGAAATTATCGCATTTTGTTGATCGATGCTCATCATCGACACATTGATCTGCCAAAACAGTTAAATTTGTCGGGAGACTTGGATACGGAAAGCAAAGTGATGAGATTGGACGACTGTCTCGGCTTGTGGGTTTGGCAAGAATCGAAAACGGCGGAGGAAAATCGAATCGCTCTTGCAAAGACTCTCTCGGCACATCGGGACGAATACGATTTAATTTTGTTGGATAACGGGAGCGTAACGGAAGGTCCGATGACCGAACTAATCGAATTTTGGAATCAAATTGAGTTGGACGGTATTATTTTGGTTTCCAATACGAAACGTCCTGTGGAAATGCCTGTATCTCATATTGCGGGACGACTTCGGCAACACCATATCCACTTGATTGGAATTACCGAGAACTACGTCTAGCACAGTCTGATGAGAGCGGCTCTGATACCGGTCTTGCCGTTTTTCTTCTATCTGATATTCTGGTTCTTTTCCATCGCTTACGCTACGGGCTCTGTGAATTAACATGACAACCTACAAAGATTCCGGTGTTGATTTGGACATTTACGCCGAATCGATGGCTCGGCTTCCAAACCTTGTTCGCTGTACCTTTTCTGACAGAGTGATTCAACTCGACGGCGGGTTTGCCGGACTCTTCCAACTCAATGCCAAAACGGTCAAGTATGCCGATCCCGTTTTGGTCAGTTGTACCGATGGTGTCGGCACGAAACTCAAAATTGCCTGTCAGGCAAATCGACACAATACGGTGGGCATTGATCTTGTCGCCATGAGTGTGAACGATGCGATCTGTTGCGGTGCGGAACCGCTCTTTTTTCTTGATTACGTGGCAATGCCGAAGGATGATCCCGACTTGCTCGAACAAGTCGTCGCCGGAATCGTCGAAGGTTGTCTGCAAAGCGGCTGTGCGCTGCTCGGCGGCGAGACGGCAATCATGTCCGATTTGTACCAACCCGGTGAATACGATTTGGCAGGCTTTTGCGTGGGAGTTGCCGAACGGAAAAAAATCATCGACGGAAAAGCGATCCAATCCGGCGACGTTTTGATTGGTGTCGAATCATCGGGACTCCATTCCAATGGTTTTAGTTTGGTACGGAAAATTGTTTTCGAGGTTGCCGGACTGAACGTGCATGATGTTGTACCGGAATTGGGACAGACCGTTGCCGATGTTTTGCTCACGCCGACCCGAATCTATGCAAAATGTGTTGCCGTTGTGCTTGAACGTTTTGCAGCCAACGCTGAAATTGCCGGCATAGCCCACATTACCGGCGGGGGACTGGTCGAAAATGTCAGCCGTATCTTGCCGAAAGGACAATCGCTCAACATTGACCGATGCTGGGAAGTGCCGAAGGTTTTTTCTTGGCTGCAACTGTTGGGGGGCGTTGATGATGCCGAAATGGACAGAGTGTTCAATCGCGGCATTGGTCTTGTGTTTGTGGTTCGTCCGGCGATTGTTGCCGAGGTGCTGTCGGTGATTTCATCGGCGACGGGTTTCCGTGCATGGAACATCGGACAGGTACAATAACACTTTCAATAAAAGCCGTTAGAGTGTCTTCGGAATTGCTGTGGAGTCTTCCGAAGCGACCACGGTCATTCCCAATCATTCTCTAAAACGGCTTTTTTGGAATAACCGTAGTACATGAGCGAGGACTTCGGTCCCATGCAAACAATGGATTCTCCCGCCAGTGGTTCGCCGGAAACTGCCCAGTCTTCTGCTTCGTCCGTCAACTGCGTGAGCAGGGTCTCCATTTTTTGCCGATAATGTTCCAGGCTATCTCTGGTGAGACGTTGGGGGATCGAAAACATCGGCGACGAAATAATTCTGCCCCGTGAAAAGGGATGCGGAACAACAAAGCGGTCCCAACCGGACATTCGCCAAAAACGATCATATCCGACACCGAGCAACACAATCGGCAGTTGTAATTTGGAGGCAAGAAAAATGGCTCCCGGTGCCAATTTCCGATACGGTCCTTGCGGACCATCCGGCGTAAACGCAAGAATGTCTTGATCCTTCAACTGCATGAATTTTTTGAGAGCGGCAATGCTCCCGTGCGTAGTGGAGCCGCGGATGCACTTCATTCCTACGAATTGGGCGGCTTGACTGACGAGTTCCGCATCACCATGTTCGCTCAACAGCATCGTAACGGGACTGTGGCGACGAAAAAACAGCGGACAGAGAATATGTTCGTGCCAAAACATCAGAATATATTTCCGCTTGGCGACGTTTGCATCGATTCGGGGGTCGTAAAATGCCCACTTGAAGTCAATCGTTCCGATCAGAGACCGAAAAAATGCCGTCCCTAAAAAACCCAATGCTCGGCGAGTGAAGGGATTCGTAATTTTCATAGGAGCAGATTATAGACAACGAACCGCGAATTGAAAGAGCCGGCGACGGTGTCTATGAATACGTTCCGAACGCAGCCGACGCAATCCTTTCTGTCGCTAGATCGTAATACTTTTTCTCGATCTCGAATCCGATGAATCGACGTTGGGATTCTATCGCAGCGACACCATGCGAACCGCTACCCAAAAAGGGGTCCAATACAGTTTGCCCCGGCTTGGTGAACAACTTGATCAAGTGCGCAATCAAACACACCGGCTTAACGGTGATATGTTCGATTTTCTCTTGCGTTTCAGTTCGGCGGACAGTCTTGGGAACCTCCATCACCGTACCGGGAAACATCCCATCAAGGGACTCTTTCGTGTTCACTAATCCTACTTGATACTTTTTCCAATTTTCAACGAATGTTCCTTCTTTGGGCTTTTGTGCCAACACCATCGGTTCAATTTGCGGCTTCAGTTGCGGCGTTTTCAAACCATCGAGTTCTTGAATCAGTGCTTGTTTTTCCTCTTCCGTCATTGTTTTATCTTTTCGGATAAAATGATTTTGCGAAAATGCTTTCGCTTGTCCTTCGTATTTCCAACCGAGCAGATCACGAATTTCAAAGCCGGACAGATCGAGAGCCATTGCCGTCCGGTGATAGAGTCTGCCTTGTGAAAAGACGACGCAAAACCCACCGGGCTTGAGCACCCGCATCAATTCCCGGCAGAGCGGTTCTAAAAATTTCTGTAAATTTCCCCCTTGTGCCCTGTCAAACTTCATCCCGACGGGCAATCCACCGACAACACCGGATTTCGACGCTTTGGATTGCAGAGTTTTATCGTTCCAACTGTCGTCCATACCGTCAATAAAATAGGGGGGGTCGGTAACAATGAAGTCAATAGAATGGTCGGGTATGTTTTTGATACCTCGCCTGCAATCCTCGTTGAATAGTTGATAATGTTTTTCGCTCATCCCTGCCCGTCCAGCCCGACGCTGGCGGCATTGTAGTCGGCAAAAGCGGACATGTCAAGTCGAAAGAAGGTTGCGACGTTGCTCATCACCAATGACTTGCCGATCATTGTAAGGAACTGTGCAAAGGGCAAACAGAAGAGTATGGCTTGATTTTTTTTCTCTTTTTTGTTACCCTTACGGCAATAGTACCGATTGAGTCCTAATCAGGCAAGGCTGCCGATGAACATTCCGAACACGTTAACACTCCTTCGTATCCTTTTTGCAATCACTGTTTTTACAATGATCGGATTGGTCCGCTATGATCTCGCCCTCCTTTTCTTTTTACTGGCATCGGTAACAGACTTTCTGGACGGCTGGTGGGCTCGGCATTTCAAACAAATTACCGTTTTCGGTCGGATTATGGACCCTTTTGCCGACAAATTTCTGATCTGCGGTGCGTTCGTATGTCTCGTGGCGATTCCCGAATTGACTTCTGATAAAGCCGATTATCCTGCTTGGCTCATGTTGCAACCGTGGATGGTGATCATCATTATTGGTCGGGAACTGCTCGTAACTTCTCTCCGCACTTTCGTTGAAAGTGCGGGCGGTGATTTTTCCGCCAAATGGCTCGGAAAATTGAAGATGGCGTTACAATGCGCTGCTGTCATCCTTGCCCTTCTTTATCTTTCCGGCGGAGCAGAGTGGAACGTTACGTCAGTCGGCGGACATGAATTGCTTGTGCAGGAGTTTTATCGTCCCGAAGTTACGGCACAGAAGGAAACTGTGTTGGCACAAGGACTCGACTATGTATTGGGAACGAAAACGTGGCGAAAAATCGTTTTCTTCACGATGCTCAGTTCGTTTTGGTTGACCATGGGGGTTACGTTGCTGTCCGGGCTTGATTACTGCATCCACGCCACCCGAATGGTACGAAAAAAACGTGAACGACAACACGAAATATATGGTTAACACAGAACATAAACCCCAAATCGTTCTTTATACGGATGGTTCCTGCAAAGGTAATCCGGGACCCGGCGGTTGGGCGTTTGTATTACAGCATCCTCAAAGCGGAAAAACACTTGAACGATTTGGTAGCGAACCCGATACAACCAATAATCGGATGGAATTGCAAGCCGTTATCGAAGGGTTGAAAACGTTGACCAAACCGAGCCAAGTGGAACTGGTCAGCGATTCCAAATACGTTTTACAAGGAATCGAGGACTGGATGCCGAAATGGAAAAAAAACGGCTGGCGGCGCAAGGAAGGGAACGCGTGGAAACCTGTGAAAAATGTTGAACTTTGGCAGGAGTTAGACAGGTTGACATCGTTGCACGAATTGACGTTTCAATACATCCAGGGACATACGGGACATCATTTTAATGAACGGTGCGACAAACTGGCAAGTATGGCAGCACTGGGTGATGACAGGAGGTAGAGCGTATCCGGCATTGGTTTGGAGGGGTAAGAGGGGTTGATTCCACTGATTTCCCCTCAGTTCCGAAGTGTTGTAGTCAAAGCCTCTCACCAGGGCACCTACCGGTCATACCGAATGGGTCGTTCCAAGGCGGTGTCAACGGTATCCCAAATGGCAGTTGCCGATGGTTTAACGGTCGCACTCGGTTTTGTTGAGGTGGTAGTCGGCTTAAATTGGTCTGCAACAACCGGCTGGCTGATCGCAACGGCAGCCTTGGGAACAGACATCGTTGCGGCAGTCTGTTGATTTTCTTTTGACACCGATGTTGACGAGACAGGCTTCGATTCGGCTTTCGGCAGTGGAGTGGATAACAAAGAAATGTCAAGAATCGGACTGCTCGCCGTTGGCTCCGGTGCTGGAATCTTGGCGGGCGGTTCCAATATCTTTCCCGCCGGTTTTTCCTGTTTTTTTGGTGCCGGTGGAGTGGGTGTCTCTTGACTATCCTCTGTTTTCGATTGTATTTGCGGATAGAACTCAGCGATCCTTGATTGGATGTCCAATTCGGACAGTGCCGATTTCACTGATGCCAAAGGATCATCGCTGCCGAGAAAGGGTTCTCGAACTTCAGGAAAAAACGCAATGTTGATACCCAAACAAGCGAGCACCAAAAGGGATGCGTAAAATTGACCGAGACGGACTGGCATAAATCAAGGAACTACCGCACAATACTGCGAGGATAGCGTACCCTTTGCAAAAGTCAAATAAATCCCCCCTTATCGGACAAAAGTTGCCCGACACAATTCCAATCACACCGATTATTCCATCTGGATTGGCGAAAACGAAGGAACGAACTTAACCCGCCCATTCTTGACGGACAATGTGTTCCCATCATACCAACACAAAAAGGGCATTGCTCTACCGTATTTCGCCGTAACAACATCACGAAATTGAGAGGTGCTTTTGCGAGTGCGATTGCATTTCGATAGGAATGTACCGTTAGGTAAAATGCAGGTGTTAAGGGATTTTGACCCCCCGCGCTCGGAGTTCCTCCGTCCTCTTTTCGGAGCAGGATTCGCAGCGAAACTCCGGCTGTTTGTCGTCTAATCGGTCGTAGTTTTTGGCTTTGACAAGCCGATAGCATCGGCAGTTCCTCTTTCCGCAGTCGAAACACTGATCATTGTCTTCAATTTCCCAGAGCGGATTCTTCAACTTGGTTCGAAAAATGAGTTTATCGACCCAAAAGAAAATACAGGCTCCGACGAAATTAGCGATGAACGTTGCAATCCAGAAATTGACATTCGCATTATCACTGAAAACGCCGTTGCAATAAATGATAACGGGAGCCAAAATCGGCGTGGAAAGTTGCCAGCGCAAACAATAAAAGATGAATTTTTTGATCATAATTGGAAGAAATCTCGTCGATCCTGACCACGATTATACATCAATTCCTCAAAGGTAGGTTGCCCCAATCCTGTTGCAAAAAACAGAAGGTACTCAAAACTTGCAGTCAGACGGTTTTTGGAGACAAGGGCTTTACTTTTCGCTTGCCATCGGGTATCATTGGTGCCTCACTTTTCAGTATTTTACTTTTAACCCTTTTTAGGAGATCACACGTGAGCGAAGGTCGATTTTTGATGGTCGATGGAAATGAAGCCACCACCCTTGTAGCCCATGCCTGTAACGAGGTCATGGCAATTTATCCAATCACCCCCTCTTCCACGATGGGAGAACTTGCCGATGACTGGGCATCAGGGGGAAAAACAAACATCCTCGGCACTATTCCTCACATAATCGAGATGCAGAGCGAAGCCGGAGCGGCAGGAGCGGTACACGGCTCTTTGCAGGCAGGCTCACTCACCTGCACCTTCACCGCCTCGCAGGGACTTCTGTTGATGATCCCCTCCATGTTCAAACTCGCAGGCGAACAAACCCCTACTGTCTTCCACGTCTCTGCCCGAACCGTCGCCACTCACGCACTCTCGATCTTCGGCGATCACAGCGACGTACTTGCCTGCCGCAGTACCGGCTGGGCGTACATCGTCGGCGGAACCGTACAGGAAACCCACGATATGGCAATGATCGCTTACGCATCAACTTACAAAGCCAGCCTGCCGTTCCTGCACTTCTTTGACGGCTTCCGTACTTCTCACGAAGTCAATCGGATCGAACCGATCTCCGACGACACCATCAAACAAATGCTCGACTGGGACGCAATCGCCGCATTCCGCAAGCGGGCATTGACTCCCGATAGTCCGCTCCTTCGAGGAACGGCACAGAACCCCGACGTGTTCTTCCAAGGTCGTGAAGGTTGCAACACCCTTTATTCAAAAGTTGCCGACATCGTACAAGGTGAAATGGACAAGTTCGCCAAGTTGACGGGGCGCAGTTATCATCTGTTCGATTACTTTGGAGCCAAAGATGCCGACCGCGTCATCGTGGCAATGGGGTCAGGCACCGGAGTCATCGAAGAGTACCTCGACCATGTCAAGAGTGGCGAAAAGGTCGGACTCGTTGCCGTTCGACTGTACAGACCGTTCGATGGTGCAAGATTTGTAGCGGCATTACCAAAAACCGTCAAAAAAATTGCCGTTCTCGACCGGACGAAAGAACCCGGTGCAATGGGGGAACCGCTCTACCAAGACGTTGTTACCGCTCTCGCTGATTGCTGGACAGGAGACAAGTTGACCGTTATTCGTGGTCGCTATGGTCTTGCCTCGAAAGAATTTTCGCCGCCGATGGTCAAGGCGGTGTACGACGAATTGGCAAAGTCTGCTCCGAAAAAGGAATTCACCATCGGCATCAAGGACGACGTAACGAAGTTGAGTCTCGACTTCGATCCGAACTACTCCACCGAAGCGGACGATGTCAGACGCTGTTTGTTCTACGGTCTCGGCAGTGACGGAACAGTCGGGGCAAATAAAGATTCGACCAAAATCGTCGGCGAACACACAGCCCTTTCTGCACAAGGATACTTTGAGTACGATTCTAAAAAAGCTGGCACGGTAACGATTTCGCATCTCCGGTTCTCTCCTCGTCCCATCAAGGGATCGTACTTCATTTCAAAAGCAAACTTTGTGGCGTGCCACCAATTTGTGTTCACCGAAAAGTTGGATATGCTTAAATCACTCGTCGAGGGAGGCACTTTCCTGCTCAACGCTCCTTACGGACCGGACGAAGTTTGGAATTACCTACCGGCAGAACTTCAGCAAGAAATTATCGACAAGAAGGTAAAGTTTTATGTCGTCGATGCCGTTTCGGTAGCACGTGATGCGGGGATGGGCAATCGGCTCAACACCGTGATGCAGACATGCTTCTTCCAGTTGGCGAAGTTGTTCCCGACTGCCGAAGAAGCCATCGGTTACATCAAGGGGGCGATCAAGAAGACCTACGGCAAGAAAGGGGAAGCCGTCGTTCAGAAGAACTACGCAGCGGTTGACGCATCCATTGCCGCCTTGAAAGAGGTCAACTATCCGAAAACCGTCTCCTCGAAGTTGCGTCGGCTCACGGGCACGGTCGGGACTCCTCCGAAATTCGTGAAAGAAACGCTCGGCGAAATTTTGGCAGCACGCGGCAACGATTTGCCGGTGAGTGCAATGCCTGCCGACGGAACATTCCCGACATCAACTTCGCAGTACGAAAAACGGAACATTGCCATCGACATTCCGGTTTGGGACCCGAATGTCTGTATCCAGTGCGCTCAGTGTTCGTTGGTTTGTCCGCACGCTGCTATCCGCTACAAGGTGTGCGAACCCGGCTTGCTGGCAAAGGCACCGAAGTCCTTCAAAACGAAAGATTACAATCTCAAAGACTTCGCTGGCTTCAAGGCGGTCATTCAGGTTGCCCCGGACGATTGCATCGGTTGCGGACTCTGTGTGCAGAACTGTCCCGGTAAAAACAAGGAGCAGGAAGGACGCAAGGCGATCAACATGGAAGACAAAAAGGCATACCTGGAAGCAGAACGAGCAAACTGGGACTTCTTCCTGACGATTCCCGACGTGGATCGCTCGAAGGTCAATGCCGACAGCGTGAAGGGTTCACAAATGCTCCTGCCGCTCTTTGAGTTCTCCGGTGCGTGTGCCGGTTGCGGCGAAACGCCTTACGTAAAACTGGTTACGCAGTTCTTCGGAGATCGGATGATTGTTGCCAATGCGACGGGTTGCTCCTCTATCTACGGCGGAAACCTGCCGACGACCCCCTATACGGTCAATGCCGATGGACGCGGACCGGCATGGTGCAATTCGTTGTTTGAAGACAATGCCGAGTTTTGTCTTGGTATTCGGGCGGCTGTTGATCAGCAAAACGAGTTTGCCAAAGAAATCCTGACGGCACAGCGGGAAAATATCGGTGCGGAACTGGTCGATAACATCCTGAATAACAAGCAGGAAACGGAAGCCGAAATCGCACAACAGCGAATTTGGGTTGCCGAGTTGAAGAAGAGTACCGAAGCGTACATCAAAACGACCGATTGCATCGTAGGCAAGAACCTGTTGAGCGTTGCGGATTCCTTGGTGCGACGCAGCGTTTGGGGATTCGGCGGCGACGGCTGGGCTTACGACATCGGCTACGGCGGATTGGATCATGTGATTGCATCGGGTCGGGACGTAAACCTCTTGGTGATGGACACTGAAGTCTATTCCAACACGGGTGGTCAAGCATCAAAGGCAACGCCGAAGGGGGCGGTCGCAAAGTTTGCCGCCGGCGGCAAGCCGACGCGAAAGAAAGACCTCGGCTTGATGGCAATCGCTTACGGTAATGTGTTTGTCGCTCAAATTTCACTGGGAGCCAATCAGGCACATGCCCTTAAAGCGATTCGTGCGGCGGAAGCCTATCATGGACCATCATTGGTCATCGCTTATGCTCACTGTATTGCTCACGGCATCGACACGAAGGTCGGTCTGGAATTGCAGAAGGAAGCGGTGAAGTGCGGTTATTGGAACCTCTACACGTATGATCCACGTAAGGACCAACCGTTGGAATTGGTATCGAAGGCACCGGAAGGTTCGATCAAGGAGTTCGAGTTGAAGCAGAACCGATTTGCGTTGTTGCAACGAGCGAATTCCGAGACCTTTGAGCGGTTGGCAACACAGGCGCAAAAAGAAGCGGAAGAACGTTTCAACTTCTACACCGCTCTTGCCAATGCGAAACGATAGTACGATTCACTGGAAGTAACAGAGCCGCAATCGTAAGATTGCGCCGTTAAATCGCCATGATTATTTACTATCGTTGCGATTCGTTTCACGCTGATATTTCCAGTGCAAAATGCTGTTTTTTGACCCGAAATGTGATTCCATATAAGACCTCGCTCAAAACGCTCCGAGTCCTGTATTTTTAGTGCAAAACAGTGATATACAACGAAATTTGGAGAGTCAAATCGTAAATTAACACATGAAAAACAGGCGTTTCGTGCTGGAAAATACGGTGTCATAGTTTTTTTACACGACGGAAATTTCGGCATGGCATAAAAGTGGGAAAGTACAAATTCACGCGATTGTACCTGACACTATGTCAAGAAGTGTCAGAAAATTTCCTGACGGCAATGAAAGCCGGGAGCGCAACGTAGCGGAGTAACCGGATCAACGAACAGAGCACGAAGCGTAAGCGAGAAAACAAAGAGCGGCGGGCGTTAGCCCGCCGGTTTTGAACGCGGACTCACCGGCGGGCTAACGCCCGCCGCTCTTACGCTCCTCTTTACCTCTTCATCTTCCGTCGTGCAAGACCGAGTCCTGCAAGTCCGAGTCCCAACATCACCAGCGTAGCGGGTTCGGGCGTTGCCGCCGTAAAAATACCCAATCCATCAACACGCCAAAGATGACCCGCCGTAACATCGCCGTAAGCCCAAATGCTCTCCCAACCACTGCCTCCGTCCCAGCCTATGTTGATGCTCTCAACGAGATTCCAGTTGGAAACTGCATCATCGGCGATACCGAAGAGAGTGCCCCAAGAGAAGAGAGCAACGCCATCAAGAAAACCATCGACAGCGTCAAAAGCCGTAGCGAAACCCACTGTCCAGGCATCGAAACTCGAAATATCATCGAGGTAATTGCCCGTCAGATCAATGCGGAGGTTCGCAGCAGTCAAATCGACACTCGACACTTGCATCCCAGGGTCGAAAGTGAGACCTCCTGCTCCATCAGCGTAACCACAAATGGTCAGGTAGCCATTGCCGTCCGACGCGAAAGCAAGACTCTCGACTGTACCAAAATTATTTCCGCTTGAGAAACCGGCAATGGTAAGTGAGCCGATGTTTCCATCGGCACCGTTGACATTGCCGCCCCAGTACATCATATTGTTAATGGTGCTCGCGTTGTTAACCGTACCACCGAACAGGTTCATGTCGCCGATGGTGCCGCCAAGACCGCCTTGGTAAGGAGCAATGCCATTGCTTACAGTTCCGCCATAAACGTTTGCTTCCGCTATGCTGGCATTATCATAATAGTTGTACAACTCCCCGCCACTGACGTTTGCCGTCGTGATGCTGGCATTTCCGGCGTTCTCCAACCTCCCGCCGTTGACGTTTGCCGTAGTGATGCTGGCATTATTCCAGTTGGTCAAGTACCCGTCGCCACTGACGTTTGCTTCCGTGATGGTGGCATCTATGTAGTTCATCAACGTCCCGCCGCTGACGTTTGCCGTAGTGATGCGGGCATTACCCAAATTTTGCAACCACCCGTCGGTGACGTTTGCTTCCGTGATGGTGGCATTATCCCTGTTGTACAACACCCCGCCGCTGTAGACGTTTGCTTCCGTGATGCTGGCATCATCCCTGTTCATCAACCACCCGCCGCTGTAGACGTTTGCTCCCATGATGTGGGCATTTCCGAAATTTAATAACTCCCCGTCGGTGACGTTTGCTTCCGCGATGGTGGCATTATCCCTGTTGTACAACAACCCACCGTTGACGTTTGCCTCCGTGATGGTGGCATTTTCGGAGTTGTACAACGTCCCGTAGAACCGGCTGGAAAAGAGGTAGGAGCCGCTGACGTTTGCCATAGTGATGCGGGCATTACCGGAGTTGCTCAACGTCCCGCCGCTGACGTTTGCCTCCGTGATGCGGGCATTACCGGAGTTGTGCAACCACCCGTCGCTGGTGACGTTTGCCGTCGTGATGCGGGCATCTTCGTAGTTGCCCAAATGCCCGCCGGTGACGTTTGCCGTAGTGATGCTGGCATTAAACTGGTTGCTCAAATCCCCTCCACTGACGTTTGCCGTCGTGATGCGGGCAGTATCGTAGTTCCGCAACGTTCCGCCGTAGTAGACGTTTGCCTCCGTGATGCTGGCATTACCGTAGTTGTTCAACCACCCGTTGCCGCTGACGTTTGCCGTGGTGATGCGGGCATTACCGAAGTTCCCCAACCACCCGTTGCCGCTGACGTTTGCCGTGGTGATGCGGGCATTATCGTAGTTGTACAACGACCCACCGCTAACGTTTGCCTCCGTGATGCGGGCATTATCGAAGTTGGACAACCACCCACTGCTAACGTTTGCCTCCGTGATGCGGGCAGTGTCGTAGTTAAACAACTCCCCGTAGTCGCTGACGTTTGCCGTGGTGATGCGGGCATTATCGTAGTTGGACAACCCCCCGCCGGTGACGTATGCCTCCGTGATGCTGGCATTATCGTAGTTGTACAACCACCCGCCGCTAACGTTTGCCTCCGTGATGCGGGCATTATCGTAGTTGTACAACCTCCCACCGCTGACGTTTGCCGCAATGATGCGGGCAGTATCGTAGTTGTACAACGTCCCGCCGCTAACGTTTGCCTCCGTGATGCGGGCATTACCGTAGTTGTACAACTCCCCGCCGCTGACGTTTGCCTCCGTGATGGTGGCGTTTCCGTAGTTCCGCCCCCCCCCGCCGTAGACGTTTGCTTCCGTGATGGTGGCATTATCCATGTTGTACAACCACCCGCCGCTGACGTTTGCCTCCGTGATGCGGGCATTATCCATGTTCCGCAACCACCCGTCGCCGGTGACGTTTGCCGTAGTGATGCTGGCATTATCCCAGTTGTCCAACCTCCCACCGCTGACGTTTGCCGCAATGATGCGGGCATTATCGAAGTTGGACAACGTTCCGTCGGCGACGTTTGCTTCCGTGACGCTGACATTATCCTGGTTGTACAACCACCCGCCGCTGATGTTTGCCGTGGTGATGCTGGCATTTTCGTAGTTCCGCAACAGCCCGCCACTAACGTTTGCCTCCGTGATGCTGGCATTTCCGTAGTTCCACAACCCCCTGCCGCCGACATTGCCGGTGACATTTGCCGTAGTGATGCTGGCATTATCGTAGTTGTACAACCACCCGCTGGTGACGTTTGCCTCCGTGATGCGGGCATTGCCGTTGTTGTACAACGACCCACCGCTAACGTTTGCCTCCGTGATGCGGGCATTACCGTAGTTGCCCAATCCCCCTCCGCTGACGTTTGCCGTAGTAATGCTGGCATTATCGCCGTTGCCCAACCACGCGCCGCTGACGCTGACGTTTGCCGTAGTAATGCTGGCATTATCCCTGTTGCCCAACAGCCCGCCGCTGACGTTTGCCGTAGTGATGCTGGCATTATCGTAGTTGCCCAACTGCCCGCCGGTGACGTTTGCCGTAGTAATGCTGGCATTATCGTAGTTCCGCAACCGCCCGCCGCTAACGTTTGCCTCCGTGATGCGGGCAGTATCCCGGTTGTACAACCACCCGCCAATCTCGACCATTGCATTATTGTTTGTGCCTGTGTTCAGGTTCGTATAGGAGCCACCGCGGTCCGTCAGGGTTGAAGTGCCTTGCCCAAACCAGACCTGTGCTGTTGCGGTTGCCGGTAAAAGTGCCAAGATCGCAATGCAGAGCATCAGTGTGCGCAAGAGCGGCGTGGCGTTAGCCCGCCGG